>Ga0310811_10014123_pt1 | contig 10406 bp, 7 predicted proteins | sample YCmetagenome_FD_207642 | JGI IMG/M metagenome (GOLD analysis project Ga0310811, IMG submission 207642) | Soil microbial communities from experimental microcosm in Duke University, North Carolina, United States - YC | ecosystem: Engineered > Artificial ecosystem > Soil microcosm > Unclassified ... | reverse complement strand
AGCGTCCGACGTCGGCGCCAAGCACGCGCTCGAGCGGCATGCTCTCCGGCGCGACGACGTCCACGGCGATACCGCGGTTCCTGAGCGACGCAGCAACCTCCAGACCGATGAAGCTCGCGCCGACGACAACGACGCGCTGCGCGCCAGCCGTCCGCTCGACGATCGCGCGGCTGTCGGCGAACGAGCGCAGCAGGAGGACGTCTGCGTGATTGGCGCCCGGAATCTCGACGCGGACCGGGTCGGCACCGGTCGCGAGAAGCAGCGCGCCGTACGAGCGCTCGGTTCCATCGTCAAGACGGATTGTGCGGCGGGCGGTATCGATGGCCGACACGCGCTTGTTGAGCAGCAGCTCGATGCGCTGCTCCGCATAGAACGATTCGGGCCAGAGCGGGATCCAGTCGTCCTGCGCTTCGCCCGCGAGATAGTCCTTCGACAGGTTCGGGCGATCGACGGGCAGGTCTCCGTCGGCGCTGATCATCGTCACCGGACCGTCGTAACCCTGGCGCCTCAGCATCTCCGCTGCAGCCACGCCAGCCGCACCTCCGCCGACGATGACGATCGAGGATGGCTTGGCGGTCGACGCCGACCCGGACTGCGCAGGCGCGGGGGCGGCCTTGTCGCGCACCACGATCCGATCGCCATCGCGTTCGACGCGCCAGCAGACGAGCGGATCGAGAGCCGGGGCTCGAAGCGCTTCGCCCGTGCGGAGGCTGAAGCACGCATGGTGCAGCGGGCAGCGCACCGTATCGCCGACGAGGATCCCGCGCACCAGCGGACCGCGATAGTGCGTGCAGTGCGCGCGCACCGCGAAGAAGTCGTCGCCCGATCTGGCCAGCAGGACTTCGGCGTCGCCGACGCGGCCAACGATCATGGCGCCATCGGCGAGGTCGGCGGCGCGAACGCCTTTCGTCAGGTCGATCGTCGCCTGGGGGGATTGCTCACTCATCGATGTCTCCACTCATGGACGGATCCCCAATGCTAGTCCAGACGCGAGTGGAGCGTATACGCTGACGGAGGGACAGGCCGCTATCTCAACGGCGCCTTTGTCGAGCCAGTCCGCAATCGGCGCGCGGACGCCATGCCGCGCGCGGGGAGTTATTTCATTTGCAGACCGTCGCGGTAGAGGTGATATCGAACGTCGTCGTGACCGTCACGCCTCCCGTCACGACCACCTGTTTGATCATGTTGCCGTTCGCATCGAACGTCAGCGTGCTGACCGTGTGCCCTGGGTTCGATGTTGCGGTCGAGGTTCGTGCGTTGTCATCGTAGACCAACGAGATGGTGCTGCCGCTGCCCGTCGTTCCTGTCGTTGGACGGCCCGAGCTGTCCCATGCGGTGAACGTCGTCGTGGTGCCCGGCACTGCCGTCCAGCCTGTCAGTCTTCGGCTGCTGTCGTAGTGGTAAGTCAGCGACCCTGCCGCGCCGCCCCCGCCACCGCAGGCCCCTCCGCCCGCGCTCGTCGTGCTCACCACGAGGAAGACCGGAGGGATGACGCGCACTTCGTCCACGAAATCCGCGACCGAGTTGTAAGTCGCGACCCCGGTTCCGCACACGGATCCATTCGCGAATTTCACCTGCGTCGTCGCCTTCTTCGTCGAGGTATCGAAGTTCGCCGACTGGATCGCGTTGAAAACGATGTTGGTGCCACTCGTCCTCGTGGTGACGTTTTCGTTTGTGAAGTAGGTGCGGCAGGCAGGTCCGGTGCTTCCGCCGCCGCCCCCTCCGCCGCCGCTCGGGGACGTTGGACTGCTTCCCCCCGAGCTGCCGCAGCCTGCCACGGCGGCGACGACGATGACGCCAATGAACCGCCCTCTGAGGGATTCGAGTCGCATACCTCACTAATGGGGCATCGCGGCGGTTTCTTTCACCCTCGTGTGGCCCGGCGGCATACGGCCCACGATTTGCTCACGGCCTCCGACCGGAGGCACAACGCATGGCAACCGTGACCGTCCTGAAGTTCGCCGATCCGGAGGGCGCCGAACGCGCGCTCGCGCAGATTCACAGCCTGCAGAAGGACCATCTCATCAAGGTGCACGACGCCGCGATCGTCTCGTGGCCGGCCGGGAAGAAAAGCCCGAAAACGCGACAGCTCGTGGATCTCGTCCGGCTTGGCGCCATGAGCGGGATGTTCTGGGGACTGCTCTTCGGCGTGATCTTCATGGCGCCGATCCTCGGCCTGGCGGTCGGCGGCGCTTTCGGCGCGCTCGGCGGCTCGCTCCGCGACTATGGGATCGACGACGAATTCATCGCGCGGGTCAGGGGTACGGTGACGGAAGGAACGTCGGCGCTGTTCCTCATGACGAGCGATGCGGTGATGGATCGCGTCACGGAACGGATGCGGGACACACCCTTCGAGGTGATCGCGACCAACCTTTCCCGCGAACAGGAAGATCGACTCCGGGATCTCTTCGCACAGGCGTAATACTTCCACGGCGCCGTCCGACTCTCCGGAATATCGGAGATTGTCCGGGTGTCGGGCGGTGGACTTGTCCGCTCCCGGCGCGGTTGCTGCAGAGGTCGCGAAGGCGCTCGCGGGCGCGCCCGTGCGCCGCGGCGCTAGAACACAATCGCAAATCCCGCAATCGGTCCGTGCAGCGTCTGCGAGCTCTCCAGCTTCCTCGAGAACGATCCAACCGTCACATCGTCCGACGAAATCTTGTAATAGAAGAACCCGTAGCCAACCCTCAGGTCCGTGTGAGGCGTGAATCGCCAGCTGACGTTGAACTCCCCGGAGACGTCGGCGTCGGTGCCGACCCCGAACCCACCGCCCTGAACGTTGCCCTCGAAGATGAACGCGCCCGTACGTTGCCGCCAGTCGAGGCCGACGAGCGGATCGTACAGGACCGGATTGATGTGACCGCTGACGCTCTCGCCAAGCGCCGGGAGCTCGAGGGTCGCGTCGAGTGTTCCCGAAACGCGGCGTAACCCCGCCGTCGCGGAAATGCCGTGGCCGAGCGTCGGACCGCCACGAATCGTGAAGAAACGCGCCTGCGTTTCAATCGTCACTCCCGGAGACGAACGGCTCGCCGTCAAGTCCGCCCATTGCCCGCGGGCGTCCACGAACCAGCGATTCGCGCGGACCGTGATGGCCGCCATGTAAAGCGTGTTCAGCGACACGTCGGTCGACCCCCTCAGTTCACCGCCCTCTCCTCCGTTGCCAGGCGGCACTACCGGCAAGGCTGGCAGATCGATGGAAGCGCCGAAGATCGGCGCCTGGACGAGGATCGGATAGACGATGACCTCGAGGGGCTTGTCCTGCGCGGCTGCGGTCGTCGGGCCGGCGGCCAGCACGACCGCAACAGATATTGCCGCCGAGAGATGCGCCCAGGCGTTTCGTTGATGGCTATGCGTCATGCCGCCCACGATGCCTGCGTTCCACCGGGGGAGGCAATGCAGTTTCGGCCAGCGGTCACTACTTTGCCGGCGGCCTCCCCGGAATGCCGCAGATGGTGCGCCCGACGTGCATGTGCAACACTTTGTCGCGCGGAGGTGCGCATGAAGAGACTATTGATCGCAGCGCTCGGCGTTGGGATGCTCAGCAGCGCCGGAACGGCAGCGCAGAAGACACCCGGGTCGATTCAAGGCGTGTGGCAGATCGTGGAAGCAGCGATCTCGGGCCCCGAGGCTCGCACGCTCGCGTTCAAGGACCGGCCGAATCTCACCATCATCACGGCCAGACACTACAGCCGCGTGGAAGTGCAATCCGACGGGCCGCGGCCGATCCTCCCTGACGTCTCGAAAGCGACTGCCGACGAGTTGCGAACCGTATGGGGACCTGTCGTGGCGGAAGCCGGCACGTACGAACTCTCGGGCGATTCGATCACGATGCGGCCTGCCGTCTCCAAGAATCCGGCGGTCATGGGGCCATCGGTGTTCATCACCTATACATACAAACTGGATGGCGACACGCTGTCGTTGACCCAGGAGCGTAACCAGAACGGTCCGTTCAAGAATCCCTTTTCGCTCAAGCTGACGCGCGTCGAGTGAGACGGATTGGTCCGAACGAGCCGGCCGCGCGTCCCGCGCGCCCCAGACAAGGATGTTGGATCTACTCAGAGACCACGAAGGTCACGGAGGCGAGGCTGTCCTGCCAGGCCGGCACAGCCGGCCTGACCGGGAGACGAAAAGATCCGAAAAATGAGCCGCGCCGCACCAACACGCGGTTCATTTTCCGGATCTTTTCGTCTCCAGGTCGCGCGTCCCGCGCGGCAGGACAGCCCTCCGTTGGCTTCGTCGCCATTTAGTCACAGGATCGAGTTGCGCGCCCTCGGCGTGAAGGGCGCCGGCGCCGGACGACGGCATGAACGAACCCGAGTGGCTGGCGAACGCGCTCACGACGAGGCTCTTGGATCTACTAAGAGGCCACGAAGCTCACGGAGGCGAGGCTGTCCTGCCAGGCCGGCGCAGCCGGCCTGACCGGGAGACGAAAAGATCCGAAAATGAGCCGCCCACAGCGACACGCGGTTCATTTTCCGGATCTTTTCGTCTCCCGGTCGCGCGTCCCGCGCGGCAGCACAGCCCTCCGTGGGCTCCGGATTACACCAGCGAGGGGCGCGAGGAGCTCTCGGGCGGCCTCCCGCGCGGTCGCAGACCTCCTCAAACCGTCTCGACCTCTTCGAACCTCCTCAAACTTCTTGCTCGTGGAAAAAAAGAGCCTCTCCGTGGCCTCCGTGGCCTCTTAGTTCAGTCCTTCGACGGGCTCATCAAGCGGCTGCCGACGACGCGGGACCCTTGGATCTATTCGATGCGAAGCGCCGACAGCGGGTCGACGCGCGTCGCACGCCGCGCGGGCAGGTAGCTCGCCGCGAGCGCTACGGCGGCGAGCAGCCCGCCCGTCATCGCGAAGGTCGCCGGATCGGTAGTGCTCACTTCGAACACGAGGCTCCGCATCAGCCGCGTGGCGGCGAGGGCGCTCAGGATGCCGAGCGCCAGGCCGGTGAGCGCCAGGCGCGACCCCTCACCGACGATCATGCGCAGCACGTCGCGGGGCTGTGCGCCCAGCGCCATGCGAATGCCGATCTCGCGCGTGCGTTGCGAGACGGCATACGCCATGGTGCCGTAGAGACCAACGCTCGCCAGCGCCACGGCCACCGCCGCGAAAAAGCCGAGCAGCACCATCGCGAGCCGCTTCGTTGCAAACGAATCGGCAACGGCCTGGTCGAGCGTGACCACGTCGAACAGCGGACGGTCCGGATCGAGCGCCGCGACTGTCTGCCTGAGCGTATTCGTCACTCCCTCGGTCGCGAGATGCGACCGCACGATCACCACGACTCCGTGCGCCATCTCCGCACGCTGTGCGAGCGGAAAGAAGATCTCCTGCCGGACGGGTACGTCGACGACGCGAACCTGCCGCGCGTCGGAGACGACGCCGACGATCTTCACGAGACGGCCGACGCTCGCATCCGGCTCGGAACTGTAGTGCGGCCCCAGGCGGATCGTCTGTCCCACGGGATCGCGTCCGGGCCAGTAAAGCGTGGCCATCGTCTGGTTGATGACCGCGACCGGTTCGGACTGCGGCGTATCGTTGTCGTTGGGAAGCCGGCCGCGCAGCAGGCGTATCCCGACGACCTCGAAGTACTGCGGCGAGACGATGCGCAAATCGGCGTTCGGCACGTTCGTGTCACCCTCCCGGCCCGCGAGCGAAAAATCCTGGGTGGCAACGTCCGTGACGCGATCCATCAGCGGCCTGCCGGTTGCGACGGCGGCGCCACGAATGCCGGGAGCGGATGCCAGGCGATCGAGCAGCGTGCGGTAGAACGCCAGCGTTTTGTCGGCCGTCGGATACCTGTCGCCGGGCAGCGCCAGCGATGCCATCAGGGCATCGCGCGTGTCGTACCCAAGGTCGAGGCGAAAGAGCTGCCGGTACGTGCGGACCGTCAAGCCCGCTCCGACGAGCACGACCATCGCAAGCGCGATCTGCGAGACGAGGAGCGCGGCGCGGACGGACCGCGCCTCGCGATTCGATCCCGCCTGCGGGCTGCCGCTGCGGATCGCCTGCGACAGATCGGACCATGCGGAATGGACAATCGGCGCCAATCCAAACAGAACCCCCATGACGCTGGCGACAGCTATGGCGAGCAGAAGTGCGCGGGCATCCAGCGTCGGCGTGTGCAGGTTCGCGTAAGGGATGCGTGCCTCGCCGATCAGCGATACAGCCGCGGGCACGGCCCACGCCGCCGACAGCGCGCCGGCCGCGCCGCCGGCCAGAGACAGCGTCAGGCTCTCCGTGAGCAGCTGACGAACGATCCGGGTGCGCGGCGCACCGATGGCGGCGCGCAGCGCCATCTCACGCCGTCGTCCGCTCGCGCGCGCGAGCAGGAGGTTCGCGATGTTGGCGCAGGAAATTGCGACGATCAGCGCGACCACGCCGAGGAGGATCATCAGCAGTGGTTTGACGCCGCCGACGACGGCTTCCCTGATGTTCCACGTAGCGATGCCCATCGCTTCGTACTCGGGATTCGTCCCGGCGTAGTCGCGCTCGAGCGTACGCGCGAACTGCTGGAGACGGGCATTCACCTGGTCGAAGGACACGCCTTTGCGAATCAGCGCGACGACGCGCAAGTGGCGGTTCGCCCGATCGTTCTGCGATGGATTCAGCTGAAAGGGCAGATAGAGATCGCCGCCCCACAGCCCGTAGTGCGGCGGCATGATGCCGATGACCGTGTAGTGTTCGTTGTTGATGCGAATGGCCGTGCCGACGATGCCCGGGTCTCCGTGCAGCCGCTTCTGCCAGATTTCGTAGGTCAGCACCGTCGTGCCTGGAGCGCCCGGCCGATCGTCGGCCGCAGTAAATGCACGGCCCGAGATCGGCGCGATGCCGGTCATCGGGATCATATCGGCAGTGACGTAGGTCCCTTGGACGAACTCGGGAAGCCCGTCGATGTAGATCGTGCCGTTGAAGCCCGATGCGGCGCCGACGCTTTCGAAGATGTCCGTCAGTCCGCGAAAATCGACGAGCTCCGGCGGGGAGAAGTGGAACGTCCGGAGATTCTTGCGCGGAAACGAACCCCACAGAAGGACCCAGCGATCGACGTTCGGGTTCTCCTTCCAGAGGAGCGCCGTCTCTACGATGCTGAAGATGGTCGTCGCCGCGCCGACACCGAGGGCGACAACGAGAATGACGAGAACCGTGAATCCCCGCGCCCTGCGAAGGATCCGGAGGCCATACCGCACGTCCTGAAGCAGCGTGTCCATCGGCGCTCGTGCCCGGATATGCAAAGCCTCATGCCGTACGGGCGGACATGCAAATCATTGATTCGCATCGCGGTTACGTTCCGCGTATTCCCGCCGGCTGCTCGCTCGCGGGACGGCGGCGGTCGAAAGCGGTCAGATCGATTAAGCCCGGGCAAATAGCGTTCGCGACGGCATGGCCGAGCCGGGGCGCGCTGCAGCTGTTCGCCCATCCCGGGCGTTCCGCTGTCGGACCCCGCTTGGCGCATATAATGGGCTCCCGCATACAGGTGACAGGGACGCATTTATGAGCGAGCCTCGGAACTGGGGCACGACGGTTCTGGGATGGTTTGTCGTGCGGGATGGCGAATCCCACGACAGCCCTGCCCCTGCCGACCCGGCCGATCGGCCTCCGGTCGATGCTCCGGCCGGGACCGGGCCGGCGTTCTTCCAGACGCCGCCGCCCGCGGCTGCTGGCGGACAGGTGGATTTCGAAGGCGTTTTCGCCGCAGCGGGCATCGATCACGATGAGCGCGACCGGGTTGCGCGGTCCAGCGAGCTCCTGGCGAGCCTGCCCTCGGAAACTCCCGTTGCCGTCCGCAAGCAGATCGTCGAGGCGGCCATGAAGGCCTTCGGCGTTCCGCTCGACAAGATCATCGAGGCCGGCGTCCAGCAGATTCAGGCGCTCGAGGGGTACATCCGCACGTCCGCCGCCGAGACCGACCAGCTCCTCAGCGACTCGCGCACCCGCATCGATCAGCTCGAACGCGAGATACGCGACGTGCGCTCGGTCATGGACCAGCGCACGCAGGAGCAGGCCGCGATCGCCGCCGCCTGCAACACGAAGAAGATCGACGTGCAGCGGGTGCTCGAGTTCTTCGGACAGGACGCGGTCGCGCGGGTCGTTCGGGAGTCGCCCAAACTGCACGACCCATCGGCCCATGGCGAATGACAAATGCTGATAATGAGGCGACGCTCCCCGGGTTCGTGAACGTGCCGATGTCCGGGCCTACCGTCCGCTCCTAAGTGCTGAAGAGGATACACAATGGCTGGAACTGGGTTGTTCACGCGGTTGGGAAACTTGTGGCGGGGCTTTCTGTCGATCTGGATCTCCGATATCGAAAAAGAACATCCGGAGATCGCGTACGAGAATGCCATCAACTCGATGATCGAGAAGTACTCGCGGCTCAAGAGCGCGACGGCCGCGATCATCCGGCGCCGCGAGGAAATCGGCGAGCGGTTCAAGAAGGCCAGCACGGAGCTCGCGCAGACCGAGGCCGATCTTGGGGCGGCGGTCGAGACGAACCAGGACGACCTCGCCGTCGTCCTCATTCAGAAGAAGAACCAGTTGACGGCCGACCTCGGCGACTACAAGGCGGAGCTCGACTCGGCCCAGAAAGATGCGGATTCGGCGAAAACATCGTTGATGGGCGTGCAGACCGAGATCCGCAAGCTGAAAGGCGAGCGCGACTCGATGCTCGCCAAGATGCAGTCGGCGCAGGCCCGCCTCAAGATTCAGGAGCAGATCGACGGGTTGTCGGTCGACGCCGAAGTGAAGGCGCTCGACAACGTGCGCGAGCACATCCGCAACACGATTGCAGAGGCGAACCTGGGACGGGAGCTCGGGGACTCGTCGCTCGATGCACGGCTCGCCGCGCTGCGCAACCAGTCGGGTGACATCCAGGCCCGCCAGCAGCTGGCGGAACTGAAGGCCAAGCGCGCCGCGCAACAGGCGAGCCAGGGCACGAAAACGCTGTAGGAAACCGCTATGAAACTGACGCCTTTCGCCAAGCTCTTCATCACGGTCGTCGTCATCGCCGTCGTCGGCTACGTCTTCTGGACTTATAAAGGAGGCGCCGTCCGCGATTGGGCCGTCGGCAAGAAGACCGAGAATCCGTCGGCGTCGGCGTTGACCTCACAGGACTTCGACGCGCTGCGCAACGCTCCGCCCGATCCGTCGCGCAACGCCGGCTCCAACGGCGTCTCTGGCGCGTCGCTCCCCGGCTCGGGACGCTTGTCGCGGCCGCTCGTGGTCGCGATCAACACGTGGGCGGGCCACGCGCCGGGCATCGTCTCCAATGACGGCCTCGACGCCGGACCGAATTCGAAGTACAAGCAGAAGTACGGCCTCGACGTGAAGTTCGTGCTGCTCGAGGATCCCGCCGCGAAGCTGGCCGCGTTCCGCAAGGGCGACGTCGATCTCATGTGGGACACGGTCGACAACTGGGCGCGCGAGGCGTCGGTGCTCGCCGAGCAGAATCAGAAAGCCAAGTCCGTGATGATGCAGGACTGGTCGCGCGGCGGCGACGGTATCGTCTCGCTCGCGTCGATCAAGTCGATCGAGGACCTGAAGGGCAAGCGCATCGCGTGCACGCAGTTCACGCCATCGCACTTCCTTCTGCTCTACCTGCTCGCGCAATCCGGCCTGAGCCCTGAAGACCGCGCGGGCGTCGAAAAGACCATCGTGTTCACGCAGGACGCGCCCGCAGCCGCCGCCATGTTCAAGGCGAAGCAGGTGGACGCGGCGGTCACGTGGGAGCCCGATCTCTCCGGAGCCGTCACGGCCCGCGGCGACGAGGCGCACATCCTCGTGTCGACGACGGCGGCGACGAACATCATCGCGGACACCCTCGTCGCGCGGCAGGACGTGATCGACCAGGCGCCGGAGACGATCCGCGACTTCATCCACGGCTGGTTCGACGGCATCGACATGATGAAAGCGGACCCGGCGACGACCAACGCAGAGGTCGGCAAGGCGCTGAAGCTCGATGCGGATACGGTGTCGGGGATGCTGTCGGGTCTGAAGCTGACGCAGTACGCCGACAACGCGCAGTTCTATGGACTGAGCGGCGGCAAGGCGCATTTCGACACGCTGTTCGATACGGCGTTCGTGATCTGGCGCAAGAAGGGGCTCGTCACGCGGGCCGTCGACGCGCAGGATTATTCGGACCCGCGCTTCCTGCGGACGCTGGCGGCCGCGTACCCGGCGCAGAAGGTCGAGGAACCAACGCTGGCCGCGAAGAACCCGTCGGCTAGCGATCGCGCCATCATCAACAAGGAGATCCAGATCCACTTCACGCCCGGGTCGGATGAGATCATGCCCGGCTCGTATTTCGTCCTCGACGCGCTGGGTGACACGATGACGTCGTTCGGCGGCACGTATCTTCGAGTCGAGGGGAATACCGACGCGACGGGTTCGTCGACGGTCAACATGACGCTCTCGGAAAAGCGTGCGC
>Ga0310811_10014121_pt1 | contig 10407 bp, 13 predicted proteins | sample YCmetagenome_FD_207642 | JGI IMG/M metagenome (GOLD analysis project Ga0310811, IMG submission 207642) | Soil microbial communities from experimental microcosm in Duke University, North Carolina, United States - YC | ecosystem: Engineered > Artificial ecosystem > Soil microcosm > Unclassified ... | reverse complement strand
GATTGACCCGTTCGCGGCGGAGTTCGCCAAGTCCGGCAGGCCCATCTTTCACGAACTTCTTCAGGGCCGGCAGGATCACGCCGTCAATCATCGCCGGCTTCTGATCGCGCCAGTCTTCCCAGGGAAAGTACTGGTACCAGCTGTGCCACTGCGTATCGGGAGCCTCCCGCGCCATACTGGTCTGGCGCGTCAGGGCCAGATAACCGACCGATACGACGCGCCCGCCCCCAGGCGCGGAAAGATGCCGGCCCTTGTCGCCAAAAGTGTAGAGCTGCTCGGCATAACCGAGCTCAAAGCCCGTCTGCTCGCCCACCCATTGGCGCAGGCCCGACTCCAGGGTGCGGTGCTGGACCGGATCGAAAGGACCGAAGGGCAGGGCATCGGCCACCCCGTCATGCGCCACCACCAGCACGGCCGGCCGCTCGCCCTCCACTGCCAGAATGGCGGCGGAAAGGCCAATGGAGACATTTTCCTTCTGCTCTTTCGCGCTCATAGATCCACCAGCGGAAAAAGCGTGGTGACGCCTTCTTCCACTACCAGCGGGGGCCCCATTGCTTCCACTGCCGCCAGCATGGCGCCGTTTCGGCCCAGAGCTTCGTCGGCGTGACGAATAAGCAGACGGTTCGGCTGGGCATGGGGTGCGCGCCGCCGCATGGCCAGGGCAACCTGGGTTTCACAGCCCGGTCCCAGCCGGTCGCACAAGACCGTGAACGCCGAAGCCATGGAGCGTGAGATTCCGGCCCAGCAATGAATCAGGAAAGGCTGTTCGCCGTTCCAGGTGCGCGAAAATACCAGCAGCGCATCCACATGGCGGCGTGCCGGAGGCGCGGGTCCGGCAGCAGGATCGGCAATATCATTGATGCCCAGCTTCAGGTGCGCAGCCGTGGGAAAGCCCGGTGGCGTCTCGATCATATGCTCAGGCGACAGGAGACTGACCAGATGCGAGGGCGCATGTTCGACCAAGGCATCGGGCAAGGCGGAAAGCGGGGTGACCAGAAGCGGCGACATGGACCGCTTTTAGCAGGGTTTAATGGCCGCTGTCGTAGAGCCGCCGGAAACGGCTCAGGAACTGGGCCTGGGCTTCGGCCGTGCTCAGCGGAATCAGCCGGGGTGTCTTGCCGCCTTTGGGAGGAGCGCCAAACAGCCGGCGCGCCTCCTTTTCCTCGAAACCCGCCAACTGGGTGGCTTCGTGGTAGGCCGACAGGTGGTCCGCCCGCTTGAACAGGATCTTGAGATCGGCCGGGATGTCGGCGGGCAGGGCGAACCGCAGATGAATTGCCATCTGAAGTCTTTCTTCCAAGGCCTTGTAATTCATGCCGACCGCTGCCTTGAAGGGGCTGATCAGATCGCCCACCACATATTCGGGTGCGTCATGCAGCAGCGCCATCAGCCGGGCCGGCCGCGACAGCCGCGGCTCGAGTTCCGTCACCAGGCGCTCCACCAGCACGCAATGCTGCGCCACCGAGAAAGCGTGCGCTCCCCTGGTCTGGCCGTTCCAGCGCGCCACCCGGGCCAGGCCATGGGCAATGTCCTCGATCTCGATGTCCAGCGGGCTGGGCTCGAGCAAATCCAGCCGCCGCCCGCTCAGCATGCGCTGCCAGGCGCGGGCGGGGACTTTTTTGCGGGCGATGTCAGGCACTCAAAAGCCGCAAGGAGACGAGGAGCAGGGTTATGGCCAGAACGTAACGCAGAACGGCGTCCGGCATGCGCGGCGCGAACTGGCTGGAAAGCACGATACCGGGCAAGGAACCGCACAACAGCGAGATCAGCACGGTGAGATCCATGCTGCCGCTGGCCAGGTGCCCCAGTCCCGCCACCAGGGTCAGCGGCACGGCGTGGGCGATGTCCGAGCCGGCGATCTTCACGATAGGCAGCTCGGGGTAGAGCAGCAGCAGCGCCGTGACCCCGAGCGCGCCCGCGCCCACCGAGGAAATGGTCACCAGCACACCCAGCACCAGGCCGACAATGATGGTGGTGAGGCGTGTTTGCGATTCGGTGAGAACACCGACGCGCCTTGAATAGGTGGCCAGCAGCCGCCGACGAAACACCAACGCCATCGCAGTCAGGATCAGGGACACACCCAGAACCTTGGTGACCAGAGTGCTGTAGGAGGCCGGGTCCACCTTCAATAGCGACAGGACCAGCATGGTGAGGAGGGACGCCGGAATGCTGCCCGTGGCCAGGCGCCGGACAACGCGCCAGTCGATGGTGCGGTTCAGGCCATGGACCAGGCTGCCGCCGGTCTTGGTGACGCTGGCATAGATCAGGTCGGTGCCCACCGCGGTCACCGGATGGATATGAAACAGCAGGATCAGCAGCGGCGTCATCAGCGAGCCGCCGCCTACCCCGGTCATCCCCACTAGGAAGCCGACGGCAAAGCCGGAAAGCACGAAAAGAGGCTGTATGGTCTCGAATAGGGCCATTGTTGGTGCACAAATTTTGGCTGGGGCCGCAATCAAACACAAAGCCCGCTTTGGGACAATGCGCCGCTTTTTGCTCCGTATCCGGACAGCGAACGGCCGTAATTCCGGGTAATCAGCCGGGTCTTCGATGCCGCTTTAACGGCTTTTCCAGGAATATTGACAAGGAATGAACAAGACCGGCCGCCTTGCGTACGACCGGCGCCGATAAGTTCAACGGCGCATTTAGGTTTTTCCGCTACCAAGGCCGTTGGAAAAGCAGCACTCCCGGCGTTCTCATGTCCCCCTTGATTGATCCCCTCCTCGCTGGCCGCGGAAGGGGACCAGGTCTTGCCGCCTCAATGGCCTTGTTCGTCGCCGGCCTGGTGGTGGGATTGGGGTTTTCAGCCAATCTCGGCCGCCAGTTCACCGCCGGCCTGGTCATTCTGGGTGTGCTGTGCGCCATCCTCGCGCTGTTGCAGCGCGTGGCGGCCAATACCCGCAGGCGTCTCACCGCCGGCGAGACCAGTTACCGTGCCTTTTTCGATCACGCCGTGGACGGCATCTTCCGCACCACGCCGGATGGCCGCTATCTCGCCGTCAATCAGGCGCTGTGCGACATCTATGGCTATCGTGATCCCGAAGAGCTGATCGCGGGCCTGACCGATATCGGCTCACAGCTCTACCTCGATCCCGGCCGGCGCGATGAATTCCGCGCCATGATACAGGCCAATGACGTGGTGTCCCATTTTGTTTCCGAGATCCGCCACCGTTCCGGCCGGCGGCTCTGGATTTCGGAAAATGCCCGCGCGATACGCGACTGGGCCGGGGAATTGCTCTGTTACGAGGGCTCGGTGGAAGATGTCACCGAGAAATTCGAGCAGGACCGCGCCTTGCGCGCCGCCCTTCGCCAGGCCGAGATCGCCAACCGCATGAAGGCGACTTTCCTGGCCGCCATGAGCCATGAGCTGAAGACCCCCCTGAATGCCGTTCTCGGCTTTTCCGAGATCATCCGCGACCAAGTGCTGGGCCCGGCGGGGGTGACGGCCTATTGCGATTATGCGGGCGACATCCACAAGAGTGGCACCCGGCTTTTGACCGTCATCAATGACGTGCTGGACGTTTCGCGGCTCGAAGGCGGACTGCTTACCATCGAGATGCGTCCCGAGAATGTGCTGGACGTGGCGGAGGTCGCCATCAAGCTGGCGCGCGGCGCCACCAGCGAGCGTCGCGCCGTTGAGGTCGACGTGCCTCTCGGCATGCCCTCGCTCAAGGTGGATCCGCGCCGCATCGCCCAGGCGCTGGGCAATCTTCTGGCCAATGCCCTGAAATTCACGCCCGAGGGGGGCAAGGTCCGCTTCGCGGCGCGGCCCATGCCCGATGGCGGCGTGCATCTCATCGTCGAAGACACAGGCATCGGCATGGCGCAGGAAACCATCGCGGCCGCCCTGGAGCCGTTCCGCCAGCTGGATGGCAGCCTTGCGCGGCGCTTCGAAGGCGCCGGCCTTGGCCTCTCCATCGCCAAGGCCCTGGTGGAGCTGCATGGTGGGGCCTTGAGCCTGAAGAGCGCGATAGGCGAGGGCACCACCGTGACCATCGCCCTGCCATCTTCCTGCATGGTGCGCATGGCTGGTTCCGCCAAGGTCGCCTGATTATTCTGTTTTCGCCGCGACGAGCGCGCGCTACACAGCCGCCATGACAAACTCCGCCCTGGTGCTGTTTTCCGGCGGCCAGGATTCCACCACCTGCCTGGCCTGGGCGCTCCAGCGTTTTTCGCGCGTGGAAACGGTGGGCTTCGATTACGGCCAGCGTCACGCCGCCGAGCTTGCGGCGCGGCCCTGCATTCTGGCGCAGCTGAAAACAGATTTTCCCGGCTGGGCGGACAGGCTGGGTGAGGATCATCTCCTGCCGCTCGATTTGCTGAAAGCGATCGGCGGCAGCGCGCTGACCGACGACGTGAAGATCGAGATGGGGGCGGAAGGCCTGCCCACCAGCTTCGTGCCTGGCCGCAATATCCTGTTCCTGACCGCCGCGGCCGCGCTGGGTTATCGCCGCGGCATCGCCGATCTGGTTGGCGGCATGTGCGAGACCGATTTTTCCGGCTACCCCGATTGCCGCAACGAGACCATTCAGACCACGGCCCGCGCGCTGTCGCTGGGCCTGGACCGGACGCTGACGGTGCATACGCCGCTGATGTGGATCGACAAGGCGGCGACCTGGCGCATGGCCGAAGAGCTGGGCGGCGACAAGCTGATGCAGATCATCGTGGAAGAAAGCGTCACCTGTTATGAAGGCGATCGCGTGCATCGTCACGACTGGGGTTATGGCTGCGGCCAATGCCCGGCCTGCGAGCTGCGCGCAGCAGGCTTCGCAAAGTACAAACCCGCATGACCTATTCGGTGAAAGAAATCTATTACACCTTGCAGGGCGAAGGCGCTCATACCGGCCGCGCCGCGGTCTTCCTCCGCTTTGCCGGCTGCAATCTGTGGAGCGGACTCGAGAAGGATCGCGCCGAAGCCACTTGCCGTTTCTGCGATACCGATTTTGTGGGCACGGATGGCCCGGGCGGCGGGAAGTTCGCCAACGCGGAAGCGCTGGCGAAGGCGGTCGCCGCGGAATGGCCGGCGAGTGCAGCAGGCAAGCCCTATGTGGTCTGCACGGGTGGCGAGCCGCTGTTGCAATTGGATGAAGCCCTGATCGCGGCGCTCCATGCACGGGGCTTCGAGATCGGTATTGAAACCAATGGCACCATGTTGCCGCCGCCGGGCATCGACTGGATCTGTGTCAGTCCCAAGGCCGAGGCCGAGCAGAAGCTCAAGCGCGGCGACGAACTCAAGCTGATCTATCCGCAAGAGGGCGCGGCGCCGGAGCGTTATGCCGGCCAGGAATTCAAGAATTTCTTCCTGCAGCCGATGGACAATGAAAACCGCGCCGCCAACACCGAGGCGGCGACACGTTATTGCCTGGAAAATCCCCAATGGCGTCTCAGTCTTCAGACTCACAAGCTCATCGGCATCCGCTGAGCGGAGCAGGGTTGCGTCTGGCGCAGGTTGAACAACCCGCCAAAAGCGCCATTTCAGGCGCTGTTCGGAGGGTTCCATGGATTCCTGGCCTATTGCTCTTTCCAGTGCGGCGGTTGCCGTTGCTCTCTTTGCCTACGGCTTTCTGGTTGCGATCTAGAAAACCGTGACAATCCGGTCCATGTCGGGACGAGGGCGTTCCTCCAGATCTTCCTTGGTGGTGCCGATATAGATAAAGCCGGCGATGCGCTCGCCCGCCTTCAGGCCCAGCCGCTCCTTGACCACCGGATGATAGGCGTACCATTCGGTAATCCACTGGGCGACAAAGCCTGAGGCCGTAGCGGCGATCAGAAGGTTCTGGCAAACCGCCCCCGCCGACAATTCCTGCTCCCAGACCGGAATCTTGTGCTGCTCACGCGCCGCAGAGATGACGGCCACGACAACGGGTGCCCGCAGAAAGCGCCCGCGCTCTTCCTCCACCTGCTTGTCGCGTTCGCCTTCCGCTTTCATCACCTCGGCCAGGATGTCGCCGGCGTGGGCACGCCCCTTGCCCTCGATGACCAGGAAGCGCCAAGGAAACAGCTTGCCGTGGTCCGGGGCCCGCGCGCCCGCTTTCAGAATCTCGGCGAGCTGCTTTTTGGAAGGGCCGGGCTCCTTCATCGCCTTGGCCGAACCGGAGCGGCGGCTGAGCAGCAGATCCAGCGCCGCGGGCGCGGGATGGTTGAAATCGCCATGCTTCTTGTCGTGTGACATAGGTGCCTTTTTGGGGGGCCTTGGGAGAGGAGGCGGGAGTGCCTATCTTAAGGGCTGGAGCCCGCGGAATTTAAGGAAAAAAGGCGTGGCGGGCGCGTTTTGAAATTCCACAGACTTCCGTGGTAAAAGCTCGCCCATAAAGGATTGCCATGGCCGCCCCCCGCGAAAAAGTCTCATCCGTTGATCCGATCTGGACCGCGCTGCGCCACCAGGCCGAAGCCATGGCGGGCCGCGAGCCCAGCCTGGCGGGCTTCGTCCACGCCACCATCCTGCAGCACGACCGGCTCGAGCAGGCGCTGTCCTACCACCTGGCCCACAAGCTGGGCGGCGATGATTTGAGCCCGCTGGCCATCCGCGAGATGTTCGACGACCTGGTCTCCACCGAGGATGGTTTCGGCCAGGCGGTGCGCGCCGACCTCTCGGCCGTGTTCGAGCGCGATCCGGCCTGCCATTCCTATCTTGATGCCTTTCTCTTCTACAAGGGCTTCCATGCCCTGGAGAGCTGGCGTGTCTCCCACTGGCTCTGGCACCAGGGCCGCGAGGCGATGGCGCTCTTCCTGCAAAGCCGCATCTCTCAGCTTTTCGCCGTGGACGTGCATCCGGCCGCCGAGATCGGCCGCGGCATCATGTTCGATCATGCCACCGGCATCGTGATCGGCGAGACCGCGGTGGTGGAAGACGATGTCTCCATCATGCAGGACGTAACCCTGGGCGGCACCGGCAAGGAAAGCGGCGACCGCCACCCCAAGATCCGCCGCGGCGTGCTTCTGTCGCTGGGCGCTAAGATCCTGGGCAATATCGAGGTGGGCGAATATAGCCGCATCGGCGCCGGCTCGGTGGTGCTCAAGCCGGTGCCGCCGCACTGCACGGCGGTGGGCGTGCCGGCCAAGCTGGTCAATTGCGATTGCGGCGAAAATCCGTCACAGCAGATGAACCACTATATCGAGGAGCTGCCGGATAATACCGGCTAGTGGTCTCGCGGCTTGACGGGTAAAGCCCGGCATGCGAGTTCAACCGCCCCAAACCACGAGGATCCGGCCTTGACCCGCAGCGAAATCTGGCGCCTGGAAAAATATCTGCGGAACCTGTTCCGCCTCGACACCATCACCATCGTCGAGCGTCCCAAGCAGCCGGATTCGGTTGAAATGCATATCAATGGCGAATTCGTCGGTGTGCTGTTCAAGGACGAGGAAGACGGCGAAATCTCCTATGCCTTCAACATGGCTATCCTGGAGATGGACCTGCCGGAAGCGCCCGCCAGCCGCGCTTAGGCTAAGCTTTTTCGAACCGCGCAATCAGCGCATCAACGCCGCCTGACAGTTCGCGCCAGCGCGCCAGCCAGGCGCGCTTGAAGCGGAAGGAATAGCTGACCCCGTTGGCCAGCGGCCGGTCCGTGGCCTGGCAGTTGGGACTGGGCAGGCCGACAGCCGGCTGTTCACAGAGTAAGAGCAGCAGGCCCCTGCCGCTGCCGCCCACGAAGAGATCGGTTCTCTCGTAACCGGAATTATCGGCAAAGCCGTAGCGGCGAAGCCCGAACGGGCCGGTCACACCCTCCAACGCCGCCAAACTAGGACGGTAAATACGCGCCAGCCGCGCGGCCGCATCCATGGCGTTGGCGTCGCGGCGGATCAGGATGCGCACCACCGCAGAGTCGGGTGCATTGCCCTGGAACTGCCGGGCCACGTCCGCTGAATAGCCCTGCCAGCTGGGAAACAGTGCGGCCAGGGAAAGGCTATCCTGCGGGCCGCCCGCTCGCGCCGCGGGATTCTGGATATAGTTGGTCGGAACCTGAAGGCTGAGACTGCCCAAGGTGACCGGCACGAGCTCGGATTGGCCGGTGAGGGCGGCGGGCGCCCTGAGGCCGGGACGCAGATACCAGCCCAGCAACAGCCCCGACAGCAGCATGATGGCGAAGGCAAAGCCGGCCGGAAGCAGCCAGCCCGAATGCTGGTGAATATCGTCCCTTTCCCGGCCCTGCGTCATATCCCGCCCCCGCTGGCTTTTTACACCCGCCTGGGTTGCGAGCAGACCCGGCAACGGCGAACTAGCCCAATTCTTGCGAGGCGTGACCCGGAAACATCAATCCGCGCCATTTCGGTACATGTCACATATGGTCAACGCCTCGCCGGCCTCTGTTCTCGCCACCTTTTCCACCGGTTCCCTGCTGGCTGGTCCGCATTGGCGCAGCCGGAAGGCAGGCGCCGCGCCTGCCGGCAGGAAGGGTTGAGCGCCATGCGCAATTTCATCCTGCTGCTGTTTGCCTTGGCCGCCGGGCTGACCCTGTCGGGCATCGCCGCCAACCTCTATCGCATGGTGGCGAAAAAGCCCTCAGGGACCGCCGCGACCTACGCCCATTACGTCGTGATGGTGCTGGCGGGACCCAGCATCCTGTTCGAGAACGCCACGCGCTCCTTCCGCAAGAAGGAATGCGGTCACGCGGCTTACGGCTTCGCGCTGGGCCTGGCGCTTTACTGGGCCTTCATGCTGGGCGCTATCGTCATCCACCTGGCGCTCTGACGCGGGATTTCCCCGCCCTTTTTCAGAGCACGGTGAGCATGGACGCCACCAGCGGATGGCGGACGATGTCGGCTTCCGCCAGACGCACCACCGGAATGTCCGGCAGTCTCTCCAGCTTTTCGGCGATGTCCTTGAGACCCGAGATGCCGGGCAGAAGATCGGTCTGATCTGGATCGCCGGTGAGCACCATGGTCGAGCGCCAGCCCAGTCGCGTCAGCAGCATCTTGATCTGGGTGTAGGTGCAGTTCTGTGCCTCATCGATCACCACAAAGCACTCGCTGAGGGTGCGGCCGCGCATATAGGCCACCGGTGCGATCTCGATGATGCCATCGGCCAGCATCTGCTTGAGGCGCTTGGTGCCCAGCCTTTCGGTCAGCGCGTCGTAGAGCGGGCGCAGGTAGGGCGCCAGTTTTTCGGTGAGGTCTCCCGGCAGAAAGCCCAGGCTTTCGCCGGCTTCCACCGCGGGACGCGACAGCACGATGCGCTGTACCTTGCCCGCTTCCAGCGCTTCCACCGCCTTGGCGATGGCGAGATAGGTTTTGCCGGTGCCCGCCGGCCCCAGGGCCAGCACAACACTCTGGGCGTCGATCGAGTCCATGAACTTCTGCTGGGCCGAGCTCATGGCCCGGACGTTTTTCACATATTTGCGGTCCCGGAATTGGCCATCGGGATCATGCGGCGTCCAACTCTTGTTTTGATGGTTTGGACGGCCTGGAAAAAGCGGGTGCACATTCTCTTCGGCATAGGCAAGGTCACGCGACTTCGAACGCATGGAGCGTTTGGCCATGAAGACTCCCGATGGATGATGCTGATGGGTGAGTGCGAGGGGAGGGGTGTCCGGCGTGCCGGCCCTGATTTTCGTGGCGAACGCAGTGCCAAATGCACCAGTGCCCTTACCCCCATGTCAGACGAATCACTTCGCCTGACTTCAGGGTATCTTTTTTTGCTCGGGCGTGTGTGAAATTCTCGCGACTGCAATTGTTAAGAGGTGAGGCGTGCCGATTTATGCGCTCGACGGCGCCCAGCCGGAAATCGCGGATGACTGTTTTATCGCGCCGGACGCGGTGCTCATCGGCAAAGTGCGTCTGCGTCCCCGCACCAGCGTCTGGTTCGGCGTGGTGCTGCGAGGCGACAATGAATGGATCACCATCGATGAGGAGTCCAATATCCAGGACCACAGCGTCATTCATGCCGATCCGGGCGAACCGGTGCTGATCGGCAAGGGCGTTACTATCGGCCATCGCGTTATCGTGCATTCGGCGCATGTCGGCGACGGCGCGTTGATCGGCATGGGCGCCATTCTGCTCAACCGCGCCCGCATCGGCGCGCGCTCGCTGGTCGGGGCGGGCGCGCTGGTCACCGAAGGCAAGAGTTTCGAGGAGGGCAAAATGATCCTGGGCGCGCCGGCACGCGTCATGCGCGATCTTGCGTCGGAAGAGATTGCGGGACTTGCGCGGTCGGCGGCGATCTATGTCGCCAATGCGCGCCGCTATGCCGGCGGTCTCAGCTCCGCCTGACGCTGCGCTTTTCCGTGCCGGAAAATTCCGCCGGCTTGCTCCACATCTTGCGGATGCGGGTATCGGTCTCGGGCCCGTAATTGAACCAGGCGGCCTTGTCGTGGGTGGCATCCGCGATAAGGAGCGTGTCGAGCTTGCCCAGTTTCCGCACCAGCGCGGTGCGCACGACATTGATCGAGGCCTCGCTCGACAGGACCCAGG
>Ga0310811_10014120_pt1 | contig 10408 bp, 3 predicted proteins | sample YCmetagenome_FD_207642 | JGI IMG/M metagenome (GOLD analysis project Ga0310811, IMG submission 207642) | Soil microbial communities from experimental microcosm in Duke University, North Carolina, United States - YC | ecosystem: Engineered > Artificial ecosystem > Soil microcosm > Unclassified ... | reverse complement strand
TTAGATGCAGGCTATGTACCTCAACGTGATTTTAATAATCAAAATTCGCTTTATACCCACTTTGAGAGTCCAAACTTATACTATGGCGATCTGAAAATCCATACCAAAATTGCCGATGGATTTTACAATATAGCCACTGCGGGCATCCAAAAAATACACAATCACGTTCAGCACACCACCTATGGTGCTCCAAGTGCTTTATATAATTTGTATGATGCAGCCGACACGCTTAGTAACTACATATTGCAGGATAATATTAGTTATGAAACCGCTTTGAATGATGTTTTTACCATACGGCCCAGTGTGAATTTTACTTATCGTAATGTTAACCATCCAAGCTCTTATCTCAACGAAATTCATTTTACCAGCGGGCAAATAACCTCCGGGATTAGTCACACTACAGCAAATCAAAAACTGGCATTGCTTACCCCCTCTATAACAGTTGGTTATACCAAACTCTTGTCGTTAACTGTGGGTTTTCAAACGTATCTTAACAGTGGCACTGTTATCAATGGTATTAATCGTTTGTTTGTTAACGGCAACCAAGCCGGTTACACTAATAACATCGGATCGACCAAAGCTACCGACTTTGAGCAGACATCCCCGCTGCCTTTCGCCTCTTTAACGGTTGATCCGTTAGCATTGATGGGTGTTGATACTACAAATGCAAGGCTTACCGTATTTGGATCGTATGCCAGAAATTTCAATTACAGCAATGATCTGTTAGGCTCTTTGGACGATTCGAACCTTGAAGGTTCCTACCGTACAAGCTCGACCGATCGATCCTTTATGCTACCGCCGGTCGACCCGTATAAGGTTTACACCCAGATACAGGGCGGCGCAACTTTTTCAACGCTTGAAAATTCGTTGACCTTAAGCTACAACTACAGCCTGAGAAGGTTTAACACCGGAGAGGTTATTTTGATACGCCTGCCCACTTATCAGGACTACTACATGAATACCGATGGCCGTACAGAATTGCATCGTGTTGGTATTGATTATAGCTTACCGACAGATGGCGACCTTACCTGGCGAACCGGCCTGAACGGTACCTTACTGATAATGAGTGATACCTATAAAGAAAAAGATTATTTATCTGACTATATGCGCTTAGTGTATCCGGGCAAACCATTTATAACCGGCGGATTTGCCAATCATTTCGGCTATCAGGGGCTTTTCCTGGATTTCAGTATCCTGTATGCCATGAATCAGGCTAATATGAAGCAAGTGCAGTATCTGCATTACCAGCTAACCGGCACAACCAGTACCTTTGATCTGCAAAATATCGACTTCGGCTATAAAATACCAGTACCTGTTAAGCGGGTTAAAAGCCTGGAGGTGTATTTAAATGCGCGCAACCTGTTCCAGAACGGCCAATCGCGCATCGTAGAGACCCAGCGTTTTTTTGGTGGTGGATTTAAAGTCGAATTATAAGCACCCCTCAGATAAACCAAAAAGCCGCGCAAATGAGCGCGGCTTTCTTGTTTATGGCCTTTGCCTGTCTAAAACTTCTTCATGATCTTAACCAGACTTTTGGCAATGATAGCACAGCCTTTATCTGACGGATGCAAACCATCATAAGTTAAACCTATGGCTTCTGTTGGATAAGGATAATCATCAGTAGCCGGGTTAAACGGTATGCCGATAAAATTGGGGTAGGGCAGGTCGGTATATTGTCCGCTTTGCGGATCTTTTACGTGTTTAAATTTTACCAGCTCGGATAACGTGAAATGCGGGTTATGGTACAGATCATCAACCGCAATGTTTTCCAGTTTGGCAATTGCCGCAATCGCGTTAGCAACTGCTTCTAAAGTTTGTCCGTTTTTTTCGCGGTAAGAACCGTATGCGTTATTCTTTTTGTCGAACAAGTAAATAAAATCCACACGCTGCAAAGGCGTCATGAGTACAATTTTGGCATCAGGATTCAAGGCCTTGATCTTATCAAGAATAATTCTGAAAGACCCGTTAATGGTGTTATTGCCGGTGTTGCTCTTATAATCGTCGATAGTGCCGATGGGGCGACCCTGCCACCAGTCGTTAGTGCCCAGGAAGATGGTGTAAACATCGCCTTTGGGAATTTCCAGCTTATCAAAACTGTTTGCAATACCGCCCGAGGTCCAGCCATTATAACCTTTGTTGATGTAATGGATGTAGTCCAGCTTTTCCGTAACCTGGGTTAAGTAGCCCTTAGTTAAACGATCCTGTGTTTCGTTCCGATGATCGTTCAGGTAAGTTATCGAGTCGCCAATAGCCACCCAGGTCAGCTCCCTGCGCTTAAACGACGCCAGCACACAAATGACCGCAATAGCAACAATAATTTTTTTCATATCATATTTTATAAGGACAAACTAAAATTTAAATTGAGTCATGCCGAATTTATTTCGGCATCCCATATGCAGGGCTCATTTGATTCGGTATGACCTATCTTGCTTACTATCTACTTACAACCGGGAACTGCGAAATACGCAGTTTAGTACAGCCATAAGGTATCAGCGTAACCTCCTCGTCTTTCTGAGCAGGTGTGCCCTCGTTATAGATCACGCTGTAGGGCATAGGGCCGGTCATATCGTTATACAAGGTCCAGTTAGGGATGCGGCGCGCCTTTACGGTAAGTTGAAGCGGTGCGTTGGCCAGGTTCCATGGATAAGCCGCCACCTGGTCCTTCTTTTGCAGGGTGAAGGCTTTTTCCAGCTGATTATTGCGGGTTTCGGTTAAGCCGTAGTTCCATGGTGTGGTTGGCCTGACTTCATAAAACTCGCTGCCATAAGCCACCGGGTCCCGGTCGTTTTTAACCAGTTTAATGTCCTCGCCAATCTTCAAGGCATATACCAGCGGACCGCGTTCTATAGACACCGAGTTTTCATACCAGGTATTTTTGAAGATATGCATCGGCAGTTGCAGTTCAACAACGTCGCCATTTTTCCATTCGCGGTTTATCTTTACAATTTGGTCGCCCGGCGATTGCTGTATTTCGGCACCATTAACTTTTACGGTCGCATTTTTACACCAGGCCGGTATGCGCAGGTGAAAAGGAAACGCAACCGATTTGGTCTTTTTATTCAGCGCCAAAGTAAAACGGATATTCTCGTCGAACGGATAATTGGTTTCTTCCTTAATAGTAACCGGCACACCGTTGGCCACTTTAGCATCCACATCGCTGGCCGAATACACTAAAGCTGCCAAGCCATTATCAGGCGTAGCATACCATAAGTTTTGAACGAATTTTGGCCAGCCCTGGTGCATGTTTGAGGTGCAGCATGGATAACCCGAAAGTAGTCCGTAGCAAATATCTGTGCCAGCGTGATTAACGTTAAAATTATGCGCCGCGCGGGTAAGCATTACCTGGTTAGCCTGCTGGAAGTACTGGCGGGTCATATAATCTTCTGATGTTTGGGTAGGTAAAGCATTGAACGCAATCTTCTCTAAACGATCAGCATAATCAACACCACCGGTAATGGCCAGCGAGTTTTCTAAAGTAAACATCATTTCGACAGCGGTACACAGTTCAGAACCCTGTGTAGGGTTATTGCCATGCAGCGACTCGTCGGCACCAAAAAGACCATGCGCCATGCCATTATATTTGGTAAGGTCATGCAGGCCTTTCTCCATAGCATCCAGGTATTGTTGTTCGGGATGTTGCTGGTAATAGATCAATGGTTCTTTCATGCCCTCGGCCAGGTTCACACCGTGTGCGCTGCCTAAGCGGGTCAGCATTTCGCCTTTTTGGAAAGCGCCGGTAAAGTCGAACGTTTGTTTATGGATCAGGTCGCCCAGATCTAACAAAAACTTGTCGCCGGTAATGTTATACAGCCAGTAAACCACCATCAGGTTGTCGCCGCCGCGCCATTGAGCCCAGAAGGTCCAGTGGTTAAGCGGTTCTTTGGGCAGTTGTTGCAGCTGATATTTGAAATAGTTGGTAAGCAGGGTGATGATGCGTTTATCGCCGGTGGCGGTGTAGTATTGCTGCAAAACTTTCAGCATCACCATTTTTGGCCACCAGTCATGGCTGTTGTCGCGCTGTATGCCATCCTCATGCGGGTAATCTTTCGCCGGACCGAAATAACCGTCAGGCTGCTGGCTTTTGATGGACCATTCAATCCAGGGTTTTACTTTGGCTACGAGTTCTTTATCTTTCAGGATATAAGCCAACGGCAACAGGCCGTCAATCCAATAAGGGCCGCGTTCCCATTGGTCGCCGTCGCCGCCCAGCCAGCCGTTGCGGTTACCCATTACCAGCGGATACAATTTATCAAGGTTACCGGTAGCGCCTTCTTTTTGCTTAACCAGCATTTCGCGCAGCCAGCCATGTGGGGTGATAGCGCCCAAAGGCAGCTGGATATACGGGTTTTGCTTTAACGGCGCTTTGGCCAAAGTATAATTCTGGCTACGGCCAATTTTTGGGGCAATAGCTAAACCGGCCAAAACAGCCAGTACATAAAAACGTCTCATAGAAAAGGGAATAATCTGGCCCTAAACTTAAGCAGATTTATCGGGATTTTGAGGCCCGGTGCTACGTGGGCCTCAAAATTTAGTGCGATTGTTATTTGATTGAACTGCTTTGCATTCCACTCACAGCATAGTGGTATACCTGCCGCCCCAACTGGCCATCGGCATTGATGCCCTCGATGGTTACTTTATAGGTTCCGGGGCCGTCGGCATTAAAAAAACTGAACGAGGTGTTACCGTTGACACCGGTTTTCAGATCAGGGTTCCAGTAAATGGTGCTGCGCAGGTCGGGCAGCGTCAGGTTGGCATTTGGGGCATCATATTTTGGCGAATAGAACTCGCGCACTTTGTTATAGCCTTTGGGGGTGATGTTTACCACGCTGGGGGTATATGTTTTGCGGATATAATCTTTCTTTGTATAGACCAGCATTGCCGGGCCGCTAAGCATATTTATTAAAGCTAAGTTAGTAGTAACCAGATCTATTCTTAAAATAGCGTTTGCAGGCACCATGCCATCATTAAAAAATTGATCAACTTCATAAGGCAGAAGTTTACGGCCATTTAAAAAAACAGCTAGTGATGACTTAAATTTTCCGTCGCTACCTATAGAAAAATGGATCGGCCCCAGCTTATCTTGAAGGTAAATCCCGAGAACAGGCGCATCTTCAGGCGCATTTATCATTACGGTTCTATCCGCATGCCCTTCGGGAACCATCGGCCCCCATTGTGGGGCATATTTCGCTAGGGGGTCAGGTTTCTGTGCTCTGATCTTAACTTCTTTCAACCGATGCACTTTATCTAACATGCCTAACTTTTCATAAGTGTCATCTTCTTTTTTACCCATATCCAGAAACTGTTTTAAACTGCTATGCACGTTCAGACTGGCATCGGGCAGGTTTGGATTGCTGTTGATTTTTATGCCCGGTATGCTGTCTAATATCAGCTTTACTCTGGCGCCACCTTTGATTGTACGGGCCTGCAGAGACAGTTTAATACTGTCTGTCAGAAACAAAGGTTCAAAGCGAAAACTACCGTCGTCGCCTGTATTGGCTGTCTTTGTGATCTTTGCTCTTAATGCTATCATAGTGACAGCAGCGCCCGCTACGGGTCGCGGCTTATTATTCAGCGTAACCACTTTTCCGGAAATCGTGGTTTTCAAATGCTCAGCCGGAAACTGCGGGTTTGTGCTGTCGGCATTCTTCAGCTCTTTCCATGCAAAGCGGTGATAGCCCTGTGTCAGCATCAGGTTGTCGAGGGCCTTGTCTGCCTCATCGCCTGTTTGCGCAAAGTAGTAGTTGGGTTCTTCTATAAAACCTTTCAGGTCAGACTTTAGCAGCAGGCTTGAAAAAATGGTACTTGCTTTATTCTCATTAAAAGGCACCTTGCTTTCGTCAATCACTGACACCGAAAAGTTACCTGCTGCAGCGTTACCCCATGCGTCTTTAGCGTTAAGCCCTATAGTAACACGCTCTTTGCTGTTATAATCGGCTTTGGTGGTTTTGACATCCAACTGCATGATATCATTGCTGCGGATAAAGGCAATCCGCTCATTCAAAGGTTCGCCATTGGTGTTGAATAGGGTAAACTGCGCAATGCCGCTGCGGAAGGCCTTCTTTTGCAAGCTCAGCGAGGTAACCGGGCCATCTGTTTTTATGGCAGATGCAAATACTACCTCGCCGCCGGTATGCACGATCAGGTTAACTTCTGAATGTTGTTGTTTCGTTGAAGCATATATCCGAAGCAGTACACTGTCTTTTTTTGATTGATCGACGTTCAGTACATAGCCATCATCTGATGCTTTGGGTAATGCGATACTTTTAGTCGACCCATCCTCAAAAACAATATCAGCAGTGTAAGTTTTGCCCGGCGCGGGTGTTATTGAAAAGCTGCCCATGCCGGCATGCAGGGTTGTTAACTTAGCCACTTCGTGATGGTCATTATCGACAATGCTGCCCTTAATGGCAATACCCAAACCATCAATGCCTATCGCTTTAAAAGCTACCCGGGATGCAATGCCGTTAATAAGGTTCCCGCTTTCGGGAAAGAATTGGATATCGCTTTGCGCTAAAGTGGCTTTGATAGGGAAATCACGGTTAACCGGGTACTTATCGCTACCTTGCAGTATGGTATGCAAATAAGCGCCTTCGGAGTGCTGTTTAATATCGTCAGGGATGGTGATACGCAAGCTGCCCAGCGCATCGGTCTTGCCGTTTTGCTGCCATAGCGGCTTATGGTTTGCCCATATCTCATACCTTACATCCCGTTCGCCCAGGGCTCTACCCCGATCGTTGGTATAGTTTAATATGGCGGTTAATACCTGTTTACCCTTGTCGGGGATATAGCTGAAATCGGCTTTGGCTATAATTTCGCCGCCGGCAACATCGCCCACTAAAAAAGTATGGTCGTAAAAATAATCCTCGCCGGCATTGCGCATCCATTGGGTATAAGCACGCAGGCGATAGCTACCCTGGTGATAATCATCCTTCAAAATAAAATTGCCCATCACCATGCCTGAATTTACCGGCAGCTTAAGCTGCTGCAATAAAGAATCTTTTTCAGATATCAGGTCGACATACACCGCTTCGCTAAGTCTGGATAACTGATGTGCGGGGCCGGAGGTCAGATATCCTTTAAACCACAATGTATCGCCCAGGGCATAGTAGGGCTTGTCGGTTTGCAGATAAGCTTTCTCAACTGGTAAGCGCTTGTTAAAGTTATCCAGCGGATCAGTTAGCAGCGCCAGGTTTTTATCTAAGGATGCCGGGGTAGATGTATTTCCAATAATCTGTGCGTCACCAACGGTGTATCTAAATACCTGCCTGCCCAACTGGCCGTCGGCATTGATGCCTTCAATTACGACGCGGTAAGTACCCGGTCCGTCGGCATTGAAAAAGTTGAACGATGCAATGCCATTGGCGTCGGTTTTCAGGTAGGGGTTCCAGTAAACGGTGGTGCGCATGTCGGGCTGGCTGGTCGCTCTACCAGGGCGGTCATAGCGTGGGGCATAAAACTCGCGCACCTTATTGTAACCTTTGGGGGTGAAATTGACTACAGATGGGTTGTAGACCTTTCTGACCTTGCCGCGGTTAGTGAAAATTAACACAGCAGGGCCACCTAGGAAACCTTTTAAAGCCAGATTGGCGGTCACAGTCTCTATTTTTACGATGTCAGTGGCGTCAATAGTACCGTCTACAAAGATGTCGCCTTTTTCAAAAGGACTAAAGATTTTTACACCATCGACTACAACAGTCAAGTCTGATAGATTTGCTCCATCTCTATACATGGGATACATGGGATAAAAGCGAGTAATACCGCCTTCTGACACTGTTTTAGGTACAAACTCAACTCGCGGTAAAGCCCCTTGTAAGCAAATAGCTAAAGTTGCACACAACTTGGGCTGGGGAATTTTATAAATCTTGTCAGCACTTCCTTCCGGTACCTGAAAAATGCCTTGCATGGCGATGTCTGATTGGGGTTTAGTTTTCTGTGCCCTTATCTTGACTTCTTTCAATCGATGTACTTTATCTAATTGGCCTAACTTTTCATTTATATCATCCTGTTTTTTACCGTTCTCTAAAAACTGTTTTAAACTGCTATGAACGTTCAGACTGGCATCGGCCAGGTTAGGGTTTGGATTGACTTTAATACCCGGAATTGAATCCAGGATCAACATTACCTTATCGCTGCCTTTAGCCGTGCGCGCCTGTAGCGAAAACTTGATGCTATCGGTCAAAAAGAATGGCTCAAAGCGAAACCGGCCGTCGGCACCTGTAGTGGCCGACTTAACCGCATTGGCTCTTAAAGCTACCATGCTGATATTGGCCCCGCCCACCGGTTTGGGATTGTCGTTCAATGTAACCACCCGACCTGAAATTACGGTTCCCAAATCTTCGGCCGGAAACTGGGGTTTATTATTGGGGTTGTTAAGTTGTTTCCAGGTAAATCTGCGGTAACCTTGAGTGAGCATAAGGTCATCAAGGGCGCGTTCAACGGTACTATTTTCACTGACGAAAAAGTAGTTGGGGTCTTCTATATGACCCTTCAGGTCGGACGTGAGCAGCAGGTTCGAAAAAATAGTGCTCTCTTTATTCTCATCAAAAGGCACCTTGCTTTCATCAATTACCGAAACAGAAAAATTAGCGGCTGTCGGGTTGCTCTTACCATCTCTGGCAGTCAGTTCTACCTGTACGCGCTCCTTGCTGCCGTAGGTGCTTTTGGCGGTTTTGATACCCAGCTGCATGATGTCTTTGCTGCGGACGAAGGCAATACGCTCATTCAAAGGCTCGCCTGCGGCGCTGAACAGGGTAAATTGCGAAATCCCGGTAGGGAATGATTTTTTGGGCAAGCGGATAGAAGTAATCATGTTATCAACCCTGAACGGGTTGGCAAAAACCAGTTCGCCGCCGGTATGAGCAATCAGGCTAACTGTCGACCCCATCATTTTAACTGAGGCGTGAACGCGTACTAAAATACTATCCCGGTTGGGCTGATAGACACTCAGCACATAACCCTCGTCAGCAGGTTTGGGTAAAGGAATAGTCTTGGTGGTGCCGTCATCAAAAATAATATTGGCGGTATAAGTTTTACCCGCTATAGGTGTCATCAAAAAGCTGCCCATACCGGCGTGCAGGGTTTCAAACCTGGCAACCTCCTGATTGTCATTATCCGTCACGCGGCCTTTGATATGAATACCCAGGCCATCAATGCCGACAGCCTTGAAGCCCACCCTTGAAGTGAGGCTGTTTACCAAATTGCCGCTTTCAGGGAAAAATTGGATATCGCTCTGCATTAAAGTGGCTTTAATCGGAAAATCGCGAGTCGCGGGATACTTATCGTTACCCTGCAGGATGGTATGTAAATAAGCGCCTTCGGGATGTTGTTTGATATCGTCGGGAATGGTAATGCGCAGACTGCCTAAGGCGTCGGTCTTGCCGTTTTGCTGCCATAGGGGTTTATGATTTACCCAGATCTCATAGCGGACGTCTTTTTCGCCCAGCGCCTTGCCCTGGTCGTTGGTGTAATTGAGTAGGGCTGTAAGCGTTTTCTTTCCTTTATCGTCGCGATAGCTGAAGTCGGCCCTGGCTACAATATCACCACCCGCAATATCGCCCACTAAAAAGGTATGATCGAAAAAGTAATCCTCGCCGGCATTACGCATCCACTGGGTATAGGCTCGCAGTCGATAGCTACCCTGGTGATAATCATCCTTCAAAATAAAATCACCCATTACCATACCTGAGGTTACGGGTAGTTTAAGCTGCTGCAGTACAGAATCTTTTTCAGAGATGAGGTCGACATACACCGCGCCGCTCAATTTTGATAACTGATGGCGGCTGCCGATGGTTAGATAGCCTTTAAACCAGATAGTGTCGCCCAGGGCATAGTAGGGCTTATCCATGTGCAGGTAAACTTTTTCCTGCGGGATGCTGTCTGTCCAGCGTTGCAGGCTGGTTACCAGTTTATCCAGCGGAACATCGTCCCGCCGGATAAAGGCAACTGAAACAATAGCGCAAAGCAGCACTGTGATTAGGGTTAGGGTGTAAGTTTTCATCATAGCTTAGGTTCAGATACTTTTATTTAAAGAGGGTAGCATCCGGTAACGCAATTAGCGGTAACAGCATAGTTATGCCCGACAAATTCGGGTTAAGCAACAGAGTATTAGCTAATTGGTAATACTAATGTAAAGAGAATAATACATTAGTTGAAAGAGGTAGAATTTAAATAATGACTTAAAAGTCATTATTTTTAAAGGTGCAAAGTGTAGAATTGAAAAAATAGTTCTTCAAAAAATGACTTAAAAGTATTTTTTGAAGAACTATATTATTTTAGAATCCCGGGCCGGGTTGCGGGTTGGGCGTTTCATTCGGTCTGGATGGCGGCGGTAGTTCTTGCGGCATATCCGGCACCTCTCTTTGCGGGATGTCAGGATTACGCGGGTCGTGAGGTTGTTCAATCTCGGGAC
>Ga0310811_10014119_pt1 | contig 10409 bp, 10 predicted proteins | sample YCmetagenome_FD_207642 | JGI IMG/M metagenome (GOLD analysis project Ga0310811, IMG submission 207642) | Soil microbial communities from experimental microcosm in Duke University, North Carolina, United States - YC | ecosystem: Engineered > Artificial ecosystem > Soil microcosm > Unclassified ... | reverse complement strand
CGGCCTCGTCTTTTGCGGTCCCAGGGGTTTGGGGGTCACCCCGGACGGCGGCAAGGTCTATGTCGCCAACTATAACGGCCCAGCCAGCGGATCGGTGTCGGTGATCGACACGGCCACCAACACGGTGATAGGCTCCCCGATCGCCGTGGGCGGAAATCCCTTTCCATTCGGCTTGTTCATTCAGTCGGCTGTGGCGTTCGCGGGCACGCCCGGGACGGCGAATTGTCATGGCCAGAGTGTCTCGGCGTTGGCCCGGCGGTACCACGGGCTCAAGAATGCAGCCGCTGCCCTGCGGTTCCCCGGTGTCTTGGCGTTGCAGGATGCCATTCGCGCGTTCTGCGAGGGCTGATGCCTGTTACGCCGGCGCCGCCTTCCCTCCGGCCTGCCGGTTTGACGCGGCTGGCGTCCACGACTTCCGAGCGCCTGAGGCGCCGAACTACGACTACGCGGTCCGGCCCTGAAGGAGCTTCTTGACAATCGCTGGCGCGAGATCGATCCCACCGACACGGTTCGCTTCTGGTCGCTGCGCCTGCACGAGGCATCGTGAGCCCGGTTCGGTGGCGAATCATGAGGCGGATAACTTCAGGATGCAGCCGGCGGCCTCTGGCCGCGGCTGATCCTGGGCGTTGGGCAGATCAATGACGCGTGCAACGGCGACGACTACTCGAACGGTCCTCGTCATTTGGCTCACCAGCATCGCGACCGTTCTGCTTCTCTTTGCGGCGCCCGTTGCCGACGCGCAGTCGCCCGCCACGGTGCCGCGTATCGGCTACGTGTGGTCGGGCCCACCAGGTTCCGATCCGGAGGAGGTCAGAGGGTTTCGGCAGGGCCTCAGGGAAGTCGGCTACGTAGAGGGTCGCAACCTGCTGATCGAGTATCGCTACGCGGGGGGCGACATAGACCGGGTGCCACAGCTCATCGCCGGGCTGCTCGATCTCAAGGTCGCAATCCTCATCACTCCGGGGACTCCGGTAACCGCTATCGCGAAGCGCGAAGCCGGAGCGCTGCCGATCGTGACCGTCGTGAATGATCCTGTCGGCGCCGGGTTTGCGAAGAGCCTGGCGCGGCCTGGCGGAACCTTCACCAGCATGAGCGGTACCCGCACGACCGCGGTCATCATTGTGAACGACCCGTTTTTCTCGGCGCAGCGCGCACAGATCGCGCAGCTCGTGGCTTCGCACCGAATCGCCGCTTTCGCCGGGCTAGGCCACTTCGTCGAGTCTGGCGCTCTGATGTCCTACGGCCCGTCTCTTTTCGACCTCTTTCGGCGCTCTGCAAACTGGATCGACAAGATTCTCAAGGGCGCGAAACCCGCCGATCTCGCGATCGAGCAACCTACCTTGTTCGAGCTGGTCATCAACGCGAAGACTGCGAAGGCGCTCGGGCTGACGATGCCACGGTCATTGCTCCTGCGGGCGGATCGGATCATTGACCGATAGACGCATGCCCAACTTCAGGCTCGAGCGGGCCGCCGGCCGCTCAGCCTGGCGTTCGGCGAAGGCCTTGAACGTGACCATTCCACGCTCGCTGCTGGCTCGAGCGGATGAGGTGATCGAGTAGGCCTTGATTTTGTCGCCGCCTCATCGTTGGCTGGCACTGCCGTTGCTTCCTCGCAATCCGGGGAGAAATACACATGCTTGGACTCCTCGTTGGCGCGGTCGGCGGCGGGATCGTCGCCTATTACTGGCGAGACAAGATTCAGCACTACATGTCCGAGCGCGCTCCAGATCTCCGCACGCGAGCGGCAGACGGGCTGGGCAGGCTCGGCGAGCGCACGAGCAGTGCGCTCGATTGGACCCGATCGCGCATCGACGGAGCCGTGCGCACCGGCCAGGACCGGCTCCGGCGGACCGGGACCAAGACCGAGTGCGGCTCCGGGATCGTGGAGCGCTGACGACTCATCCGTGCTCTGGTGGCATACGCGTTGCTGGGTTTCCGTTCATGGCGTTGAGCGTCCCTGAGCGTGAAGTCTTCTCCGATCTCATTGCCGCTGTCCGGACACTCGCGGCGCACGTGATGACGGTTCACCTCCAACTGGGAGCCGTGCGCACGCTGCTCGCCAGTAAGGGCACGATCAGCGACGCGGAGGTGCAGGCTGCGTTCGCGCAATTGAATGTAGTCGCCTCTGCCGAAGAGGTGGTCAGTCTCACCAGTACCGATGCTCTTTTCGACGAGTTGGTCGAACGGCTCAACAGGGCTGCTTAGCGGGGGAGCTTTCAGGACCGTCCGCTGGCCGGGCGTTACCCCGGCGGCTATCCACGCCGGCGAGCCGGGGACCATGCATCCCCGGCTTGGGGTGCCTGGCCGCGCCGGCGCGGCTTCACCCGGCGTGGCGGATTCGCCTCGCCGCAGCGGACGGATGGCAAGCAGAGCTCGCGCGACCTGAGCATACCCGCTCCCAGCGTATCCTCGAGTTGTGAGTTTCGGGGAGTGGCTGGAGGACAGGCTCTTCGAGCGCCGCATCGTCGTCGTCACGGGCCGGCTCGATGACGACGCTGCAGCCAGGGCGGCGGCCGCGCTGCTGGCGCTGGACGCGCTCGGGGAGCGGTCGATCGAGCTTCATCTGAGCGTCGCCGACGCCACCCTCGACGCGGCCTTCGTGCTCATCGATACGGCGGACGCGCTCCATTCACCGCTGCGCGTGCTCTGCCGCGGTCGGGTCGGGGGCCCGGCGCTCGGCGTGATCGCCAGCGCCGATCATCGCGTCGCCGCGCCGCACGCCCGGTTCAGCCTGTCCCAGCCGACCGCGCGGTTCGCCGGCAGCCCGGACGAGATCGCCGCACGGAATCGCCGGCAACAGGAGCTGCTCTGGAAGCTCTACGCTCTCCTGGCCCGACGCACCGGCCGGCCCGCCGAGGAGATCGCCGAGGACATGCGACGCGGGCGCCACCTGGACGCGCGCGACGCGCTCGACTACGGACTCATCGATGAGATCACGCCCACGTCGTAGCACATCGCCTGCGCTATAGTGGCGGTCGTGCGGGAGGCGTGCCGTTGAAGGACTGCTGCGAGATCCGTGCGGACGTTCCCGGGCGGCAGCGGCGCGTGCTGTGGGTCGTGCTGGCGATCAACGTCGCGATGTTCCTCCTCGAGTCGATCTCCGGAGTCCTCGCCCATTCGACCGCGTTGCTCGCCGACTCGGCGGACATGCTCGGGGACGCCATCGTGTATGGCTTCAGCCTGGCCGTCATCGCGCGCGGCCCGGCCTGGCAGGCGCGGGCGGCGCTCGGCAAGGGCCTGATCATGGCCGTGTTCGGGGCCGCTGTGCTGGGGCAGGTGATCGTGAAGCTCGTCGGTGGTCAGGTGCCCTCGGCGGAGGTCATGGGCGGCGTGGGGCTCGCGGCGCTGGCCGCCAACGGCGGGTGTCTGGCGCTGCTGTGGCGCCGGCGCCACGACGATGTCAACATGCGGTCGGCGTGGGTGTGCTCGCTCAACGACGTCGTGGGCAACGCCGCCGTGCTGGTGGCGGGTGCGGCCGTCGCGCTGACGGGATCGGGCTGGCCGGACATCGTCGTGGGGCTGGCGATCGCCGGCATGTTCGGGGGCTCGGCGTTCGGCGTGATCCGCTCGGCCCGCCGGGCGCTCGACGACGCGCGAGTCCGCGCCGCGGCCTAGCACCCCGCCGGCGTTTTCCCGGCGGCCCGGCGTGGCCCTGCGTGCTACAACGGCGCCACGATGACGCCTCCAACTCGAGCACCGATGGTGGGCTGGTACGACCTGGGCCAGCTGGCCCGGACAGCCGTCCAGGTGGTCATCTCGACCATCTTCGGCCAGCATTCCGATGCCCGTCTGCGCGAGGCCCTCGCTCCCGGGCAGGAGATCGTCCGCGACTACACGAAGGACGAGGGCGGGGGCGAGCGCCGGGAGATCTGGATCGACTACGTGGCCGACACCGGCGATGGCTTCAATTCCACCTACGCCGTCGCGTACCACGTCGCGCGGCCGGCGCTCGACGTCGCCGACCCGGCGGGCCACGTCCAGCGGACCGAGCGCGGCCGGATCCTGATCCTGGGCGGCGACCAGGTCTATCCCGTCGCCAGTCGCGCCGAGTATCAGCGCCGGGTCGTCGCGCCGTGGGAACAGGCGCTGCGATTCTCGGAGGCGCCGTCGCCCGACGTCTACGCCGTGCCGGGCAATCACGACTGGTACGACAGCCTCGTCGCCTTCCTGCGACTGTTCTGCTCGCAGCGGTGGTTCGGCGGCTGGAAGACCCAGCAGACGCGCAGCTACTTCGCGCTGAAGCTTCCCCAGCGCTGGTGGCTGCTCGGCACCGACGTGCAGCTCGCCTCGGACATCGACGAGCCGCAGCTCGCATTCTTTCGCAGCGTCGCCACGCAGATGAAGGACGGCGACGCCGTGATCATCTGCAACGCCGAGCCGCACTGGGTGTACGCGCAGGTCTACGGCGACTTCGACGCCGAGGTGTACAACGAGAGCAACCTCGCGTTCCTCGAGAACAAGATCTTGAGAGACCGTCGGGTCGCCGTCTTCGTCGCCGGGGACCTGCATCACTATCGACGGCACGAGGGCGAGCGCGACCGGACCCAGAAGATCACGTGCGGCGGCGGCGGCGCGTTCCTGCATCCCACCCACGCCCCCGAGGCCGGCCGGCTCGTGGAGCGCGACGAGCGCGGCGCCAAGGTGCAGGACTACGCGCTGCGGGCGGCGTTTCCGCCCGTCGCGGCGTGCCGGCGCCTGGCCTGGCGCAACCTGCTCTTTCCGTTCCTCAATCCGGCCTTCGGCATCGTGCCCGCGATTCTCTACCTCATCACCTCGTGGACGGTGCTGGCTCCCATCCAGGACCTGGGGCTCCGGGACATCGGGATGGCGCTCCATCGCACCTTCGAGACGGTGCTGCTCACACCGTTTGCCGTGTTCTGGATCCTGACGATCTTCGGCGGCTTCTTCATGTTCACCGACACGCACTCCCGGTGGTACCGGATCGTCGGGGGGACGCTCCACGGCCTGGCGCACCTCACCGCGCTGTTCTCGATCGGGTGGCTGGCGGCGGCCGTCACCGTCCACGGCGCCGGGCTGCCGTTCAAGTCGATCGGGCAGCTCCTGCTTGCCGGCCTCGTCATCGCCGTGGGCGGCTACGTGGCCGGCAGCATGATCATGGGCATCTATCTGCTGATCTCGGTGAACGCATTCGGTCGCCACGCGAACGAGGCGTTCTCGTCGCTCAAGATCGAGGACTGGAAGAGCTTCCTGCGCCTGCACGTGCGGCCCGACGGCACGCTCGAGATCTTCCCGATCGGTCTCACGCGCGTGCCGCGCCGGTGGCGATCGACCGCCGGCGGCGGGGGCTCCGAGATCGCGCCCGACGACCCCGCGGCCACCGCGCCGGTGCTGATCGAGCGAATCGCCCCGCTGGTCCCGCGCTGACGGTCTCGCGGCGAGCGCGTTGAGGCGCCGTGCCCTAGGCCCGGCGCCTCGCCACCTTGCTATGCCGCGCGCCGCCGATCCCCCGCGCGCCTGGCGGTTCGACGCCCGCGCGCAGTGGTCTTCACCGGGGCCGGTCGCGATCCGGCCTTCGCGCCGCCGCGTCGCGGCGCCTTCAGGCTCTGCTGCAGCGCTTCCATGAGGTCGACGACCTTTGCCGGCTTGCGCTCGGCGGCCGCCTTGATCGGATGACCCTTGGCCTTCTGCTCGATGACCTCGAGCACCGCGTCGCGGTAGGTGTCGTGATAGCGCTCGGGGGCCCACTCACTCGCCAGCGAGTCGATGAGCTGACGCGCCAGCGCCAGCTCGCGACCGCCGTTGCGGGTTGCCGCCGGGAGATCCAGGTTCTCGGGACGGCGGACCTCGTCGGCGAAGCGCAGCGTGGCCAGGATGAGCGCGCGGTCGGTCGGCACCAGCGCGGCCAGGTGCTCGCGCTGGCGCAGCACGATCGTGCCGACGCCGACGCGCTCGGCATCGGCCATCGCCTCGCGGAGCAGCGCGTACGCGCGGGCGGCAGGCTTGGCGGTCGGGGCCAGATAGTAGGGCTCGTCGTAGTAGCGCACGTCGATCGAGCGGGCCGGGACGAAGTCGCGGATGGCGAAGGTCTGCGTGGCCTCCACACGGGCCTGGGCCAGCTCCTTGTCAGTCACGACCACGTACTCGCCCTTCGTCACCTCGTAGCCGCGCGCGATCTCCGCCCACGGTACCTCGACGCCTTCCTTCTCGCACACGCGCTTGTAGTCGATGGGGCTCTCGTCCTTGGCGTGCAGCAGACGGAAGTGCAGCTCGGCGGCACGCTCGGTGGCCGAGTACAGGCCCACCGGCACCGTGACGAGCCCGAAGCTGATCGCGCCCTTCCAGATCGCTCGCGGCATGGGTCTCTCGCTTTCTCGATTCAGGCGGCGTGGCGCGGCGCCTGTTCGCGGTCGGCCGGCGCCGCGTGCGCGCCGGGCGCCTTGGCCGTCTCCTCGCCGCGCTTCGCGGCGGCGTGCTCGATCTCGGCGTTGATCTCGGCACCGACGAGCAGAACGACGCCGGTGAGGTAGAGCCACAGCATCAGCAGGATGACGCCGCCGATCGAGCCGTAGGTCGCGGTGTAGTTCGCGAAGCGCGACACGTACTGGCGCAGCCCGAACGACATGGCCAGCCACAGCACGAGCGCCACCACCGAGCCCGGTGTCACCCACCGCCAGCGCTGCTCGACCGCGGGGGCCAGATAGTAGACGAGCGCGATCCCCGCCAGCGCGCACAGCGCCACGACGGGCACGCTCAGGATCCGCCACGCCAGCGCGAACACGTTGCCCAGTCCCAGTCCGGCGGCGATGGCCTGCCCCAACATCGGGCCGAAGACGAGCAGGACCAGCGCGATCATGATGAGGAGCCCGAAGCCGAGTGTGAGCAGGACCGCCAGCCCCCGCCGTTTCCACCAGGGCCGCCCGTCCTTGACGTCGTACGCGATGTTGAGCGCCGTCATGATCGAGGCCATGCCGTTGGAGCCAGACCACAGCGCCGCGAGCACGCCCAGCGACAGGAGCCCGCCCCGCGCGCCCGCGCGGATCTCGTCGAGCGTGTGCTTGACGAGCGAGGCGGCCGCGGGCGGCAGCGCCTTGTCGGCGTAGGCGATCAGGGCGTCCATCAATCCTGGAAGGGGCGACATCCCGAGCAGCGCGGTCAGGAAGAGGAGGGTGGGGAAGAGCGCGAAGAGGAAGTAGTAGGCGAGGGCCGCGCCCCGGTCGGTGACGTCGTCCTCTCCCAGCTCGCGCCAGACCCGGCGGCCGAGCTCCCTCAGGCTGAGCCCACCCAGATTCCACGGTGACGGCTCGGTCATGCTGCAAGGCGTTGCAGCCGACGTGCCGTCCACCGCGTGCGAGAGCCGGAGTTCTGCGGGTGCAGCGGCGCCCTGCGGTATGCTGCCAGAGCGCGAGTGTCGGCTGCCGCCGCGCGGGGGGGACACATGACCGACCAGGCTCGCCTCGATCAGCTCGTGGTCAACACGATCCGGACGCTGTCCATGGACGCCGTGCAGGCGGCGAACTCCGGTCACCCCGGCACCCCGATGGCGCTGGCCCCCGTCGCCTACTGTCTCTGGCAGCGCTTCCTGCGTTTCGATCCCGACGATCCGATCTGGCCCAACCGCGATCGGTTCGTGCTCTCGTGCGGTCACGCCTCGATGCTGATCTACTCGCTCCTGCACCTGGCCGGCGTGAAGGCGGTCAACCCCGAGTACGAGCGCCTCGGCGAGCTGTCGGTCAAACTCGACGACATCAAGCGCTTCCGCCAGCTCGACAGCAAGTGCGCGGGCCATCCCGAGTACCGCTGGACCTCGGGCATCGAGACCACGACCGGTCCACTCGGCGCCGGCGTGGCGACCAGCGTCGGCATGGCCATCGCGGGCACGTGGCAGGCCAGGCACTTCAACCGGCCCGGCTTCGAGATGTTCGACTACGACGTCTACGCCATGGCCGGCGACGGCTGCATGATGGAGGGCATCTCCGGCGAGGCCGCCTCGCTGGCCGGTCACCTCAAGCTCGCCAACCTGTGCTGGGTCTACGACAACAACAAGATCACGATCGAGGGCCACACCGAGTGGGCGTTCTCCGAGGACGTCGCGACGCGCTTCATCGCCTACGGGTGGAACGTGCTGCGGGTGGGTGATGCCAACGATCTCGAGATGCTCGAGCGTGCCTTCACCACCTTCAAGAAGGAGCAGGAGCGTCCGACGCTGATCATCGTCGACAGCCACATTGCCTGGGGCTCGCCCAACAAGCAGGACACGCACGCCGCGCACGGCGAGCCGCTGGGCGAGGAGGAGATCAGGCTCACCAAGCGCAACTACGCCTGGCCGGAGGACGCGAAGTTCCTGGTGCCGGACGGTGTGCGCGAGCACTTCGCCGCCGGCATGGGCGCGCGCGGCAAGGACCTGCGCGGCAAGTGGATGACGCTCTACGAGCAGTACCGCGGCAAGCACGCCGATCTCGCCGATCAGCTCATCAGGATGCAGCGCCGCGAGCTGCCGGGTGGGTGGGACAGGAACCTCACGCCCTATCCGGCCGATCCCAAGGGCGCGGCGGGCCGCGACGTCTCCGGCAAGGTCCTCAACACGCTCGCCCAGAACGTGCCATGGCTGCTGGGTGGTTCCGCCGACCTTGCGCCGTCGACGAAGACACGGCTGACGTTCGAGGGCGCCGGCGATTTCACGCCGCACGATCACAGCGGCCGCAATTTCCACTTCGGCATCCGCGAGCACGCGATGGGCGCCATCATGAACGGGCTGGCGCTGTCGAAGATCCGCGCCTACGGTTCGGGGTTCATGATCTTCAGCGACTACATGCGGGCGCCCATCCGCCTGGCCGCCATCATGGAGATCCCGAGCATCTTCATCTTCACGCACGACTCGATCGGCGTGGGTGAGGACGGCCCCACGCACCAGCCCATCGAGCACCTGGCCTCGCTGCGCGCCATTCCCGGCCTCATCACCCTGCGGCCGGGCGACGCCAACGAGGTCATCGAGGCGTGGAAGCTGATCATGCAGCTCAAGCACGAGCCGGTCGCGCTCATCCTCTCGCGCCAGGCCATGCCGACCTTCGATCGCAGCAAGTTCGGCGCAGCCAGCGGTGTCGCCAGGGGCGCCTACGTCCTGGCCGAAGCGCCGGGCGGCAAGCCCGACGTCATCCTCATGGGCACGGGCAGCGAGGTCGGGCTCTGCATGAGCGCGTGGGAGCAGCTCGGCAAGGACAACGTCAAGGCGCGCGTGGTCAGCATGCCGAGCTGGGAGCTGTTCGACCACCAGGACCAGGCCTATCGCGACAGCGTGCTGCCGCCCTCCGTCACGGCCCGTGTCTCCGTGGAGCAGGCGTCGACCTTTGGCTGGCACCGCTTCGTCGGCAATACCGGCGAGGCGATCGGCATGAGGACGTTCGGCGCCTCCGCGCCGCTCAAGGAGCTGCAGAAGAAGTTCGGCTTCACGGTCGAGGCGGTGGTGACGGCGGCCCGGCGCCAGCTGGCCGCGAAGCGCTGATCGGCTCAGAGACCCAGCAGCAGCTCGTGCTCCAGCCAGCCGATCACGGCGTCGGCGCCCGTGGACGTGGTGACGTCGGCCAGCACGATCGGTCGCTCGCCCCGCCGCTCGCGTAGCCGCTGCTGCAACGCGGCCAGATCCACCCCGGCCGACACGGCCGCGTCATCCGTGCGGATCACGAGCAGGCGCCAGTCGCCCACCCCGTCCGAGCCGTGACCGCCGGCGCGCAGCGCCGCGGCGATGTCGAGCACACCCACCGTCGCATCGACCGCCGCGCGACCGAATGCGGCCGCGTCGTCCGTGGTGCGCTCGAGCAGGACGAGGTCGAGCGTGGGCTCCGGCTCCCAGGCCACGCCGGGCTCGGGCGCGGCGACCTTCAACCGGCCATCGAGCCGGCGGCGGATGGCGTCGATGAGCGCCGTCTTGCCGCTGCCGGCCGGCCCGCCGACGCCGATCTTCAACGGCCGGGGAACGCGGAGCGCGGAGCGTGCGGTCACCGGGGGGGCCGGCGACTCGACGGCGAGGTGGGCGTCCCAGTAGTGATGCGTCTTGGCGACAACGGTGACCAGGCTCTTCACCTCGTTCTCGAGCCGATAGCCGGCGCCGAGCGGCAGGAGCACGCGATCGTCCTCGGCCCGGGCCTCGACGTTCTCCACGACGATGGCCGCGGCGATCCACGTCGCCATCTCGGCGCTGTGACAGGAGACGGCGATCCAGCCGGACGCGGTCGGCTCCGCGTAAAGGCTGGTCGTCTCCCAGATGCCCCGGCGGACCTCGGCGATCGTCTCGGCAGGTGGGGGATCGCTCGACGGCGGCGCTCGCAGCGCGTCGGACGGCCCGCGGTGCGGGGGGCCACCGTGGAGGGCGAGATCGCAAAAACTTTCCCACATCACGCGCCAGTCGGGGCGACCCACCGGTCGCCACACGAATGGCGCGGCACTCATCGGTG
>Ga0310811_10014116_pt1 | contig 10409 bp, 10 predicted proteins | sample YCmetagenome_FD_207642 | JGI IMG/M metagenome (GOLD analysis project Ga0310811, IMG submission 207642) | Soil microbial communities from experimental microcosm in Duke University, North Carolina, United States - YC | ecosystem: Engineered > Artificial ecosystem > Soil microcosm > Unclassified ... | reverse complement strand
GATGATCCGGCGGTACCCGGCCGACAACGGCGCCACCGGCGGCCCGTGACTGCCACCACAGGGCCCTTATTGACAATGATTTCCACTTTCAGGTTATTGTGGGTTCCATGAGCTTGCGTGCCACCACCACCTCGCGCGCCGTCGCCGGAGTCATCGCCGCTGTGATCGCTGCCGCGGGGGCGGCCACGCTGCTGGCCGGCTGCGGACAACCCGCCGCGCCGTCCGACTCGGCCGGCAAGCCCTCGGTCGTCACCACCACCGACGTGTACGGCTCGGTGGCCGCCGCCGTCGCCGGCGACAGGGCGACGGTGCACGCGATCATCACCGACCCGGCCGCCGACCCCCACGAGTACGAGACGACGGCCTCCGACGCACTCGCGGTCAGCAAGGCGGCCGTGCTGGTGGCCAACGGAGCCGGTTACGACGACTTCGCCGGCAAGCTGATGAACACCGCCGGCGGCCGACCGGCGCTGATCGACGTGGCCACCCTGTCCGGGCTGCCCGGGTCCTCAGCGGGCCCGCCCTCCTCCGGGGCCGCGCTTCCTCCGGCCGCGCCCGAATTCAACGAGCACGTCTGGTACCACCTGCCCACCGTGGCCAAGCTCGCCGACCGGATCGCCGCCGAGCTGGGCAAGGCCGACCCGGGCGACGCGGCCACGTTCACCGCCAACGCCGCGAGGTTCAAGACCGGGCTCGACGGGCTCAACGCCAAGATCACCGCCATCGCCGGCGCCCATCGCGGCGAGCGGGTCGCGGTGACCGAGCCGGTCCCCGGGTACCTGATCGCGGCGGCCGGTCTGGTCGACGCGACCCCGCCCGCGCTCCCGCACGCCGTCGAGGAAGGCAGCGACCCGCCGGCCAGCGTGATGGGCCAGACCCTGCAGCTGTTCGACGGGCCGGGCAAGGTCAAGGCGCTCCTGGTGAACGCCCAGACCGGTGGTGCGACCACCGATCAGCTGACGAGAGCCGCGAACACGGCCGGTGTGCCGGTCGTCGCGGTGACCGAGACGTTCCCTGCGGGTACAACTGACTATGTGACCTGGATGGGCGAGGAGATCGACCGGCTCGCCGCGGCGCTGGACGAACGGTGACCGCCGAGACCCGCGCGCCCACCCCGCGCGCGGACGAGGACACCGGCACCCCCGCCGTCGAGCTGAGCGGCGCGCGGCTGGAGCTGGGTGAGCGGCTGCTCTGGGACGGGCTCGATCTGAGGGTGCGGCCCGGCGAGTTCGTGGCCGTCCTGGGCCCCAACGGCTCCGGCAAGACCACCCTGGTCAACGTGCTGCTCGGGCGCCGCGAGCTGACCTCCGGCCAGGTACTGGTCGGCGGCCACGCTCCGGGCACCCGAGGGACCCGGATCGGCTACATCCCCCAGCAGCGCGCGCTCGAGGCGGACCTGCCGCTGCGGGCCCGCGATCTCGTCGGCCTCGGCCTGGACGGACACCGCTTCGGGCTCCCGACCGGGCGGCGGGAGCGGCGGGCCCGGGTGGACGCCGCGCTGGCCGCTGTCGACGCCACCCGCTACGCCGACCAGCCGGTGGGCCGGCTCTCGGGCGGCGAGCAGCAGCGCCTGCGGGTGGCCCAGGCCCTGGTGGGCGACCCGGAACTGCTGCTCTGCGACGAACCGCTGCTGTCGCTGGACCTGGCCAACCAGCGGGTGGTCAGCCGCCTCATCGACCGCCGCCGCGCCGAAGCGGGGACCGCCGTCCTGTTCGTCACCCACGAGATCAACCCGATCCTGCCGATGGTGGACCGGGTGCTCTACCTCGTCGACGGCCGCTTCCGGGTCGGCACCCCGGAGCAGGTCATGACCTCGGAGACGCTCTCGGAGCTCTACCGCACCGAGATCGACGTCCTGCGGGTCCGGGGCCGGCTGGTGGTGGTGGGCGCCGACGACGCGGGCTGCCACCCGCACGAGGACCACTGATGCTCGAGATCCTGCACCGGCTGTTCAGCTTCGCCGGAACCGGGGAGCTGCTGCGCCAGCCGTTCGTCCACAACGCCCTGCTCGCGGCGGCCGTGCTCGGGCTGCTCGCCGGCCTGCTGGCCCCGCTGATCGTCACCCGGGGCATGACCTTCGCCGTGCACGGCACCTCTGAACTCGCGTTCACCGGCGCCGCTGCGGCGCTGCTGCTCGGGGCGAACCTGCGCTTCGGCGCGATCGCCGGCGCGGTGCTGGCGTCCATCCTGTTCGGGCTGCTCGGCCTGCGCCGGGGCGAGCGCGACTCGGTGATCGGCGTGGTGCTGGCTTTCGGGCTCGGGCTCGGTGTGCTGATGCTGGCGCTCTACCACGGACGCTCGGCGAACAAGTTCAGCCTGCTCACCGGCTCGATCGTGTCGGTGGACCCGACGGGGCTGGCCCTGTTGACGGGCTGCGCGGTCATCGTCATCGCGGTGCTCGCGGTGGCCTACCGGCCGCTGCTGTTCGCAAGCGCCGACCCCGACGTGGCCGCCGCGCGCGGGGTCCCGGTGCGGATCCTGTCGCTGGTGTTCGCCGTGCTGATCGGGCTGAGCACCGCGATGGCCGTCCCGGTGGTCGGCGCGATCCTGGTCCTGGCGGTGACGGTGACCCCGGGGGCGGCGGCCGCGCGGGTGTCGTCGAATCCGGTGGTGGTGACCGCGCTGTCGATCCTGTTCGCCGAGGTCGCACTGGTCGGCGGGGTGATCCTGTCGCTCGGACCGAACCTGCCGATCTCCGGTTACGCCGCGACGCTGGTCTTCCTGTGCTACGTCGGCTGCCGGCTGGTGGCCCGCTACCGCCGCGCGGCAGTCCGGACGGCGTAGAGCTCAGACGCCCCGGCCTCGGACGCCCCGGCCTCAGGCGCCCCGGCCTCAGGCGCCTTGGCGACGGCGGCGGGCGACCTCGGCCAGCAGCACCCCGGCGGCCACGGAGGCGTTCAGGGATTCCACCGGGCCGGACATCGGGATCGACACCGTCACGTCGCACGTCTCCCGGACCAGCCGCGAGATCCCCTTGCCCTCCGAGCCGACCACCAGCACCAACGGTCCACCGGCGAGGTTGAAGTCGTCGGAGGAGACGCTGCCCTCGGCGTCCAGCCCGGCGAGCATCAGCCCGGCCTTGGCGTAGTCGCCCAGGGTGCGGGTGAGGTTGGTGGCGCGGGCCACCGGGATGCGCGCGGCGGTGCCGGCCGAGGTGCGCCAGGCGACCGCGGTCATGCTGGCCGAGCGGCGGGCCGGGATCAGCACGCCGTGCGCCCCGAACGCGGCCGCCGACCGCACGACCGCACCCAGGTTGCGGGGGTCGGTCACGCCGTCGAGGGCCACGATCAGCGCCGGCACCCTGGACGCCTTGGCCTTCGCCAGGAGCTCGTCGGGGTGGGCGTACTCGTACGGCGGCACCGTCAGCCCGATGCCCTGGTGCAGCGCGCCGGAGGCCATCCGGTCCAGGTCGATCTTGGGGACCTCGAGGATGGCGATGCCGGCGTCGGCCGCCAGCCGGACCGCCTCGGCCACCCGCTCGTCGGCACTGGTGGCCTGGGCGATGTGCAGCGCGGTCGCCGGCACCCCGGCCCGCAGGCACTCGACCACCGGGTTGCGGCCGAACACCGTCTCCGGCCCGTCGGTGTCGGTGCGGGTGGCCCGCCGGGCCTGCGGGTTCTTCGCCGCCCGGGCGGCCGCGTCCGCCCGCTTCTGCGCCGGGTGCCCGGGCCGCATCTCGGCGGGTGGCGTCGGTCCCTTGCCCTTCAGCGCACGGCGGCGCTGGCCGCCGGAACCGACGACCGGGCCCTTCTTGGTGCCTTCTTTACGTACCGCGCCGCGTCGACGCGAGGAGCCGGCCATCTCTAGTTACATCCGTCCTTAAGGGTCCAGGTAGCACCGTCTCGGGTGTCCTCGACCAGCACCCCGGCTGTCAGCAGCCGGGCTCGTACCGCATCCGCGGCGGCGAAGTCGCGCCGGGCACGGGCATCGGCCCGCTCGGCGATCAGCTCATCCACCAGCGACGACAGCGCCCGCTTCGCGCTGTCCTCCCCGCTGGCGCCGGAACCGGCCCCGCACCACTGCTCGCTGAGCGGGTCGAGGCCCAGCACGTCGGTCATCGCCCGCACCGAGGCCGCGGCCGCGAGCGCGGCCTCGTGGTCACCGGCGTCGAGGGCGGCGTTGCCCTCCCGCACCGCGCCGTGGATCGCCGCGACCGCGCCCGGGGTGCCGAGGTCGTCGTCCAGCGCCGCGATGAACTCGGGGCCGAGCACCTCGCCCACCTCCGGCGCGGAGACCCGCTCGCGTACCCGGTGCAGGAACGACTCGATACGCCGGTAGGCCGAGACCGCCTCGGACAGCGCCGCATCGGAGTACTCGATCATCGAGCGGTAGTGCGGTGCCACCAGGTAGTAACGCAGCTCCGCGCCGCGTACCCGCCCCATCAGCACGTCGATCGACAGCGTGTTGCCCAGCGACTTCGACATCTTGTCCCCGCCCAGGGTGACCCAGGCGTTGTGCGTCCAGTAGCGGGCGAACCCGTCGCCGGCCGCGCAGGACTGCGCCCGCTCGTTCTCGTGGTGCGGGAACACCAGGTCGAGGCCGCCGCCGTGGATGTCGAACTCCGGGCCGAGGTAGGTGGTGGCCATGGCCGAGCACTCCAGGTGCCAGCCCGGCCGGCCCGCGCCCCAGGGGGTCGGCCAGGACGGCTCGCCGGGCTTGGCGGCCTTCCACAGGGTGAAGTCGTTCGAGTTGCGCTTGCCGGCCGGGTTCCAGCCCTCGCCCTGCTGCATCTCCGCCGGACGCTGGCCGGACAGCGCGCCGTAGTCGGGGAACGAGCGGACGTCGAAGTAGACGTTGCCCGCCCCGTCGCCCGTACCGGCGTAGGCATGGCCGGCGTCGATGAGGCGCTGCATCAGCTCGACCATCTGCGTCACGTGGCCGGTGGCGCGGGGGCCGATGGAGGGGGGCAGGCAGCCCAGCGCGGCGTACGCGGCGTCGAAGGCCCGCTCGTGGGTGGCGGCCCACTCCCACCAGGGGCGGCCGGCGTCGGCGGCCTTGGCGAGGATCTTGTCGTCGATGTCGGTGACGTTGCGGACGAGGGCGACGTCCAGCGCGGGGCGATCGGATCCACCCCGAGCCAGCCAGCGCCGCAGTACGTCGTAGTTGAGGCCGCTACGCACGTGGCCGATGTGCGGCATGCCCTGAACCGTCGCACCACAGACGTAGATCGACGCAGCCCCTGGCTTCAGCGGGGTGAACTCCCGCTGGCTTCTGGTGGCGGTGTCGTACAGGTGCAGACTCACACGTTCATATGGTACGGACCGGGATGTGCGCCCGGCCACGGCCCCGGCTAGCGCCCCCGCATCCGTGACCGCCGAACGGAAAACCGGTCATTGTGCGCTTTATCTCACATAATGTCGGCGCAACACGCCGGTTTCGGCCGGGAAATCTCGGAAGGCAGGGAAATCGGCTCAGTCGGAGAGCACGTCGATGGGGAAGATGAGCGCGGTGGCCACCGCGGCCAGCCCCTCACCCCGGCCGGTCAGACCCAGCCCGTCGGCCGTCGTACCGGACACCGAGACGAGCCCGCCGGCCGCCGCGGACAGCACCGCCTGGGCCTCCGCGCGGCGCGGGCCGACCTTCGGGTAGTTGCCGATGACCTGCACCGCGGCGTTGCCCAGCACCCAGCCGGCGTCGGCCAGCACCCGGCGCACGTGCGAGAGCAGGACGATGCCGTGCGCCCCGGACCAGCGCGGATTGCTGGTCCCGAACACCTCGCCCAGGTCACCGAGGCCCGCGGCCGAGAGCAGCGCGTCGCACAGAGCGTGGGCGACGACATCGCCGTCGGAGTGCCCGAGGCAGCCGTCGACACCCTCCCAGTACAGCCCGGCCAGCCAGCACTCACGGCCCGCCACCACGGGGTGGACGTCGGTTCCGACCCCCACCCGCGGCACCACGGCTCGCGGTATCACGTCGCCCCCATCAGCATCTCCGCGAGTCGCAGGTCCCACGGAGTGGTGATCTTAAACGCCAGCGGATCACCCGGGATGGTCCGTACCGGTTCGCCGAGCCGTTCGACCAGCCCGGCGTCGTCGGTCGCCCCGGTGGCACCGGGTTCGGAGGCGGCGGCGTAGGCGCGACGCAACGTCTCCACCTCGAAGGCCTGGGGGGTCTGCACCGCCCGCAGAACCGACCGGTCCACGGTGGCACGAACGCCACCGCCGGGCTCGACCTCCTTGACGGTGTCCGCGAGCGGGAGCACCGGGACGACCGCGCGGGACCCGGCGGCCACGGCCGCGACCAGTTCGGCGACCAGCGACACCGGCGTCAGCGCGCGCGCCGCGTCGTGCACGAGAATCGTGTGGGCGGTGGGATAGTCTGCGAGCCCACGCTCCAGGGCCGCGCGAACGGAGGACGTGCGGTCGGACCCGCCGACCACCACGTCCACCCGCTCGCGACCTGCGAACATCGTCCGCACCAGATCAAGATCTACCTCGCGGACCGCCACGACGACCGCGTCGACGGAGCCGGAGTCCAGCAACCCATCGACAGCGCGCACCACAAGGGGAACGCCGCCCAGTCGCACCAGCGCCTTCGCCATCCCGGCCGCGAGCCGCGTCCCGTCACCCGCCGCGGGGACGACTGCCAGGACGCTCACCGGTCAAGACGCGGTGGCGAGCACCTCGTCGAGCAACAGCTCGGCCTTCTCCTCGTCGGTGCCCTCCGCGAGCGCGAGCTCGCTGACGAGAATCTGCCGCGCCTTGGCCAGCATCCGCTTCTCACCAGCGGAAAGACCGCGGTCCTTCTCCCGACGCCACAGGTCGCGGACAACTTCCGCAACCTTGTTGACGTCACCGGAAGCGAGCTTCTCCAGGTTTGCCTTGTACCGCCGCGACCAGTTGGTCGGCTCCTCGGTGTGCGGTGCCCGAAGGACATCGAACACGCGATCCAGGCCTTCCTGACCGACAACGTCACGGACACCGACGAATTCGGCATTGTCCGCGGGGACGCGTACGGTGAGGTCTCCCTGAGCCACCTTCAGGACGAGATACTTCTTCTCTTCGCCCTTGATGGTGCGGGTCTCGATCGCCTCGATAAGAGCGGCACCATGGTGCGGGTAGACAACGGTCTCTCCGACCTTGAAAACCATATGTCCTAGCCCCTTTCGCTGACACAAGGTTAACACGGCCACAGTTTTCGTCGCTCACCGGGATCGCTCGTCATCGCAGGTCAGGGGGTTGACAACGAGGAAAGATCGTGCAAGCAAGGTCATCATCGAACGCCTCGCGCGGCTGAGACCGACCACGGTGCGGCCACCGTCGGGGGCTGCGGCTAGGCTTCCTCCCAGGTCATGCGGTACGCACCCGCGCTCCCGCACCACACACCCGCATACCACCAAGGTCACACGGTCGAAGCCTCCCCCGCCGAGACCGCCCGCACTAAGATCCACTCGCGCCCTGGACGCTCGAGCACATTCAAGGAGAGGACCGCCCATCATGCCGTCAGCCGCGCAGCGCCCCGGGCCGACAGCCGGCGGCGCCGTCAAGACCGGCCGTGCCGTCTGGACCGCAGCAGCCTCCGTCCTGGTCGCCTCCCTCGCCCTCACCGGGTGCGGAGCGGGCGCGATCAGCCAGACCGCCAGCCAGTCCTCCGCCGTCAACGGCGCCTCGGCCCAGGTCGGTAACCTGCTCGTGCGCAACGCCTCCATCGACTTCCCGCCGAACGCCGCCCCCACGGCCGGAGCGGCCTACCAGCCGGGCGGTGCCGCGCCGCTGAGCCTGACGCTGGTGAACAACGGAGCCGCCCCCGACAAGCTGCTCGCCGTGACCAGCCCCGTCGCCGGCAGCGGCCAGATCACCGGCGACGCGACGATCCCCGGCGGCAGCACGGTGACGGTCGGCAACAACACCGGTACCGACTCCCAGGCACTCGCCGGGCGGACCATCGCCATCAAGCTCACCGGCCTGGTGGGCCCGGTCCGGTCCGGGCTGACCTACCCGGTCACGCTGCGGTTCCAGAACGCCGGTGTGCTGAACCTCGACCTCCCGGTCGGCGAGCCCTCGGCCGCTCCCCAGCCCGCGAAGAACTAGTCCCGGTAGAACCGGCCCGACCACTCGCCGGAGCAGGCCATCCCGCGTCCCAGCACCGTCCACCGCTGCGCCGAGTGCGGCCATGAGGTGGCCAAATGGCTGGGGCGCTGCCCCGAGTGCCAGGCCTGGGGGGCACTGGAGCTGGTCGCGCCGGCCGCGCCGAACGGTCCGAGGAGGGTCGCCGCCGGTGCGCCGGCCACGCCCGCCCGCCGGATAGGCGACGTTCCGCTCGACTCCGCGTCGGCCCGCCCCACCGGGGTGCCGGAGCTCGACCGGGTGCTCGGCGGCGGGCTGGTGCCGGGTGTGGTGATCCTGCTGGCCGGTGAGCCCGGCGCGGGCAAGTCCACGCTGCTGCTGGAGGTCGCGGCGCAGGTGGCTCGGTCAGCCGGCCCGGTGCTCTACGCGACCGGTGAGGAGTCGGCCGGCCAGGTGCGGCTGCGGGCCGAGCGGACCTCGGCGGTGCACAACGAGCTGTTCCTGGCCGCCGAGTCCGACCTCGCCGCGATCATCTCGCACATCGACACCGTGAAGCCCACCCTGCTCGTCGTCGACTCGGTGCAGACGGTGGCCAGGTCCGACGTCGAGGGCTCCCCCGGCGGGGTCACCCAGGTGCGGGCGGTGACCGTCGCGCTGACGTCGCTGGCCAAGGAACGTGGGCTGCCGGTGGTGCTCGTCGGCCACGTCACCAAGGACGGCTCGGTGGCCGGTCCCCGGGTGCTCGAGCACCTGGTGGACGTGGTGCTGCAGTTCGAGGGAGACCGGCACTCGACGCTGCGTATGGTCCGCGGGATCAAGAACCGGTTCGGCCCGGCCGACGAGGTCGGCTGCTTCGAGCTGCGTGACTCCGGCATCGTGGGGGTGGCCGACCCGTCGGGGTTGTTCATGAGCTCCGGGGAGGGTCCGGCCGGCCGTGTCCCGGTGGCGGGTACCGCGATCACCGTGGCCATGGAGGGCAAGCGGCCCCTGATGGCCGAGGTGCAGGCGCTGGTCGCCGGCACCGGGATCCCCTCACCCCGGCGCGCGGTGAGCGGCCTGGACTCCGCGCGGGTGTCGATGGTGCTGGCGGTGCTGTCGCGGCGGGCGGGCGTGGTGCTGCACGACGCCGAGGTCTACACCGCCACGGTCGGCGGGATGCGGATGACCGAACCGGCCGCCGACCTGGCCATCGCACTGGCCGTCGCCTCGGCCAAGTCCGACCAACCGCTGCCCGCCGGACTGGTGGTGCTCGGCGAGCTGGGCCTGACCGGGGAGATCCGCCGGGTGGCGGGTCTGGAGCGGCGGATCTCCGAGGCCGCGCGGCTCGGTTTCACCACCGCCCTGGTGCCCGCCGGCTCGAACGTCTCGACCAACCGCACGGGCCGGATCCGGATCGTCGAGGCCACCAACCTCGGCGAGGCGCTTCCCCTCCTGAACCGCTCCCGCTGAGCTGTTCGAGCGGTCCCACCGGGGGCGGGGGCTACTCCCGCGGACCTACTTGAGCAGGGTGAACGGGGCCGGTCCACTGCTGAGCGGGCCGAGCTTGGCGATCAGGGCGTAGCTGCCCGGCCCGACGGCCGTGCGCTGCGGACCGCACCCGGGCGAGGACGTCCGTCCGTGCCACTCCACCGGGAAGACCACCGGGGTGCCCGGCTGCAGCGTGCGTACGTCGGGGTGGTTGGCCGTGGAGCAGTCGTTGCTCGACCACAGGCGCGCCCCTCCCGGCCCGGTCACCACCATCTCCTGTAGCCACGGGTTCAGGTCGCGGGTGCAGGGCTTGCTGCCGATGTTGGTCACCATGAGCTGGAAGTGCGGCCGCTGGCCGACGCGGTAGCTCGTCGCACCGACCTGGGACATCACGCTGATCACGCTGTCCGGGCAGGCCGCCACGGTCGCCGCGCTCGGGGCCGCGGCGCTCGGAGCCGCGCCGGGGCCTTGAGGAGCCGGGCCGAAGCCCGCGCCGTTGCGACCCTTGGATCCGACCCGACCGGGGTGCGACGGACCGACCGGGGTGGGCAGGTTCCCGGCGGACGGGCGTGTCGAGGCGGACGGCACCGACGCGACCGACGGCAGCGCCGAGGGGATCACCAGGCTGGAGGGACTGGTCGACGGAACTCCGACCGCCGGGCCGGACGCCGGAACGCCCGACGGGACCGCCGCCGCCGAGGGCAGTGTGGACGGCAGGGTGGACGGCAGGGCGTAGCCGGAGGGCGGCGTGACGCCCGGCGGCAGCGGGTTGCCCGAGGGAACACCGGAGGGCAGCGCCGCGGCGGAGGGCAGGGCGGGGTCCGAGGGCAGCGCGGAAGCGGAGGGCAGCGCTGCCGGGATCGCCATCCCCGACGGCACCGGGACACCGGACGGCAGCACGACCCCAGAGGGCACGGGAACCATCGACGGCGGGGC
>Ga0310811_10014115_pt1 | contig 10410 bp, 12 predicted proteins | sample YCmetagenome_FD_207642 | JGI IMG/M metagenome (GOLD analysis project Ga0310811, IMG submission 207642) | Soil microbial communities from experimental microcosm in Duke University, North Carolina, United States - YC | ecosystem: Engineered > Artificial ecosystem > Soil microcosm > Unclassified ... | reverse complement strand
AGCCGATGGTGAGACCGCGCCCGGAGAGATTCACGACCAGTTCCTCTGCATGCTGGCCAGCAGCCAGATGAAAAACGGCGTGCCGACGACCGCGGTCAGAATGCCAAGCGGGATTTCCACTTCCGCGGCCGTGCGCGCAAGCGTATCGATCAGCAGCAGATAGCCGCCGCCGAGGATTGCCGCCGCGGGCAGGAGGCGCGCGAAATCGGGGCCGACCAGCGAGCGCGCGAGATGCGGCACCACCAGCCCGACCCAGCCGATAATGCCGGCTGTGGCGACGCTGGCCGACGTCGTCAGCGTCGCGGCGGCGACGATCGCGACGCGCAGCCACCCCGTCGCCACGCCGAGCGAGCGTGCCTCTTCTTCCGGCAGCGACATGACATTCATGCGCCAGCGCAATGCGATCAACACAGCGGTGCCTACGGCGACCGGTCCGAACAGCGGCAGCAGGTCGGCGACATTCACCGCCGCCAGGCTGCCGAGCAGCCAGAATGTCATGGCGGGCAACTGGTTGTACGGATCGGCAAGATATTTCACGAGCCCGACGCCGGCACCGAGCAGCGCACCGACAACGACACCCGTCAGCACCAGAACGAGAATGGGATCACGCGAACGGACCGCCGAGCCGATAACATAGACGGCGGCGACCGCGAAGAGCCCGCCGATGAAGGCGAGGGCCTGGATGGCGACAACGCCGAGCGAGAAGAAAATGCCGATTACCGCGCCGAGGGCAGCCCCCGACGAGGCGCCAAGGATGTCGGGCGAGACCAGGGGATTGCGGAACAGGCCCTGGAATGCGGTGCCGGCAACCGCCAGCGCCGCGCCGACCAGCGCTGCCGCCAGTACGCGCGGCCCGCGCACCTGCATGATCACGCTCTCGACGGCCGGCGACACGTCGGCGCGGTGGGCAGTGATTTTTGAAAACAGAACATTCGCCAGCTCGGCGAGCGAGACCGGGTAGCGGCCGACGGTGAAGGCGAGCAGCAGTCCGGCGATCAGCACGGCGGTTGCGATCGCCAGCCCCGGCACCGCGGATCGGGTCAACTAGTCTCTCCCAGCCAGAACATGATCGATCTGCGCGTCGTCCGGTGTGCGATGATAGAACATTGTATAGAAATCCCGCGTCAGGATGCGCATGTCCTCGGGAAATTTATCGGGATAAAGGATCTCCGCCAGCCAGCGCAGCCCGATAAGCCGGTTCACCGACGGGGGAAAATCGACCCAGCCGAACGGCATTTTCGGCGATAAATGCACGCGACTGTCGCGCACCGCCTTGATCGAGGCCCAGGCCGGGTCGTTGCGGACACTGCCGGCAAAATCCTGATCGATGGTGATGATCACGTCGGGATTCCACAGCAGAACCTGCTCGATCGAGACATTGGCGAGGCCGCCTTTGTTGGCGCCTGCAACGTTCTGCGCCAGCATTTCGATGGTTTCGACATTGATCGAGCCGCCCAGTCCAGTGACCAGCCCGCGCGGGCCACGCGCGTAGTAAACACGCGGACGCGCGGACGGCGCGATCGACGCGGTGCGATCGGCAATCACCTTGAACGTGTCGTCTGCATAACGCGCGAGCTTTTCGGCGTCGCTCTTGCGTCCAATTAGTTCGCCGAGTTTGCGGTAGGTCTCGGCGACCGCATCGAAGCGACCATCGAGCAGCGCGTAGGGAATGCCGACCTGCTGCTGCACGCGCTCTGCGAGCGAGACGAAAGTGCTGCTGGTCGAGCCGACATCAAGGATGAGATCAGGCTTGAGCGCGATCACACTTTCCAGGTTGGCGGTGTTGCCACGGCCCGTGATGCGGCCGACTTCCGGCCGCGTGCAGACATCCGGCAGCATGTACATGCACTCTTCCGGCCGGTTGGCGCGCGGCCAGCCGAGCAGCAGATCGGGTGCCAGCGTATAAAGCAGGATCGCGGCCGGCGGGCCGGCCGGGAACACGCGCGCGACTTTTTCCGGCACCGCCAGCGCGCGGCCCGTCGCGTCGGTGACCGTTGCCGCCCAAGCAGGCCGCACCACCGCCAGCGATGCGGCGGCCGATAGGAATGTGCGGCGCGACAGGGGCATTGACAGCGAGTATGCCTCGGTTAATCCGTGCCGACCATCACGCCGCAGGCATCAGGCGCTGTGATCGTCGGCGTTCGGGTAGAACAGCTGCTGGCCGTCGATCTTGTAGTCGGCGATGGCCTTCTGCCCTTCGGGCGACACAAGCCAGTCGATGAATTGCTGGCCAAGGTCTTTCTTGACGTTGGGGTGCTTCTCCGGATTCACCAGCATCACGCCGTACTGATTGAAGAGCCGCTTGTCCCCTTCCACCGCGATGGCGAGATCGCCCTTATTTTTGAAGGAAATCCAGGTGCCGCGGTCCGACAGCACGTAGGCATTGCTGGCGCCCGCAGTGTTGAGTGCTGCGCCCATTCCCTGGCCGATCGACTTGTACCAGGGCCCTTTTTCCTTCTCTATATCGACACCTGACGCTTTCCAGAGATTGATCTCGGCAATGTGCGTGCCAGAACGATCGCCGCGCGAGATGAACGGCGTGCCTTTTGCCATGATGACTTTCAGGGCGGCGCCGACGTCCTTCATTCCCTTGATGCCGGCAGGATCGCTTTTGGGCCCAATGAGCACGAAGTCGTTGTACATCACCGGATAGCGCTTCACGCCCTGGCCCTCGGCAAGAAATTTTTCTTCCGCTGATTTTGCGTGCACGAAAACAACGTCGGCATCGCCGCGGCGGCCGGTATCGAGCGCCTGCCCGGTACCCTGCGCAATGACTTTTGCCTCGATCCCGGTCTTCTGCTTGAACAACGGGAGAATGTGCCCGAACAGGCCGGAATCCTGCGTCGACGTGGTCGACGACACGACAATCGATTTGTCCTGGGCCGCAACGGGCGCGCCAGACAACACGGCGGCGGCCGCGACGGCGGCAATGAGCGTGCGATGGTTAAACATGTGGTCCTCCTATTTCATTTATTAAACGAGTAGTTCTCCTGCCACGAACTTGCGGGCTTCTTCGGTGCGCGGTGTTGCGAAGAATTGCGTGGCGGGCGTGTTTTCGATCAGTCGGCCGCGGTGCAGAAGCACGACGTTGCCGGCGAGACGTTTCGCTTGGCCGAGGTCGTGCGTGCACATCACGACCTTGACGCCGCGCGCGCTCACAACGCGCACGATGTCTTCGATCGCCTTGGTTGCCGCCGGGTCGAGGCTTGCAGTCGGTTCATCGAGGAACAGGATGCCGGGGTCGCGCGCGAGTGCGCGCGCCAGTGCGAGCCGTTGCTGCTCGCCGCCCGACAGGCGGCGGGCCGGCCGCCGTTCAAGTCCGGCGAGGCCGACTTCGGCCAGCAATGCAGCAGCGCGCTCATGACGCTTCCCGCGCGGTACCCCGGCGGCGGCCAGTGCGTAGCGGACGTTGCCGGCGGCGCTGCGTCTGAGCATCGCTGGCCGTTGAAACATGATGGCGCGGTGCTTGGGATCGGAAGCCTCGCGGCCACCCCACGTGATGAGGCCGCTGCTTGGAGGCACGAGGCCCATCGCGGCGCGCAGCAGCGTCGTCTTGCCGGCGCCATTGGGGCCGATCAGCACCGTAGGCATTCCGGGCGAAATCGTCAGCGTGACACCGTCGAGAATCGTCACTGCGCCTGCCATGATGCGCACGTCGATAAACATGATCGGCAGATCGAGAGCGGGTGGACGCATGCTCATCCCGCGTAGCGCTCGCCGGTGCGGCGTATGGCCCACGCCAGCGCGTTGATGATGATGACAATGACGATGAGAATTATGCCGAGGCCGACCGCCAGCGGCAGATCGCCTTTGGACGTCTCCAGCGCAATCGCGGTCGTCATTGTGCGGGTGAAGCCGTCGATGTTTCCGCCGACGATGATGATGGCGCCGACTTCGGCGGCGGCCCGTCCGAAACCGGCGAGCAGGGCGGTGACGAGCGAGAAGCGCGCGTCCCAGATCAACGTGCACACGCGGCGCAGCGGACCGACATTCATTGCCGTGAGCTCGGCTTGGTACTCCACCCACAGGTCCTCGATCGTCTGGCGCGTCAGCGCGGCGATGATCGGCGCCACCAGCACCGTCTGCGCGATGACCATGGCCTGCGGCGTGAACAGCAGGCCCCATTCGCCGAGCGGCCCGGACCGCGACAGCAGGAGAAAGACCGCGAGTCCGACGACGACCGGTGGCAAGCCCATCAGCGCATTGAGAATGACAACGACGGCCTCGCGGCCACGAAAGCGCGTGAGCGCGAGCAGCGCCCCGGCCGGCACCCCGATGAGGGCGGCCAGCAGCACCGCGCTCAAGCTGACCAGCAGCGATAGACGTACAATCGCGAACAGGCCTGGATCGCCGCTGAGCACGAGTTGCAGTGCGGACTCACCTCCGGTCATAGGGCGTGAATTACCTCCAGCGCGGCCGACCGGCGTTCGTTTCTAAACCCCGGTTTTATTTACTGATATTGCGCACTGGGTCCGGGAATGGTCAATGCATGTAAAAAAAACATATATGTGCCTATGACGATAAGCGGAGGAAACGAGCGGCTGTTCGGGTTGTTTGCGGTCGGACCGGGTCTATAGTGCGCGCCGCCTGCGGCCCTGTGACAACCTGCCGCCGCGAGCGAAGGCGAAGCCCCGCGGCTCAGCTGCGCCGAAGTGGGTCACCGCCTTTCGATCAAATCAGACGGTGGTCAGGTGGTAGGCGCGACAGCGCGCGTTGCGCATTGATATAGACAGGCGCGGCCCGATCGCCGGGTCGACAAGGAGGGGTGGCCGAGTGGCTGAAGGCGCACGCTTGGAAAGCGTGTTTACGGGAAACCGTAACGTGGGTTCGAATCCCACTCCCTCCGCCACTCTATCCCTTGGGCCCGGTTCTCTTCCCGCCTGCGTCCCGAATTGAATCTGATCACGCCTGATGGGCATAATAACGCCCAAGAACCTGCCTGGTCGCACAGCCACTCTGGCTTCAGAAAATAAGTGGGAGGATGCGGTGATTGGTCAAATTTTTGCGCGCCTGGTCGTTCCGGCATTTGTACTGCTCACCGGTCTCAACGCAGCCAGCGCGGAAGCCATTGCCATCGGCAACTATGGTTCGTCCGCGAACGGCATGCCGTTCGGCGTTGCTTTGGCCAAAGGATATTTCCAGGCGGAAGGCGCCAACGTCACCAGCATCATCGCGTCGGAGGGCGGCGGCACATCGGTTCGCAATGCCATGTCCGGTGTTGCTTATGGAGAGGCCAATCCGGGCGCGATCGCCGTCGCCATCCAGCAGGGCGCCGACCTGCGGATCGTCAGCGATAACGTGCTGACCATCGCGGAATTCGCCTGGCTGGTGAGAAAGGACTCGCCGATCAAGACAATCGCCGACCTCAGGGGCAAGAAGATCGGCTACACCAATCCGCGCTCGACCAGCCAGGCGCTCGACATTCTGATGCTGGCGAAGGCCGGCCTGAAGCCGGAGGACGCGGAGCTCGTGAAGACCGGCGGGTTCGGCCCGATGGTTGCCGCGCTCGAGCTCGGCCAGATCGATGTCGCTCCGGTGACTGAGCCGCTTTGGTCGAAGGTGAAGGACAAATTCCGCGTGCTGATTACCGGCTCGGAAGCGCTGCCTCCGCTCGACAATGTTGTCGGCGTGGCGACGGCCCAGGCGGTGGCGACACGCGGCGATTTCATCAGTGCCGTGATCCGCGCGCGCCGGCGCGCCATCAAGTTCATGCGCGAGCACCCCGAAGAGGCGGGCGAGATCATCGCCAAGCCCTTCAACATCACGCCGGAAGTGGCGACAAGCGCCATCAAGAACCTGGTCAACAGCACCACCGAAGGCATTCCTTACTGGGGTGAGGGCGACTTTCATCTCGACGGGATGAAGCGCATCATCGAGGTGCAGAAAAGCGTCGGAGCGCTGACCGGCGACATCGATCTGTCCAAGGTCATCGACACCCGCTTCCTGCCGGATGACCTGAAGAAAGTGAAATAAAAGCGCCGCGCACACCGGAGGATAATCGCGTGACCGCGGCACAGGTGACGCTGCGCGGGGTGACAAAAGTATTTCCCGCCGCGGCCGGCGGGAATCCGGTGCATGCGCTCGGGCCGATCGACATCGAGATCCGCAAGGGTGAATTTTTCGCCGTGGTCGGGCCGTCCGGCTGCGGAAAATCGACACTGCTTGAGCTGATCGCGGGTCTTACCGCCCCGACGGAAGGAGAGATCGAATTCGAAGGCCATGCGATCGGGGACAACGTTCCGGATGGCATCGGCGTCGTTTTCCAGGAAGATGCCTGCTTCCCCTGGCTGAACGTGATCGAGAACATCGAATTCGGCCTCCGGCGAAAGGCCATCGACGCCAACGAAAAATCGCGCCAGGCCAAGGCGGTCATCGAGATGATGGGGTTGCGTGAATTCGCGCGCAGCTACCCGGCGCAGCTGTCGGGAGGCATGCGCCAGCGCGTCTGCATCGCGCGCACCATCGTGGCGCAGCCCCGTCTCATCCTGCTCGACGAGCCATTCGGCGCTCTCGACCAGCAAACGCGGCTGCTGATGGGTGACGAGATGCTCCGGCTCTGGCGCCAGACCGGCGCCACCGTCTTCCTGATCACGCATGCGCTCGACGAGGCCGCGATGCTGGCGGACCGCATCGTCGTGATGTCGGCGCGGCCAGGCAGAACGATCGACCTCGTTGAGACAAACTGGCCGCGCGAGCGCGACAGCCGGATCGTCGAACGTGAGAATTTCGGCGCCCTGACCAGCCGCCTCTGGAAGACACTGCGCGAGGAATCCCTGAAGACGATGGGGCGAACGGGTAACGGCGCATGAGCAGGCTGCGGCTCTATCAGATCGCGGTTGTCGCAGGGTTCATCCTGCTGCTGGAAGCTCTTTGCCTTGCCGGCGTCATCGACAAGATCACGATGCCGGCGCCTCATATTATTCTGCGCGATTTCGTCCGCATGCTGCTGGCCGGGCGTTATTTCGACGAGATCGGCAAGAGCCTTCTGAACGTGCTGGCGGCGTTTGCCGGGGCCTATCTGGCCGGCGTGATCATCGGGACGGTCCTGCACGGGCACAGGACGACGCGGGCGATCCTCGACCCGCTGTTCGCGACTTACTATGCCATCCCGGTTTTTGCGTTTTATCCGCTGTTTATCGTCATGTTCGGCCTTGGTGACGGGCCGCAGGTTTTGATCGGCTTCATGCTGGCCATCGTTGCCGTGATCATCACCACGCTCAACGGTCTCGACCGCGTGCCGCCGGTGCTGAAGAAAACAGCACAGGTGAACGGACTCAATGCGCTGCAGACGGCGCGCCACATCACGCTTCCGTTCTGCGCACCCTACCTTCTGACCGCTGCCAAGCTGGCGCTCGCCTATGCATTCATTGGAGTCATCGGCTCGGAATTCATCATGGCGCGGTCCGGCATGGGTTATGAGATCAGCTACGCCTACACAAACTTTGACAATGCGACGATGTATCCACTGATCCTGCTGATCCTGCTGCTGTCGATTGCCGCGAACAGCCTGCTCTCGCGCTGGGAGAAAATGTTGCTCGCAAGACGGGGGCAAGGCTGATGCAAGGGCCGGAGAGCATGACGCTTCGCAACACGATCATTCTGATCGTCGGCCTGTTCTTGGTTTGGGAGCTGGCTTACTTCGTCGTCGGCGATGTTGCCTTGCGCTCGCCCTGGCAGACGATCCAGTTTCTCGGCCGGCTGATGCAGACGGATCTGTTCTGGCTTCACCTTGCCGATTCGCTGAAGGCCTTCGCAGTTGCTCTCGCGATCGCGATCGTGCTCGGGCTTCTCATCGGCTTCGCCCTCGGCCTGCATCGTCTGTCTGGCGAAGCGATGGAGCCGATGCTGGTCGCGCTCTATTCGATACCGAAGATCACCCTTTATCCGATCATTCTTCTGGCCTTCGGAATCGGGATCTCGGCGAAAATCGCATTCGGGGCCATTCACGGGATCATCCCGGTCGCGCTGTTCACGCTCAGCGCCGTTCGCACGACCAAGCCGATCTTGATCAAGACCGGCCGCGTCATGAAGCTCAGTCCGACGGTCATGGTGCGCGAGATTCTGTTTCCCGCGGCGGTGCCGGAAATCTTCACCGGCATCCGGGTGGGCTTTTCACTGACGCTGATCGGGACGGTGCTCGGCGAAATGTTCGCCGCGCAACGCGGGCTTGGTTATCTGCTGATGAGCGCAATCAGCCTGTACAATATTGACTTGATCATGTCGGTCACGTTCCTGCTGGTCGTGCTGGCAGCAGGCGTGAACATGGCCCTGCTCGTGGTTGATCGCCGGCTCCACCACGGTTAGCTAGCGATATTTCTTTTCCAGGGCATTCCATTTCTGCAGATCGAGTGCGTCGGCCAGGCTTTGCAGCGCCATTTCCTGCTCGCCGTCGCTGAATGCATTTTCTTTGCCGGCGGCCAGTTGACCAAGTCGCTGAAGGCCTTGCTCCATGGCCTTTGCCACGCGCCCGATCAGGATATTTGGATAAGCCACCTGGGAGAATCCCATGTTGTAAAGTTGGGCGGGCGTCAGCCACGGCGTCGCTGCCGCTTCGAAAATCGCGGCGCAGTTCCAGTTTCCTTTGAACGCCTTTCCGACGCGGACATAGTCTTCCGGCGTCTTCAATCCGGCGACGAAAACCCCGTCGACTCCCAGCCGCAGGAATCGCTCGGCCCGCTTGAGCGCGGCGTCCAGGCCTTCCGCGCCATAGGCATCGGTGCGGCCGATGATGACAAAGTCCGCATTGCGCCGGGCCTCCATTGCGGCCTTAAGCTTTTGCTCCATGATCTCGATCGGAACGACACTGCGTGCCGAAGCCGCGCCAGGCTGCTTTACTTCCCTCGACTGGTCTTCCAGCAGTGCCCCCGACACGCCGGCGGTTTCATATCCTTGAATGGTTCGCACGACACTTTTCACGTCGCCGTATCCGTCGTCGGCGTCCACAAGGCAGGGCAGTTGCGACGCATCGACGATGTCGCGGATACCGGCCAGCATTTCGGCGAAGCCGGCGAGCCCGAGGTCCGGCAAGGCGTAACGCGCGGCCAGCATTGCGGAGCCGCCGATATTGAAAGTCTTGAATCCGGCGCGTTCGATCAGCCGCGCTGACAGGGCGTCATGCGCCAGTGGACTGACCAGCGGCTTATGCTCACGGTGAAGTTCGCGAAGCGATTTCATTGCCTGCACCATTGTCAGATGAGATCACCGGAAGCCCGTCCACGGCACGGATTCTTACACCGAGAAGGGACCCGATACTGCAGGTATGGTCATAGGGGCGATGAAAGGCCGGCACGGGATGGCGAACACGCCGTCAGGAAATGTGCTGGTGTTTTCGGGATTGTTCCGACAAAGACACCTCGCGGACACCCCGCGGTGCGGTATGAGCGGTTTTTAGGGCCAAAAAAGCGACTTTTTCCACTAAATGCGGTGTTTCCGATGTTCCCTAGACAGCGCACTTGGGCATAACTTACCTGCTGGTGATTCGGATTTTTGGAGGCGCATATGGCGAAGATGATGTCGAAGTCGGAGCTCATTCAAAAGATTGTCGCGGCGAACGGTGACAAGATGTCCCGCAAAGACGTGAAAACCGTCATCGAGTCGCTGGCGAGCATTGGCTACAAGGAACTGAACAGATCGGGAGCCTTCGTTCTGCCCGGATTTGCCAAATTCGTCGTCATCAAGAAGCCGGCAACGAAAGAACGGAGTGGCATCAACCCGTTCACGAAAGAGCCAATGATATTCAAGGCAAAGCCGGCGCGGAAAGTCGTCAGGGCGCGGCCGGTTAAGGCCGTTAAAGCTGCAGTAATGTAGCGTCGAACGTCGATGCGTTGGGTGCCCGGGGAAGCGCTATTTGCTCTGGGTCTGCGAATCTCATAGGGCTAGGCTCCACAGAGGATATCAGGAGTAAACCTCCATGACAGGCACTCCAAAGGCGATCACCACCAAGGAATTGGCCTATGCGTTGGCGGAGCAGCACCAGCTCACCAAGAAGCATGGCCAGCAAATGCTCGAAGATCTTGTCGGACTCATCACCAAGCACTTGAAGAATGGTGAGCGCGTGAAGATTGCCGGGCTCGGAATCCTGCAGGTGCGGAATCGTGCCGCGCGCATCGGGCGCAATCCCGCGACGGGCGAGCAGATTCAGATCAAGGCGAGCAAGAAGGTCGCGTTCCGCGCCACCAAAGAACTCAAGATGGCGATCTGACCAGGCACACTGGCTGGGATGTAGCCCGGCCACCAAATAACAGGCCTCGAGCGGCACCGCTCGAGGCCTGAAATTTTATGGCGTGCTGGTCTACTGGAGCTCGACGATCTCTACCCAGTTCGCACCGTTCCCGACCGGGTAGCGATTGGGCTCGCCAAGTTTTCCGGTAGCCTGATCGATTTTGTACACCGATATGCGGTCCGACTTTT
>Ga0310811_10014113_pt1 | contig 10410 bp, 7 predicted proteins | sample YCmetagenome_FD_207642 | JGI IMG/M metagenome (GOLD analysis project Ga0310811, IMG submission 207642) | Soil microbial communities from experimental microcosm in Duke University, North Carolina, United States - YC | ecosystem: Engineered > Artificial ecosystem > Soil microcosm > Unclassified ... | reverse complement strand
GGCTTTACCGGAGCCGATCTCGCCAACCTGGTGAACGAGGCGGCGTTGCTGGCGACCAGACGTGGTGGCGAGGACGTCACGGTCGCCGATTTTACGGGTGCGATCGAGCGCATCGTCGGCGGCCTCGAGAAGCGAAATCGAATTCTCAGTGCCGGCGAGCGGGAGGTGATTGCCTTCCACGAGTCCGGGCACGCGCTGGTGGCGATGGCGCTCCCTGGCAGCGACCCGATCCAGAAGATCTCGATCATACCCCGTGGCGTGGGCGCGCTGGGGTACACCATGCAGCGGCCGATCGACGATCGATACCTGATGAATCGCGACCAGCTCGAGGACCGCTTGACCATGCTGCTCGGCGGTCGCGCCGCGGAAATGCAGCGATTTCCGTCGGTCTCCACCGGGGCTGCCGACGACCTGCGAAAGGCGACCGAGATCGCGCGCAGTATGGTCATGCGCTTCGGCATGGTCCCCGAGCTCGGTCCCGTCGCTTACGAAGGCGGGCCGCCTGCCCTGATGACGCCGCTGTCCGGGTCGCAATCTGGTCCGCGCTGGTACAGCGAGGCGACGGCGAGCCGGATGGACGAAGCTGTCGTGCGATTGATCGAACAGGGCCTCGACCGGGCGAAGTCGATCCTGGAGCGCAATCGCGAGCTGTTGTACGTGACCGCCCAGAAGCTGCTCGAGCGGGAGACGCTCGGCGACGATTGGCTGGGACCACTCGCCAAGCGCGTCGTGTCGGCCGAACGGCCCGGCGAGACGGTCGCCCGGACAGCCTGACGGGCGGGCGATCCCGCGGTGATCTCGTTGCAGGACGCTGGCCACGCTTGATGCCGATCAAGGTCTGCGCGACGCGCCCGTCATATTAATTCTGCGCGCCGGTCATGCACCCGTTCAGGATGTGATGAGCTTTCCAAGAATGTCGCGTCGGACCATTCCCCCAGTCGATGGCGTTGTGCAGGGCGATCAAGGGCTCGGCGGGGCCTTGGTCCCGACGCCTGCGCCCCTGCTTCCAGCCGTTCATGGATCCGCCAGGGGCACGTCGATGCGCTGGCGCCGGCTGCTGCTGGGGCTGCTCGTCGCGGTCGTCGCCGCCGCTGGAGGAGGCTACTGGTGGCAGCACCGCGTGCCGCCACTGCCCGCAGGAATCGCATACGGCAACGGTCGACTCGAGGCCGATCCGCTCGACATCGCGACCAGGTTCGCCGGCCGCATCCTGGAGCTGCGCGTCGACGAAGGGGACATGGTGAAAGCAGGTCAGGTTCTGGCGCTGATGGATACCAGGGATCTCGAGGCCTCGCTCAAGAAGGCCGAGGCGCAGGTCGAGCAGGCGAACAGGACGATCGTCGAGGCCAATGCCAATGTCGCCCAAGCCCATACGCAAGTCGTGCTGGCGCAACAGCAGATGGAGCGTGCCGAGAGCCTGCTGAAGAACGGCTGGATCACCCGCGAGCTGTTCGACCAGCGTCGCCAGCAGCTCGAAGGTGCGCAAGCGATGGAACGCGCCGTCAATGCCAGGGTTCTAGCGGGCGAAGCCGCGCTCAACGCGGCGCGCCATGATGCCGAGCTCTACAAGGTCCACATCGACGACAACACGCTGGTCGCGCCACGCGATGGCCGCGTCGAGTATCGGATCGCCAATGTCGGCGAGGTTCTTCCGGCCGGCGGCAAGGTCTTCACCCTGCTCGATACCGGTTATGTCTATATGGACATCTATCTGCCGACGGCGATGGCAGGGCGGGTCAGGATCGGCAACGAGGCCCGCATCCTGCTCGACGCCTATCCCGGCCGGCCGATCCCGGCAAAGGTGAGCTTCATCGCCGCTCAGGCGCAGTTCACGCCAAAGATGGTGGAGACCCAGACGGAGCGCGACAAGCTCATGTTCCGAATCCGGGTCCGCATCGCCCCCGACCTGTCGCGCGCCCACGCAGAGGCCGTGCGCAGCGGCGTGCCGGGAGTCGCCTATGTCAGGTTCGATCCCGACGTCGCCTGGCCGGAACGCCTGCAGGACACCCCGTAGCCATGGCTGAGCCTGGCCGATGGGTCGTCCGACTGGAGGGACTGAGCCACAGGTACCGGCGTCTTGCGCTCGCCGATGTCACGCTCGACATCCCGGCTGGTCGTCTCGTCGGGTTGATCGGGCCGGACGGCGTGGGCAAGTCGACCCTGCTCGGACTCGCGGCCGGCGCCAAGCGGATCCAGCAGGGCCGCGTGCAGGTTCTCGGCGGCGACATGGTCGATGCGAGGCATCGCCGCGCCATCTGCCGACGCATTGCCTTCATGCCGCAAGGCCTGGGCAAGAACCTCTATCCGGAGCTTAGCGTGCGGGAGAACATCGAGTTCTTCGGCCGGCTGTTCGACCAGGGTCGCGCCGAGCGCGCCGAACGGATCGGTGAGCTGCTGCACAGCACGGCGTTGGCCCCCTTCGCCGGTCGCCTCGCGCGACAGCTCTCCGGCGGCATGCGCCAGAAGCTCGGCCTGTGCTGCGCCCTTATCCACGATCCTGACCTGCTGATTCTCGACGAGCCGACGACCGGCGTCGATCCCCTGTCGCGCCGGCAGTTCTGGCAGCTGATCGAGCACATGCGCGCGCGCCGCCCGGCGATGAGCATCCTGGTGGCGACGGCGTATATGGAAGAAGCGGAACGGTTCGACTGGCTGGTCGCCATGAGCGCCGGGAAGGTCCTGGCCGTCGGCACGCCGGCCGACCTGATGGTGCGAACCGACACGGCGAGCATCGAAGAGACCTTCATTCACCTGCTGCCTGAAACGTCGATGGAGGGTCATCGGGCGCTCGTCATCCCGCCGCGCCGCAAGTTCGATCACGAGCGGGTGATCGTGGCGCGTGGGCTTACGCGCCGCTTTGGTGAGTTCACGGCGGTCGATCGCGTCGACTTCGCGATCGAAAAGGGCGAGATCTTCGGCTTTCTCGGGTCCAACGGTTGCGGCAAGAGCACGACCATGAAGATGCTGACCGGGTTGCTGCCGGCCAGCGAAGGCGAGGCGACGCTGTTCGGCCGGCCGATCGACACCTCCGACCTGGGCACGCGGGCACGCGTCGGCTACATGTCGCAGGGCTTCTCGCTCTACTCCGAGCTGACGGTCCGGCAGAACCTCGACCTGCACACCCGACTGTTCCATCTGCCGGCAGCCGAGGCGCGCCAACGCATCGGCGAGCTGGTCGCCCGCTTCGGATTGACGGAGCACGTCGAACAGCTCGCCGACGCTCTGCCGCTCGGCATCCGACAGCGCCTGTCGCTCGCAGTGGCGGTCGTGCATCGGCCCGACCTGCTGATCCTCGACGAGCCGACCTCCGGCGTCGATCCGATCGCGCGCGACTCGTTCTGGGAGCTGTTGATCGATCTGTCGCGCAACCAAGGCGTCACGATCTTCGTGTCGACCCACTTCATGAACGAGGCGGCGCGCTGCGACCGGATCTCGCTGATGGATGCGGGCCGCGTGCTCGACACCGGCGCGCCCGCCGACCTCGTCCAACGGCGCGGCGCCGGCACCCTGGAGGAGGCCTTCGTGGGCTACCTCGAGGAGGCGGCTGGGAAGCGGGTCCAGGAGAAGCCCGGGAGGGCCGTCGCCATGGCAGCGGCGCCCGCGCGATCCTATGCCGCGATCCCGGCGCGTCTGTTCAGCCTGCGCCGGATGCTCGCCTACTCCATCCGCGAGGCCCTCGAGCTGATGCGCGACCCGATAAGGCTCGCTTTCGCGCTGGGCGGGACGGCCTTCCTGATGCTGGTGTTCGGCTACGGCATCACCACGGACGTGAACTCGCTCAGCATCGCCGTGCTCGACCGCGACAACACCTACGAAAGCCGCGCCTATCTCGAACAGCTGCGCGGCTCGACCTACTTCGTCGAGCGCCCGCCGCTTCGCGATGCCGCCGATCTGCAGGACCGTCTCAAGCAAGGCGGAGCCACTGCCACCATCGAGATTCCTCCCGGTTTCGGGCGCGACATCCGCCGCGCGAGGCCGACCGAGGTGGCGGTCTGGGTCGACGGTGCCATGCCGTTTCGCGCCGAGACGATCCGGGGCTATCTCCAGGGCGTTCACCAGCAGTATCTCGCCGACCGCACAATCCGCGGACACACGGAGAGTGCCGCCGCGCCGGCCGATGCGGTCGTCCAGGTACGCTTTCGCTACAACCAGGATTTCGACAGCATCTATGCCATGGTGCCCGCGCAGATCGCTTTTCAGCTTGCGCTCATACCGGCGATTCTCATGGCGCTGGCGATCGTGCGCGAAAAGGAGCTGGGATCGATCGTCAATCTGTATGTGACGCCGGTTAGCCGCCTGGAGTTCTTGCTCGGCAAGCAGCTGCCCTACATCGCGGTCGCCATGGTCAACTTCGCCTTGTTGGTCGCGATGGCGCTTTTCCTCTTCGGGGTGCCGCTGAAGGGAAGCTTGTCGCTGCTGGTGCTGGGTGCGCTGATCTATGTCGCCGCGACGACCGCCTACGGACAGGTGATCTCCGCCTTCACCTCGACCCAGATCGCGGCGCTGTTCGGGACGGCGATCCTCACGGTGCTGCCGGCGACGATGTTCGCCGGCATGATGGTGCCGACCTCATCGATCACCGGCTTCGGCGCCGTGCTCGGCCGGCTGTTCCCGATGACCTATTTCCTGCCGTTGAGCGTCGGCACCTTCACCAAGGGATTGGGCTTCGCCGACCTGTCGGGTGACCTGCTGATCCTGACCAGCTTCGTGCCGGGGTTGACGCTGCTCGGCCTCGTCCTGCTGCGCAGCCAGGAGAAGTGACGGCATGCGCACGCTTACCACCATCTTCTGGCTGTCGACCAAGGAGCTGCGCAGCTTCTTCCGCGATTGGGTGCTGTTCGGCCTGGTGATCTACTCCTTCTCTCTCGCCATCATCGCCCAGGCCCAGGGCAACATGCAGGAACTGCGCAATGCCTCGATCGGCATCGTCGACGAGGATCGTTCCGAGCTCTCGAGGCGGATCACACGGGCGTTCCTGCCGCCCTACTTCAAGCCGCCCCAGCCCGTCGAGCAGCGCGATGTCGACCATCTGATGAATACCGGCCGGTTCACCTTCATTGTCGACATACCGCCGCACTTCGAGCGGGACGTTCTCGCCGGCCGCGAGCCTGCGCTGCAGGTCGCCGTCGATGCCACGGCGATGATGCAGGCAGGCATCGGTGCGGGCTATGCCGAGCAGATCATCCGGACGGAGATCGCGGGCTTCGTCGCCCGTCAGTCGGGTGCACAGAAGCTGCCGGTCAACCTCGCGATCCGCATCGCCTTTAACCCGAATGTCACGACGGCGTGGTTCACCAGCATCATGGGCATCATCGGCAACGTCACCATGCTCGCCATCATCCTCGCCGGCGCGGCCGTGGTGCGCGAACGCGAGCACGGCACCATGGATCATCTTCTCGCCATGCCGGTGACGCCGTTCGAGATCGCCATGTCGAAGGTGCTCGCAAACGGACTGGTGATCACGGTGGCGGTCGGGCTTTCGCTCGAGCTCGTGGTGCGCCAGCTGCTCGGCGTTCCGGTGACGGGTTCTGTGCCCTTGTTCATGGCAGGTGTCGTGCTCTACCTGTTCTTTGCCGCCTCGGTCGGCGTCTTCCTGGCGACGATTGCGCGCACAATGCCGCAGCTCGGGCTGCTCTTCATTCTGGTGGCGGTTCCGCTGAACCTGCTGTCCGGCAGCAACACGCCGCTGGAAAGCATGCCGCCCCTTCTGCGCACCCTCATGCTTGCGTCACCCACGACCCATTTCGTCTCGTTCGCGCAGGCGATTCTCTATCGCGGGGCGGGCTTCGACGTGGTGTGGCCGCAATACCTCGCCGTCGCCGCCATGGGTGTTCTCTTTCTCGGGCTTGGGTTGCTGCGCTTCCGCAGCGTTTCGGTCATGAGGGGATAGCAGGAGCGAGCAATCATGCCGATTGACAAAGGGGGAGTGCCAGCAATGAGCGATCCCCGTGCGGGGGACAAGTTGCCGGGCTCAGTGGAGTCTCCTGACGCGCGCGACTCCTATGTCGTCACCGCGCTGTCCGACGTCGTCGACCGATCGCTGCATGCCGCCTTGGCGCGGTTCAGTCTGGGATTGTCGCCAGCGGCGATTTCGGCAGCCTATCTCGATTGGCTGGTGCACCTCGTTGCGGCACCGGGCAAGCGCCTCCAGCTGGTCGACAAGATGATGCGCAAGGCAATGCGCTTCTCCACCTACGTCTGGCAGCAGGCGTTGCAGCCGGGCCAGGTCGCGCCCGTCATCGAGCCGCTGCCGCAGGATCGGCGTTTCGCAGCCGATGCCTGGCAGCATCCGCCGTTCAACTTGCTCTATCAGGGCTTCCTGCTGCAGCAGCAATGGTGGCACAACGCGACGTCGGATATTCGCGGCGTCACGCGCCATCACGAGGAGATCGTCAAGTTCGGCAGCCGCCAACTCCTCGACATGTTCTCGCCGTCGAACTTCCTGCCGACCAATCCCGAGCTGCTGCAGCGGACGCTTCAGACCGGCGGCCGCAACTTCGCACTCGGCCTGCAGCACCTGTTCGAGGACTGGGAACGGGCGATCAGCGGCAAGAAGCCCGTCGGCAGCGAAGCCTATCGGATCGGCCTCGACGTCGCGGCAAGTCCCGGCAAGGTCGTCTTTCGCAACCGGCTGATCGAGCTGATCCAGTACCTGCCAGCGACCGACCTGGTCCACCCCGAACCAGTGCTGATCGTGCCGGCCTGGATCATGAAGTACTACATCCTCGATCTCTCGGCGCATAACTCCCTCGTGCGCTACCTCACGGGCCAGGGCTTCACGGTGTTCATGATCTCGTGGAAGAATCCGGATGCCGAAGATCGTGATCTCGACATGGAGGATTATCGGCGCCTGGGAGTCATGGCAGCACTCCACGCCATCACGGCGATCGTGCCGCAGCGGGGAGTGCATGCGATGGGCTATTGCCTGGGCGGCACGTTGCTCGCGATCGCAGCGGCAGCGATGGCGCGAGACGGCGACACGCGGCTGCGGACCATGACCCTGCTGGCGGCCCAGACCGACTTCACCGAAGCCGGCGAGCTGATGTTGTTCATCGATGAAAGCCAGATCGCCTTTCTCGAGGACGTCATGTGGGAGCAGGGTTTCCTCGACGCCAAGCAGATGGCCGGTGCCTTCCAGATGCTGCGGTCCAATGATCTGGTCTTGTCGCTTGTGCTTCGCCGCTACCTGATGGGCGAGCGCGGGCCCCTGAGCGACCTGATGGCATGGAATGGCGACGCCACGCGGCTGCCCTATCGCATGCATTCCGAGTATCTGCGGCGCCTGTTCCTCGACAACGACCTGGCCGAGGGCAGGTACATGGTCGACGGCCGGCCGATCGCGCTCACCGACATTCGGGTGCCGGTGTTCGCCGTCGGCACGGCCTGGGATCACGTGGCGCCCTGGCGCTCGACCTACAAGATTCACCTGCTGGCCGATACCGAGGTTACCTATGTGCTGACCAACGGCGGTCACAACGCCGGCATCGTCTCCGAAGTCGGCCGGCCCGGGCGCCATCACCAGGTCATGACGAAGGCGGCCGACAAGCGCTACGTCGACCCCGAGACCTGGCTGGCCATCGCACCCCACCGCGACGGATCGTGGTGGCCTACGTACGGCGCGTGGCTGCGGTCGCATTCCGGCGAGCCGACGCCGCCGCCGACGCTGGGCAACGATGCGGCCGGCCTGACAGCGCTTTGCGATGCGCCCGGAACGTATATCCTGCAGGGCTAGCCATGAACCCGTCAGCTCGGCGGATGCACCCGAGCGGACGGTCGTGCCGTGGGATAGCTGGTCGAGCCAGCGCGCGGCGCCCGCCCGGCCGTCGGCGAGCGCTCGCGCACCGACGAACAGGCTAGAATGGTTGCCGGTCAACCCCGATGCTCGGCAGAGATTGCCGGCCGGTATGTCCTGATATTCGCTTCACGCCTTCGCGCGAAGTTCGATGCTGTCGGCGTGAAGTGTCCAGTCGCCGATGTGTCTTGCATTGGCGAAGCGTTCGATGGCGCTTTCGACCGCGCATTGAGGGTTGCTGCTGACCAATTCGAATTGGTCCTGCGTTGTCTTGAAGGGATGGCCTTCGGAATCAACCAGGTTCTTGAAGAAGGTCACGATGTAGCCGGCCATGTTCGATGTCCCGATTAATATGTCCTCTCCAATGGAAGGAACGTCCTCGTCGGGCTTTGATGCAGCTCAACGCGACTTCAAATGCATCTCGCCGCGGAACATGCGGGGGGCGGCTCGGTACCTGGCGATGCGCCCGGAACGCACATCCCGCGGGACTGGCACGTTCAGGTCGGCCAAAATCGACCGAACGGAAAGTCGTGCTGCGGGACACCGAGCTAGTCCAGCAATGTCGCAACGTCTGCCCGCTTGACCTGGGCTGTTCCACTCCCTTGGACAGCGGCAGCACTGCAGGCTACGGCGAGCTTCAAGGCCATTTCCGGGGGCCGCCCGTCGGCGAGCGCGAAGACAAGTCCAGCGAGGAAGCTGTCTCCCGCACCGACTCCCGTCCGTTGGGTCACTGAAGGAGCCGGCAAATGACACGCATAATCCGAGGTGGCCAGGATGGCGCCAGCGGAACCCAGCGTGAGGGCGATCATTTTGGCTGCACCAGACTGCACCAGGTGCTTGGCTTGATCCATCTGGCTGCCAAGATCGCGCACCTTCCGGCCCACGACGGTTTCCAGTTCCGAAAGGCTGGGCTTGAGAAGGAAGATGCCGTGACCAAGTGAGGCGGCGAGGGCGGAGCCGGAAGTATCGAGGGCGAATCGGGCGCCACGTGCAACGGTAATTTCGGCGACCTGGGCGTAGAAATCTGCCGGCATGCCGGGCGCCAGACTGCCGCTGGCGACGACCCAGTCCGCTTCGACACAACGCAGCGTCGCGAGGAAATCGCTGCATTCGGCGGTCGTGAGCTTTGGGCCCTGCGGCACGAAGCGGTATTCCTGTCCGTTCGACTTGTCATGCACGGTCACGCTGATTCGACAAAACCCACCGATCAGAACGGCTTGCCACGGAATTTTCGCCTGCGTGAGCAACTGCTCGACAAATCGCCCCGTAACGCCACCCGAAGCAAAAAGCGCGAGTGTCTCACCCCCCAGCTCGTGAACGACCCGCGCCACATTGATCCCGCCGCCGCCCGGATCGTAGCGCTCGTCGAAAGTGCGGATCTTGTGCCCAGGCTGTACCGAGGCGGCGTGCGACGACAGGTCGACGGCGGGATTGACAGTAAGAGTTACGATGCGTGCCGACATTGGATCTTCTCTATCGGTCTGTGACTGCCATCGCGGGAGCAGCTTGATCGCGTCGAAGTGGCCGACGAAGGCGCTGATGGCGCGGCTCAGACACCCATATTTACCGCCGCCGGCAGCGGCCGCAGGTGGCTCTTGACCCTTTTGACTCCTGGCACGTTCTCAGCCGCAACCCGATAAGCCTGTCTGACTTCGTCACCCTGCACGAAGCCCCACAGATGTACGACTCCGGCATTGGCAACGATGTTGATTGGCCATTTCGAATTCCAGCCGTGCTTCAGCAGGGCCATCTCCACCGCTTCGCGCAACTCTTTGTCCGTCGCGTGACCCAGGTCGTTCCCAGGCTCGCGCGACAGCAGGACCTGCAGGATGTTGGCCCGGCTCACGATGCCGACGACGACATCGTTCCTGACGATCGGCAAGCGCTTCACGCGGTGCTTGTCCATCAATTCGACGAGCTCCGGCAACCCCGCGTCCTCGCCAGCCGTGATCACCTTCGTGGTCATCACGTCCCTGATGCGTCGCGAATGGGCATGAGTGAACTCGCGCGCCGCCGTCTCCTTGTCCCCGACCAGCCGTGCCAGCCAGGATTCCCTGGCGGTTGTGCCTATCTCACCACGTCGCATCAGGTCGGCTTCGCTGATGATGCCTACAATCTTGTTCCGGGTATCGACCACAGGTACGGCACTGACGCCGACGCTCAGCATCAATTCCGCGGCATCGAAGATGGACGCGCCTTGGTCCACACAGATCACATTCTCAGTCATGATATCGCCAGCGCGCATCGACATTGCCCTTTCATGCTGCTGTTCGGCCATCTTGTAGGCTTCCGTCGCCTTGCACGACTTGATTGAAATCAAGCGGCATCCGGCGGCGTGGAGTGGGCGTGACGTGAGTCAATGTCGATTCCTCGGGGGATCGGCACCGTCAAACTGGAGATCGGCCCTCGACCGGCTCGAGCAAATGCGCGGACGCGAAGGAAGAAGCCCGATGAGCGGCGCTCGATCGCAGGAGCAGGAGGCAGATTTGGGCGCCTCTTGGCGTGAGAGCGTTCGTTCTGCAGTCGCTGCGGGGGCGATCTACTCTTGTCTCCTGCTATCCGCCGGAATGCTTTGCGGTGCGACCGGCCGGCTTTGGCTAAGCCCCCTCGTAGGCGAG
>Ga0310811_10014112_pt1 | contig 10411 bp, 8 predicted proteins | sample YCmetagenome_FD_207642 | JGI IMG/M metagenome (GOLD analysis project Ga0310811, IMG submission 207642) | Soil microbial communities from experimental microcosm in Duke University, North Carolina, United States - YC | ecosystem: Engineered > Artificial ecosystem > Soil microcosm > Unclassified ... | reverse complement strand
TCGGTGGAATCCGAGCTCGGCCCTAGCCAGTGCGAGTTCACGTTTCGCCCGCAAACCGGTCTGGCCAGCGCCGACACCATGGTCCTCTTTCGCGCGGCCGCAAAGCAGATAGCCCGACGCCATGGGATGCTTGCGAGTTTCATGTGCCGTCCCGCGTTGCCGAATGTAATGTCAAGCGGCTGGCATCTGCACCAATCGCTGGTCGAGGCAAAATCGGGCCGCAACGCCTTTGCTTTCGATCACGCCGACGTGCTGTCCACTGTCGGCCGTTACTACCTGGGCGGCCTGCTGGCGCACGCGCGCGCCGCGGCGGCGTTCACCACGCCCACGATCAATGGCTACAAACGCTATCGCGCCTATTCGCTTGCGCCCGATCGCGCCATCTGGGGGCGCGACAACCGCGGCGTGATGATCCGCGTGCTCGGCCAGCCCGGTGATCCCGCAACTCATCTTGAAAATCGCGTCGGAGAGCCCGCCGCCAATCCGTATCTTTATGTGGCGGCGCAGATTTATTCGGGGCTCGACGGTATCGCGCGCAGGCTCGATCCGGGCCCTTCCGCCGATACGCCTTATGAAGCGGCGGCTGCATTGCTTCCGAAAAATCTCAGCGAAGCGCTCACCGCGCTGCGCGCTGACGAAACCCTTCGGGCCGGCTTTGGCCGTGCGTTCATCGACTATTATACGCATATCAAGGCGGCCGAGATCGAACGCTTCCAGAAGGAAGCAGACGATCGGCCGGACGTCACTCCCTGGGAGCAGAAGGAATACCTGGACCTGTTCTGATGCCTTACGCAGCGACGCCCGACAACGTGAAGCTTTATTACGAAGAAGTTGGACAGGGCATACCGATCCTCTTCGTGCATGAATTCGCCGGCGACCACCGCAGTTGGGAGCGTCAGCTGCGGGAATTCGGCAAGCGCTATCGCTGCATTGCCTATAGCGCGCGCGGATACACTCCATCCGATATTCCGGTCGATCCCAAGGCCTACAGCTACATGCATGTAATGCGTGACGCCGTGGCGATGCTCGATCACCTGAAGATCGACAAGGCGCACCTTATCGGGCTGTCGATGGGCGGCTACACGGCGCTGCAAGTCGCGCTCAACCATCCGCAGCGCGTGCGCTCGCTGGTGCTCGCAGGCGCGGGATCGGGCAGCGAGCGTTGGTATACCGAGGACTTCCACAAACGCTCGCGCGATCTTGCCGCGCAGTTCGAGCGTGAAGGCTCGGCAGCAGTGGCGAAGTCGTATGGCCGCAGCCCGAGCCGTCTTCAATTGGAGATCAAGGATCCGCGCGGCTTTGCCGAATTTTCGAAACAGCTTTCCGAACACGACCCGCAAGGATCAGCGCACATGTCGCGCGGATTCCAGGGCGGACGTCCCTCGCTCTATGACTTCGAAAGCGACATTCGGCGGCTTACGACGCCGGCTTTGATTGTGGTCGGCGACGAAGATGAGCGCTGTATCGAGCCGGGGTTATTTCTCAAAGATGCCATCCCGGCGTCGGGTCTCATGATCTTTCCCAAGACCGGCCACGCCGTGAACCTGGAAGAGCCCGATCTGTTCAACCAGGTCGTCGATGACTTTCTTTCGCGCGTTGACGGGGGGAACTGGCTTGCGCGCGATCCACGCACCCGCCAGCCCAAGCCGCCGACCGCGTGACCGGCGCTACAGCCTTGTACCAGCGGGGGACTGGGGCATTCGCAGAAATTTAACCGCGTTCATAAATAACGCCGGCCCGGAAAAAGGCCTTTTGGTTTTGACGGCTATGGTGCCCGGAAATTCGGTGGAGTGGGATTCATGCGAACGACAGTCGTATTCCTGGTCGCGGGTCTGGTTATGTTGCTCGGAGGCACGTCTTTTGCCGCCGATATGAGGCTCGACCATAAGCGCGCGTACGCACGTGGTGCCGGCACTTTCGATCAGCGCATGCGCATCATGGAGCAGAAGCCCTATTGCGGCGATTGCGAAGCGCCCATTGGCCGGACCCATTCCGCCAACGTCGCGCGGCTCCGCTTCATCAACTGGCCGTATTGGCAGGAGAGCTGCGCGGCCGGCGCCTGCGGCGTCTACTATCCCGTTATGCGGTCCTGTGTCTTTTGGGGTTTGGGCTGCAGCTAAGCCCCGATCTGGCCACCGTTACAAATCAAACGTCCACGCTGGCGGCGAGTGCGTTCTGCTCGATGAAGAGCCGGCGTGGCTCGACCAACTCGCCCATCAATTCGGTGAAGATGTTGTCGGCATCCTCGCCTTCCTTCACCTGCAGCAGCGAGCGCGCGTTCACATCGAGCGTGGTCTCCCACAGCTGCTCGGGGTTCATTTCGCCGAGGCCTTTGTAGCGTTGCATTGTTACGCCCTTGCGGCCCGCGCCGGTCACGGCCTCGAACAAACCAACCGGTCCGTGAATGGCCCAGGTTTCGTCCTTGCGACGCAATGATCCGGGTTTTTCGTAGATCTTCTGCAAAGAGGCGGCGTATTCGTCGAGCTTACGGGCATCTGCCGAGCCAAGCAGAGCATGATCGATAATGGAAACAGTCTTCACACCACGCAAAGTGCGCGTAAAGGTGAAGCCCGCTTCTTCGCTGAACTCGCCTTCCCACCCGCGCTCAGTTTCCTCGGAGAGGGCATTAAGACGTTTGGCAATGTACGGTGCCGCCGCTTTGGCCTTCTTCGGATCGCCGAAAATCTCGGAACTGAGCACGCCAAGGATGGCCGCTTGCTCGACGACCTGGCGGTTGTAACGGCTGTGAAGAGCGTTGAGAAGGTTGCGAACAACGCGCGCTTGATCGACCACCTTGCGTAGGTCTTCCCCCGCGCGCTCCTCGCCGGAAGCAAGGCGCAGCACAGCTTCTTCGACGCCGGTCACGATCAAAAAGTCTTCCAGCGCGCGTTCGTCCTTCAAATATTGCTCGGATTTTCCCCGCGCAACTTTGTAGAGCGGCGGCTGGGCAATGAAAATGTGACCGCGCTTGATCAATTCTTCCATCTGCCGGAAGAAGAACGTCAGCAGCAACGTACGGATGTGTGAGCCGTCGACATCCGCGTCGGTCATGATGATGATCTTGTGGTAGCGCAGCTTGTCGGGATTGAACTCGTCGCGCCCAATGCCGGTGCCGAGGGCCGTGATCAGCGTTCCGATTTCCTGACTCGACAGCATCTTGTCGAAACGCGCCCGTTCCACGTTGAGAATCTTGCCGCGCAGCGGCAGCACCGCCTGAAATTCGCGGTTGCGGCCCTGCTTGGCAGAGCCGCCCGCGCTGTCGCCCTCGACGATGAAAAGCTCTGATTTCGCCGGATCGCGTTCCTGGCAGTCAGCCAGCTTGCCCGGAAGCGATGAAACGTCGAGCGCGCCCTTGCGGCGGGTGAGTTCACGGGCCTTGCGCGCGGCCTCGCGTGCGGCAGCCGCTTCCACCACCTTGCCGACGATCACCTTGGCTTCGGAGGGATGAATTTCGAACCAGTCCTGCAAAGCCTGGTTGATCACGTTCTCAACCACCGGGCGGACTTCCGACGACACAAGCTTGTCCTTCGTCTGCGACGAGAACTTCGGGTCGGGCACCTTGCATGAAAGCACGGCGGTCAGGCCCTCGCGGCAGTCGTCACCGGTCAGAGCGACCTTTTCCTTCTTCGACGTGCCAAGGGTATCGGCATATTGCGTGATCTGGCGGGTGAGTGCGCCGCGGAATCCGGCAAGATGGGTGCCGCCGTCGCGTTGCGGGATGTTGTTGGTGAAACAGAGCACGCTCTCGTGATACCCATCGTTCCACCAAAGCGCGCATTCAACCGTGATGCCTTCGCGCTCGACTTTGATCATGATCGGGTTCGGAATGAGAGAGGTTTTGTTGCGGTCGATGAATTTCACAAATGCCTCAACGCCGCCCTCATATTTCATTTCCTCGCGCTTCTCGACCGCGTGGCGTTGATCGGCCAGCACAATGGCGACACCCGAATTCAGAAAGGCCAGCTCGCGTAAGCGGTGTTCCAGCGTTGCAAAGTCGAATTCGACCATTGTGAAAGTCTTCGGGCTCGGCAGAAACGTCACTTCCGTGCCGCGCTTGTCCTTCGCGTTGCCCCTCGCTTTCAGCGGAGCCTTTGCGACGCCGTCGCGGAATTCCATGAAATGCTCTTTGCCGTCGCGCCAGATGGTGAGCTTGAGCCAGGTCGAAAGCGCGTTCACCACGGAAACGCCGACGCCGTGCAGACCGCCGGAAACCTTGTAGGCGTTCTGGTCGAATTTACCGCCCGCATGCAGCTGGGTCATGATGACTTCGGCCGCCGAGACGCCTTCACCTTTGTGGATGTCGGTCGGGATGCCGCGCCCGTTGTCGCGCACCGTGCAAGAGCCGTCGGGGTTGAGCGTTACAACCACCTCCGTTGCAAACCCCGCAAGCGCCTCGTCGATGGCGTTGTCCACCACCTCGTAGACCATGTGATGGAGGCCGGAACCATCATCGGTGTCGCCGATATACATGCCCGGCCGTTTGCGGACCGCGTCGAGGCCCTTGAGGACCTTGATCGACTCGGCGCCATAGTCGGACGGGTTCTTGCGGGCCGGTTCAGCCATTGACGGCACCCTTTGCGCGATCAGAAAAATGAGTCGGAATCGATGTTTTGTGTGACATGAAAATAAGGCCCCGTACAGACCAAAGTCATTTGCTTTAATGTGTTGATTTAGCAGCGCTTTTTAAAGAGGTTGGGGTGCAAAAATCCCCACTTTTTTCGCCGTTTTTTTGGCCTCGATTTACGATTCGAAGACGCTGAAAAAGTTGCATCTGACAGGCAGTCAAACCTGTCGCCTCATGCGTTGGTTTGAAGCGCTTGTAAGCGTACGCGTTATGGAATTTAAGCCAGTGACGCGGCCCGCCTGCTTGAATTTGCTCCGTATGAATCTGTTGAACCGCCCGCTCGAAGTGCCGCATCGACTGCGCGCGATAGTTCGCGCGCGTGAATCGAGCGTCATCGTGCTGGCAGTGATCATCGGCATCATCGCCGGCCTTGCGGTCGCCGCCATGGGCGAAACGGTGGGGCTCATGCACCAGCTTTTCTTCGGACTCGATCCGGGCGAGCGGCTGTCCGGCCGCGTCATGCTCGACCCACTTCGGGCCTTCGTCGTGCCGACCCTCGGCGGACTGCTGTTTGGGCTTGTCACCGCCTTCATCACGCGCCGGCGCGGCACGGAAGTCGACCCGATCGAGGCAAACGCGCTGCATGGCGGCCGCATGTCCATGCGCGGCAGCCTGATCGTTGCGGCACAGACGGTCTGGTCGAGCGGCATCGGCGCCTCCGTCGGGCTGGAGGCGGGATATACCCAGATCGCGAGCGGCATCGCTTCGGCGATCGGACGTTCGTTCCGTCTGCGCCGCAGCGACATGCGCGTCCTGGTCGGCTGCGGCGCCGCAGCTGCAATCGCCGGCGCCTTCGGCGCGCCGCTTGGCGGCGCCTTTTACGGGTTCGAACTGATTATCGGCAGCTACTCGATCGCGTCACTTGCGCCGGTCGGCATGGCATCGCTCGTCGGCTATCTAACCGCACGCGTCTTTACGCCCGACCGTCTCGGCATTGAAACGGGCGCTGTGTCGAGCCTTGCGGTCCATGATGTCGCGATCGCCGCGTTTGTCGGCGTGCTTGCGGCGATCTTCGGCATCGTCCTCATGCGCGGCGTCGCCACCTGCGAGAAGCTGTTCACGCGACTGAAAGTCAAGCCGGGGCTACGCCCGATGATTGGCGGCGCGCTGGTCGGCCTGCTTGCAATCCTGTCGCCGCAGGTGATGTCGTCAGGTCACGGAGCCCTGCATCTGACCGGCATCTTCAAGTTGCCGCTCGCCACTATGGCGCTGATTTTCGTGCTGAAAGCGGTTGCATCGGTAATTTCGCTCGGCACCGGATTCCGCGGCGGACTGTTTTTTGCTTCGCTCTTGCTGGGCGCGCTCGGTGGACAACTGTTCGCCCTCGGTCTCGGCGCGATCCTGCCGGGCTTGCACGTTGACCCCGATTCCTACGCGATCATCGGCATGTGCGCGCTTTCGGTCTCGGTGATCGGCGGGCCGCTGACAATGACGTTCATCGCGCTGGAGACCACCGGCGACCTGTGGCTCACAACGGCGGTTTTGATTTCCGCGATCATTGCCATGCAGGTGACGCGCGAGTTCTTCGGCTATTCATTCGCCACCTGGCGCTTCCATCTGCGCGGTGAATCGATCCGTGGCGCCGCCGATGTCGGCTGGATCCGCGATTTGACGGTAGGTCAGATGATGCGCGCCGACGTGCGTAGGGCGCCGGCGGATCAGCCTCTTGCCGCGTTTCGCGAGGCCTTCCCTTTGGGCTCGACCAACCAGGTCATCGCCGTGGACGATGATGGCCGTTATGCCGGCATGGTGATCGTGGCGGAAGCTCACGCCGCCGAGCTCGGCGCGACCGTTTCAGTGCGGAAAATTCTGCACCACGCTGACCACATGCTGGTGCCGCAGATGACGGCGCAGGAGGCGATTGCGGCTTTCGACCGCTACGAGGCGGAAGCTTTAGCAGTGGTCGACTCGCTGGAGCGCCGGCAGGTCACCGGCCAGCTGAGTGAGGCGCATGCCTTGCGCCGTTACTCGGATGCCTCGGAGCGCCAGCGGCGCGAGCTGCTTGGCGAAACCTAGGTCCTCGGTTCGTCCGAGGCGAGCTCGTGGATGGCCAGGTTCAGTTGTGGGAGATGTCGAAACTTCGGCTCATAACCCGGAATTGGCGCATTGAACGCAGCAAGACCCGCAGCCAGAAGCTCGATGCGGTCGAGTTCTGCGCGCGTGTTGTCGAAGGCGCGAAGAAGCTCCTTCCTGACCCGATCGATTGCTGCGTCCGTTCCCATTGCAGCCCGTGTCCTATCCATGGGGGTAAAAGCGATCGCGGAGCGATAGTTCCTATTTTCCAACAATTGATCGGATTTCGATTAACAAAACGTGAGCGGGCCGATCGGAACCGTCATACCTGTTCCACCGTGCCGCCCCGCACGAGGAAGACTTGCGCGCGTCCGACGATATCGCCGAAGGCGGCGGGATCGGCACCGGTCATCCAGACCTGCGCGCCAAGCAGGGACAGCGCGTCGTAGAGTGCAGCGCGCCGCGACGGGTCGAGATGGGCGATCACTTCATCCAGCAGAAGCAGCGGTGCGAAACCAGTCATTTGCTTGATGAGACTGGCGTGCGCGAGCACCAGGCGAATGAGCAGGGCCTTCTGCTCGCCGGTGGAGGCGTCGGCGGCCGGAATGTTCTTGCTGGCATGCGAGACGACGAGATCAGACAAATGCGGTCCGTCAAGCGTGCGCCCGGCGGCGGCGTCGCGTGCGCGATTGTCCTTTAGCAGCGAGCGATACCGATCCTCGATTTCAACCGCGCTGTGGTCGGGCAACAACTGCTCCATCCACCCTTGCAGTGTGATTTGAGCCTGCGGAAATTCGCGCGCGGTGTCCCGCGATGCCTCAAGAGCCGCCGACAAGCGTTTTGCCGTTTCGGCGCGGCCCGCAGCGACGGCAACTGCGACCTCCGCCGTTTCGTGCTCGACCGCGTCGAGCCAATGAGAATCACCGGGCGAGTCTTCGAGCAGGCGATTGCGCGAACGCAAGCTGCGCTCCAGCGCGGCCACGCGGCTTGAATGCTGCGCGTCGACTGCGAGCACCAGCCGGTCGAGAAAGCGGCGGCGCTCCGACGCTGGTCCGTTGAAGAGAGGGTCCATGGCCGGCGTCAGCCAAACCACCCGCAAGTGATCCGCGAATGCAGTTGCCGAACCGACGCTTTCGCGGTCGATACGGCATTTGCGCGTGGGGATGGATTCTTCGCCCGCGGGCGGGTCGATGCCGGTGCCGAGCGTAGCCAGCCCCAGCATGCCCTCGATCTCGGCCGAGATTGCCCAAGCGCCGTCGCCTTCCGAGAAGGCCAGCTCTTCCATCGTTGCCCGCCGCAACCCGCGGCCAGGCGCGAGGAGAGAGATTGCTTCAATCAGGTTGGTTTTGCCGGCGCCGTTTGCGCCGGTGAGCACCACAGGCCCGGGCCGCTCGAGCCACACCTGCGCGGTGTGATAGCTGCGGAAATTGCTCAGCGTCAGCCGGCGAATGAAGGCGGAGGTCATATGAATTCGTCATGCCCGGCTTTGTGCCGGGCATCCACGTCTTTCGTTCGTCCGCACTAGCAAGACGTGGATGGCCGGGACAAGCCCGGCCATGACAAAAGAAACTGGCTGCGGGCTGACCTTCAGACACGCATCGGCATCAGCACGTAGAGCGCGCCCTTGGCGTCCTGATCCTGGATCAATGTGGGCGATCCGGGGTCGGCCAGCTTGAGGACAGCAACTTCGCCTTCGATTTGGGCCGCAATATCGAGCAGGTAGCGTGAATTGAAGCCGATATCGAGCGGATCGGCGGCGTACTCGACTTCAATTTCTTCCGTCGCGCTGCCTGAGTCGGGATTGGTGACCGACAGCACAAGCCGTCCGCCGGTGATCGACAGCTTAACGGCACGGCCACGCTCGCTCGAAACCGTCGAAACGCGATCAACGGCGGCCTCAAAGTCCTTCTTGTCGACGACTAGGTTCTTGTCGTTATTGACGGGGATCACCCGCGCGTAGTCAGGGAACGTGCCGTCGATCAGCTTTGAGGTGAGCACGACGTTGCCGATCGTGAAACGGATTTTGCCGCTGGAAAGCTCGACAGCGACCTCGCCTTCGCCCGTTTCTATCAACCGCTGCACCTCGCCTACCGTCTTGCGCGGCACAATGATGCCCGGCATTCCGGCTGCGCCCTGCGGCAGCGGTAACTCGACCTGCGCAAGGCGGTGTCCGTCGGTCGCGACGGCGCGCAGCGTAGCGTTTTTGGCGGTGCCCGCCACATGCAGATAAATGCCATTGAGATAGTAGCGTGTTTCCTCAGTAGAGATCGCGAACTGAGTCTTATCGATCAGCCGCTTGAGGTCGGCCGCCGCGAGCTTGAAGGAATGGGTCATCTCCCCGGCCGCGAGATCGGGGAAATCGCTTTCCGGCAATGTTTGCAAGGTGAAGCGCGACCGTCCGGCCCGCAGCGCGAGCACAGCGCGGTCCCCGGAGCCCTCGAGCACGATCTGTGAGCCTTCGGGCAACTTGCGTACGATTTCGTAAAACATGTGGGCTGGAACGGTGGTCGATCCGCCAGGAGAGACTTCCGCGGCAATTGAATCGGTGACCTCGAGATCGAGGTCTGTGGCCTTCAGGCTGAGTTTGCCACGGTCGGCCTTGACCAGCACATTCGCCAGAATGGGAATGGTATTGCGCCGCTCGACCACGCGATGCACGTGACCCAGCGACTTCAGAAGCTCTGCACGCTCAACTGTGACTTTCATCGAAAAATCCGCTTCGGCGCCCTTGAAAAATACCCCCGAACCAGGCGCGACGGCCGGCCGGCGTAACGCGGAATGCGAAGCCGGAGGGCAAAGGTGACGTGCCAGCGCAAAAATCGCAAGAGTGTAGGGGCTTAGCGCAGACCTTTTCCCAGGCCCTACAATGGCAAGCGTCCCACCCTCATGGCTGACGGGTCCCGTTGCCGTAAAGACGTCATGCCCGGCGCAGGCTTGTACCTGGCCGGGCACGACGTCGAGATCAAGGTGGCGATCGCTATTCCTGCAGCTGCCGCTTGAGGATCTCGATCTCCTCGGCCAGCGCCATGTCGTTGCCGACAAGGCCCTCGATCTTGCGCACGGCATGCAGAACCGTGGTGTGATCGCGGCCCCCGAAACGCCGGCCTATCTCAGGCAGCGAACGAAGGGTGAGCGTCTTGGCAAGATACATCGCCACCTGACGCGGCCGCACCACGTTGGCAGTTCGCCGGGAGGACAGCAGGTCGGACCGGCTGACGTTGTACTGTCGCGCGACGACGCGCTGGATGTCCTCGATTTTGACCCGCTTGGGTTCCTGGGGACGGATGAGGTCGCGTACTTCGCGCTCGGCCATCTCCAGCGTGACGGCATGCCCGGTCAGCTTGTTATGGGCGAGGAGGCGATTGAGCGCGCCTTCCAGGTCGCGACCATTGTGGGTGACGGTTTTTGCGATATAGCCAAGCACCGGCAGCGGGACATCAAACGCCGGATGGTAGGCACGCGCCGCCAGCACCCGTGCTTTGAGGATTTCAAAGCGCAATTCCTCCCCGAGCGGGCCCATTTCCACCACGAGGCCGCCGGCGAGACGGGACCGAACGCGATCATCGAGGCTTTCCAGGTCCGACGGCGGGCGATCGGAGGCGATCACTACCTGCCGGCCCGCGTCGATCAGTGCGTTGAGCGTGTGGCAGAATTCGGCCTGCGTCGACTTGCCTTGCAGGAATTGCAGGTCGTCGATCACCAAAACGCCGATGCCACGGAGCGCTTCCTTGAAGGCGAGGGCGGTCTGCGTGCGAAGCGCCGATACAAAGCCGT
>Ga0310811_10014111_pt1 | contig 10411 bp, 15 predicted proteins | sample YCmetagenome_FD_207642 | JGI IMG/M metagenome (GOLD analysis project Ga0310811, IMG submission 207642) | Soil microbial communities from experimental microcosm in Duke University, North Carolina, United States - YC | ecosystem: Engineered > Artificial ecosystem > Soil microcosm > Unclassified ... | reverse complement strand
GCTGATGCGGGTATCCCTACCGGAAACTTAAACAATACTTATAACTGGAACATTGGCGGGTCGGTACAAGCAGATATCCCGGTTCTTCCACACCAGTTATTCGTAACAGTTAATGCAGGTTACAATAGTATCCAGGGTAAAAAGAATATCGATGGTACCGGTCTTGATGCTACCAACATTCAATTACTGCCTGTAAAAGCTGGTTTAAAGTTCTTCCCGGTTAGCCACTTCTACGTACAGGGCGAAGCTGGTGCGGCATTCCTGTTAAACAAATCTGATTTTAACTTTGACAAATCCGCAGCATTTGTTTATGCTCCTCAAATCGGTTATCAGTTCCCATTGGGTGGTAAAAGCTATCTGGATGCAGGTGTACGTTACGAAGCTACTACCAAATTCAGCAGTGTAGCAGATGACAGCAAAGTTAATTTCTTTGGCCTGCGCGTAGCTTACGCATTTGATACCAAGTAATCATTTTACGCACATTACACTACCTTTAGAAAAGACGGGGGGCGATAAGCTTCCCGTCTTTCTTATTTCTTAAAAAAAATATAAAAATTAGCCCCTTAATTAAATTTACTTTAAAAAAATAGCAAATTTGTGTGTAACTTGACGTGCAATAAATACGTTTACCTGTGAAATAGTTTATACCGGTTATGAAGAAAATACTCATCATAGATGATGAAGTTAATGTATCCCTGCTGCTTTCCAAGTTTTTAACCCGGAATGGGTTTGACGTTTCTACTGCTGCCACAGGTACCGGCGGTATGGAATTGCTGAAAAATGTGGGTTTCGACCTTGTTTTATGCGATTTCCGTCTCGAAGATACCGATGGCCGCGAAATGCTTAAAAACATAAAAAGCCAATATCCAAAAACCGGTGTGATCATCATTACCGGCTATTCTGATATAAAGATGGCTGTGGAGCTCATCAAAATGGGCGCTTACGACTATATCACCAAGCCATTATACCCTGACGAAATATTAAATACCATTAATAAAGCCTTTGAAACCCACCATGCCTTAGTTGACGAACCTGAGGTTACACCTATGGCAAGGGCAAACAATGGCAGAGAGGTAAAAAAACAATTGCCCAACAATGAGTTTGTGGTAGGCAGCAGCAAAGCATCAAAAGAGCTTGCACGCCAGATAGAGCTCGTGGCACCGACCAATTACAGCGTGATCATTTTGGGCGAGAGCGGTACAGGTAAGGAATCTGCGGCTAAAAATATTCACCTGAACAGCCAGCGCGCCAGTATGCCATTCGTCGCAATGGACTGCGGTTCGTTGACCAAGGAATTGGCGGCGAGTGAATTCTTTGGTCACGAAAAAGGGTCATTTACCGGTGCCTTATACACCAAAATAGGCCACTTTGAAATGGCTAATGGCGGCACGTTATTCCTTGATGAGGTTGGAAACCTATCCTATGATATTCAGGCTGCCTTACTAAGAACCGTGCAGGAAAGAAAAGTGAAAAGGATAGGCAGTACCAAAGAGATCGACCTGGATGTACGTATTATCATCGCAACAAACGAAAATTTGCAGGATGGTATATCAAAAGGCCGTTTCAGGGAAGACCTTTATCACCGTTTTAACGAGTTTACCATTTATATGCCTGCCCTGCGCGAGTTGGGAACTGATATTATGCTACTGGCCGAGCACTTTTTAAAGATGGCCAATAGCGAATTAGGGCGTAATGTTACAGCTTTTTCGCCCGAGGTAACGGATTGCTTTATGCATTACCGCTGGCCCGGCAATATCCGTGAGTTGAAAAACGTGGTACGCCGTGCAACATTAATTGCCGAAGGTGATGTAATACCGATGAAAGCGCTGCCTTTAGAGATATCAAACTACAGAAACCCGGTAGTAGCAGAAGCACCTGTATATACCACTGCCAATATAACAACAGAGCCGGTAATGGCAAACAGGGAAAACAGGAATGACCTGAAAAATGCGGCACAGGAAGCAGAGTACGACACTATTTTAAAAGTGCTGCGCGAGGTAAACTTTAACAAAACTAAAGCTGCAGAAATTTTAAATATCGACCGAAAAACACTGTATAACAAAATGAAGGCTATTAACCTGGGCAAATAAGATCATGCAAGAGCCAATAGAAGGGGAGAAAACAGAAGATAAGGTAAGGCGGCTTCGTCATGATATCAGGAACCAGCTTTCGAATATCAACCTGGCTGTTGAGCAGTTGAAGTACGAGATACCGGATGATGCCGGCTCCGACAGTGAGTTTTATATTAATACCATTGCCATAAGCTGCGCCAAGATAAATATGCTGCTTGACGATTTATAATTGATTGTAATACAACCTTATTTATATATTGGCACTGAAACATTTCAGTGCCTTTTTTGTTAATATAACGTACTTATTGCAATTACCCCCGATGTCGATTTTTAACTATAAACAGCGAAACAATATTATACTGGTTGCCATCATTGTGCTTGGCTGTTTTTTAGTTTATGCATTGAGCGGTTTATTTAGTTCCATACTGGGGGCAATTGTATTGTTCACTATTTTCAGGCCCGTTTATATAAAGCTTGTAGAAAAGCGTCGCTGGAACAAAAGTATCTCTGCACTTCTCATCATTTTTCTTTCGCTCATAGTAATCGTTATACCTTTTCTCTCATTGAGCATAATGGTTGTCAATAAGATATCGGGTATTAACAAAGATTCGTTACCGATACAAGAGTGGATCTATAAAATAGATGCTTTTTCAGCAGCGCATTTAAATCAGCCCAAATTGGCTGAAAACACCATGCAAAAGTTAGGGGCATATGTAACCGAGTTGTTCCCTTCTATTATCAGCAGCGCAGTTAGTATAGTGCTTACCTTATTGGTGATGTACTTCCTGGTGTACTTTATGTTCACCCAAATTAAAGAATTTGAAACAGGGTTATTAAAATATGCTCCCTTTCGTGAACAGCATGCACTTAGGTTCTCACAGGCATTGCGCGATTCAACCTATAGTAATGTACTCGGACAGGGCATTATTGCCATTACCCAGGGTACATTGCTGGCACAAGGTTTTTGGATATTTGGCATACCCGACCCAATTTTCTGGGGTGTTATAGGTTGTTTTATTTCATTCCTGCCTGTTGTTGGCGCGCCCACTTTATGTATACCTGCAAGCATCATTCTGTTCGCCAATGATCATACTGTACGCGGTATATTATTACTCGCTTACGGTTTGCTTTTTATTGGGAACGTAGATAACGTATTGCGGATGATCATTAATAAAAGGATTGCTAATACGCACCCTATCATATCGGTGATTGGCGTGTTTATAGGCCTTCCGTTATTTGGCATATTAGGTTTGGTTTTCGGGCCGTTATTACTGTCTTATTTCTTATTATTGCTTGAGATTTATGAGACCAATAGGTTGGCAGCCGACAGGCTGGCAAGGATAAAAACCGGGACAGATGGCTGATATTAGTTAATATTTTTTGCCGGGGCCAAAGAAAATACCGATATTAATAGGTAAATATTTGCAGTTACGGGGCGACAAAAAGTCTGAATATGCATAATTGGCAAGATATTTAACCGTTAATAAAACAAATTTGAAACTATAAAATTATAAAGGATATGAGCGATAACTCAAAGGTAGTGGTTGCATTGCTTGCAGGGCTAGCGGCAGGAGCAGCATTAGGGATATTATTTGCACCCGAAAAAGGAACCGAGACACGTGATAAATTGACTGAGTCGCTAAAGAGATTGGGAGATTCTATCAAAGAAACTGCTGCCAATGAGATCGATAACCTGGTGGGCTTGAAAGATAAGGTGGTCGATAATTTCAAAAGCAAATTAAACGGTGCCGAAGAAGAACTTCAGGACGATCTGGAACACGCATGAATATAACCTGGCCCTGAAAAAACTATGTTCAGGGCTATAGCATAAGCCTATGGAAGAACAGAAACAAACGCCTCCTCCTATTATTGAACAGTTAAAAGAATATGCCGAAACGCAGATTAAGCTGGCGAAGTATGAGGCTATAGACCGTGGTTCAAAAATCCTGGCGAGTACTATCACCGACCTTGTGATTGCGGTGGCTTTAATACTTACTTTCCTGTTTTTAAGTCTTGCTGTAGCTTTTGTCTTATCAATCTGGTTAGGCTCTTATTGGGCTGGGTTTGGCTGCATGGCAGGTATCTATCTGCTGATAGCCATTATCATTATCCTGGCCAAAGACAAGATACAGAAGCCAATGATCGATATGTTTATCAAAAAGTTTTTCCAATAATATGACCGACCTAACTATAAATAATGCGGAAGATCTGAAGGCGGAAATACTACGTCTGCGGCACTTGAAGGAAGAGCAGGGCGAAGCGCTTAAAGCGCGGTTCAGTTCTCCCGGCGCGGCTATCTCCAGCATCATGACCGTATTTCCCAAAGAATCAAGGTTAAAATTTGATATTTTCCACCAGGATTTCCTTGGCTTAATTTCACGTATAGTTTTGCCGCTGACACTTAATAAAACCCTGTTCAAAAATTCCAACTTTTTGATCAAAGGGCTGGTAGGGTTTTTATCACAAAAAGCCTCTCATTTTATCAGCGAGGATTCAGTAACGGGTCTTTGGGATAAAGTGAAATCCATGTTTGAAAAGAAGAAAGCTAAGCAGGAAGACTACGGCATCCCTCCTGAAAGTGAAGCTTCATAAGCCCAGGAAATCGTTTTAAAAAGTAGGCGCCTAAGGAGCCTGAAAAACATTACTCTTTTCTATAAACAGCAAGCTCCCTACGGAGCCGTTAGCTAAAAATGATTAACTACAGGGGTAACCTGCCTATAGACCATACAATCAATGCATTTTGGCTCCATAAGAGCCTCCTTCTGCAGCTATAAGTTTAAAAATGGGTTTCTGATCCTGAACAATTCTCATTATCATAACATCTCAAGAAAACTTATTTTTGCCGTTTAAATTTTTTAAGTGGGAAAAGATAAGTTAAGACGTTTTGCCGAAGTAAGCACCTTCAGCAATGTAGTTCAGTTAGATGCAGGCAAACCTTTTAAAGATAAATGGGCATCAGAGTTTTTCAAAAATGACAACCCTGTAGTGCTTGAGCTGGCATGCGGAAAAGGCGAGTATACCGTAAACCTGGGTAGGATATTCCCTCAAAAGAATTTTATTGGCATAGATTATAAAGGCAACCGCATCTGGCGTGGCGCTAAAACCGCTTTGGAGGATGGCGTAAGCAACGTTGGCTTTCTGCGCATTCAGATCGAGACTATTCTTGACTATTTTGGTGAGGGCGAGATAGATGAGATATGGATCACTTTCCCGGACCCTCAACCGCAGATAAGCCGGGAGAAAAAACGCCTTACCTCGCCACGCTTCCTTGAAAAATATAAGGTGATATTAAAGCATGAAGGGCCTATCAATCTGAAGACTGATAATGATAATTTGCATGCCTATACCTCTGAAAAGATAGACGAGCTTGGCTTGAAACTATTTATCAAAACGGAAGACCTGTACAACTCCGGGCATGCGGATGAGGTGCTATCTATAAAAACCTACTACGAGAAGAAATATTTGCAGGATAATAAGAATATCAACTATCTTAAGTTCTCATTCTAAAAAGCCATAAAAAATAATGTCATTTCGAGCCCGCGAAAGGGGATTAAGTCGGGAAGCGGGTGAGAAATCTTATACACCAGGCATATTCGCTATGCATGTAGTATAAGATTTCTCCTCACGTCCACTACATTTTCCTTACCCGTTCGTCGAAATGACACGTTTTATAGTAGTTTGTTAAATTAAATAACTTCTAAATTCCTATGCCCGACCTGAATTTTTACGACCAGGTATACCAGATCGTCCGCCTGATACCACAAGGAAGAGTAACATCCTATGGAGCTATTGCGAACAGTCTTGGCACAAAAGGCTCATCGCGGATGGTGGGTTATGCTATGCAGGCTTGCGGCACTGCCAATCCACCTGTACCTGCGCACAGGGTAGTGAATAGTGCAGGTTTATTAACCGGCAAATTTCATTTTGGCGGCGATTTGATGGAACAATTATTAGCATCCGAAGGCGTGAAAGTGGAGAATGATAAAGTCGTAGATTTTAAAAAGCTGTTTTGGGACCCGGCAATAGAGTTGGGGATGTGATGCTTACTCTTCTGTAAAATCCATTAATTCTAAAGGAGCAAATACAAAAAGGTGTCACTCTGAAGCTCTCGAAATGTCGCGCGCAAAGGCCTTTGCCCGCATGTTTCGAGTGCCTCAACATGACACCACGCACAAACAAATTTCACATTTTAACTAATCAATCCTGCTACAAATAGCTCAACCACCATTTATCCTTATGGCTTTGTTTGTACTTGTCATACCGTTTGCAAAGCGGATACAATCCAACAACAATGGCGATCCAAACCAGGTAAGATACAGGTAATGAAAATCCGTAACCCTTCAAATCTGTGGTAAACCATACCGGCTGTTTCAGTAACCATATATGCCAATTCTGACCCGCAGTTAATGCAGAGGCTACCAACGCAATTAAATGGATTATATAAATATGGATGAGGTAATAAAACATAGGCACCCGTCCATAAACCGAAACAACCTTTACTACACCATTTTGGATTCGCTCGGTAATTCCCAGGAATAAAAGCGCCGATCCTATTGTCAAAAGAACATATAGTAACGAGAATGGATATTTTGTCACATTAAGGAACGATAGAAAAGTAAAAAAGCCATCCTTCTGTTCACTCCACTTCACAGGGTCCCCATAAACATTGCTCCAACGAAGTATAATAAATAAGATGAGCGCCGCACCTCCAACAGTGATCAAAATCCTCTTCCTTTTTTCAGCATCATAATTGGAAGCATACAACTCACCGATACAATATCCCAGCGACATTACCGCGAATAATGGAACAATAGGGTAACCTACCAGCAGCATCTCATGATGCCACATAAAAAATTGCTGTTCGTGGATTAATGACCAGGTGAATTCCGTCAATGTATCGGGCGGGAAGTGAATATTGTCTAACAAATTGTGACCGAAAATGACAAGGAGACTTAGTGCAAGGATTACCCTTTTGGGCAAATAGATCAACCCTGCCAATATGATCATACCTAAGCCCAACGCCCATATCGTGATGAAGAAAAACATCGGGAAGGTAATATTGAAATTCCAGCCAAAGTTGGTTACTATCATCTCCAGGAATATCAGCCAGAGCCCGCGTTTCACCAGGAAGATGGACAATTCCCTTTTTGTTTTCCTTTGCCCTATCAAATAAGCGGATGTGCCTGCCAGCAACAAAAATATAGGTGCACAAAAATGGGTTATCCATCTTGTAAAAAACAACACGCCGCTCGTTTTTGTAAGGTCGGTCGGGTCAAAATAAAATGATCCGAAGAATAAATAATCTCGCACATGGTCGAGCGCCATGATGATCATAATGGTGCCGCGCAGAAAATCAATGGAGGTTATCCTGACTTTAGTGAATGTTGGCCTGGTGTCAGTGATGGCTTGGGTTGGATTCATATACCGAATATACAACTATTCGTACCTGTATTAAACCCGATACTTGCTGTAAGTTATTTATTTACAATACGGAAACTATTTGTATCAGTTCTATCCTATTCCCAAAGGGATCATAAAACGCAAACCTGTCCCAACCGGGTACTTCTGGTTCTTTTACTAATTCGACACCATGCGCTTCGAGCAACTTTTTGGCAGAAGATACATCCTCAACTTCAAATGCCGTATGCCTGTTAGAGCGGGGCATTTTTGGTTCGACGCCGAGGTGTAATTGTATATCTCCGATATCAAACCAATAACCTTTGGTATTAAAAATATGATCGGGACGTGGTATCTGTTTTAGGCCGATCACATCGGTATAAAACGCTTTGGCATCCTCCAACTGTTCCGGGGTTACGCAGATATTGATATGGTTGACCCGCTTAAACTTGATCATTCGTGTTCGGCAAAGGTGAGCACATAGTTGTTATTATCGAGGATAGAGAACTCCGTCGCTCCGTAGAAAGTGACGTCCAATCCGGCTAACACTTTTACCTTATCTTTTATTGATTCGAAAAAATCCCTGATATTTTTCAGATTGATGTACAATAAAAGAGATCCGCCATCCTTGCGCTGAATCTCCGGCAAAGTTTCCCCTAAACTTTCATAAGTCTGGAACATAATAGTCACACTGCCATTTACCATCATTGCCCAAACCAGGTCATCGCCATTTTCAGGCACTGACATCGTTACACTAAAACCGAGCATCTTGTAAAATGCGATAGTTTCGGGCATATTGCTCACGAAAATGTTGGGTGAAAGGGTCTCCATGTCTTCTTATGAATTATCAGATAAAGTTAATACTATATCAGAAAAAATAGTTGATGCCCGCCTGGTAAAAGTCAACTCCTGCCGATGCGACCTCGACGTTTGTAAGAGACGATGAAAAAGATCTTGCAGCGTATATTTCAACTTTGTTGCCGATCACAAATCCTGCCTTTACACGGAAATCGCTATAATAATGAAGAAAATCAGGGTAATTATATCGTTTTATAGAGGATACATTATTAAAATTAATTAGGTAATAATACTGATTATATGACGAAAAAGTTAACCCCATGCCACCGCTAAGAAAAATCTTAAGCTTCTCTTTTGAATATATGTTATATTTAATTTGAGGCACCAATGCAATATTTGTTTGTTTAAAATCAATACTTGCTTTTGTATTGTTACCATTGGTTTCTGTTTCAGGAATTGTGTAATGCGCATTGCTTAATTCCGCTTCAACTCTAAAAACCAACTTTTGAGTATACTTATTTACAATAAAATCAACACCGGCCGATATAACAGGTGAGGTAACATTGGTTTGGGTGCCCTCAGGAAAAAAGGTTTCCCCTCCGCCTAATTCTAATTTGTTAAATCTTGCTGCCGCGCCTGCAAATACTCTTAATCCGGCAACTTTGTTTGATATTGAATTTTGTGATAGCGGCCCGCCGTTGATTAACTCTGCAATAGTTTGAATATCATTCTCATTGTAATTGGCGTATTTAATCTTTTTGAGCAATTTAGAATCTTTAACGCCATAAGCATCCGCCAAAAGTTGCAACCTGGAGCGGAATGGATAAAGTGTCTGATAGGTGATCTGGTAATCGTTTATATAGTATATATAAAATTCAAGTTCCTCGGGTTGAAACTTTTTGTCACTTTGTATATAGAACCGTGTTTTTAGTTGGTCTGTAAATTCGTAAAGCGAAACATTTTTACCTCTAACAAGTACCTTCATAAACGATGTATCCTGCATACGGCTTGTATCTAAACGGGTAAGTAACTTATTTAAATTGGTTGGTGCTGTAGTTTTTGAAAAGATAAATTTCTGAAAATGTTCTGCGCCGGTTATTCCAAAAGCATTAGCATCTTCAATAGAAAATTTTTGAGGCTGCGACCGATTTAAATTACTTTTAAATGTAAATGACTTAGGATTATTTTCCCATTCTTTGTAATCGATAAATCCTTTTAGGGTATCATTTTTCAGGTTGACAACATAACCTGGTTTATAGTTACTTTGCGCAAAGGATGACAAAGAAGCGGACAGAAAAAGGACGAATAAGTATACGTATTTCATGTGCTAAGATTTAAGTCCGGGAAAATAGCTTTTTTAATACTATTCACAAAATCTAATAATCAAGAAATGGGAAAATTAGCAGATGATTTCAATGCCTATCGCACCAAAATGAACGACAGGATAATGGAATCCGCCAATACTAATATCAAACGATTTTTCGCACTCGATACTACCAGTTATGCCGAAGGTGCGCTGGATGTAAAAACTAAAGAAATGCTGGGCCTTGTCGCTTCAATGGTGTTGCGTTGTGACGATTGCATTAAATATCACTTAGGCAAATGTCACGAAGCCGGTGTGAATAATGAAGAGATGAACGAGATATTTATGATCGCTAATTTAGTGGGTGGCTCGATCGTTATTCCGCATTACAGAAGGGCTGTGGAGTATTGGGACGAATTGAATGAGTGTTAATATTTTCTTATTGCGAGGAAAAAGGCAAACGCGAATTATCACCTTCGCCCCTTTATAGCAAGTTTGCTTCGTTCTGCGCAATAAGAGAGCGTATCCGTAACACAAAAATTTTTATTGCAATCATTACAGAAACAATTACTTTTGCACTGTTGTAAATAAGCATACCATGGCACATCATCAAGAAGAGAAAAAAGAATTTAACGTAACCAATTTATATTACCTGGTTGGACTGGTATTTGGCCTCATGACGGGCGCTGTATTGGAAGTAGGTATAAAATGGATAATTGTTGGTGGTGTATTAGGTTTATTGACAGCTCTTTTATATGTTACGGTATTTGTAAGAGGCCGTGAACAACGCTGATCCTGAATTACCCTCATTCATAAAAAACTGGAACCAGTTTTACGGTAT
>Ga0310811_10014109_pt1 | contig 10411 bp, 5 predicted proteins | sample YCmetagenome_FD_207642 | JGI IMG/M metagenome (GOLD analysis project Ga0310811, IMG submission 207642) | Soil microbial communities from experimental microcosm in Duke University, North Carolina, United States - YC | ecosystem: Engineered > Artificial ecosystem > Soil microcosm > Unclassified ... | reverse complement strand
CGGTGTTCTCGACCTTGATGCGATCGCACAGCGCAGTGGATGGAGCGCCATCGAGGTTGATGCGGGCGACCGCAGCCTCCGCTCCGTCAAAAACAATGTTTTCGGTTTCCTGCACGTTGAGGTTGTCGCGGCGCAGGTTATTGAAGACGTGCGCCAGCACGCCGGGACGATCGCGGTGACGCACGACCAGCATGTGAGTGGCAGGCGTGCGTTTCGCGAGGTTGACGACGTTGGGTACCTTGCCGGTTTCTTTGAAGCTGCGGATGATGCGCACCGTCTCCGCCGCGATGGCTTCCTGCGCCTGCTCGGTTGACGCGCCGATGTGATGGGTGCCGTAGACGCCCGGGAGACCGACAAGTTCGTCGTGAAACTCGCCGGCAGCCGACGCCGGCTCGTTGGCGTAGACGTCGAGGCCGACGCGCAGCCGGTTGTCGCGCACGGCGGCCGCGAGCGCCTCGTCATTCACCACTTCCCCGCGAGCCGTGTTCACCAGGATGGCGCCCGGCTTCAACCGATCGAGCAGCGCCCCGTTGACCATCCCTTTCGTCTCCGGCGACAGCGCGACGTGCACGCTCAGCACATCGGCGCGGCTGGCCACCTCTGCGGGCGTGGGCGCCAGATCGATCCGGACGGTGCGCAGCGCCGGTTCGATTCCGATTTCACGCGCTTCCTGCTCGCTCATCGTACGATTCTCGCCATCGAAGCGACGGCTCCAGATGACGATGTTCATGCCGAAGCCGGCCGCGCGTCGGATCACTTCCTGGCCGATACTGCCGATACCGAGCAGCCCGAGCGTCCGGCCGTACAAGCCCTGCGCGTTGGAGAACTCCTTCTTGTTCCACCTGCCGGCCTGCAACTCGGCGACGTTGTCGGGCACCCGTCGATCCAATGCGAGGATCAGCGCAAAGACAAGCTCCGCCACGGCAATGGCATTTTTTCCGGGACAATTCGACACGTAGATGCCGCGCGCCGACGCGCCGGCGACGTCGATCGTGTTGTAGCCGGCGCCGGCGCGAACGATGAGCGAGAGGCGCCCGGCGTCGAGCACGTCAGCGGTGACCTTCGTGCCGCGCACGACAAGGACGTCCGCACCCGTTGCCCGCACCGCGTCGGCAAGCGCCGCGTCCTTGAGATCCGGCTGGTACAAGACGTCACAGCCGACTTTCCGGAGGCCGTCGATGCCGCTCTGCTCGAACTTGTCGGCGATGACGACCTTCACGCTCGACCGACCTTCATATGATGTGAACGAGCAGGCCGTCGCGAAGCTTGGGTTCGAACCACGTCGACTTGGGCGGCATGATGCCGCCGCTGTCGGCGATGATCATCAAATCATCGACGGTGACCGGATACATCGAGAACGCCACCGCCGCCTCGCCCGAATCGACCGCCCGCATGAGCGCATCCGATCCGCGCGCGCCGCCGATGAAATCTATGCGCTTGTCGGTGCGCACGTCGGCGATGTTGAGCAGATCTTCCAGCACACCGCGCTGCAGCCGCGAAACGTCCAGGCTGCTTCCGCGCGAATCGTCGGCCGGAGCGACGCTCGCCAGGTCGATGGCATACCAGCGGCCGTCCAGATACATCGACACTTCACCCTGACGCTCGGGAGTGGGTGCGCCATCGGTCACCCGGAACTGCGCGCGAAGCGCACCGAGGAACTGCCGCGCCGTACGGCCGCCAAGGTCCTTAATCGTGCGGTTGTACGGCAGGATCTGGACTTGATTGTCGGGAAACGCCACCGCGATGAATGAATCGGCGCCGGCGTCGTCTGCGGTCGAACCGGGACGGCCGGCCAGCTCCTCGCGAGCGCGCGCGGCGCTCGCCGCGCGATGGTGACCGTCAGCGATATAGAGCGCGGGAATGCGGGTGAACGCGTTGACCAGCTGCTCCGTCTGATCGAGCCCTGCCCGCCAGATCGTGTGCCGCACGCCGTCAGGCGCGCCGAAGTCGTACAGCGCCTCGCCGGCCGACACCTGCCGCGCGAGCGCATCAACCGTCCGATCCGCCCGATAGGTAAGAAACACCACGCCGGTCTGAGCGCGCAGCTGGACGATGTGTCGCGTGCGGTCGTCCTCCTTGTCGCGGCGCGTGCGCTCGTGCTTCTTGACAACGTCCGAGTCGTACTCGTCGACCGAGAAACATCCCGCGATCCCCGTCTGCTCGTGGCTGCCCATCTGCAGACGATAGAAGTAGAGCGCCGCTGTCTCATCGAGCACGAGTGAGCCACGGTCGCGAAGCGCGGCGAAATTGGTCCGCGCCTTCTCGTACACCTCCGGGGCGTACGGATTCGTGCCCGCAGGAAGATCGATTTCAGAGCGCGTGACGTGAAGAAAACTCAGCGGATTACCGTCGGCGAGCTGTCTCGCTTCGTCGGTCGTGACGACGTCGTAGGGAACGGAAGAGACCGCCGCAGCCTTGTCCGGCGTCGGCCGCAAGGCGCGGAACGGATGGATCGAAGCCATCCGATCATTCTAGGCCACAGTAGAACCGCAGAACAATACAGGCACGATCGCGACTGGCGACTCGCGGCTCGCGACTCGCTTATTTGTCGCGGTCGGTGGCCGCGCTCACGGCGTCGGGCTTTTGCGTCGGTCCTTCGGCAGCAACCCCCTGAGAGAGCCGCGTCAACGTGGCATCAGCGGTGGAGCGGAACGCAGCAAGTTCGGCGACAGGAATCGGCTCGCCGGGCGGCAGCTTCCGATGCTCGATCAACGGATTCACGAACACGCCGTTCTTACGGAGGCGGTAATCCAGATGCGGTCCGGTGGCGTCGCCCGTCGCGCCCACCCGGCCAATGAGTTCTCCCTGATCGACGTGCGCGCCGGCGCGAATCCCCGCCGCAAATGCGGAGAGGTGCAGGTAATAGCTCTCGAAACCGCTGGCGTGACGGATGCGGATCATGTTGCCACCGCCTCCGCTCCATCCGGCCGAGACGACGGTGCCCGATGCGACCGCCACGACCGGGGCACCGACCGGGGCTCCGTAGTCAATCCCGAGATGGGCGCGATAGGTGCGGTAGATGGGATGCAGCCGGCTGCGGGAGAATCCGGATGTGATCCGAGGCTCGAAGCGCAGCGGCGACCGAAGGAAGAATCGCTTCAGCGATCGTCCGTTCTCATCATAGAACGCCGGCTTGCCGCTCCCCGGGTCGGTCCATCGAAACGCGCGCAGATCGCGTCCGTCCGTGAGAAAGCGCGCCCCCAGCACCGCGCCGTATCCGGAAAACTGTCCGTCGTGGCTGGACTTCTCGACGAGGATGTCGAAGCTGTCACCGGGTTGGAGATCGCTGTCGAAATCAATCTGGCCGCTGAAAATCTCGGCAACCAGCATCGCGAGCTTATCGGTTTCGCCCGCCTTGGCCATCGCGGCAATGACCGACGGATGGTCGCTATCGATCTGCCCGCGGACCGACACGGTTTCGATCTGCTTCTCGTATGGGACAACCTCAGCGTCGAGCCGCATCGGCTGATCCCGGTCGCGCGAAATGATGCGCAGAAACCGATCGGCGTCAATCTGGTACTCGAACTCCCGCAGCATGCCGTCGAGCGATCGCACCAGGCGATAGTGACGGTCCGAGTGCAGCTGACGCGGGTTGAAAACGGCACGGGCCGCTTCGATTGCGGCGGTAACGAATGGAGCGGCGAGCTGCTGGTCGCGCAGCAGAGCGTCGAGCGTCGCGTGCGGCGGTACCTGCGCCTCGATCGTCACAATCTCGGACTTCAGCTCGACGTCGGGCAGCCGTACCGCGGGAGGGGGAGGAGATGCTCCTCGCGCACAGGCCGCCATCACGGCCGCTCCGAAGAGCGTACAGATCTGTCTTCGGCTCATCGCAGAGAGCGAGTGTAGCGTACCGACAGAGACGACGGGCCGGGATCCGGGGGCCCGGGATCCGTCGTCCGAGATCCGGGATCCGTCGCACGGACACCCGTCGCGCGGGGCTTCACCCCCGCGTCAGAGCTGGAAACTGGAAACTGGCAAACTGGAAACTAGTTGCCGGATGCCGGCATGATCCATACGCCCCACGTATCGGTGGCACGGCTGTGGTAGGCGACCCTTCGGCTGTCAGGCGACCACGTGTATGTCTCGGCGGAGGGATCCGACACGACCTTCTTCATCACGCCGCTGCGAAGATCGAGGAGCCACGTGCCGTCGCCCGTGATCTGAAACAAGGCGCGCGTGCCGTCGGGAGACACCGCAGGAATCCCCGCGAGCGGGGCCTTTCGAGGGGAGGGATATGATCGCACGGCGCCAGTGCGGAGATTCATCACCACCGCGCGACCCTCGTGGGTGAAGGCGACCCGTTCTCCGTCGGGAAACCACGACGCGCCCCAGACCTGCCCCGCCTCAAACGATGTCACCCGTTTGCGCTGCCCATTCGCGAGCGTGAGGGTCCACATATTCCAGACGTGCGGCCGAGCCGGCTCGGCCAGGACGTAGGCAAGCGTCTTTCCGTCAGGAGACCAGCTGGGAATCGCCGCAAATCCGTCGCCGCTTACCCGACGCAGGTGATGCCCGTCCTTGTCGGCAAGGTAAACACCGCGAGCGCCATCGCGATCGGAGTCGAATGCGATTCGACGTCCGTCCGGCGACGGTCGCGCGTGAAAATTGCGCGCCCCATCGTCGGTGACGCTGGTAATCCGGAGGAGGGCGGCGTTGTCGCTCGCATCCGCGCGTGCCCGCGCATTCGACGTTGGCTGGTGGAACATCGCGCTGCCCACGCTGGCGAAGGATGGCGGATAGGCGACCACACTCGACACGGCCACACGCTCAATGGATCTCGGCGCTTCTTGCGACGATGCCGGTTCTACCGAGTCCATCTGTTGGAGGTCGAGCGTCTCAGGACGATCTGGGCGAACCGTTGCAGTCGCGGCGGTTGTTCGACGATGGGCGGAAAAAGAGCTTCGCAGAGATGGCGCGATTCCGATCAACAGCGCCGGGATCGCCAGCGCGGCGACGACAATCGCCCGCCGGCGCGGCTTGCGTGACGTTCGTTCCGGATAGTGCGCGAGGACGGCCGGAACATCGACGGCGGCGATCGACTCTTCTTCGTACACGGGAACGACGTCGACGATCCCGGCTTCGCTGATCTTGCGGTCACGATAGCGAATCTGTTCCTCGAGAATCGGCCAGACCGTTCGCAGCACAACCTCGTCGTCGAGTCCGGTCGCACGCGCGTAGCGGAGCAACAGACGGCGCGCCGCGGCTGGCGCGGGCCAGCGGCGGAGATATCCCCACTCGAGCTCGCACAAAAGTGGTGCCGGAATCCCGGTTCGATCGGAGACGTCAGTGAGTGTGAGTCCGGTTGCGCGTCGCGCGCGGCGGATATCCGAGATTGTCATCGCCCCGGCGTCGAGCGCATTGACGGCGACCGGCAACGACTCGGGCACTGGGCGATCCAGCGTGCGCGAGAGCACGAGCGCCTCGATGCAGAGCGAGGCGTCCGGCGCTGCGAACCGGGCAAGCGCGTCGGCAAACGCCCCGAGCGACGCGTACGGCGGAAGATCGAGCGTTCCCATTGCGCGCGCAATGACCAGACGCAGCGCGCCAGGCACGCGGCTGCGCGCAGGCAAGCCCGAGCTCGGAAGCAATGTTTGAAGGAGGTAAGCCGCGTGGCCAACCGTCCTGGCGTCTGCGGCGATTGGCCCCTCGATCATGATCGATCCGGAAGCGCTGAGTCGGATCACCTGGGGCGACGGAACACCGGGAAGCGAACCTTGAGCAATCCGATTCGCAATCTCCCGAACGATTGTTACGGCCTCGACGGTACCGACTCTGCCGGCGGCTAGCTCTGCCAGAGCGATTGTGGGATCGTCGTTGCCCATCACTCGACCGAATGCGACAAACGGGCCACGAGAGCGAAGTGGCGTACAGCGGCGTTACATCTCTAACAGTCAACAGGATGCGCGATTGCGCGGTTGAAGAATCGGTCAAACAGCTGAGCGGAGGCCGATACGAAGAGTCACAAAATTACACAGCCAAAGGGAGAGAACGCCGCCAGAAGGGACTTGACGGCGTTCTCTCGTCGCTACCGCTTGTCGAGGGTGATCTGGATCAACTTTCTGAATTTGACCGGCACGCCATCCACGGTCGCCGGCTTGTACCGCCATTCTCGGGCGGCTGACAGAAGCTGCGGATCGTACATCGGGTGGATGGACAGCCGCAGGCTCAGATTGATGACGCGGCCTTGCTCATCGATTACCACATCGAGGATGGCGCGCTCGCGCGCCTGCGCCGAAATCGTCGAGGGTACTCGCGGCACGTCCTGTCGGATCGGGACGGGCGCCACGACCCCGGTGTCTTCCGCGGTCCAGACCCGCGGCTCCCGTGGCGCCGGTGCTGTCGGAGCAGGAGCGGCGGCCGGTGTCGGCGCCGGCGCGTCGGGCTTCTTCGGCTCGGGCGGCGGCGCGGCAGCGGCCGTCGCCAGATCAAGGAACCCGTTCGCCAGTGTCCTCAAGTCGGCGAGACGCCCATTCATCTGTGGATCGTCGAGGAGTGCCAGAAGGTTTCTGAATTGCGACTCAGCGGACGAGTACTCCTTGCGATCGTAGGCGGCCTTGGCCGCCGCATAACGCGTGGAGGCAATCTGCGGAAGCAGGCGCTGCCGGACTTCGCTGAATGCGGTGCGAACACGCGGCGACGCATCCGCTTCGCCCGGCATGAACAGAGGGTCGGCGGTGATCACCGCGGCAATGGCGCTCTCGGCCTCGGTGCTGCGGCCAAGAGCGAGCAGGCATAGCGAACGATACTGCTCGATGGATTTTCGATCGGTGGCCACGACATCTGACGGAAGTCCGCTCAGCACGGCGAGGGCTTCATCGTAGCGGGCAGATGCATACAGATCGCGCGCCGCTGTTAACGGGTTCTCGCGACCGTCGCGCAACTGCGCATGCGCGGAGGCGGCGAGCGCAACTACCATCGACGCGGTAACGAGAATTCGGCCCTTCATGACGCACCTTGCTCTTGACAATGTTGTTCGAATCACCGGCGCCTACTTCATGTCGACGCTCAGCCGCACCGGCGCGTCGAGCGTCACCGAAATGGCGTGGCGCTTCTCACCGAGCTGCGGATGCTTGAATACAACCTCATGGGGCCCGATCGAGACGCTCAGATTGCCGATCGGGGTTTCGCCGACGCGGCGCCCGTCGATCCACACTTCCGCCCACGGCGCGGCGTTCAGGTTGATCGTGCCCATTGGCAGCTCGTGACGGCCGGCGGCAAGCATCAGCCGATCTGCGTCGGTCGTACCGATCAGTCGTCCCTGCTCGCGAATCTCCAATGTGAACGGCGCCTTCACCGAGACCCAGCCAGAGACGGGGCCACCGGCGGCGACGGCACCCATGGGAACGACCAGCGACGCGGTTCCGCCGGCCTGGACGGTGACGGTGTGCTTCGCGCCGGCGCCGTCGCTGCCTTGTAATTCGACCTTGTGATCGCCCGGCGTCAGGTCGGGGATTGTCAGAGGCGCAGTTCCTCGCTCCGTGCCGTCGACGATCACCTTCGCGCCTGCTGGTTCCGACTGGACGGCGAGCTGTCCCGTCAGCGGAGCTTCGGCGAGTTCAAGATATTGAGAGACTTCAGCGTTAGCGGTCACGGTGAACGGAATCACGCGAGGCACGCCGCGGCCCCGCAGCTCGAGAATGTGAGACCCGGGCGTCAGCGAGACGCGGGCCGGTGTCCGCCCGTGAGCGAGGCCATCAACGAACACGTCAACCCCTGCGGGATTCGACTGAACGTTGAGCGATCCCATCGCCGGCGTGACCGCCGATGCGCTGAGGTACTTGTAGCCAAGCAGGCCGCCGCCACCGAGAATGATGACGAGCGCGAGAAGAGCCGCAATCCGTCCGTACGGCGGCGCCTTGCGAGACCCTCGCGCCGGCGCCTGGGGCGCAGCGGTGAACGGTTCGTCGGGATTGAAGAGCGGTCTCCCTTGAGCACTTGCTGGCGACGGCAGGAGCGGATCCGGCCCCAGGAGATCTGTGAGTTCACGAGTCGTCGCGAGCGGAGCCGGCCTGCCCTGATCACCAAGAGCAGGCGCGGTCTGCTGCAACAGGACGGCATCAAGGCGCGCCTCAATGTCGCTGACGGAGGGTTGCGCGGGCGGCATCGCGGGCTTCAGCGCTTCGGGCTCCAGCAGTGTGGCACTCTCGGGAGCCATCGTCTTCGTCACGACGGGCTGAGCCGGCTCAACGCTTGAAATCGGCTCCGGCACGGGTTCGAGCAGCGAGGCGATGTAGCGCGACAGGAACGTTTCGAGCGCCACCGGCGCCGCCACGTACATCCCGTCGTCGGATACGACTTCTTCAAGGGAGGCCATCGCCTCCGGCGCGGACGCGAACGAGCGGCGGATGTCAATCTGGAGCGCTCGCTCCAACCACGCCCGCAGCGGCTGCGACAGCGACTGCTCTTCACCGAGCGCTGAACGCTCGCGCGCTTGATTCAGCAGATCGGGAACCCGGTGGGGATACTCGTCGGCGCGAAGCGGACGGCCGAGGATGAGCGCCAGCGACACGAGCCCCATGCCGGTGACGTCCGCGCGGTGATCGAAACGGGGCAGGCCAGCGCTCGGCGGCATTGCAACGCGGAACTCCTGCCAGAGCCGATCGCGGCCGAACTGCAACTGCTCGATCGCCGCTCCCAGCACATGCTCGACGATCACGAGCCGGGCGTTCGGCGTGACGATCAAGCGCTCGGGCGCAATCAGCCCATGCGCGACGTCGCGCGCGTTCTCGTGCAGCACTGCAACCGCCGGCACGAGCTGACGGATGAGACAGAGCGCTGCGTTGATGTCGAGTTGCAGCTCCTTCTCGTGCGCGACGCGCAGGATGTCGGAGAGCCGCGTGCCCTCGATGTGATCCGACACGATTGCGAGCGCTGACGTCGGCGCCATGGCGCGATCGACGCGGCGGACGCGAGCATAGTAGGCATGCCGGAAATTCGCGAGCCTGGCCGTGCGCTCCCGCAGCGCAAACTCGAAGGACGGAACGGCCGTGAGCGCTGGCCGCAGACGCAGGATCTGCAGCAGCTCGCCAGTCGCGCCGTCGGCGGCGACGACGCGCTCACCAAGACCGTCGGAAAAGAGAGGGGCTTCCGGGCGATCGCTCGCCGCAAGGCTGGACATGACAGCGCAACGCAGTGCAACCACAAGACCAACGTGCCAATTTTGAAAAACGGGCGCAAGTCGTTGAGTGACTGGGACTCCGGCGACGCTTGCGAGACCTCATTGCGAGATCGCCGTTTACAGGGTTGTCAGCGGCCGAGCGAAAACTGTAAGCGGGGTAGATTCTGCACGTGAACAATCGATGCCAGAAGGCGTACTTCCGATCGGTGCGTGCGTTTCTGGCAGTCGCCGTCTTCTCGACACGGGCCGCTCACGCAGGTCTTTCAACACGCATACCGCACGAACCCGGCGCTCCGATTCGGAACATGCTGCTGCCGCGCGTGCGCCCGTCGCTCCACCAGCGACCGATAAAAACCGCCTGTATTCTTTTCGATGGAGGGAGCGGTCGCACCGTTCGAGCATCCGGTCGGACTCCGGCTCATGAACACGACGCTTCGATCGGCGGCACGCGATCGCGCCGACTTCTTACAACATCGCATTCCCTCTGTCGTTTGCGTTATCGGGCCCTGCACAGTTCTTCCCATCCGACCATCTGTCGGAATCGTAAGGGCAGAGACCATGCGCGACGTCGCAGCCGACGTGGTTTGGGACGGAATGCCAGTTTCCAGTCTCCAGCTGCCAGTCTCCAGTTGCCAGAGGCGTAAAGGACCAACAATCTGACTTCTGGAAACCGGAAACTGGAGACTGGAAACTGGAACCTGGAAACTGACATTAATATTCAGTATTCGGTCTGACGTGACATATATGCGCCAATCGTTTCGCGTTCTGCTTGCGGCGATGCTCATTTTTTCGTTCACTGCCCTGGAGGCCGACGCTCAAGAGCATCGAGCCACCATTCGCGGCGTGGTCGCCGACCCGTCTGCGAAGGGGATCGCAAACGTGGAGGTTCGCCTATTGCGCGAGGAGACGGGCGAAACCCGTCGAGTGAAGACCGACGAAAACGGGCTATTCAGCCTGCCGGAGCTGCCCCCCGGCGTCTACCGTATCAACGTGCAGCAACCCGGGTTCGGGCCCTTCGTCGCCCGCACCGAGCTGACGATGAATCAGGAGTTCTGGCTCGACGTGCCTCTTCAGCTCGGCACCGTCTTACAAGCGGTCGACGTCATGGCACCGTTCATCCCGGTCGATCGCGACACGCCCGCCGTTCATACATTCATCGATGAGCGCACGATTACCGAGCTGCCGCTCGACGGGCGCAACTTCCTGGAGCTGGCGTTGCTGGCGCCGGGAACGGTTCCACCGCCTCAGGGTTCGGCCAGCACGGGACGCGGCGATTTCGCGCTGTCGATCAAC
>Ga0310811_10014108_pt1 | contig 10412 bp, 4 predicted proteins | sample YCmetagenome_FD_207642 | JGI IMG/M metagenome (GOLD analysis project Ga0310811, IMG submission 207642) | Soil microbial communities from experimental microcosm in Duke University, North Carolina, United States - YC | ecosystem: Engineered > Artificial ecosystem > Soil microcosm > Unclassified ... | reverse complement strand
GGGCGCCGGCGGGTTGTGCGACGTACGGATGGCGTTGCAGCCCATTTTTTTGAGTACGGCCAGGCGCTCGCGCCATATCCGTTCCGGGACCGCTGCACCAACGCAGCCCGCGTCGCCGTGAAGACAGACACCGTTCATTTTTATCCTTTTGCCGTCGAGACTGAAGCCGCTGGTATCGCTGTAGGCGATGTCGCGGACGCCGAAGCGCGTGGCGTATTCGTCGAGGGTCCTGCCCTTGCTGCGGATGAGGCTGCGGAGCGTATACAGGTAGGGACGACCGGGGGACCAGTGTTCAGCGGAAGCGATGGATAGGCGTTGCGGCGTGCCGTCGGTGGCGAGCGTGGCAATGGCCGCGACGACAGCGCCATTCGCGTCCTCGATCCGCGCGACGAGGGAATCGCCGGGCGCTGGGTTGTCCACTTGTGTCTGTATGGTCACGTCGTTGCCGTGGGTGGTGACATAGGTCCCCCATTGGGCAATATGCTCTTTGGGACGGATGTCCAGCCAGACGTGGCGATAGATGCCCGACCCGGAGTACCAGCGGGAATTGGGCTGGAGGGAATTGTCGACGCGGACGGCGATGGTGTTGGCGCCTCGTTTTATATAGGGCGTCAGGTCGTAAGCGAACGTAATATAGCCGTAGGGGCGGTGACCCAGGTGGTGGCCGTTGATCCAGACGTCGCTGTTCATATAGACGCCGTCGAATTGGATGCTGACGAGGGCGCCCTTTCGTGGGAGGGTGAAGGATTTCCGGTACCAGCCGATGCCCGTGGGCAGGTAGCCTCCGCCGCCGCCGGTGGGCGCGTCCTTGTCGAAGGCGCCTTCGATGCTCCAGTCGTGGGGGAGGTCGAGGGGGCGCCAGGAGCGGTCGTCGTAGGCGGCAGAGACGGGGCCGATGGGGGCAGCGGCGGTGTCGCCCAGGTGGAATCGCCAGTCGTGGTCGAAGGAAAGGTGCTGGCGGGGTTGCGTTGTGGCGGGCTGCGCGGACGCGGCGCCGGGGATGGCCATCAGGGCGAGGAGGGCGAGTTTTTTCATATCGCGGGCGTTATGGCGCAAAGGGCTACGCGGAAGCCGCGGTAGGCGCTTTTTTCGGGTTGGGGGTTCGAGGCGCGGGTGGCGGAGCGTTCGTCGGAGAGACCGCTGCCCCAGCTGCCGCCGCGGTTGACGCGGCCCGCGCCGGTGGCTGGGCCGGCTGGATCGGTAAGGTTGCCCCCTGGATAGGGCCCATACCAGTCGCGGCACCATTCCCATAGATTGCCGGGCATGTCGCCGAGTCCCCAGGCGTTGGCTTCTTTTTCTCCCACGGGGCTGGGGCCGCCGTGGGCGTGTCCGTACCAGGCGATGTTGTCCATGATACCGGCGTTCGCATTGCCGGCGAAGGTCGGCGTGGTGGTGCCGGCCCGGCAGGCGTATTCCCACTGGGCTTCGGAGGGCAATGTGTATGCATACCCTTCGGGCAGCGCGCCCGCCGCCCGGGCGCTGGCGGTAAGCCTGCGGCAGAAATCCATCGCGTCATCCCAGCTCACGAAGTACATGGGCGTGTTGTCGTCGTCGCCCAGCAGCAATTTGTCGGGATTGTCCGGGTCGAAATGCATGAATGCCCGCAAGGTGGCTTTGTGTCCGTTGCCGAAGTCGTATACGGTTTCGTCCTTGAGCATTTTGGCGACGTGATCCCGGAGGCTCTCGTTCATGACGGCCCTCCATTGCGCGATGGTGACTTCGGTCTGGCCGAGCCAATAACCCCGGCTAAGGGTGACCTGTGTCTGCGGGCCCTCGTCGGATTTGCGGCCGGGCTCGCTGTCGGGGCTGCCCAGGGTGAAGGTCCCGGGGGGGATCCAGGACAACGAAAGGGAGAGTCCGTCACCGAGGGGGACGGTGAGGGCGTGGCCGGGAGGGGGGGCCGGGGTGCCGGTCGCGGCGGCGTGGCCGGGTGAGGGGGCATCCAGCTGGCCGATCTCGCGGAGCCATTCGATGAAGCGATCGGGCCAGCCGGTGACGGCGCCGGTGTTGGTGGGCCGCATGCCGAATCCGTGGCCGACGGCCTCGTAGATATGGAGCTCGGCGGGGACGCCGGCGCGTTTGTATTGGAGGTAGACCTCGGCGGCGCCCTCGGATATGTCGGGACGGTCCTTGAAGCCGGCGACGATGAATACCGGGGGCGCGTTGGGGGCGACATGGAAGCGGTGGGAATTGCCGGGGTAGATCAGCGCCTGGAAATCGGGGCGGGCGCTCAGGCGGTCGATGGCATCGGCTGGGCTCGTTTGGACGCTGTCAAAACGCATCGCCGCGAGTGCCGCGAGCTCGCCACCCGCGGAAAAACCCATCACGCCCAGGCGGCCGGTGTCTATCCCCCACTCCTTCGCACGGCTGCGTACGAGGCGGATGGCGCGCTGGATGTCGGCGACTTCTTCCTTGTCCACGGTATAGGTCGAGCCTTGCTCCCGGGCGAGCCGGTACTTGAGGACGAAAGCGGCGATGCCTTTGCTTTGGAAATATTTCGCCGGGTTATAGCCTTCGTGGTCGATCCAGAGCTCGGAGTGACCGCCGCCGGGCGCGATGATGACGGCGGCGCCGGTGCCGTGTCCGGGCAGGAAGGCGGTGATGGAGGGGCGGTGAATGGAGGAGACCACGTGGTCGCCGGTTTCGGCGATGCGGACCTTTTCGGGGGCCGTCTTGCCCTCGGAGCCGGGGGCGCCGGCTGGCCAGAGGAGGATCTCCGGGGCGGTAGACAACCGGGCGGCCCCGGCGGACGGGACCTGCGCCGTTGCGGCGAACGGGGGCGCCAGGACAAGCAGGCAGAAGAGGACGTTTTTCATATTCGGTTATTGTAGGTACTGATGCGCGATCCCATCATACAAATTGAGAAAATTATTGGCCTTGCCGTCGGCGTCGAAAAACTTCTCCCAGGTGCTGAGGGGTTCCCAGATAAAGGCGCCCTTGGTTTGCGGGCCCGGGAGGTCGAAGGCGATTTTGTTCACCTCGGTTTTCAGGGCGGAGTATTCGGCGACGATGACGGGCTTGCCAAAGCGGCGCAGGAGGTCGCGCATGTTGGCGTCGAGGTCGTCGGTCGTGCCGTGCCATTTGGGGTAGTAAGAAAGACCGATGACGTCGACGGGGACGTTCCGGGCGAGGACCTGGTCGAGGAAAAAGACGGACTCGTCGTTTTGGCCGCCCAGCGCAATGTGGAGCATGATGGAGGTATGCGGCGCTACCGAACGCACGGCGGCGGCGCCGGCGGCCAGGAGCTGGGACATGCTGTCGAGGTGCATCACGCTGCCGACGGGCCATACGAGGCCGTGGTTGATCTCGTTTCCGACCTGGACCATGTCGGGCATGACTCCCGCGTCTCCCAGTGTTTTGAGGACCTGGGCCGTGTAGTCGTAGAGCGATTTTTTGAGCCCGGCGAAATCCTGGCCGTGCCAGGCGGCGGGTTCATTCTGGCGCCCGGGGTCGGCCCAGGTGTCGCTGTAGTGGAAGTCGAGGAGGAATTTCATCCCGGCAGCCTTGATCCGTTTGGCCATGGCCACGGTGTGGTCGAGGTCGCAGAAACCTTTGCCCGGCGAATAACCGCTGTCGCGGGCAGGGTCGTTGAAGATGCGCAGGCGGATATAGTTAAAGCCGTGGTCCTTGAGGATCAGGATAGGGTCCTTGTCGACACCCTTGTCGGAAAAGTGCATGCCACGGGCCTCGAGCTGGGGGAGGAAGGAGATGTCGGCCCCAAGGATTTTTTCGGTCGCGATGGCGGGCGCGGGGCTGCTGGATATATATCGCGGGTCAGTGGTCAGGGTAGCTACGCTCCCGGGTGAGACGGTGAGGATGTCCGTAGTACCGGCGAAGAGCCCCACGGCCCGCGCCTCGAACCTGATGGCGCCGGGGTCGCCGGTGGACTGGACGATGACCTGGCAGTGACCGTTAAAGAGGCTGCGTTGCCAGGCGCCGTCGGCGCACTTATCGGGCTCGTGGCTGCTGGGATCGCCGTTACCGACGCCAATGATCTTACCGGGGCCGCTGATGAAGAAACGGATCATGTTGTCCGCGTCGGGGACCACGCGGCCTTCCTTGTCGACGACGCTGATATTGAGGACGGCGGCGTCTTTGCCGTCGGCGAGCATGGTCGTTTTGTACGGGGTCAGGACGACTTCCACAGGAGGACCGGTCGTCTCAACGCTTGTGCTGAAGGTGCGGCCTTTTTTATGCGCGATGGCTTCGAGGGAACCGGGGGCATAGTTGACGGACCACACGAGGTGGCCATCCCGGGGCATGTCCTTTTCGCCCAAACTGACGCCATTGAGAAAGAGCTCGACACTGTCGGCGTTGCTGTTGACCCACACGTCGATGGGCTTGCCACGGCGGTAACCCCAGTTCCAGTGCGGGGAGATATGGAGCACGTCCTTGTCGGTCCACCAGGATTGGTAGTAGTAATATATGTTTTTCGGAAAACCGCAGACGTCCATGAGGCCGAAGTGCGAATTGATGTTGGGCCAGCGGAAAGGCGTAGGCTCCCCGCGGTAGTCGAAACCCGTCCAGACAAAGGCGCCGGACCAGTAGTCGTTCACGGCGGCGAGCTTCCACCAGGTTTCAGCGGTGCTTGCCCAATAGGGCGCCGTCATGTCTTCGTCGGGGAGGTACCCACGGATACTGTCGCGTTCGTAGATCCCCCTTGTAGTAACGGTGCTGCCCATCTCGGTACCGATAATGGGCTGGTGGGGATGGTCGCGGTGATAGTCGGCTACGCCGTATTGCCGGTAGTTAAAGCCGCGGATGGGAATGACCTCGTTGATACCGGGGAACCAGTTGGCCATGTCCGCGGCATAGGTGCTGGTCCGCGTCGGATCGAGCTCCTGTTGTTTGGCCAGCAGGGTCTGGGCAATGCGCTTGCCGTTGCCGTTCGCCTGTACCCAGCCTTCTTCGTTCCCGATGGACCAAAGAAAAACGGACGGGTGGTTCCGGTCGCGCAGGATCAACCGTTCGAACTGGTCCAGGTATTCGGGGCTGCTGTTGAGCAGGCGGTTCTCGTCGAGGACCAGCATACCGAGGCTGTCGCAGGCATCCAGCAGGGCTTCGGAGGGCGCGTTGTGGCTGGTCCGGTAGGCGTTAGCGCCCATGTTCTTTAGCGTCCGGATGCGGTAGTATTGCATATAATCGGGTAGCGCGCTGCCGAGGCCCGCGTGGTCCTGGTGGTTGTCGGTACCGAGGATCTTTACGTGTTTTCCATTCAGGAAAAAGCCCTTGTCCGCGTCGAACGCCAGCGTCCGGAAACCGAAGCGGGCGCCGCGGCTGTCGAGCGTCTTGTCGCCGGAGGCGACTACGGAATAAACGCGATAGAGGTAGGGGTCTTCGAGCGACCAAAGGCGCGGCGAAGCGACAGTAATGGTTTGGCGCACGGTCTGACGACCGTTGACGTCAAGTGTTACCGGTACTGCCTTGGTCCGGCCCAATACGCGGCCGTTACGGTCGGTAATATAGGAGGACACCGTCGCGCGCGAAGCCGAAAGTCCCTGGTTTTCGACGGTCGTCTCCACGGTGACCGCGTCGCCGGCCGTATGGACGAAGAGGCCCCCGTCGGGGATGTGGACGTTGTCGTATTCATTGAGCCAGACGTGGCGGTAAATGCCGGCGCCCTCGTAGAACCAGCCTTCGTATTGGGAGGCGTCGACGCGGACGACGATGACGTTGTCCTTGTCAAAACGCAGGTAATCGGTGATGTCGTAGGATACGCCGAGATAGCCGCTGAGGTTGTTACCGAGGTAAAAGCCATTGACCCAGACGCGCGCGTCGCGGAATATCCCGTCGAATTGCAGTTGAAAACGGCGTCCCGAATCCTGGGCGGGCACGCTGAAGTGCTTACGGTACCAGCCGATGCTGGTTTCGGGGAACAGGCCGCCCACGGGTTTGTAGCCATGGGATTCCACGTCGAAGCTGGCGCTGTTGGCAAAAGGCAGCTCCACGGCCCAGTCGTGGGGCAGGTCGAGCGTGCGCCAGGTACTGTCGTTGAAACGGGCGTCGACGGCGGTACCACGGGCGCCCCCGGTCTTGGAGAAAATCGTGGCAACACCATAGTTGAAGTCCCTGGACGGGTCGCCGGCATAGCCAAAGTGGAACTTCCAGCCACCGTCGATATCGCGGTGCACTCTTTGGGCGGAACATAGGGCCGTGGTAAACAGTAAGCAGGCCAAAACGAGGATTCTGTTCATAGCATTTATTTTTTCTCAAGCCAGATGGAGGCGATTTCGAGATTGCCGCCTTCCGTGGATATTTGAACCTTTTCCATGTTGGAGAGCGAGAAAGGTGGAAATGAGCCAGCGGCTTTGAACCAAAGGGGCTGGAAGCCGGGGTAAGGCCGGGGCATCAGCCAGCAGGAGTCGGGCTGCCAGTTTTGCGGGACGAGGTCTTGCATGTCGCTGCCGAGGGTGATGTCGGTTCCGTAGGAAAAGCCATCGCCGTCGGTGAGGACAACGTGCGCACGACCGGTGCCGCGCGCCCGGATGACGAGCTGATCGAGCGTGGAGAGGTCGGGGAGGCGGCCTGTCGTTTTCTTCAGGAAATCATATTGCAAGCCCATCGTATGCGTCCCGGCGAATTGAAGCACCAGGTGTTCGGGGATCTCACCCGTAATATACGCCGTTTGAAAGCCTCGCGCGAACCCGGGATAAACCCAGGCGTTGTGATCGGTCGTGGGGTCGAAAAGGGTCAACCGGGCGCCGGGAGCGGCGACATAGGTCGTCCAGGCTTCGTCGTGATGGTACTGCCAGGCAAAGGGGTTGCCGGGAACGTCGCCGGGGAACGCGGCGTAGGCGTTGCCCTTTTGCAGGATGATCCGGTAGGTCAACGCGCCGGGCGTGACGAGGGACGCGGGGACGGTCGCTGTGTAGTGCGTGGCGGAGCGGCGCTCCATGGGTATCCACGACGGTTGGCGACCGCCCAGGCGGCCGATTACGAGATAGGCGTGACCGGTGTCGAGACCGGCGACGTCGGCGTCGATCGTGAAAGGGTTGCCCGCCGTTATGGTTTGGTAGGGGTCGTGGCGGAGGAAAAGCGACGTGTCGTGCGGCTGCGGGGCGTAAAACTCGCCCGATTCCGCGGTTAAGTCCTGAAGAGGGGCGCCATGGCGGATCAGGACGTATGCACCGGGACGGATGTTTATGGTTCCATCACTGGCGCCGGTCGTCCTCATGATCCCGGCGTCGACGAACTTATAGACGTCGAAGTCGCGATCCAAACCGGGAAGGTCGACCGATATCGCATTCTCGTCCCATTGAACACGTATAGCTTCCCGGTCGGGGGAAGGGGGCCCGAACGGGTCGCGGAGGCGGATGATGTCGGGCATGACCTCGAGCGACCATTCCCCCGGGCTGATCCTGTCGAGGAAGTAGGCGCCGCTGCCCGTGTAATGGATGATGGGCGAGCTCCCGACGCCGGCGATGTGTTCCAGCGTTTTGGGGGCGATCGGCTGGGTTGAGGTGTTGTTGGTGTAGTAAAACTTTTTGGCAGTGTTCATTTCGCTGAGGTCCTCCCGGTAGCTCACGTGGAAGGCGTCGAATACCGTGTCGGCCGGATAGGCCCCATAGCTTTTGCCCCTCGGCACGGTATGGAAGACCTCCGAAGCGATCAGCAGGCTGATGGCCTTGCCGGGCGTATAGGGCAGGCTGCAATAGTGGGTCTGGTATTCGGTATTGGCGTACGCCAGGGCCATCGGGTCGTAGGCGAACTGGGTGGCCCATTGAAAACCGGCGGTCCGGAAACTGCGGGCCACGGCGGGGTACATATAGGACTTGAGGACGTCGGCGGTTTCGAATTCATACACCATCCGCGCCTTGTTCCGGAATTCGGGTATGGTGTCGAAGGGCACCCGGTACGTATCTACGTTGGGCAGGAAGTTGCCGGTCAGCTCGGCGCCGGACACTAACCCGGTGGGGTACCACTGGAAGCTATGCCCATCGACGGCAGCTTTTGCCACGGCGTCGGCGTAATAAGGCGACTGGGAAATGTTGTAGAAGAGGGGCTTTGTCCACCCCACGCTCCGGATGGCCGCGGCCAGGCGGTCGATGTACGCGGTAACGCCGCTCTTCGGGCCGCTGTGGCTGGGCTCGTTGTTGAGCTCGACGGCGATGATGTTCTCGTCGTCGGTGTAGGTATGGTGGGTGTAGGGGTTGACGTGACGGAACAATTGCTTCAGGTAGTTCTCCTGGGCGCGGATGGCGGTGTCGTTGGCGGTGGCTTTTGACTTTCCGTATACCCGGGAGAACCCCGGGGTGCGCTCGTCCCGTTCCGGGTAGCCGTTGCCCCAAAACGCGATCGGCGTCATGATGGTCATGATGTGCCGTTTTTCCAACTCGGCTATAAGGAAGTCAAAAAGCCTCAGGTGCTCGTTTTCCAGCAGGTTACCCAGGGAGTCGGTGATCTCGGTGTCCCATACGTGGACGCGGAAGGCGTCGAGACCCAGACGCGCCATGTGGTAGACGTCCGCGCGGATGGCGGCTTCGGGGTCTATGCCCAGGGCCTTGTGGGCGCGATAGGAGTAGGCGAAGGGAACAGTGTAGTTGACGCCGAAGAAGGCGGCTTCCTGCTGGGTTTTGGTCCAACGCAGGATGCCGCTTTTATCGACGTATACAAGTTGTGCATGTAGTTGCGTGCACAGCAGGAGGGTCAAGAGGAGAGGCGCGCGCTTCATATTAGTTGGTATACCCGGGGTTTTGCTGGATGATCCCGCGGCCTTGTAAAATTACACTTTCGGGTATAGGAAAAAGAACGTCGTAAGGTTGCGCATTTTTGCCCGCGGCGACGGCGGTGGATATATAAACGCCGGCGCGGATCAGGTCCTGGCGGCGGAGGCCTTCGCAGTATAATTCACGGCCGCGTTCGTCGAGGATGGCCTGACGGAGCTGGACCTGGGTCATCCCGGCAAAATCGCTCACCCCTGCCCTTTCGCGGACCTGGTTGACATAAGCGTAGGCGCCGGCCGGACCGGTTTGCTCGTTGATCGCCTCGGCCATAGACAGCAGCACGTCTGCATAACGGAAGACGACGACGTCCAGGTTCTGGCCCACCAGACCGGGTTGGACGGCGGTATACTTCAGCGGTATGGCGCCGGGCATGCCGTTGGACTCGTTTTTGACGACCCCGCTGGTGTTGGTATAGCTGCTAAGGATGGTCGTGAGCCGTTGGTCGCCGGCGTCATATTTGTTGTAAAAAGCCCACGGCATGAACTGGGTGATCCAACCCACGGCCCTGGGCGCGACCATCGGCTCGGCGGAGGCGAAGTCCTGCGGGAAAACTTCCTGTGGCCAGAAGTTGGGGGACGACTGGTTCGCCGGTACGCCATAGATGACTTCGGGGTTCGAGCCGGAGCCGCCGGAGGTATTGAAAATGGCGGCATAGGAGCCGGGGCCGGTCATCAGGGAATATACGCCCATGCTGATGATGTCCTGGGCGGCCGCCTGGGCCTGGGGCCACATTTTTTTCATCATATAAATCTTCAGGAGCAGCATTTTGGCGACCCCCTGCGACATGCGTCCCCAGTTGGCGGCGTCGCCGTTATAATCGACGGCCAGGTTGGGCATGGCCTGGTTGAGGTCGCCGATCATCTGGTTGACATAGGCCGTATCGCTGGGGCGCGCGGTTTCGGCGGTATCGGTGAGGGTGGCTTCGTTGACCTTGACATTGACCGGACCATAAAAGTCATAGAGCACGTACATCAACCACGCCCGGAGCGCCTGGGCCTCGGCGATGTATTGCTTCTTAACGGCGTCGGGTACCGCGGAGGAAGCCCCTATGGCGGTCATGATGTCGGTGGCTTTGGCGACGTAGCTGATCTTGGAGTAGGTCGCCTCGGCCCCGCTGGCGAGCGTCCAGGTGCTCGGGCCCCAGGTGTAGTTGACCAGTGGGCCGGTGTTGCCGTCGGTGGCGGTATTGGTCACTTCGTCGGTACCGACTTCAGACTTGGAAAAGTAGGTCTTGATGTCCGCGTTGTACAGGCCCGCGTACCAGGTGGGACCGGAGGTACCGGGGTCGTCGTTGCCCCAGTTGCTGGTAAAGGGGACGTACAGGGTCATGAGGGCGGCGTTGGCGTCGCCGGTCGATTGGTAGAAATTCTCGGGCGTCAGGGCCGAGTATTCCTTGGTGTCGAGCGCCTTCTTGCAGGCGGGAGCCAGCAGGCACGCAACAAGCAGCGCGCCACAAGCCGGGATATATGTGAGGAGTTTCATGGTATATGTTTTAAAAGGTGACGTCTATGCCTATGGTGCTGGAAAGGGCCTGGGGATAAGGGTTCGGCGTGCCCTGGGCTGCCAGCTCGGGGTCGTAGCCCTTGTAGTTGGTCCATATCCCGAGGTTCTGCACGCCCGCGTATATCCTCGCGGCCTGGATCACCTTTCTGGCGTGGAGGGTGTAACCCAGCATGATGTTGCTAAAGC
>Ga0310811_10014107_pt1 | contig 10412 bp, 14 predicted proteins | sample YCmetagenome_FD_207642 | JGI IMG/M metagenome (GOLD analysis project Ga0310811, IMG submission 207642) | Soil microbial communities from experimental microcosm in Duke University, North Carolina, United States - YC | ecosystem: Engineered > Artificial ecosystem > Soil microcosm > Unclassified ... | reverse complement strand
AAGAAGATTTCTAAGGAGTGATACCTCAAATTGATAGATAATATGTCTAGAAGAGTGGCAGAGGTGATTAGAGTAAAAGGAAGCCACACAGAGTACCATAATTATAGAGATTGTGTTGATCATAATGAAAGTTAAAAAAGTGTCCCAATGAGTCATCAAATTAAAATGACCATATCTTCGCACGATATCATCTATTTCCCATGCTATATGAAGAAATATAATGCCAAGAGGCAGGGCTATCCAACATCTCCCTATAGCTTAGTCAGATTCCCACACCCTGACTCCTAATGAAGCAATTATATGAAAAGCCACAAACATTGGGACACTTTTTTGAGCCACTGTATTATCTGGAAAATTGGATCAGGAATATGATTGTGAGTAGACCAACCAGACAGGCTTGAATCCTAATTCGCAACTCTTGGTTAGTTCCTCACCAGGAATTGTAGTTGCGAATACCCAGAGCGTGGGGGCTAGCTTGGCTGTATGGCTTGTCTCTGGATTGCTTGGTTGGATGGGAGCCAGCAGCTTTGCAGAACTAGGGTTCGTCTATCACACGTTCATGTTACTGGTGATCAATAATCACCTTGGTTCATAGCTCCAGTATACCACTGAACGGTGGAGCCCAGGCCTATCTCACGTATGTATACGGACCACTTTCACTTATATCCTACCTGTTTGCTTGGACAGCGATCTCAGCACTGAGACTAGGTTTGTCTTCTATCTGACTTTTAGTGGAATTTGTAGATATACATCAGTTACATGACAGGTGGAATACAAGTGCTATAGTCCATGGATGTGGAGCCCTTGTCACGGACTTCCTGGCTATATCTCCTCTCAATATGTCCGCTGCTTCACGCTTGGGACCTGTCTTGCTGGACTGTGATACCTTTACTTCATGCCACACGTCACCTGATCTTGCGACGTGCCATGAATCATGTTTGTATGAAGTCGTCCATTTTTTGTTCCTTATTATGTTGGGCGCCCTTATGTCTCTTATTGTTGTCATGTTATTGATTGTGCAGTATGTTATCTGTTCCTATGTTGCTCTCTCGTTCTGTACATGACGCGGTTGCATTGCATTCAATGCTGGATCACAGATGTTAAGGATGTCAGATATGTGATTGTGAGTGTTGCAGTGGTTTATTGCTACTGATCAGCTGCTGGTTTCCCCCTAGAACCACCACTTCCCTAACAACTGCGAAGATTATATTCATTGTATTGGTCATACGGGAGTAAGCTGCTCTCATTCAGCCCACCAAATCTTTATTCTAACTCTGCTTAGCATGTCGGTATGAAGGGTACCTCATGCACGTACTTCATTTTCTGGGATTGAGACAATCTCCGGGGCCTCCCGCAGTCAAAATGAACGCTCCTGCTTTTCGAAGTTCGACATGTGTCTTTGTGGGAGATAGCGACTCTTGACAGTGAGAGGCAGCATTATACGCAGCTGTTAGTAGAAGTCCTTCATCATCGTATCCTAGTAGTATTTTATTGTTACTAAACAAATTTTCATGTTTTCTCGGGTGTCTCAAGCAAGAGACCGCATCAAAACGTCAATAATACTTGTCTGCAGGGCTCGTTCAAGTGGTAAAGGAATCAGGATATTTATCAGCTCTTTGTGCACATGAGTCGGGCCATTCGGAATTTCGGATGAAGATTGTAGCTCATAACGAATTTTCCTTTTACAGACCTAAGCAGTATCGAATTCAAAATACCGCCAACAACAGAATTCTACCGTAACCGTGACTGACAGTCTTCAACTTTGTAAAGTCTGAAGTCTCCGAGTCAGACTACTATCTCATCTATAGTGACAGTTACATGCGTTTCTGTCTACCATCCAGGGTCGCTCTATGTCTTGTCTTCCTCCTACTAGTAGTGATGGTTACTGTGTCTGAGTCCTTACTACGCTGCAATGCAACAGGTTGCTCCTGGGCAAAAGATACAGACCCTCGTGGTCTTAGCCGACATCATGCTATGTGCAGGCACTACCGGATTGCGAGCATGTTGGCTACGGAGAAAAGACGGGAGTGGGCACGAGAGTCAATCCAGGCAACACAAAAATTTACCCCGCACCGGCGGCAGCTACCAACTCAGATTAGTACTGTAAGTAATCTACTGCACAAGATGGTTAATAAATATGATGTGAACTTGTGTAGACACGAACGCAGCTGCTTGAACCAATATGATTCACAAGAGATCGTTGTTTAATACCTATAGCCCATTGCAACCCTAAGGTGTCGAAGAGCAAGGTTCCTAACACTGTCGCAGTTGATCCAGCTAGTACTACCACGACAATCGGTGCCTCAACCTTTAGTACACTACACTGGCAGGACTCAGACGTTGCAATGGCAGATGCCACCGAAGGCGAGCGTGACATTCTAGGTATGCACCTTCTAAATTTTATCTATTCCTGTATCGCTCATGGACTCGAATGGCCAGTCAATATACCCTCGCGACGCATATTAGTGCCCAGGAATTTCGACAACCTTCTACCTCCCGAGGAAGACATCAATCCCTCAAATTATATTGAGAATGAACCATCTGTTGCGACCGACATGCAGATTCAGAATCTACCGCAGCGTAGGATCCAAAGAGTCCTTTTGACACTACGTGACACTCTCCAAACAGTGTTTAACATGATTGGACTCTCTCGACAATACCCTCGGCGCCCGTCCTACGAGCCTGACAAGTTTGTTCCATCTATTCTACTAGCCAAGTCCTCTCCCATGACTGCCAATGTTCACGATACCCAGGGGCCCAACCCACTTGCTGGAGTCTCTGAACCGCCCCATCCATTCCCTAACATGTCCATATATTGTCTTATGACATGGATGAACTCAGGTAGCTATCAAAAGTCGCAAACTGAAGTAATGCGCCTTGTAAAAGATGTGATTCAGGCCGACGATTTTAATCCCAAGGACTTGGATGAATTTTCGGTCAGGAAGTGCGTGCGTGCCCTGGACAATGACGGGAGCCAGGAGACCGCCATCATTTTCCCCAATGATTGGGTTGAGACGGACGTCAACTTGAACATTCCTACTAAGTCCAAGAATGACCAAGGCATATTGTTTAGCATTAAATGATTTCATTATCAGCCGCTTGCAGAGGTGATCCGTTCCGCATTCTCCGACATTCAAGCCAGTGCCTTTCATCTATTTCCTTTCAAGCGCTTATGGAAGGATCCCCTGGATGACCATGAAGAACGCGTCTTTGATGAGCTCTACACCTCCGACTCCTGGCTGGCGGCCCAGGATGACCTACATAGGCAGCTAAAAGAACCCGGCTGCTCACTCAAGTGTGTCATCGCCAGTCTTATGTTCTTTTCGGATGCAACTCATCTCGCAAACTTTGGAACGGCCAAGGCTTGGCCCCTCTACCTGTATTTTGGAAATTTGAGCAAGTATGCACGCTCATCACCCACATCTGGTGCATGCCATCTTGTGGGATTTTTTCCTTTGGTAAGTCCATTCCCTCAAATGCCATGCAAGCCTGTGCCTATCGATGTTTTCGTCTCCAGCTTCCAGATAGAATCAAGGACATATTCAGCAGCCTGCCTCATATATCAAAAAGCGGAATGGCAACCCTTCATATGTATTGTCGATGAGAGCTATTCCATGCGTGTTGGAATATTTTACTGGATGCCAACTTTGTGCATGCATATCGTCATGGCATTGTGCTCCGGTGTCCGGATGGAATATCGAGAAGAGTTTTTCCACGGATCTTCACATATTCAGCCGATTACCCAGAAAAGTGAGTTTGTTTTCCTCTTCGCTCTTCACTGAAACAATAATCATCAATATTTCAGAGTTTTAATAGCAACGATAAAAGACATGGGCGCTTGCCCATGCCCACACTGTCTCCTCCCAAAAGCCTCATTTGATCTCTTGGGCCTCGCTAGAGATATGCAAGACCGCCTCACCAATCTTAGAACGTACTCACTTGCAGGAGTGGCTGTGGCCCACGATTTCATTTATACATATGGAAGTACTGTCGACAGCTTAAGAGTACAGACCGCCCTTGGAGAAGGGTCTTGGTTGCCGACCATGGTGAGACTGCTTTCAGAATGATTTGTATTGATCAATGCCTGATTCTCGAACAGAATGCATTTGCAGAAAAGCTTGGCCCACTAGGGTTCGATGCTTTTTGCATGCTCGTTGTCGATTTTATGCATGAATGTGAGCTGGGCACATGGAAAGCCCTGTTTACACATCTCATCCGTCTGCTTTATGCACTCCTGGGGGGCGATAGCCTGGTTGCATCTCTCAACTATAGGTTCGTTATACATCTTTTGTACATCTATAATACTGATAGTATGAAGCTTAGGTTTCGCCAGATTCCATCATTCGGCCACGGTGTCATCCGTAAATTCGCCAATAACACGTCAGAGATGAAAAGACTTGCTGCGTGAGACTTTGAAGACATCTTACAAGTTCGTTTCATTGCTTTATGTGCTAACGTGCATTGTTGATCTCTTTCCCAGTGTGCTATGCCAGTTTTCGAAGGGCTTTTCCCTGGAGAGCATGATGCGATCGTACAGTCACTTCTGTACAACTTTGCACATTGGCATGCCCTTGCGAAACTCCGGATGCACTCCGAAACGTCCTTATTAGCTCTGGATGAAACATTCAAGAGACTCTCTCATCAGTTACGCAAATTTCGTGATTTTATGTGCGTTGCTTTCACTATGATGGAGCTACCAAGAGAAAGTGCTGCTCGTGAGCGCAAGGCTGCGCGTGAACGCGCAGGTCTCAGTAATCCCGATGCTGGGAGCGGCAGTCAAAAGGCTAAGAAGTTCAATTTGAGTACTTATAAATTCCATGCTATGGGGGATTATGTAAGATCAATCCAGCTCTTTGGCACAACAGACTCCTTTACTATGCAAATAGTACGTAAATCTATCATATTCATATTTTCTCGTCTCAATTTGATTTCGGACTAGGGAGAGTTGGCGCATAGAGCGCTGAAAGCCTTCTGTCCTTTAACCAGTAAACTAAACATGCCGGCTCAACTTGCCAAGCATGAGCGTCATCAATGCGTCTTACGGCGTGTGGCAGAAACGGGTGGTTTGCACACTAGCAAGCACTCGCCAATCAACTTGCCTGCTGGATTCAGAGGTCATCACTACATTCCGAAGCTTAGTTACAACAATCCATTATATATATTCCAATTTCTTCAGCAGCATGATGATGATCCAGCCATAGCAGTATGTGCCTTGCTCCCCATCATTCAGCTTGCTCATAATAACTCATAGGCGTCCATCCCAAAACTTAAGGACCACCTGCTATATCGACTTCGAAGGTTAGACGTCAGCTATTGCGACCATAGCTTCACAGATGACGAGCGGAATTTGGTCATTATCCCCAACAACAAGATATATTCCGTCCAGACAATGCAGGTATGTTACACGCAATATAATGTTTTTTGCTAAGATTTGAGTCTTTGATGCTACAGGTACACTACACGACTTATGACCTTCGACGAGAGCACAACACCATCAATCCTCGCACACATGCTGACATCATGGTCCTATCTGGGGAAACGAAGCCTCAACATCCCTACTGGTATGCCCACGTTCTGGGCATCTACCATATGGATGTATGGCTCAGCACTGAAGGCTCCATGAAAAAGCACCAAATAAAAGCTCTCTACGTTAGGTGGTTGGCCCCCTTGATCGACCACCAGTCAGGGATAGACTCCGCTCGACTCCCAAAGGTCGCTTTCATTGAAGAATCCGACCGCGACGCATTTGGTTTTCTTGATCCTGTGCAGGTCATCCGAAGTGCGCATTTGATTCCGGCTTTCGCCTCTGGGCGCGGCACGAGTTCCCTTTGCCATGGAAGGTCATTCGCACGTCAAGGGGGCAAATTGGACGACTGGGAAGCATACTTCATTGGGATGTAAGTGCAACCTCCCGTCTCGCTTTTTTTACACCTGAGTTGTGGACTGCTTAGATTCGCAGACCGGGACATTTTCATGTGCTACATGCACTGTGGAATCGGTCATCCTACTGTCTTGCGGGAGATGACAAGAGATTGCACTAACACGGAGTCAGCAGACAGCTCAGACTTGGAGAATGTCAGAGATGACTCAGAGGACTGGGAGAGAAATGTTCAACACTATGAAGGTCACAATGAGAAGAGTATAGGTGATGAAGATGAGAGTGAAGACAAAGGTGGTGATGATGACGACAATGAGGACGACGAGGGGGAGGAGGAGGAGGAGGAGGATGCTAACTATTGGTCTTTCTAATCAGTTCTCCTACTGATTTTTTCCATGTTCCTTGTCATCATCGCTGTGTCTTATGTCCTCGCTCGATTACTTTCATTTCATAATTCGTGGTGATGCCTATCTTCACCGCGGCACTGGCTCAGGACAGCCTCCAACAACTTCCCGCCTCCTTTTCATGTAGAAAGATGCTTCGCCAGTTCTCACTTTGACATTCTCTCTTGGATTGTCACTGTCATATGTGTACATGATGATCATGATGTACTTCGTTCACCAACTGCCAGTGTGTCACAAGTACACCGCCGTGTTATACCTTAAATGGTAATCTATTTGGTGAGTCTTACTAGTACGATGTCCTTGTCAATCCGTGCATCATTTCATTTCACAACTACACACTCATTCAAGTTGGACATTCCTAGTCTCAGAGTGCATGCACTGCTTCTAGCGACCTGTTGTTAAGTGACTCCGGAGATGGAAGGATTGTATATAAGGCTGTAATTGTCAAGGAGGAAGGGCAGCCCGCAACTCGCATTGTGAATTTTCCTATTTATGCAATGTGCAGTTTTTGATTTTACCTTCTATAAGTGTTGAAACTCGTGAATTGCATCGGCTGTGGACAGCTTGGTGTCATGTATTGTGCTTTCCCATCCGAGCAGCGTCAAGTATGAAGGGATGGTTCGCAACTACCTCAACGTTGTCCTTGAGTAAGTATAGTCCTATTGACGTCCACCATTTGGCGATATCACTAACACAAGACGAGAGTCACATGTCTCACAAGACGGCTGATAGTCGAGGTGTTGACATTCCTCTTACTTTCAGAGCTTCTAGTTCTATCATTCCCAGAACCCTCTAGGAGTAGGTTATCCCTGGGATGCAGACTTCCACATTTACTCACAACCAGCTTCTTTGTCTGTCTCCCCTTCAACGACGCCTGCACTTCATGTCAATATCGACACTCCGCTACGATGACCTCCCATGGCAAGCTCCACTGTTTTTGCGGAGGGTGCAACACTTAACAAGCTTCAGCCAAGCCCAGTGCTGCCGCTATCCTCAATGAGTCCTGCAATGTATCTCGCACTACAAAAGCTGGAAGCTGGACTGCCATTATCTGGACCATCCGGGTACTTTGACAGTGGTGTCCACTCGAAGAATTGGGAAGCTTCTTCCGTGAGGACGATGATGATGGCGATGGCGATGATTTGATCAACCCTCGCAATGAGAACATCGCTGCCCCTCCTCAAATTCAAGTTGTACTCAACCAGCCTGGTGACATGGATGATCTAGAACTGGAAATGGTGGATAATTTGGACGGAGCTATGGAAGGTCTCACTAATTTCCTTGTCGCATGAAGTATGCTGATATTCTACAGTGATTGAGTTGAGAGCACCTGTCCTTGGGATATTGGGAGTGGAAACCTGAATCACATCTGACGGGAGAGCATATCTTGTTCGTTTGCAAGAAAGTAGGCGTTCAGAAAACGTTTCAGAGCTGATAAGGAAGAGACTGACACAAAGTGGGTTGTCCTGTTCTATGATTACTGTTCAATATTTTAAACATAGCTTTTGTGCCAGAGTTCAACATCAAACCCAGCTAACGTAACATCTAGGCCATTAACCCTGCATGCATTCAATTGGACGGAACGCTGGGTGAGGCTAACTCACCCATGAAGACATTGACTAACCAAATTTTCAGGCCTATCAGCTCAATGCTCACATGATCCATGTTCTGGAAATCAAGCTGCAAGTCACACTGTTCAGCTTGCAACCAAACAGATCCCATTATAAAGTCGCGTGCGTTAGCAGGTGTCCAGTTAAGCAAAACAGCGAAACCTGGGGAAGATTAAGAAGGAAAGCAGTGAAGAGTGCAAATTGAGGAAACGCTACATAGACTTCGGGCAGATAGTAAGCAGAGAGGCTCGACTTCTTGCGCTTTGCCAAAATCACTTTGCATTTTGTGCCTGTCGTCTTTAACAGACTGTCACGAATAGAGAGCATTATTACTAGCAGTGCCTTAGACATGTTCATGCTCCCATCCCTTGTTGGCTACAATGGTGGATAAATTGGATGGATATATTCAAGCTTGATGATCACCCATGCTAAACCAACTTTTTGTGGAATCCTTTATGATACATGACCAGATAACACAAAACATTCACAAGTATAAGTGAACATGTATAACAACATTGACATGTGTGCACTCCTGTCACATCTCGGCTGCGATGACTGCATATAACGAGTTTGTCGTGAACTGCCAGATGAATCTATGTCTGTTATCCTGTGCTAATGCGACTGTTTTGTGAAATCTTTTGAACAATCATGTAACATGAAACACCAATGAGTGTGAGTGACCATGCTCAACAATATCAACATGAGTGCACTCCCGTCACTTTCTGGCTATGATGACCAGACGTTACGAGTTTGTTGTGAACTGCAGGACGAAATTATATTTGTTCACCCTTACTAAAGCAACTATCCGTCGGAATGTCTTAAATAGCATTGTAATTCGAAAGTGAGTGATAGCGACTGAGAAAGCTCAACAACATCAACACGTGTGCGTTCCCGTCCGTTGCTGGCTGCGATGGCTGCGGGTCATGATTTTATTACTAACTACCAGGCGATTCTATCCTTGTTGACCCTTGCTAAAACGACTGTCCTCGGGAAAGTCTTAAATACTATCATAATATGAAGCAGAAATGATACCAAGTGAGATTTCTCATCAACATCGCTACAAAGGCACTCTCATCCCTTACTAGTCGTGATGGAGGCATGTTATGACTTCGTCACGAACTCCTCTTCCTGGTCTATAGTGGTAAGCATATATGGCTAGCTATGAACAAATCAAAATTCTCGCAGCATACATGATCATCTTTGGCAGTAAAATAATTAGACCCTCATGTAGTTCTCACGGCTACAATATCAAGGACTCAGGCGTTCACTGATGTTTGCGCGCCATCTTGGCTTGATTAGAACACTGTTTGCATTTACCATTACCTTATGAAATGCACTCGATTCTACATTTTGCTTTTGTGCGCTAACTGAGTAGCACCGATACGTATACAAGTCCAGGAGCAGCACTCAACACAACATACTGAATTTTGCATGTCTCCTTCAACCTTGGCGCGTCACGCTAAAAATTGACCATGTCATTCTCTGCTTCTATAACTTCCGTTGATCCTGGTTAGTAATCTCAATTCCCAGCGCTTGTTGCAGCGTCTATCGTGCCAGACGGCCCTCGACAACATGGAAATACACGTGCAGCACGGCCTACACCCTCAACCTCTTCTCTCCCTCTCAGCCGAACCTCCCACTCATTCCGTCCACCCTCCGTCTTCTTCTATCTCATTCTGAATCTCTCAATTTCTCATGTTGCGTGTCGTTCGTCGTTTGTTTCGTCCCACAATCCTGTGTGGTAGCCATGAACAACAATATATTAGACTTGAAAGTAGGTCACTCCACACTGCTTTTGCATTTGGTTCATAGTCCTTATGCTCGACTTACAGTCGTCAGTGGAAAGAATCTTCGAATCCCTTCTCAGCGCATTCCCGCTGGCATTCATGTGTCCATCAATGTCGACTCAAGGAGACGCTGGAAATCGGCCCTCAAAGTTTTATCATCCGAAGAATCAGTAGTGTGGGGTGATACTGTGATCCTGTAAAGTCCTTTGTAGCTTCGGGTGGGATCCGAGAACTGATCTTCACTTTATAGATCATCGCGAGCGTCACATGCATTCTCAGTGGAGATCAGAGCGTCCTATGAGGCCGATCGAATGCTAGGCAATGGAGAACTCATTGGGAAACTTCAAATGTCGTGGGATGAGCTACTTAGCCATGGAGATGAACCTTTTGGTGAGTGACTTGCTCCTCATCTATGCACATATACTAACAAATCGTAGATTTATCCTTCTCACGTGTGCGCGGTGTCCGCCCTTCCCTCACACTGAAGGCTGCCGTTGTGCACGCTTGCGACAATCAAAACGACGCACTGTCTGATGTGAGTGATGCTTTTCTCTGGCATGTTAGCTTGTGCTGACAGAACACCGACTGCAGTCTCTCGTAGACTGCGAACTTAGTCGAGAGACAGATGCAGGCCACGCGCGATTTGCCAAATACGTGACGCGCAAGAGAGTCTCTCACCTGAACCATGCTGTGCAGCATTTTCAGTTGGTTCTGGACCAGTGTCCGGTCAGCC
>Ga0310811_10014106_pt1 | contig 10412 bp, 6 predicted proteins | sample YCmetagenome_FD_207642 | JGI IMG/M metagenome (GOLD analysis project Ga0310811, IMG submission 207642) | Soil microbial communities from experimental microcosm in Duke University, North Carolina, United States - YC | ecosystem: Engineered > Artificial ecosystem > Soil microcosm > Unclassified ... | reverse complement strand
CGGTGAGTCTTCCCGCCGCCCTGGGTGCGCAAACGCGCATCGGTGGGATGGGCCCGGATGGGCAAAAGGGGAAGTCCGGCCGCTTGGCGCGGGACATGGGCATCACGATCCCCAAGATCGTGAACCCGGTGAACCTGCTGATCGAGCACCGGCTCGAGGTCGGGCTTACCGACACGCAGTTCACCAAGATCGTCGCCATCAAGCGCGTCCTCGACTCGACGAACGCGCCGTCGACCCGACGGCTCGATTCCCTCCAACGGCTGTTTAAACCGCGACCGATTTTCTCCAGCATCAGCCAGCAGCGCCGGGATTCGATCGCCGAGGCGCATCCAGTGGTCCTGGAGCTTGTCGCGACTATCCAGGAGAACATCTCCAACGCCAAGGACAGCGCCTATACCCTCCTCTCGGCTCGCCAGCTGAGCACGGCCATGGGGCTGGAATCGGTGGCCGAGCAGGCCAACAGCGGCGCGGAGTTGCCCAAGCGGGCCCCGGGTCCCCCGCCGAACATACCGGTCAAACCCCCAGAGTAGTCCCTGGCGCGTCCGCCGCCGGAGGGTGATTTTAGCGTCATCTCCCTCCGGACGGCTGCACATGGCGACGGCGTCCAATGGATCCGCCGCGGCGCCCGAATTCAAGGTCATCGTCAGGGTCTTCATTTACTACGCGATCCTCATCGCCGTGGGGTGGATCGCGTGGCGCTATTTGCCGCGCTCGCAAGTGCTCGCCACGACCTCGCTCGATACTCTGTTCGGCCAAAGCTCGGAGGTTGTAAAGGGCGCCGGCAAGAACGCGGTGTACGAGCCGGTGGGGCAGGACACGCTGGCCGCCACCGTCGCGCTCGCGATGCTCGCGTCGGCATTATTGGCCCTGCCGATCGCCTGGGTGTACACGCTCACTCGTTCACGACGGGGCTACCAACAGTCCGTCGTGCAACTACTCATCATCCTGCCGGTCGCGGTCACCGGGATCGTCGTGCTCGTGAAGTACAGCCTCCCGTTGGCATTCGCCCTCGGCGGCATCGCGGCGGCCGTGCGCTTCCGGAACACGCTCGACGACAGCAAGGACGCGGTTTACATCTTCCTCATGACCGGATTGGGGATCGCGTGTGCGGTCGATCTTCCTGTCGCGACGATCATTTCCATCCTCTTCAACGTCCTCATCCTCGCCCTTTGGTTCACCGATTTCGGCCGAACGCCGGTGGCGTTGGAAGGGAAAGTCGCCGAGCGCCGGCTTCAGCGCGCGCGTGACCTCGCGCGCACGGGGACATTCGTCGCCCGCATGGACGACGAAGTTCTTCAGAAGATGACCGCCGAGCAGCTCGAGGGACTTGCCCAGCGTGCCTGGCGTCGCGCTCGCGAGAACGATCCAGAGGGCGAAGAGCGGAATGACAAGAACGAAAGCCGGATCCGGATTCGCATTCGCAACGCGATCCTCACTCGTCCGGTGCTCGAGGCGAGGCTCGACGATCAAGCGAAGAAGTGGAGTGTGGAAGCCGAATCGGTGGGCGAGGATGGCACGACGCTCATCGATTATCTGATCATGCCGAAGAAGAAAAGCGGGCCAAACGAACTGCTCGCGCTCCTTCGCGCCGCTGGTGGAAGGGATGTCGTCGACTCAGAGCTGCGCTGATCGATCAACCGATCGGGAGAAAAACGTCATGAAGCTCGCCGCACACATCCGATGGAGCCTGCTTTCCCTGGCCTTGATGCTGGCCGTTCCCGCGCTGGCACAACAACAGAGCGGCAAGACCGCCAAGAAAGCGCCGAAACCGGAAAAGCCCGACAGTCTCAAGGACACGACGCTCGCCAAGTTCTACACGAGTGAGGATCCGATCGACGCCACGTTGACCTTCAACATCAAGCGGGTGAAGGGAGACAAGGGCGACGACGCGCCTTGGCGCGACGCCACGCTCAGCTTCACTCCGCCTGGCGCGACCTCGCCCGTGAACATGCCGATCCAGGTGAAGACACACGGCATTTGGCGCCTGAAGAACTGCGATTTCCCGCCGCTCCGCCTCAACTTCAGCGGCAAGGAATCGAAGGGGACGATCTTCGCCCGCGTCGACAAACCGAAGCTGACGTCGTACTGCCGCAACGACGACGGCTACGAGCAGTATGTGCTCCAGGAGCTTCAGGCGTACCGCATCTACCAGAGAGTGTCGCCGTACAGCCACGCTGTCCGGGCACTGCACATCACGTACGTCGACAGCGCGAGTGGCAAGCCGGTCGCGACCCGCTACGCCTTCTTCCAGGAAGACCCCGACAAGTTTGCCGAGCGTCTGCTCGGCAGGATCACCAAGCAGACGGGCGCCGGACCGTCAGACCTGGATCCCTATCAGGCGACCGTCTTCGGGCTCTTTCAATATTTGATCGGCAACACCGATTTCTCGATCGCCGCGCTGCACAACGTCGAGATCCTCACTCGCATGTCCGCCGACGACGCCATCCCGGTGGCTCGCGACTTCGACTTCTCCGGCATCGTCAACACGCGCTACGCGACGCCCAACGACAAGCTCGGCATTCGCCGCGTGCGCGACCGCCTCTATCGTGGCTATTGTTTCCCGGACTCGAACTTTACCAAGGCCATCGCGCTCTTCAACGCGAAGAAGGATGCGATCTACGGGCTCTATCACGACAAGATTGGCCAACTGCTCAAGCCGGACATCGTCAAGGAGACGACGGAGTACCTCGACGACTTCTACAAGACGATCAACAATCCGCGCGACGCCAAACGGCAGCTCATGGAGGCATGTTTCGGCCGGAAATGATGCGATGCTCTGACCCACCCAGAGTCACATGACGGAGTTTCGCTGCGAGCTGTTGTCGGCCGATCAACTCGCCGCGCTCGCCGCCGGACCGCTTCCACCGGGAATTCCTGCCGGCGACGCGCGGCGCTCGATGCATCGCGATCTCTACCTCGACACCCCCGACGATTCTCTTCGCCGGCGGGGTGTCGCGTGCCGTCTTCGCGTCGACGACGCCGGGCGGTCGTCACTGAGCCTCCGCATCGTAGGTCCGCGGCCCGAAGACGTCACGCGTGTCGACGCGCCGGTGCGGACCGCCGACGTCGCCGCTGCTTTGGCGTCTGATAACCCCGTTGCTCGACGCGTGCGCGGGATGGTCGATCCTTCGCTGCTCCAAGTCCGCGCCGACCTCGAGGTCGATCGACTGACGCGCGGAGCGTTGCTCGATTGGCTGCGACGCCCGCGGCTCACCGTGCACCTCGATCGCGTCACGATTCGTCGCAACGGGTCGTCCGCCCGCTTTTTCACGATGTGCGCTCACCATCACCGCGGCGCGCACGACAATTTGCAGTCGCTCGAACGCGCGCTCGAGGAGGAGCACGGCGTCCGTCGCTCGGCGGTGCCCACGCTCGAGCGCGCCGAGCTGGCGATCAAGTGGGCTCGGCTCGAGGATGTCCCGCGCCGCGCCGGAAATTCCGATCTGTATCAGCGCGTCAGGGTCCCGGCGATCACCGGTTCCTCTCCGGAGTTTCTCAATCCTGAGCTGAGCCTTCTCGCCTTTCAGCAGCGTGTCCTGTCGCTGGCCGACGACCCTCGCACGCCGCTCAAAGAACGCCTCCGATTTCTCTCGATCGTCGCGGCGAACGTCGACGAGTTCTTCATGGTCCGCATGGCGGGGCTGCACGCGGCGGCGAACGGACCTCCGGCGGAAGGCGAGTCGCGCGGAGACGGCCTGTCGGCGGCGGAGGAGCTGGCCGCCGTGAATGCCGAGGTCGGGGAGATCAACGCGCATCAGGCCGAGACCTTCGATCGCTGCCGCGACGCGCTCGCGGCGATCGACGTCCGAATCGTCAGGTGGGACGATCTGGCTCCGGAGCATCAGTCCGGACTTCGCGATCGCTTCCGCGACGAGATTCAGCCGCTGCTCACGCCGTTCGCGATGACGCTGAGTCCCGGGCACCCTCTGCCGCGACTCGGCCATTTGTCGCTCTCAATGGCGCTGATTCTCCGCCAGCGTTCCGGCGGTCCGCCGCGGTTCGCCGAGCTCGAGCTCCCCGTGAGCTTGCCGCGCTTCTTCATGATGCCGGGAGACAATCCGGGCAGCGGGAGTCGCGTCGTCGTGCCGGTGGAAGAGATCATTCGCGGCAACTTGGCCGCGCTCTATCCGGACATGCTCGTCGAGCACGCATACGGATTCCGCGTAACGCGAAGCGCCGAGTTGGAGATCGATGAAGAGCACGCTGACGACCTGCTCGACGAAGTCGCGCGGGCCAGCGCCACGCGCGGCCAGGGCGCCGTCGTCAGGCTCGAGGTCGAGCGTACGATGCCGGCGATCCTGCGCGCGCTGCTCCTCGAAAATGTGCGACGCGAGCAAGCGGTGAACGGAACGCCAGTGCTCTCGGACGTCGAGGAGGTCGAAGGCCTGCTCGACCTGCGCGGCGTAGCGCAGCTCGAGCTGCCGCCGCATTCCTTGCTCACCTATCCTCGCCTCGCCGCCCGTCAGGCATTCGCGAGCGCCCCGAACACGCTGGACGCCGTGGGCGGCGGCGACGTGTTGCTGCACCATCCATTCGATTCGTTCAACGCCAGCGTCGTGCGCTTCATCCACGACGCGGCGAACGATCCGCAGGTCGCGGCGATCAAGATCACGCTCTATCGGATCGGCACCCCGTCGCCGATCGCCGACGCCCTCTTGCAGGCGGCGAAGCACGGCAAGTCCGTGACCGCGTTCGTCGAGCTGAAGGCGCGTTTCGACGAAGAGATCAACATCGGGTGGGCGAAGGCGCTCGCGGCGGCGGGCGGGCACGTCGTGCGTGGAATCGTCGGATTCAAGAACCACGCGAAAGTGGCGCTGGTCGTTCGGCGAGAGAGCGGGGGACTGCGGCGCTACGTGCACATCGGGACCGGCAATTACAACACGCGCTCGGGCGAGCAGTATACGGATCTCAGTCTGTTCACGACGAACGACCTGATCGCGAGCGACGTCGCCGACTTGTTCAACGAGCTGACCGGATCATCCGAGGCGCCGCGACGCACCTCGCGCGCGTTGTTGATCGCGCCGAACCATCTGCTGACCGGTATTCTCGAGCGCATCGATCGTGAAGCAGCCTTCGCTCGCGCCGGTCGCCCGGCCCGGATCACGGCGAAGCTCAACGGTCTCTCCGACCCGGACATCGTCCGCGCCCTCTACCGCGCCTCGCGCGACGGCGTCGACGTCGATCTCGTCGTGCGCGGTATCTGCACGCTGCGCCCCGGCGTCCCCGACCTCAGCGACCGCATCCGCGTCGTATCGATCGTCGGCCGGTTCCTCGAGCACTCGCGCATCTATCGCTTCGCGAACGGCGGCGACCCGCGCTACTTCATCGGCTCAGCCGACCTGCGACCGCGAAATCTCCGCCGGCGCGTCGAGCTCCTCGCCCCGATCACCGACGGCCGCCACCGTCGCATGCTCGACGACCTGCTCGCTCGCTATGTGAGCGATCCGACGGGTTGGGATCTGCAGGGCGACGGCACCTACAAGCGCCGCGCCGGCGGCGTCGGGACGCAGGAATCGCTCTCATCCTGAGCGCGCGTCGCTACCGCCGCGGCGATCATTTCGTCGTCCCCACACAAGCGCCCGTGGTCGACAACCCGACCGCCGCGCGTAACACGAGAACGACGTCCGCGGCGTCGATTGACCCGTTACAGTTCGCGTCACCGCGCGGATAGATGGTCGTGGTCGAGGGTAATGAGCCGACGATTGCCTGCTGGATGAGCAGGGCGTCCGAGGCATCGATCTTCCCGTCGCCGTTCACGTCGCCGCGCAGCGCCGTTTGCGCACCGAGATCGTACGCGAACATGCCGCGGCCGTAGGTGCCCGCGACGAGTAGTCCGATCGCCGGCTGAAAGACGAGATCGTAGACGATCACATTGGGCATCCCCGCGGGACCGGCGGTCCACGAAATGCCGTTGTCGACCGACTGAAAAACGCCGACATCCGATCCGACGACGATGGCGCCGGCCCCCGGCATATAGATCGCCACGTTGGCCGGCGCGTCGATCAAGTTGCCAGTGACGTCGTGAACGGCGCCGACAAAGCCCGTCGTCGTTTCGAAAACGTGCCCGGTCCCGAAGCCGGAAACCGTGACGAGCGCGCGAAGCGGATCGGTTGGATGCGCCGTCACGCGCGTCACGAAACGGTTCGGCAGGCCCGTCGCCGCGGTAAACGTCACGCCGCCATCGCGAGAGACCAAGGCACGGCCATCGCTCGTTCCGACGTAGATCGTCATCGTGTCGGCGGGCGACACGGAGATCGAAGTGATCGTCCCCGATCCACCCGTCAGATCGGCGCCGAGCGCCGTCCAGGTCACACCCTCGTTGATCGTCTGGTAGAGCCGGAACGTTCCGAAATACAGCTTCGACGGATTGACCGGATCCATGACGAGCGGCGGAATGAATTGCGCGCGATCGGTGAGGTTGATGCCGGAGCTTCTCCGCTGCGCCGCCGCTATGCCGTCCTGCCGGAACAGGTTGCCGACCGTCGTCCCCGACCACTGCGTTTCTCCCCAGTGGACGTTGGGATTCGCATAGTTGATCGCGGTGTAGCCGCCGTCGCCGCCGATGAATGCATCCCAGAATGGCGTTCCGGTGAAGACGTGGGTGCCGTTGTCCTGCGAGCCACCCGAGATGCGCGTCCCCTGCGGATGCACGGAGATCCCGGGATAGAACTGCGTGATCGCCAAACCGGCGCTGCGCGACGACCAGCTATCGCCGCCGTCGGTCGAGAGATACACGCCGCCATCCGTGCCGGCCCACAAAATCGTTGGATCGTTGGGATCGAAGACGATGACGTGCCAATCCACGTGAACGTCCACCGCCATCGGCTTGAACGTCGCACCGCCGTCGAGTGAGCGGAACGCTCGTACGCCCGCCACGTAAATCCGCTGCGGGTCCGTTGGGTCGACGGCGAGCACCAGATCGTACGTCTGCTGCGTCCCGAAACTCGAAGCGGTGATGCCACTAGCCGCGAGCTGGGTCCAGGTGCTGGTCGCTTCATCGAACTTGAACAATCCGAGAAAGCCGCTGGTGCTGCGGTCGCCGACGAGCGCCCACACGACGCCCGGCGTCGCCTTGCTCATCGCGACTTCCACCCGCCCGATCGAATTCTGGTCGACCGACGGGAAGGGCGGCAGCTGAGACCACGTGAGCCCGACGTCTGTCGACCGATAGACGCCGCGTGACGTTGCCGGCGTCGTCACGCGGTCGCCCGCGTAGAATGTTCCCGGCTTCGTCGGATGCGCCACGATGCTCGACGCCGGTCCCGTGTTCAGCACCGGAGTCCACGATGCTCCGCTGTTCACCGAGCGCACGATTCCCGCATTCGAGAAGAGCGTCGCGCCCAGCAGAATGGAAGACGACGCCGACCCCGCGGTGGCGGGATCGACGACAAGGCTGAGAAATGGTCCGCCCGTGCCCGCGGTCGAACGCAACCCGGTGAGACCCGTCGTCCAGGTGTTGCCGCCGTCGCCGGAGCGGAGCACGCCGCAGCCATTCAGGCCACCGTTGCCTTCACCCGTCGCCGCGTAAACGATGGTCGGGTCCTTCGGATCGAGCGCCATCGCGCCAGTGGTCAGCCCACACTCGTGGTCGGTGAGCGCCGTCCAGGTGACCCCATTGTCCGTACTGCGCCAGACACCGCCGGACGCCGTGCCGGCGTACATCGGACCGCCCGGCTTCGTCGCGGGAACGATCGCCGCGATTCGTCCGGTCTCGAGCAATGACACCCACAAACCGTTTGGGCCGATCGGTCGCCAGCTTCCGGTCAGCGGCGCCGCCGCGGTCGACGACGCAAACAAGCTCGGACGTGTCCGCAGCGCATTGAACAGGTCGGCAAATTTCGCGTACGGGCGCTCGGCGAACGGATACGTGCGCTGTGCCCAAAACCACTCGTCGCGCCCTTCGATGTCTTCCTTGATTTCGCCGGCCTCTCCCGACACGCGGTCGGCGTCGCGCGCTTGGCGAGGCGGTGTGGGGCGCTGCGACCATGTGGCGCCGAGCGGCGCCAGTAGCGCGCATACGAGCGACAAGAAACGAAATTGTCGAAGAGTCATCGGAACACTCTCACGACCATGGCGTTGCTGGTTCCGGCCGACGTTTCGACCCGGATGTCATAACGACCGGTCTCCAGTGGAAGCGGCGCAGCGTCGCCGCCCGACGGAACGCGGTCGGGCACGACGACGCGAATCACTCGGCCGTCGTCGCTCGCCGGCACGTTGGTGATCTTCGCGGTGCCGAAGCGCACCGTGTTCCGGCCCGGCGTGCCCGGAACGAAACCACGGCCCTGCACGACGATCTCGACGACCGCGCCCGGCGCGACGAACACCGAATCTGGACGGAGCGATTCGATCGCCGGCGACGCCGCGTGCGATCTATGGAAGAGACCGCACGCGCCCGTGACGAAAGCCAATGAGAGGAGCGGCGTGGCGCGACGCATCCGGATCACGGCTTCCTCGAGAACGCGGGAGCGAGGTTGGCCTGCGAGACGCTGTGTGCCTCGTCGGTCGACAGCCGAAAGGACCTCAGCGCCGATGAGCGCACGACGGAGAAACGAAGCGTGTAGACGCGACCCTCGGCGAAGCCGTTCGGCGCGATCGCGGCGAATCGGACGAGTCCCGGCTGCGGGTTCACGACACGCGTCGCGCCGTCGCTCACCGTCTCTTCGCGAACGAAGCGCACTCCGCTGCTGTCGTACGCCAGGCGGGCGGTCATGCTGGCGAGTCGCGCGCCGACGACGCGCACGGTGACGTCGACTTCAGTGCCCGGCGCGGCGAGCGAATCGGACAGCTCGACGCGGGCCTCCGGCTGCACCGAGGGCGCGGGTTTCGCCTGATCGGCGCGTCGAGGTTCCGTGCACGCCGAGGCCGCGAGCGTCACGCCGAGGACGATCAGCGCCGACCGACGCCCATTCATGCCATGTCTGAAAATGCTCATCGGAAGACCACCGGAACTCTTGTGGACTGCGTTTGCCCGGTCAGGCTCGAGCCGTCGATTCCACTAACGTCCAACGCGTAAAGGTAAAGAAGACCGCTGCTGGCAGTTCTAGAAACCACCCTGATCGTTACGAGGTTCACCACACCGGTCATCCCGGTCGCGTTGGCGATCGACATGTGAATGACTCCCGACGACACGCTGAACACCGGTGCCGGCGGTCCAGCGGCCGGAAGGAAGGTGACCGTTCCCGGCAGGAAGGAGATATCAGCGTCGATCCGCGCCGCGCCCACCGTCTTGCCGCGAGTATCGAGAACGACGTTGACGACGGCCGTGTCACCGATCTTCGTGAGGTACGTCGTGAGACCCGTTCGAACGATCGGCGACGTCTTCGACGCCGCAACGATCACGAAGATCGAGTCGCTCGAGAAATCGGAAAGCGCCACGACCCAGGCGTCGCCGGCGGTCTTCGCGGTGATCTTGCCGTCGGAGGCGACGGCGGCGACGCTGGGCGATCGGCTCGCTGTCGTCACGGCGATGCCGGACACGGGCCCGTTCGGCCCCGCAACGGTGAACGTCGGCGAGAATGTGTCGCCGATGTCGAGCACCTTCACCTTTTCCGAGGCGCCGCCGAAGGTCACGTCGTAGTCCTGCACGACGAGGAGCGACACCGTGATCGTCGCCGGAGAGTTCGGGGCGCTGGGACCATTCAGCTTGACGGTCGCGTGATATGTTCCGGGAGTCAGTCCAACGATGTTGATGCTCAGCGTCATCACGGCCGGTGCGTTGACCGTGTTCAGCGTCGCGACCAGCCAACCCGCGGGCTCGCCGCTGCCGTATGCCACCGGATCGATCGTCATGCCGACGAGCGGCAGGGCGCCGGGGTTGGTGATGCTGATCGTCGACGCTTGCGGCGTGTGATTCGCCCGCGTCGCGAAGCTCACGACGTTCTTGTCGAGCGTGATGACGGGCGTCTCCGGCGGCGTCATCGTGAACTGATTGGACGTTGCGCCGACGAGATTGGGCGCCGTGAACGTCATCGTCCGCGCACCGGCCACGCCGGCGATGCCAAGATCCGTGAACGTCGCCACGCCGCCGCTCGTCGCCACCGCGACGGTTCCTGACAAGCTGCCGCCCCCGCTCGCCAGCGCCACGGTTACTGTCGTCGATGCTGTCGACACCAGGTTACCCGCGGCGTCGCGGATTTCCACGACCGGTTGCGTCGCCAACGGACCGCCGATCGCGCCACCGAGCGGCTGCGTTCGAAGACCGAGCTGAAAAGCGGCTCCCGGGGTCACCGTCACCTGGACCGAGGCGGACACCGTCCCCGCGCGCGCGGTGACGGTGGTCGTTCCCACTTTCACGCCGGTAATCGACCCGAGTGCCACCGATACTATGCTGGCGTCGTCGGCCGTCCACACGACGCTCGTCGACACGGTGCGGCCGTCCTTCGCCGTCACCGTCGCCGTGATGTTGGTCGTCA
>Ga0310811_10014105_pt1 | contig 10413 bp, 7 predicted proteins | sample YCmetagenome_FD_207642 | JGI IMG/M metagenome (GOLD analysis project Ga0310811, IMG submission 207642) | Soil microbial communities from experimental microcosm in Duke University, North Carolina, United States - YC | ecosystem: Engineered > Artificial ecosystem > Soil microcosm > Unclassified ... | reverse complement strand
GGCGAACGAGTCCGGCGCGAAGCCGGCGCGGCGGACGACCACCGTGTACGAGCCGGCTGGAATTCGCGAGAGGGAATAGTCGCCGCGCCCGTCAGTCGCGGCGCCGATCGTCGTACCGGTCAGATGAAGCGATGCGCGCGCGACGCCGACGCCCGCCGTGTCGGTCACATGTCCGCGTAGCATGCCGTCCGGAGTTTGCGCCGAGAGCGTCGAAGCCGACGCCAGCAGCGCAATGCTGGCGAGCTGAAAGAGCGCGCGTCGAACGCATAGAACTGATCCTGTCATGGCCGCCATTCCCCGCAGAGGTTCGAGAGAGACGAGAAGTGGCCAATCTGCCTGTGCGCTCACACGGCGCGTGTGACAGTGTGTCTACGAGGGCGTAACGACGCACGTCGCGCCGTTGTTACGACATTGAGAGATCTCCTATGTTGCTGTCAGCGGGATGACAACGCCCCGCGACATCTGCGATGGCTGTCTGCAAGCTGTCAACGCCCCGGTCACGTCAAGAGACGTGCAACGTCCTGCGGGCGATCATATCGTTCGCCGCGGGACGTGGACCCGCAGTCGTCCGTGCGCCCGCGGTCGTTTCACGTGTCATGGGTGCGACAGGCCCGCATCCTAGCTTGGTTGTGGTCACCACCCATGACCACGGAGAGGTCGTTATGAGTAAACTCGCATCGCTCGGGATCGCGACCATGGCGATGGTCCTCGCGGCATCGGCCGCGCAGTCGCAGGCGAGCTACAAGCGCGAGCTGCCCGACTCGCTGAAGACGCAGGCCAAGGTTGCCGAAGAGGCGGCGGCGAAAACGGCGCTCGCCAAGGTGCCGAAGGGCGAGATCGCGAGCGTGGAGCTCGAGCGCGAGAAGGGAAAGCTGCTCTATTCGTACGACATCAAGGTGCCCGGAAAGAAAGGCGTCGAGGAAGTCCACGTCGACGCGATGACGGGCAAATTCCTCTCGATGGAGCACGAGAGCCCCGAGAACGAGAAGAAAGAGGCGGCCGACGAGGCGAAGGCGAAGGCCACCCCCACGAAGACAAAGAAACCATAGCCGAGTGTTCGGCCGGGGCACGCACGATGTCACCCGGCCGTCAGGTACAGATCGATACAAATTGGCCCCGGGCCGTCGCTTGCGCCGTCTCGGGGGTGCTTTTTTCACGCACCGATGATATTGTCCGAATACATGCGTGTGCTTCTCGTGGAAGACGATCTCGAGTTGGCCGGGATCATCGAGGACGGTCTCGGCGAGCACGACATCAACGTCGTGCGCGAATCGACTTTCCAGGACGGCCGCTTGCGGGCGATGCTGGGGACGTTCGATGTCGTCATCCTCGACGTCATGCTCCCAGGCGGCAATGGTTTTGACCTGTGCCGCTCGATGCGCGAGCGCGGCGTCGGCGCGCCGGTGCTGATGCTCACGGCTCGCGATGCCATCGATGATCGGGTGCAGGGGCTGGATTCCGGAGCGGACGACTACCTGACGAAACCGTTCGCGTTTCGCGAGCTGGTCGCCCGGATTCATGCGTTGGCGCGCCGCCGACCGACGCCGCTGCCGGAAGTCGTCAACATCGCCGATCTCGCCGTCGATCTCCGCGCCCACCGTGTGCGACGCGGAGGGCGATCGATCGAGCTCACCGCCAAGGAGTTCGCGCTGCTGGAGTTTCTGGTCCGACACCGTGACCAGGTGGTGGATCGCGCGGCGATTACCGCGCATGTCTGGGACGAGAACCACGATCCGTTTACGAACGTGCTCGAGGTGCTGGTCCGTCGGCTTCGCCGGAAGATCGACGACGGCTTCGACGTCAAGCTGATTCATACGTTGCGCGGCGCGGGGTATCGACTCGGCGCATGACCGGGGGCGACACGCGTCCCACGGCGTTGCCGCAATCGTTCGGCCGCCTTCGCCTTCGCCTCACCGCGTGGTACGCCGGCACCTTCTTCGCGATTCTCGCGCTCCTCGGCATCGCGATGTTCGCGGCGATCACTCAACGCTTCGATCGGGATCTCGATGCGTCCCTCGCCGTCGACGCGAACGATCTAGCGCGTGTGGCTCGCGCGCGCATCACCACGGCACCGGTCACGGCGGCGGTCATCGATCCCGCGAGCGATCTCCGTATGCAGGACCGAACCCTGCTCGTCGTCGACTCCACCGGGAGAGCGGTCGATGGCCGCGACATCGACAGTCATTTGCGCCGCATGGCACTCGACGCGATGGGGATGGGCAATGCGGGATTCGCGTTCAACACGCCTGTGGGACTGCGCCGCGCCCGTGCCGTCCGCTTTCGCACGACCGCCGGGCAGACGCTGGTCGCAATCGCAATGGCGAGCGAGATCGAAGTCGAGGATCGCTATGCGTCGTTGATCGCGGGCTTCGGTGCAGCGGGCGTCGCGGCCGTGGTACTCGTCGCCGTTGGCGGGTGGGTGCTCGCGCGCAAGTCGGCGGCGCCGGTCGAACGCGCCGTGCTCCACATGCGTCGGTTCATGGCGGATGCCGCGCACGAGCTGCGCACCCCGCTCGCGGTCGTGCGGAGTCGCGCGGACGTCGCGCTGCAGCGATCGCGAAGCTCCGACGACTACCTCCAGGCATTGACCGGAATTTCGCAAGAGACCGAGCGCCTGAGTCGTATCGTTGACGACCTGCTCACGCTCGCGCGTGCAGACGCCGGCGAGCGCCCGATCGACCGACGACGCGTGTTCGTGGACGACGTGACGCTCGATGCCGCGGAGGCGGCGCGCGCGATCGCCGAACGCCGCTCCATTCGTCTCGAGGTCGACGCATTCGAAGAGGCGCCCGTCGTCGGCGACGAGACGCTCCTGCGACAGTTGGCCATGATTTTGCTCGACAACGCGATCAAGTTCACGCCGACTGACGGCACGGTGCGCGTGGGCGTGCGGTCGACCACCGCGGGTGCAGTACTCTCCGTTTCAGATACCGGGATCGGCATCGAACCATCGCAACTGCCGCACGTCTTCGAGCGCTTCTACCGCGGCGATCCCGCCCGAACGCCGCATCGCGGGCGCGAGAAGGGATCGTCCGAAGGTGCCGGCCTTGGACTGTCCATCGCGCGGTGGATCGCCGACGAGCATGCCGCATCGATCACGATCGAGTCTACGCCGTCACAAGGGACGCGAGTCGACGTGCACTTTCCCCTCGCGGCGGGCGGCCCGCAGGTGTCATCTTCTTGACAGGGCTGTCGCTATAACGTTGTCCGCTCTCCCCACATCCGCCGAGGTCATGCGCTTTCGCATCGCCGTTTGCCTGGCATGCGTGTTTCCTGCCGCGCCTATTTACGCCCAAATCTCTTCGCTGTCCCGGCGCGATGCCGTGCAGATGGCCATGGAGCGTGGCCCCCGAGTTGCCGTGGCACGAGCGGATACCGCGGTCGCCAATGCCGCATTCATCGGGGCACGAGCGTTTCCGAATCCCACGCTGAACGCCGGCGCCAGCAAATCGACCCCGCAGTACCACTTTACGCTCGATCTGCCGATCGACCTGCCATCGGTGCGGTCGCTTCGCGTTCGATCGGCGGAAGTGGGGCTGCGCGCGGCTAATCTCCGTTACGACTTTGCTCGCACGATGATCGCGCTGGATGCCGACACGACCTACACACGAGCGCTCGCGGCTCGGGAGCATCTCGCACTGTCGCGACGCACCGCGCTCGACGCCGATAGCCTGCTTCGCATGGTGATCCGCAGGCGCGATGCCGGTGATGCGAGTGAGATGGAGGTCGTGCTCGCGCGGATCGTCGCGGGGCAACAGACGAATCTCGCCGCGGCCGATTCGATCACCTACTTCTCGTCGATTCTCGATCTGCAGTTCGTGCTCGGGATGGCGAACGACATTCTTCCATCGGATTCGCTGACTGAGCCGCCGTCGGCCCTCGTGCCGGCGCTGACGCTCAATGAGGCGGCGGCGAGTCTCTCGCTCGAGTCGGCGACGCTCGCCAGCCGCTTTCAGCATCGCTCGATCTTCTCGACGCCTAGCATCAACTTCGGCTTGGAGTATGGCGATCCTACGCACAGCGAGCCCGGAATTCTGCCGCTGTTTGGCGTGGGTATCCCGTTGCCGTTGTTCGATCGAAACCGCGGCGGCATCGCGCAGGCCGACGCGGAGCGCGCGCGAGCTACGGCGGAGCTCGCGCTGGCGCGGGTCGAGTCGAGAAACGAGATCAACCGGGCGACGCGCGAGCGTGCGGCCGCAATGGCCCGCGTCGCCCGAAACCGTGAGCTCGTGGCGAGCGCGAATCGCGTCGCGACGATGGCGCTGACGGCCTACCGCGAAGGCGCGTCCTCGCTGCCCAATGTGCTCGAGGCGCAGCGGACAGCGCGCGAGGTCCTTGCCTCGTATATCGACGATCTCTCGAGCGCGTGGATTGCGACGGCGGAATTGCGCGCGCTCGCCACTCCTGTACCCGGCACTGCCGGAGCCCAACCGTCGCCGGGCTCACCACCATGAGACGACGACTCGTGAAGCGACCACTGATCTGGATGACCGTTGCCGGCGCTCTCGGCGCGGTGGCGTGCAAGGGCGGTGAGGCCGCGAAGGAGGAAGGCGGCCACGGCACCGTTGCGGCGCAGACGGTCGTCGTCGCTCCGCAAGGTTTTACCGAGACGTTGGGCGCCATGGGCACCGTGGCCGCCCGGCCGGGACACATCGCGACCCTGAGCGCGCCGGCACCGGGGCGCATCGCGAAGGTGAACGTCGCTGCGGGACAGGCGGTCCACGAGGACGAGGTGCTCGTTGAGCTCGACCAGGCCCCGTTCGAGGCGGCGGTCCAAAGCGCGAACGCGGCCTACACGGCAGCGCAGCAGGCGCACCAACGATTGGAGCGGCTGGCGGCGGAAGGCATCGTCGCGAAGAAAGAAGTGGAGCAGGCTGCGGCGGATGTGGCAAAGACGCGTGCCGACGTCGTCGCGGCCCGTCGTGCCGCACAGTTGTCCGTGCTTCGCTCGCCGATCTCCGGCGTGGTGACGCGAATGACCGGCACGCTCGGCGCGTCCGTCGATCCGTCGCAGGCGTTGGTTGAAGTCTCGGATCCGACGATGGTCGACGTGTTGCTCGGCGTCACTCCGACCGAGGCGGGCCGGGTCCACAGGGGCGCGAAAGTGGCACTCACGTCGGGACAATCGTCAGGCGGCGAAGCGCTCGGGGTGGGTTCCGTGGCGGATCTGTCGAGCACGGTCGATACGGCAACGCGCAGCGTCACCGTACGCGTGCAGGCGCCGACGACGCGGCGTCCACTGCGGATTGGTGAGACTGTGTTCGGCGCGATCGCGGTGTCGTCACGCGCCGCGGCGATCGTCGTTCCCCTCGAGGCGCTCGTGCCCGAAGGCGATGCGTTTCACGTCTTCGTCGTCGATGCGAATGGCGTTGCGCACGAGCGCGAGGTGAAGGTCGGCGGCAAGACCAGCACAACCGCGGAGATCACGGAAGGACTCAAAGCGGGCGAGCGCATCGTGACGATGGGCGCCTACGGCGTGCAGGACAGCTCGAAGGTCGTGCCGCCGACGAGCGAGGGAGACAGCGCGAAGAGCGAGACTCCCGAGTCGGAGTCCAAAGCGGACGCGAAGGGTGAAGGGAAGGGTGAAACGAAAGGCGCGCCGGCCAAGGGCGACGCGGCCGCGAAGGCGAAAAAGCCGTGACGGAGCAGCGGTCACTCTTCGGGCTGCTCGCGCAGCAGCGGCGATTCATCTACATGGCAATCGCCGTCTTGAGCGCGGCGGGGATCTGGGCGGCGTTCGCGTTGCCGTCGGCGATCTACCCCGAGCTTACGTTTTCGCGCATCACGATCGTGACGCAGGGCAGCTCGCTCGGCGCGCGGCAGGTGCTGTTCAGCATCGCCCGTCCCATCGAGGAAGCGATCAGCATCATTCCCGGCGTCACCCGCGTGCAATCGCGCTCGATCCGCGGCGGGAGTGAGACGAACATCAACTTCGCGCCGAAGACCGATATGGTGTTCGCGCTCCAACAGGCGCAGGCGCGCGTCAACCAGATTCGGAACGATCTGCCGGCCGGCATCGAGATCGAGATCGAGCGCTTGGCGCCGTCACTCTTCCCGATCGTCACGTACAACTTGCAGGGCGGTGATCCCGCCACGCTGTACGACATCGCCCGCTATCAGATCAAACCGCTGATCTCGCGCGTGCCGGGCGTCGGACGCGTGGACGTGCAGGGCAGCGACGTGCGCGAGATCGAAGTCGTCGCCGATCCCGCGAAGCTCGCCGCGCAGCAGATGACGTACGAGGACTTGGCCGCCGCCATTCAGGCGTCGACTACCGTCAACGCGGTCGGGCGACTGCCGCAGGACTATCGCCAGTATCTGATCGTGACGACGACCGAGGCGCACTCCATCGACGACATCGCGAACATCGTCGTCGCGCATGGGCTGCGCGTCGCGGATCTCGCGACGGTCCGCACCGGTATCGAGGACCACGTCCGCATCGTGGCCGGCGACGGACAGCCCGCGGCGCTCATCAACATCACGCGGCAGATCGGCGGCAACACGTTGGCGATCGCCGACAGCGTAGCGCACATCGCCACGACCGTTCAGCGAACGCTGCCCCGAGGCGTCGTCTTGAAGGTCGTGTACGACCAAGCCGCGCTCGTGCGCGATGCGGTCAAGTCGGTGCGCGACGCGATGCTCGTCGGCGCCGTGCTCGCCGTCATCGTGCTGCTGCTCTTCCTGCGGCACGCGCGTGTGACGGCGATCAGCGCCTCGTCGATTCCGATCACGATGGCGATCACGGTGTTCGTGATGTCGCTGATCGGGCAGACGTTCAACCTGATGACCCTGGGCGCGATGGCGATCGCGATCGGCATCGTGATCGACGATGCGGTGGTGATCACCGAGAACATCGTGCGACACGTGCACCTGCAGCCCGATCGGGCAATCGCCATCCGCGATGCGGTGCAGGAGCTCATCATTCCGGTCACGACGTCGACGCTCACGACGGTGGTCGTCTTCCTTCCTCTTGGATTGCTCACCGGCGTCGAGGGACAGTTCTTCAAGGCGCTGTCGATCACGCTCACGATCGCGGTGCTCGTTTCGCTCGTCGTGGCGCTCACGATCATTCCGCTTCTGAGTGAGCGGTTCCTCACGGCTCGGGACGTCCAGACCGCGGAGGGTGAACCGAAGGGCCGGCCGCTGGCCGGCATTGGCCGCGCCATCGATTCACTCGCCCCACGCTACGAGCGCGCACTGGGCGGCGCCCTGCGACATGCGAAGTGGATCTTTCCGATCGCGGCCGTGCTCGTCGTCGCGGGCATTCTCGTCCAGCGCGCCGCGCCGACGGGCTTCCTGCCGGAGATCGACGAGGGAGCGTTCGTTCTGGACTACTGGACTCCCGGCGGCACCGCCCTCGACGAGACGAACCGACAGGTCAACATCATTGAGAAGATTCTCATGTCGACGCCGGAGATCGCCGGGACGTCGCGGCGAACTGGTGCCGAGTTGGGTCTGTTCGCTACGGAGCAGAATCGCGGCGACATCAACGCGCGGCTCAAGCCGGAGCGCGAGCGCGACCGGTCGATCTTCCAGGTGATCGATGAAGTGCGCGACAAAGTGACTGCCGCAGTGCCGCGCGTCCGCGTCGAGTTCGTGCAGATCCTGTCCGACGTCATCAACGACCTGGCGGGCGCTGCGAATCCGGTCGAGATCAAGATGTTCGGACCTGATTTGGCGGCGCTCGAGGCCTACGCCAAGCGCCTCGAGCCGAGGATGTCGAAGGTCGACGGGCTGGAGGACTACTTCAACGGCGTCAGCGAACCGAGCGCCGAGATGGACATGTCGATCAGCCAGGCGGAGGCGAATCGAGTGGGACTCACGCCCTCACAGGTCGCGACGGAGCTGAGTGGAACGCTCCTCGGCGAACCCGCCGGCGAAATTCGGCTCGACGATCGTTCCGTCGGCGTGCGCGTGCGAGCGCCGGATTCGGTTCGCTTCAATCCGCGGCTGCTCGGATCGATCCCGATCGTCGCGCCACAGACCAAGACCGCCGTTCCGCTCGGCGCGTTGGCCACGTTCCAACCGGTGGAGACGCGCTCCGAGCTGCTGCGCGAGAATCAGCAGCAACTGATCAAGGCGACCGCGGATCTGTCTGGCCGCTCGCTCGGTCCCGTGATGCAGGACGTCAAAGCGGTGCTTGCTGAGAATCCGCCGCCGCCCGGCATTCGCGTTGAGCTGGGCGGCCAGTACGCGAGCCAGCAGGAGGCATTCCGCGCGCTGCTGTTGGTGCTCGGCCTGGCCGCGGCGAGCGTCATCGCGGTCATGGTGATTCAGTTCCAGTCGTTCGTGGAGCCGCTCGTCGTGCTGCTCGCGGCGCCGCTGTCCTTTGTTGGCGCGATCGGGCTGCTGTTGATCACGCGAACGCCGCTCAACGTGTCGTCGTTCATGGGCCTCATTCTGCTCGTTGGCCTCATCGTGAAGAACGGCATCATCCTGATCGACTTCACGCGCCACGTGATGCGAGAGGAAGGCCTGGCTCTGGAGCCGGCGTTGCGGCACGCCGCGCGGATTCGTCTACGCCCGATTCTGATGACGACGCTCTGCACCCTCTTCGGTCTCTTGCCGCTGGCCCTGGGCATCGGTGCGGGAAGCGATCTCCAGAAGCCGCTCGCGTTGGCGGTCATCGGCGGTCTCGCGCTGTCGACGCCGATCACGCTGTTCCTGGTGCCGACGCTGCTCGTATCCATTCGGGGCCGCGAGTATCGCTATCGGTCGCCGACGTCGACGCCGGCACCGTCTGGTCCGACGCTGGGCGCGGCGGATGCGCGAACCTTCGCGGATTGAACATCGATCGCCGCGCCGCGTCGAGCTCTCAATCGGGACGCAACAACGGAAAAGAACGAACACGAATCACACGAAAAGGCACGAATCGAACCGATGTAGCACGGACCGGATCGCGCCAAGACGCCGCTCAAACGAAGGCGGTTGGATTCGTGCTTGTTCGTGTCATTCGTGTCTCTGATTTTGTTCGTTTCTGAGTTTTCTGATTTGTTGATCCCGTGGACTTAGACGGACTCGCCGGCGAAGACCAACGGCCAGTGGCTGGCGATATCGGTTGATTCTTCCCCGCGCTCACAGAATCAACTCGCGTCTCACATCCGCGACCGACGCGCATCCCGCCAGCGCCATCGCGAGGTCGATCTCGTCGCGCAAATGGCGAAGCACGGCGCGTACGCCCTCGGCGCCGTCGAGGGTGAGTCCCCACAGCACCGGACGTCCAACCAGCACGGCCCGCGCCCCGAGTGCGAGTGCCTTGAGCACGTCCGTGCCTCGCCGCACGCCGCCGTCGATCAGGACTTCAACGCGCCCAGCGACCGCCTGCACGATCGGCTCGAGCATCGTGATGGGCGCCGGGACGGAATCGAGCTGCCGGCCACCGTGATTCGACACGATCACGCCTGACGCGCCGTGATCGATCGCGAGCACGGCATCATCGGGCGCGAGAATCCCCTTCACGAGGATCGGCAGCGGCGAAATCGATCGGAGCCACTCGACGTCCTTCCACGTGAGACCGGGATCCCACTGTGCGGCGATGTACTGTGCGAGGGCAGAGCCGCTCGCTCCGCCTTGGTGTTTCGCCGTTGAGTGTGACGCCGGAAAGTTACCGAGCTCCAGATGCGCGGGCATGCGAAGCGCGTTGCGGCGGTCTCGTTCGCGCTGGCCCGCGAACGGCGTGTCCACCGTGAGACAGAGCGCGCTGAATCCCGCCGCTGCCGCGCGCCCCACGAGCTCTTGGGTGATATCGCGATCGCGATAGACGTAGAGCTGAAACCAGCGAGGTCCGTCGCCTGATGCGCGGGCGATCGCCTCGAGGCTGACGTTCGAGACGGTGCTGGCGCAGAAGATCGTGCTCTCCGCCGCGGTGGCGCGCGCAGTCGCCTCCTCGCTCTCGGCGTGACACAATCCGTGGAATCCCATCGGCGCGACCAGTGCTGGAAACGCGACAGGCGTCCCCAGCACGGTCGTCTCGAGAGATCTCGCGGCCACGCCGCGCAGCATGCGCGGCAACAGTTGCAAGCGAGACCATGCGGCCCGGTTCTCGGCGAGCGTCCACTCGTCGCAGGCGCCGCCCGCGATGTAGTCGTACAGCATCGGATCGAGTCGCGCCCGCGCCAGTGGCTCGAGGCTCTCGAGATTCAGGATTTCCAGCATGCCGCAAAGCTAGGCCGCTTTGTCCCACGCGAAAGTGATCATGCGCGCGACCCGCTTGTGGGTCGTTCGGTCCCCGTTGAGCTTTCGTGTTTCCATTCGTCTCCGCCCCACCCGGAGTCTCCAGCACAGAAATGCTCGACGTTGTCAACCAATGGGTTGCGCAGTACGGCTACGCGCTCGTCGCGGTGTTCCTGCTGATCGAGGCGGCCGGCCTGCCAATCCCTGGCGAGACCGCACTGGTCACCGCCGCGGCACTCG
>Ga0310811_10014103_pt1 | contig 10414 bp, 4 predicted proteins | sample YCmetagenome_FD_207642 | JGI IMG/M metagenome (GOLD analysis project Ga0310811, IMG submission 207642) | Soil microbial communities from experimental microcosm in Duke University, North Carolina, United States - YC | ecosystem: Engineered > Artificial ecosystem > Soil microcosm > Unclassified ... | reverse complement strand
ATCCATCCCCCCGATATAAGCCGCCAGCTTGTCCCGTCCATCATGTGATAGCAGAACCGCCAGCACATGTCTGCCCGCAGAAAGCTGCAAAGGGATCGCCCCATCTCTTATATTGACCACTCCCGTCGCCTGCCCATCCACAAAGAGGCTGGCCCGGTCCGCACCCTCTATCAGTAAAGTATATAAGCCCTGTTCATCAACCGTCACCCTCGTCCGATACCATGCATTTGCCGTCGTATTCCCATCAGCCCCCATCTGCAAAGGCCATTCGCTAAATTTCCATGAGCTATCATTATAGTCTGTTGCAGCCACACCCGTCACCCACCGCCGCTGCCAACTACCCAAAACACCTTGTCCCTTCAAAATCCGCCCGCCGGGTCGCGCGGCCAATCGAATAGTCCTCGCCCCCGAATACACCAGCGCCCCAACTGTATCTTCCGTCTCCAAAGACAAACGCCCTTCGTTGACCTCCACCTTTCCCACATATCGCGGTCCGACAATGATCCTGTCTCCAACGACCCAGCATCGGTCCACCATCTCCTTATTCATAGCCAACACCCTCACATCGCCCACGCTATAACTCACCGGCTCTCCGTTCAAAGGCGCCGCCACCTCCAGCGGGACCAGTTGACCCTTATTCAAAAAACTCAACCTTCCGGTACCGTATACGATCAGTGTAGTCCCAAACTTGCCAAATATCGGCATCGTATTACCTACCAATCTGACCGTACCCGTCAAGGCACAATCATGCACCACCGGCATGGTCTCAGACGCACTATCCAAAAAGCTTATAGCATCCGGCGTACACAATTCAGAAGCAAAACTCCTGGCAAAAAACGCCGCCCGCTTAAAAGCATAATAAATAGGCCGCAGATCGCCCGCCTGCCCCACAGCCGCACCATAATCATAGGATGCTGCATCTTCATCATTATTCGTATACCCAAAATTACTGCCGCCATGAGCCATGTAATAGTTGTATCCGCCTCCGCCCCGCGCTATGATCTTCCAGGTCCTGTGCTCAAACACACGCGCAGCCGAATCCCCCGACCCATAGCCATTATACCATACGCTCCAGAACTCCGTCGAGAACCATGGATTTGGCCTCGCCGGGTCCCTCAAAGACAAAGTCTCCCCCGCCGGATCACTGTCATGATGAAGCCCGCTAAAGAAATAAGGCACCTCCAATCCCAACGCCAACGCCCTCTTCCGCAAAAAAGAAAAATAGCTGTTCGGCTCGTCCGTCCCCCAACCCGCAGGATGTTCATTTTCCAATTGCACCATGATCACCGCCCCACCCTTATGTATCTGGTTGGAAGACACAATAGGCATCAGCCTGTCAAAGAACAGGCCCACATATTTTTCAAAAATAGCGTTGGGTTCCCTTACCCTCAATCCAGGTTTGAACTTCAGCCACAACGGATATCCTCCATTATCCCACTCCGCACAATAATAAGGCCCCACACGAACTATCGCATACATATCCATCCTCTTCACCAGCTTCAAAAAAGCATCCAGGTCATTCTCGCCCTTAAAGTCAAAAACCCCTTCCCGGGGTTCATGAATATTCCAAAATGTATATATCTCGACACAGTTAAACCCACAACGCTGCAGCCGCAGGAGTCGATCAGCCCACAGAGCCCTCGGCACCCGCGCATATTCCATACCCGCCGACACCAGAAAGGTCCGCTTGCCATTTACAAAAAATCCGTTCCTGTCAAAACTGATCGAAGCCCTGGCAGCCGCTGCCGCAGGAAAGATGTGATCATTCGGTTGCTGAGCACTTGCAAACAAAACAAAGACACAACCAAGAAGAAAACTATAAACGTGGCGCATATTTCTTATACATTCTCCTGACCACTTCCACCGCATCCCCCACCGGCTCTTCCGGGTATACAACCCCATTGGTGTTTACCCACTTCCACTCCCAATCTTTAATAGACTGTTCGAAATCCGTGGTTTCCATTCTGTCACCCAAAACAAACTTGTGACGCAGATAAACAAAATACTGCTCCCATCGCGGTCTGTAAAAATCCCTGATCAACCCCGCCCACTGCCGGCACGAATACTCATGCAGCCCGCTTTCCTTATCTCCCCAGAGCGTTATCAGATCCCGGGCATTCTTTTCATACAGGTCTTTCTCCGCAGCATCGACGCCGCACCTCCGCGCATCCCCGATCCACCTGCCCAACAAAAAATCCTTTCGCGTCGATAACAAAATATCCATATCATCCATCAATTCCAAAAATTCGTTTGTATAGCGGTCATATCCCGCCACATCATGCTGCAAATACGCCAACACCCATTTCTGTTGCAAAGGCAACGCATAGTTCGCCAGCACCTGCCGCGTAATATCCACCAGGTCATACCGAAATCCATCGCTCCCCCCATTACCCCGCACACCTTCACCGCCCAATCTATCAGCAGCCTGCACAAACAATCCCCACGCTTTCACCAGTTCCGCCGGCTCATAATCCAACTTGGTCCTTACCCTCTCCCCCCAGGCCTCCGTCATCGGCCTCGATACAATAATTGACTCCGGGCCGCCTTCTCCCAACCCACCGGCGTAAACTGTCTTCAAAAGTATCCCCCACGCAGTATCCACACGGGCATCCGATCGTCCATAACGCTGTAAAGCATATCCCCGAAGCCAACGGGGCACATCTATCGCACTATCCCTCCACACATTTTCCAACATCAATTGAAACAAAGCCGGATTCTGCTCGATCCCCTCCGGTGTCAACCCGATCCCTTCCATTCTCCCCTTCAAATTATCTTTCAACACCTCCGCCGGCCCGCTCGCCACCGCCTCCATCCTTCCCCACATCGAAACATTCCCCCCAAAATTTTGCAGCATATTCCAGATCCACGGCTTGCCATAATAACTATTCGTCCGGTTCCATACCGGATGACTCTCACTATAAAGATCCAGCACGATCATCTGATCATCCGGCACCGCCTTCAAAAGAGCCTGTATCTGCGGAGCCTTCCAGTAAGCCGCATTGTAATGGAACATCCAGCCCTGCATCACCCATATGGCCTTCGCGTCCGCCCCGGCCATAGAAGCAAACACCTTTTTGCTCATCTGGCTCAAATAAGCGGAATCATCCGTCGGCGGCACATTCTCATTAAAAGTATCGGCGGAATAAAAATGATCGGTGCCATACTCGGCAGTCTGCGCCGCAATGAATTGCTGCCCGATCTTTTCGAACAAAGGATCGGAAGGATCCAATATATAGACATCCTCAAACCCCGCCCCCCAATTCGTCTTCTTGACCTTCGCTCCCGGAAAACGCGACACGAACGACGCCGGCACATGCCCCGTAAAAGAAGCAAGTACGGGTTTCATCCCCATCGACCGCTCCGCGCCAAGTATCTTCTTCTGTAATTCCCGGTGCGAATCCATCCAATGCTGCGGCAATGGCCCGCCCCACGCATCGATATTCCCCATCCAGAACCAGCTGAAATAAGCCGGCCCGACAAAAAACGTAGAAAGCTCCGCATCCGTAAAACCCATCCGCCGGTAGACCTCCTGCCAGATAGCCTCCTCACCCGTCAGGGCCAGCGGCAGATTGATCCCGTTCAGCGTCATCCAGTCGATCTCCCGCTGCCACCGCGCCCAGTCCCACCAGGCCATCGAGTAATTGAATGTACAATAGTTGAGATAATACCGGTACCGGTAAGGCGTCTCCCTTCGTACCTTTTCCTTCACCACCGGCAACACTGCCGGCAATCGCAGGTCGATCCCATTCCCCGTCACAAGGCTATGACAGTATTCACGCAGATAATAATTCAGTGCCGATCCCACACTAAGCCCATTGCTCCCCCGCAAAACGATCTTGCCCTTCCTGCTCTCCAGCTCAAAGACATCCTTCCCCTTCGAGGGAGCGAGATATTCCGCGACAAATGAGCTGGCCCGGCCTCCCGTTACTCTGTCAATGAAAGCATTCACCGCCGCCCCATCCAAGCTACCCTCCTTCGCCGCAAGAAGCCCCGATCCTCTCAGACTGCCAGCATCCCGCTGTCCAAAACACAGCGGTCCACACCCCAGTGTTATAAGAATAAAAAAAACGGTCCTTCTCAATAATTTGTATTTTGTTTGATCACACCCTTACTCTCATCAATGATCTGTTGTGGTATGGGCATATAATAATCCTTAGGCCTGGTAAAGGTACGGGCCGGAACGATAACCGAACCATTATATGGCGGCAGCGGACTGGCGGCCATCGGCTTGCCCACGATCGTATCCAGGTTGATCAGCTTGTCCTTGTCCCAGCGCAGGATATCCTGCCAGCGGGTATTCTCACCCCCCAGCTCAACGCGCCGTTCATGGATCAGCTGGGCCATCGTCGCACCGCTTCGCGGCAGCAACCCGGCGCGGGTACGAACTGCATTCAACTCTGCATCCCCGCCGCCGGGACCATTCTGCCTTATCTTAGCCTCCGCTACCAGCAGATATATATCCGCGCTGCGCAGCAAAGGTTGTTTGAGATTGAAATCGATGAGACCGGCATGAGTCTTGGCGCCATCCGACACAAAGGCCGTATACTTCCGGATACAATAACCCGTAGCCGACATACTTGGCAACATCCGCCCCGTCTCCTGACCGATCATTCCGGAAAACATCTGTACCGCATCCGCAGTATCGATCGTGATCATATTGAACTGGTAAGGAATGGAATCTCCCACAGCAACCAGCGTAGCCCGCTTGCGAACAGTGTCCGCAGTCTCAAATTCCTCGGCAAAATTCTCCGTCGGCTGATGGAATCCCCAACCCTGCCATGACCTTGGCGTAAAATATTGACTTATCGCCGACGTAGGCACATTGGCAGTAAGCTGGCTGTTATTCCAGACAGCAAACAATATCTCGGAGTTGCTCTCCTGGTTCCCGATCGTGAAATTATCCGTATACTTTCCCGCCAGCGCATAATTGGGATCGTTTACCACCTTTGACCCATAAGTGATCGCATCCCCCAGCCGGTCCTCGATCATATACAGCTTGCAAAGCATTCCCCAGGCAGCACCCTTGCTAACCCTTCCCTTATCGGCATCGCCGTACGTCTCAGGCAGCAGATCTGCCGCCTTCAGCAGGTCCGACTCCACCATCGCCCTTACACTGTCGATCGGCGACTTGGCGACATTATATTCCACAGCAGTCACATTCTTTTCAGTGATCAGCGGGACCTCGCCATAGATCTCGCTCAGGACAAAATATGCATAAGCCCTCAAAAAATACGCTTCTCCCATCGACCGCTGACGGATCGCATCGTCCATTACCGGAACCTTGGGGATATACAGCAGGGCATTATTCGACCGGCCTATCTGCTCATAGGCAAAAGCCCATGTGACGCCAATTATCTGCTGCGTCGCATTCTGGTTAAAGATCTCCAGCGCCTTGAAATCATCATGGTCCCCTGCGACAAAGATATCATCCGACTGATCGTCAAATACATAGATATGATGCCCGATCCAGTCTTCCGTATACAGCACATTGTATATGCCATTGATGCCCGCAAGCACATCGGCCTGGTTACGCCAGTAGTTACCGGTATTATACTGCCCGCTTTGCGGCTGGTCCAGCGGATGTTTGATACAGCCCGCGATCACGGCAGCCGTCACCACAGTGATCAAACCAAATATTATATAGTTGCGTCTTTTTTTCATATTGTCATTTTTTGCGGGTTAGAAACTCACCGTCCCTCCAATGGTAATGTTACGGGACTGGGGGTACTGCGCCACGTCCACACCTCTCTGCAATCCAGGTGTTGTAGCATATGGATTCTGAACGCTCGGACCCGAAGCTCCCGGGTTAGTATACCCCAGTTCCGGCGTATATCCCTTATATCCCGTAATGGTGAATGTATTGTAGCTGCTGACATAGATCCGGATCTCCGGGATCTTTGCATTGCCGATCTGTACCTTGGGTATGGTATATCCTATCGCCACGTTCTTCAGTGAGACATATGCGCCATTCTGAACCCACATGTCGGACGAACGGTAATTGTTGTTCAGGTTGTTTACCGACAGTCTCGGAATGCTATTGCTTGTCCCCGCCCCGTGCCAACGGCCATTCTGCTCGGCATACCAGTTGTAGACCTGCGTGGCGTCCAAACCCACCAGCCGGTCCGCATCATACAGTTTGAACCCCGTCGCCCCCGCAAAATTGAAACTCAGATCAAAGCCCTTATAGCTCACCGACCCATGAAGACCAAACTCGAACTTCGGATTCGGATCACCCAGCCTCGTCCTGTCCTTATCATCGATGATCCCGTCTCCGTTCAGGTCACGAAAATGGACATCGCCCGGTTTGATATTGCTCTTGTTCGGATCATTCGCGATATCCGGATCCTTGTCGATATCAGCCTGCGTCTGGTACAGGCCGGCCGTCTTAAAACCATAGAAAGATGCCACCGGCTGTCCCTCATAGGTACGGGAAATATCCACATTCTCGCGACCATAGATCGGACCCGCCAGGTACACCGCCGGACCAAAAAGCCTTGTCACCTTATTGGTGATGAAGCTTCCGTTCACTCCAAATGAATATCCGACCTTGCCAGCCGTGTTCGAGTAGTTCAGCTCTACCTCCACACCATGATTGTTGATCCTTCCCTGGTTCAGATCAGGCAGCGAGATATTTCCCGGATCATCGGTCGCAAGACCATTCCCGTTCTGCGCACCAAAGGTTTCTACCAGCTGATAAGGGATCAGCATGTCCTTCGTGTTCTTATTAAAATAAGTGATCGTCGCAGCCAGGTGATTGTTCAGCGTCGTCAGCTCAGCGCTGATATTTGTCATGACCGCCCTCTCCCAGGTAATATCGGGATTGGCAATGCTGATGACATAGGCGCCATTCTGATAGACCGTACCCGTGCCCGTGCTGTAACCATATCCGCCGCCGCCCAATCCGCCGCCGCCGCCATATCCAATACCGCTCAGGTACTGGAAGGGACCGACATTCTGATTCCCCAGCTCACCCCAGCCGCCCGTTATCTTTAGGCTGTTGATGGCCTTTACATTGTCCCGGAAGAAGTCTTCGTCAGACACCCGCCAGCCCGCAGAAAAGGCAGGGAAATATCCCCAGCGTTTTCCGGGCGGGAACTTGCTGCTGCCATCAGCTCTGAAGGTCCCCGTGAGCAGATACTTGCCCATAAAAGCATAGTTCGCACGGACAAAATAAGATTGCAATCCCGCCGATGGCGTATTAAAACCAGTATTCCCCGCGCTGCCGCTGTTCCCCAGGTTCAGCACCCGTTGATAAATGCTCGTATCGTCATACCCGATCCTGGAGGCATTGAAATAATTTCCCTTAAAGGTCTGGGCAGAATAACCGCCCGTCAGGTTTAAGTTATGTGAGCCGAACTGCTTATTATAAGTAAGGTAATATTCCTCGAGAAAGGACCAGCTCTTGCCCGATCCGCGCGTCAGCGTGGCAGACCCCGGTCCGCGGGCCTGATCAGGCATCGCATTGTCGAATTCATAAAAATCCTCCGTACTCTGGTCATATCCATAATTAGCCCTGAGTTTTAAACCCTTTATGATCTCCAGCTCCGCATACCCGTTGGCCAGGATCCGGTCGAACTTATCGGATTTTTCTATCTCGTTAGCCGTCGCCACCGGGTTATTGATATCCCCCAGACCATCTATATTGGAATTTCCGTAAGAGCCATCCGGATTTTTTACGGGAATGCCCGGGTTGAACCGTATGGCGCTCCAGACCAATCCCGCCTGTGACGACTTGGTATTGGGCGCGCTTCCGTCCGTATGCGAATAGACGATATTCTCACCCACCTTCAACCGGTCGAAGATCTTATGCTCCGAATTGATCCGGAAACTATACCGTTTGAAATAGGAATTATCAATGATGCCTTTTTGATCATAATAATTACCCGAAAAACTGTACGTGCTGGTTGCATTACCCCCGCGCATCGCAAAGTCCGCATTCTGCGTATGCCCCGTGTTGAACAATGCCCGCTGCCAGTCCGTCTTCTGTGTCGCATACGCACCACTCGTCCAGATGCCCGGCACCGTACGTCCGTCGTTGGTATAAGCTTCCTGCTTCAGCTTCACCAGGTCCGGCGCCGTCAACACGTCCAGGAATTTCACGGCCTTGTCGAATCCATTATAATAGCCAACAGTCGTCTTCAGCTGCTCTCCGAAATTCCCCTTCTTCGTCGTGATCAGCACAACCCCATTGGCCGCACGCGAACCATAAATGGCCGAAGAACTGGCATCCTTTAATATTTCTATAGAAGCTATATCGTTCGGATTGACATCATTGAGCCCATTTGCAGGCACTCCATCGATGACAACCAGCGGATCGGAATTATTCACCGTACCCGTACCCCGGATCCTGATGCTGGGATTACTGCCCGGAGATCCATCGTCCCGGATAATGTCAACACCCGATGCACGCCCCTGCAAAGCAGTAGCCGCATTGCTCACCGGCAGGTTCTTGAAGTCATCCCCTTTTACCGTACTGACACTGCCGGTTACATCCCGCTTCCGCTGGGTACCATATCCCACGACCACCGCATCAGCCAGACCGGTAGCATTGGGCAGCAGCTGGACTGGGACATTTTTCAAACCATCCAGCCTGATCCGCTGCTCTTTATAACCGACATAGCTGATCACCAGCTCGTCACCGGTCTCAGCATCGATACTGTAGTTCCCATTCTCATCCGTCTGTACAGTCTTCCCGCCTTTACCCAGCCGGACCGTCACACCTCCCAGCGGCTTACCACTTTCGTCGGTGATCTTCCCCTTGACAGCCGTGTCGGGCTTTGCCGGAGAGTTGCCTGGAACTTTTAACTCCGCAGCAGATCCCGGCGGCGCCATCGACTTCACCGGCGTGATGATGACTTTGCGGCCATCCCGGATAGTATAACCGAACTTTCCAGCCAACACCTGATCCAAAATACTGGCAAGCGGAACATCGGTAACATCCAGGTCGACCTTACCCAACTGCCGGAGATAATCGTTGTTGTAAAAAAATCGATACTTGCTTTCCTGTTGAATGGCATTAAAAATTTCATGGGCCCCCACCTGCCTGACATGGAAGCTGAACTTCTCCTGGGAATAGCCATGGGCTGACACCTGCAGACAAAGAGTCATAAGCAGGGCAAAACAAATTTTCAGCATAGTTTTAGTTTTGGTCGGCAACAAGCTTCACCACGTTGCTATCTATTTTATAATTAAACCTCGTCGTCATTTTAAGTATCTCCAAAGCCTGGGACAAGCTTTCTTTCTCAAAGATCCCACTCACATGCTCCCGTCTCAACAGCTCAGTCCCGAATTCGATATGGACCGCATAACGCCTTTCCATCTGCCTCGCTACCTCTTCAAACGATTCATTATTAAATACCATCTTATTATTTATCCAGTCCGTTTCCGCCTGCGCCAGGAATTGTACCTGGTAACGAAGCTCGTTCACCTTTACGCTATCAAGGGCGGACTCCTCTTTTCGAGCAACATTCATAACGGTCAGCTTCTCATGCGGCGATAGAAGGATCTTTTTCTCAGGGTCTTCATTCATGATCACCTGGATCTTTCCACTGATCAATGTCGCCGAGACCTGCGCATCCTCCCGGTAAGCCTTCACATCAAATCGCGTCCCCAATACCCGAACCGTGATCTTTCCCGTATGTACAAAAAAAGGCTGATGCGCCTGCTGGGCTACGTCAAATAAGGCCTCCCCCTCCAGATGCACTTCCCTCGTCTTACCCGTAAAAGAAGCAGGATAGACCAGCCGGCTTCCGGCATTCAACCATACCTTTGTCCCATCCGCCAGCACCAGCACCCGCTTCCCGCCATATCCCACTTCCACGGTTCTATTCATCATACTCATCGCCGCCCCCGCCGGCTCCTTGCCCCACTGGTAATAGCTCAGCATTCCAATTCCTGCCAAACCCAAAAAAATGGCCGCAGCTACCCGAATCACCCGCCTCATCGACCTTACCCTACCCCTCTTCTCCGGCTCCGCATTCATCCTTTCCGCCAGATGCGCCCAGCCACTATCCACCAGGTCAGCCTCCGGCATACTCTTCTCCACATGCTCCGCGCTCCCCTTCAGGGATCCTACAACCTCAGCCAGCCAGGAATAACCAGGGTCTATAGATAAAAGCTGCGCCAACTCTTCCAGCTCCTTTGGAGAGGCAGTCCTCCCCATTTTCTTCGCCATCAGTTCAATGACCCGGGCATTTTCAATTGAATTTTCTCTCATTCAGAGAACAGGACACAGGTACTACCCATTTTTCTTAAAAGAAACCGAAATATTTTTCGGCAGCGAAGGGCGGAGAGCCGCTTCCAGTTTTTTCAACGCAATACTTAGTTGGGTAGTAACGGTCTTGTAGGAAATGTCTAAAATATCGGCAACTTCAGAGGCGGACAACCCGTCCTCCTTTACCAGTTTGAATATCAG
>Ga0310811_10014102_pt1 | contig 10415 bp, 6 predicted proteins | sample YCmetagenome_FD_207642 | JGI IMG/M metagenome (GOLD analysis project Ga0310811, IMG submission 207642) | Soil microbial communities from experimental microcosm in Duke University, North Carolina, United States - YC | ecosystem: Engineered > Artificial ecosystem > Soil microcosm > Unclassified ... | reverse complement strand
GTCTCCAGCGTACGCCGGCGAATCCACCCGACCTTGATGATGACTCGCTTGTCGGTGACGGCGAATTCCGACGACGAGGAGCGCACCCACGCCGAGACGAACGACACGAGGCTGACCACGCCCAGGACGAGCACGGCCCACCAGAAGGGTGGCTGGAATATCGCGAGCGCGACCGCAATGAGCGTCAGCGTGGCAAAACTGAAAAACACATTGTACAGGCTGCGATGGAGCCGAGCGCGATAGAGAACGGTTTCATTCGGCAGCAACTGCGAATCGACGTATGACATGCTGATTCCTCGACCTCACGGAGCGAGGAGAAGGTACGCCACGGCTTGCCAATCCGCACTCCTTGCTCGGCTCCGCGGTGACACGAGCTCGTCTCTAGCCCTACGGCCAGTTTGTCCGCGCCCAGCGAATCAAATCGACCATCGCGCTCCCGCCGGCGGCCGCGTTGTCGTCTTCAATCGTCCACCAGAGGAAAGTTTCCTTTTCGCCGCCGCTCACCGTTCCGACAGCGTAGGGAAGGCCTGACCAAAAACCGAAAACCGGTCCGCCTGAATCGCCCGGCGTCGAGTCGGCGTAGAATTCCAGCTCGTCGGCGTTTCCGTCCGAATCATCGTCGACGATCGGGAACCACATCTGGCGTGATGGTCGATTGGCGCCCGCCACGGCGCCAGGATAGCCGGCGAGCGTCCAATAGTTCCCGCCTTCCCAACCGCTGTTGTATGTCTTCGCGCCAAAGTAGCCGCACGAGTTGCCGAGCGGCGTGTAGAGGCGCAGCACGATCATGTCCCACGCCGAGACGGTCAGGTTCGTGTTGTAACCCCAATAATCGGAGACCCACGAGCTCACTCCCGGTCCTAGCGTCGAGCCGCCGTCGTAATAGGCGGGAACGAACTTCATCGCCCAGTTCGACGATCCCCACGGCGCCATGTGCCCGGCCGTCAACACGACTCGGCCGCCGATGAGCACGCCGGAGCCGGACCACGCGTAGTTCGGCTTCGAGAAGTCGTTCCACACGAAGATTCTGCCGATGCAGGTCCACGGGTAGCCCGACGGATAGAACACCTGGCGGTCGTCCGTGCCGAACACGCCGTAATGCGGTTCGATGAGTCGCCCATCAACGCGACGCAACAGCGGCTGGCTTTTCGCGACGACTTTGGGATGCGGCGTGTAGTCGAGCCACTGCGGCTGGAATGCGTCGGTGCCGATCGACGCCTTGGCGCCTCGCGCGACCTCCTGAACTGACATTCGTCCCGCACGCTGGCCGGGCATCACCAAACCCGCTCCAGGGGGCAGGTCGAGCTCCCAGGTGTACGGCGCCTCGCGCGATTCGCTCAACCCGCGTGGCTCGACCTGAAGTTTCGGAACGTGAATGCTCACGTGCTGGGTCGCGGCCGCCGCCGCGAGCTCTGACGGAATGCTCTTCTCGGCACGCGCGTTCTCGAGCTTCAGGAACTCGTCGGGCGTGGATGGAGCGGTGCGGTCGGATGCCCTCGCATTCCCGGTTGCCGCGGATTTCGCGACACGTTTGGTGGGGCTTTTACGGGGCCCTCGTTTCGCCGCCATGATGCCTCCCCTCTTCGTGGCCCGTCGCCTTTCTCGGTCGACGGACAATGCTGAATTGGCTCGCGGCTGATCGATGGACCGCGTGGCGAAGCAGGGGCGCGCCGCGGAGGACGGGAATCCGAGGCCGGCTCGCGTTCGTCGCGAACGCCGTCGCATGTATCGCGGAGTGCGGAACGCCGATCAGCGAAAGCCGGCCGGACCTATCGCTTGATCGCGCCAGCGCGATCGGCAGAGCGTGGATTCCGTGCGCCGACGAGAGTAGTGCGGTTGGTCGGGCCTGTCAAGAATTTCGCCCGTAACAGAGAGACCAAGGAGTTTTATTAGCGAACTTTGTTCTGATCCCGGCTCGATCTGCTGCAATGAACGCATCCCGGACTTCCGTCGCGTTCCAGGTGAAGTGACCTCGACAAGGGCGCCGCGGCGCGCCATGGTTCAGCGTCCCTTTCGCCCGAGTGTCCCCCATGCGCTTTCGCATTGCCGTCCCGTTCCTGGCCGCGCTCGTTCCCGTGATCGCCGCGGCGCAGAGTGCGTCACCGGTTGCCGACGCCTTCCGCAACGAAGTGAAGTCTCGTGGCAAGAACCTGATGGCCGCGGCCGAGGTCATGCCGGCCGACAAGTACGGCTTCAAGCCGACCCCGGCGCAGATGAGCTTCGGCGACGTCGTCCTGCACCTCGCCGGCGGCAACGACGCGTTCTGCAGCGCCATCGGTGGTGTCAAGGCACCGATGCGCACCAAGGTCACGGCCGCCGACGGGAAGGCGGCCCTAACCGCCCGCCTCAAGGAGACATTCGACTTCTGTAATGAGGCTCTGGCGAAGCTCGACGATTCGAAGCTCGGTGAGCCGATGAACATGTTCGGGATGTCGTCCACGCGCGCCGGTTTCATGATCATCGCGGCCGACGATTGGGGCGACCATTACAGCCAGAGCGCGATCTACCTTCGCCTCAACGGGCTATTGCCGCCGACGGCCAAGCCACCGACGAAATAACGCTTGTCGAAGGCAGGGTCGAGCAGAGGGTATCGCGTCGCCTACGCCGGGGGGGGGTTCCTGAGCTCCTCGGCGAGCCCGATGAGAAGACCTTCGGGACCGCGGATGTAGCAGAGCCGATAAATCTCTTCGTACTGAACTACTTCGCCAACGAGCTGCGCGCCACACTTGCGGAGCCTGGCGAGCGTCTCGTCGATGTCGTCTACACTGAACATGACGCGTAGGTAGCCGAGCGCGTTTACCGGCGCGTTCCGGTGGTCGGCTACAACGGGCGGGGTGAGAAACCGCGAGAGCTCGAGTCGGCTATGGCCGTCCGGGGTGACGAGCATCGCGATCTCGACGCGCTGCGCCCCGAGTCCAGTGACGCGCCCGGCCCACTCTCCTTCGACCATCGCACGCCCTTCGAGTCTCAAGCCAAGCTCGGTGAAGAAAGCGATGGCGGCATCGAGGGATTCTACGACGATGCCTACGTTGTCCATCCGCTTAACGGTCATATCCACCTCTCATTCTTGACAAGGGACGTCGGTTGGTCACCGGGTAGGGTCGAGATCATCATCGTACTGCCAACGCTGGCCGGCTCGTCGATTCTGCCGTAGTGTGTAGCATGCGCACACTACTCGCTTCCTTCCTCGTGGCGGCCGCGGCCACCACGCTTCACGCTCAGCCAAGCATCACCGACACTCGGCTGCTCGCCCAGCCCGCGCTGAGCTCGACCCAAGTCGCGTTCGTTTACGCCGGCGACCTTTGGGTGTCGCGAATCGACGGCACCGATGTCAGGCGACTCACGACCGCCGACGGCGATGAACAGAACCCCGTCTTTTCGCCCGACGGCAAGCTGATCGCGTTCAGCGCCAACTACGACGGCAACGTCGACGTCTACGTCATCCCGTCTTCCGGCGGCACGCCGAAGCGACTGACGTATCATCCGGACCCGGACATCGTGCAGGGGTTCACGCCCGACGGGAAGGGCGTGCTGTTCACGAGCGGCCGGTCGAGCCATACGAACCGCTACACCCAGCTCTTTACGGTATCTATAGAAGGGGGGCCGGAGACCAAGCTTCCCATCCCGAACGCCGCGCGCGCGGCGTATTCGCCCGACGGAAAGCGTATCGCCTACAACCCGATCGCGCCGCGGTTCGAGGAATGGAAGCACTACCGTGGCGGCACGGCGTCGGTCATCTGGCTGTACGACGTCGGGACGCATGCTGTCGAAAAGATTCCGCAGCCTGAAGGACGCTCGAACGACGTCGACGCGCAGTGGATCGGCAACACCGTCTACTTCCGCTCCGATCGCGACGGTGAGTTCAACGTCTACGCGTATGACGCCGGCACGAAGAAAGTCCGACGCCTGACGACGCACGATGACTTCCCCGTTCTCAACATGAACGCCGGAGCCGGAAAGCTCATCTACGAGCAGGCCGGCTATCTGCACGTTCTCGATCCGGCAGCGTCGGGCAACGGTCGCAAGCTCGCCATCGGCGTCGCCGCTGATCTCCGGGAGACCCGGCCGCGCTTCGTGAAGGGCGCCAATTACGCGCGTAACCTCTCGCTCTCGCCATCGGGCGTGCGAGCGGCTTTCGAATACCGCGGGGAGATCGTCACCGTGCCCGTCGAGAAGGGCGATGCGCGAAATCTCACCAACACTCCGGGTGCGAACGAACGTTCGCCCGCCTGGTCGCCCGACGGCTCCCAGATCGCGTACATCTCCGACGCGAGCGGTGAGTACGAGCTGAAGATCGCGCCGCAAGACGGCCATGGAACGGTCAAGACCTTGAAGCTCATGGGTCACGGCTTCTACCAGGATCTCGACTGGTCGCCCGACGGAACGCACATCGCGTACGCCGACAACTCGATGAGCACGTATGTCATCGACGTGAAGACCGGCGTCGCGAAGCTCGTCGGGAGCAACAAGGTGTACGGACCGGCCGGCCTCGTCGACATGACCCACGCCTGGTCGCCCGACTCCAAGTGGATCGCCTACACGGCGAACATCAAGTCGCTTGTCACGGCCCTGTCGGTGTACAACGTCGCCGAGGACAAGTCGTATCGCGTCACGGACGGGTTGAGCGAAGTGAGCACGCCGGCGTTCGACAAGAGCGGCCGATATCTCTACATCTTCGCCTCGACGGATGCCGGTCCGCTGCAGGATTGGTTCTCGCTCGCGACCGCCGACTATCGGCGCACCCGCAACATCTACGCGATCGTCCTGCGCAACGACGTTGCGAACCCGCTCGCCAAAGAAAGCGACGAGGAGCGGGTCGTCGTCATGCGCGATACCGCGACGAGGGGCGACTCGGCGACTCGGCGGCTCGGCGACTCGGCGTCTCGCGCCGTACAACTCGCCCCCGCCGCACCGCGCGGAAGCGGGGCGGTACGCATCGATCTCGAAGGCATCGAGAATCGGATTCTCGCCATGCCGATCGCGGCTGGCGATCTGTCGCAGCTGTCCACGGGCGACGCCGGGCAGGTCTACTACGTACAGAGCGTCGATGGTCGAGGAGCGCTACACCATTACGACCTGTCGAAGCGAAAGGACGAAGTTCTCATTCCGCAGGTCGGCGGCTACGAGCTTTCCCGGGATGGGAAGAAGGTTCTGTATGTCACGGTCCCGGGTCCCAACTTCTTCGTCTCGCCGGTGGCGAAGGTCAACGCCGGTGAAGGACGTCTTGCCGTCGCCGACGTTCAGGTGAAGATCGACCCACGCGCCGAGTGGACGCAGATCTTCAACGAGGCGTGGCGGATCAATCGCGATTATTTCTACGCACCGAACATGCACGGCGTGAACTGGGAGGCGAACCGGAAGAAGTACGCGCAGTTCCTCCCCGACGCCGCGACGAAGGCCGACGTCAATCGCATCATTCAGTGGACGATGAGTGAGCTCAGCGTCGGTCATCACCGCGGCGGTGGGGGTGACCGGCTGTCAGCCGCGACCAATGTCCCCGGCGGCCTGCTCGGCGCCGATTACACCGTGGACCACGAGCGGTATCGCATCGCGAAGGTCTACGGTGGGCTCAACTGGACGCCGAACCTTCGTTCGCCACTCACTGAGCCGGGCGTGAACGGCAAGGCCGGTGAGTACATCATCGCGGTGAACGGCGTCCAGGTCCGGGCGCCGATGAACATCTATGCCGCGTTCGAGAACACGGCGGGGAAGATCGTCGATCTCACGCTCGCGTCGAATCCGGAGGGAACGGGGGCGCGCACCGTGCAGGTCGTCCCGATCGCGAACGAGTCCGCGCTGAGGAATCGCGCCTGGGTCGAGGGCAACTTGAAGAAAGTCGATTCACTGAGCGGCGGTCGCATTGCGTATGTCTACGTGCCCGACACCGGCAATCAGGGCCACGATTACTTCAAGCGCTACTTCTATCCGCAGGCGCAGAAGGACGCCGTGATCGTCGATGAGCGCTTTAATGGCGGCGGCTCGTATGCGGATTATTACATCGACATTCTGCGTCGCCCGGCGATCAGCTACTGGGCGATGCGATATGGCGACGACATGAAGACGCCGACGGCATCGATTCAGGGGCCAAAGGCAATGCTGATCGATGAGACGGCCGGCTCGGGCGGCGACATGCTGCCGTGGATGTTCCACAATCTCAAAATGGGTCCGCTCATTGGCAAACGAACGTGGGGAGGACTCGTCGGAATCCTCGGCTTCCCGGTGCTGATGGACGGTGGAACGATCACGGCGCCGAACTTTGCGATCTGGACGGCGGAGGATGGCTGGGTGGTGGAGAACGTCGGCGTCCCACCCGACATCGAAGTCGAGATGTCGCCGGCGGAGGTGATTGCCGGGCACGATCCGCAGCTCGAGAAGGCGGTCGAAGTGTTGATGGCGGAGCTGAAGAAGAATCCGCCGGTGACGCCAAAGCGGCCGAAGTATCCAAACAAGGTCGTACCGCTGCCGCCCAATTAGTGAGACGGCGCGGCTGCCACTCTGAGACTCGGGCTGCGAGTTGAGTTGGGCTTATCACTCGACGGGTGTGAACGGACATCAGTTGTCGGTCAACGGCCGTCGAGTGATAAGCCGAAGCCCGCCCGGGAGCCGAGTCTTAAAGTGGCAGCCGCACCTCTGGGAGATCGTCTCCAGCAGATGACGCCGCGCCTCTGAGCGGTATCCGATGCGGCGCGGTGGCTAGTGATTCCACCGCGCCGTAAGTGGTCTCTCATTTACCTCGTCCAGGCTCGGCCTCAAGGGTTCTTGGCCTTTGTCGCCGTGCCTTCGGTGAGCGGCGCCAACGACGTGCCCGCGGCCGCGAGTGCCGGTACGAGGCGATTCACGACGTCGGAGAACACGAATCCCGCCGAACCCGATGCCAACGCCTTGAGTCCCTTCGGCAGGACGATGTTCTCGAGACTGGTTCGCGGCCAGAAGCGCTCCATGACATTACGATCGCCGTACAGTGCGACACCCTCGATCATCACGAGCTGTATGTCGTCGGGGCCGGCGGCGATGATCGCGCGAAGCGGATCGTTCTGGTCGCCGTTGACGACGACGAGATCCGCGCGCAGGCCAGCGCGAATGGCACCCACCTCGTCGTCGATTCCGGCTTCGCGTGCCGGAATGCCCGTCACCATGTCGACGAGCTGGCGGTCGGTCAGGCGCCCGTTGAGGTGAGTGCGGTTCCACTGATCGGCGAAATGCAGCTCGTCCATCATGTTCGCACTTCCCGATATGGCCCAATCCGGCGCGAGCGCAATGCGAACGCCCGCGTCGAGCGCGGCATTGATGTCCGCCGTCTGGCCATACAACGTGACATTGCTGCGTGGTGACCAGACCAGCGAAGTCCCCGCGCGCGCCATCGCTTGGAATTGGCTCGCGCCGAGCGCTATCCCGTGAATCGCGACGCACTTCGCGCATAGCAGTCCATGAGACTGCGCGAAGGTGAACTCCTCGAGAGAAAACGCATCCACGCCTTCGGATACATGAAGGAACAGTCCTTCGTAGAAAGGAAAGCCAATCGCAAATTGTGCGAGCCCGACGAACTGCGCTCGACCAAACGGGTCGCTGGCGGGGGGGATTTCAATGGCGCTCGCGATGCGTTCTCGATCGAGCTCCGTTGTGCCGTAGAAACCGCTGTTATAGTCGAGATTGCGGACCAACCCGTGAATGCACGGAACGCCATGAGTTGCCAGGATGGACGTCACCCCGCCGACGAGCGCTCGCATCTCGCTGTAGGCGTTCATGTCGCAGATGTTGCCGACGCCCGTGGCGTCGCCGTCACCGATCAAATTGTCGAACGGAGCTCGGACCTGTGCGAGGAACAGCGGGTCGGACCGCCATTGTGAGCGGTTTGCGTATAGGTGCGGCGGCGTCCATCGCGGCAGCACGTTCCACGGCAGGTGGTTGTGGACGTCGACGAAGCCGGGAACGATGATGCCCTCGGTGTTGACCGTCGTCGCGTTCGCGATGTCGGGTTCCCTATCGGACACCGAGACAATGCGGCCGTCGACGATGCCGACGTATCCGTGCTTGATCACTCCGGACGACGTGACGATCGTGCCTCGGAGAACGGTCGCGCCTGCGGTCGGCTGTCGTTCCGCATTCGCGTCTTGCGCGGCGATCGAGCGGCCTCTGTCTGGCGCGGTGACGGCTGGGTTGTCGTAGCACGCGACGGTGCCGAAAACGGCGGAGATTGCGACGACACGCACGAGCTCGCGCGTCGCCTTCGTCCAGTGAAGCTGGACACGGTTCAGCGACGGCATTTAGTCCCTTGGATATGAGTGGTGCGTCGGTCGCGCACCCAACATGGAGACCGCCGGTGCCCACCGCAACACAGTCCCTCCAAATACTTTCTTTGTTTCTAATTATGATGTTTATCGACCGAGAGGACGGTCCAAGGCGGGACGCTAGTTCGAGCCGGCTTTCAGGGAGTTTCTCCGCATTATTGACGTCGGTTGGCGATGTCGTGCCCGATCCGCCGGGCCTCGATGCCGATCTGGCGCAGATGGCCCGCCCGTCCCGGATCGTAACCACAGAAATAGAGGCCAGGCGCCGCCTCACGACCGCGAATGCGCGGCGATCCTTGTTCGTCGAACACGCCGCCGTCGTCTGGCAACACGCGCTGCAGCCCCGCGTGAAATCCCGTCGCCAACACGATGGCGTCGAAGCTCTCACGCGACCCGTCGGCAAAGCGAACCTCGTCGCGGTCGAACGACTCGACGCCCTTTCGCACGGCGATCTCACCCGCGCGAATGCGCGCGATCGTGCCCACGTCGATGACCGGAATCTCATGCGACTCCGCGATCTGTGTAAACGGGCCGTCCTTGCGTTTCTCCAGTCCGAGAGCCGCGAGGTTGCCGAGCGCCAGTCGCAACGTCGGTGCGTTCACGGCGTCAGCGAGACGGGTCGGCGCGGCGCGCCAGAGCAGCGCGAACACAATGATCGGAACGCCGAGCAGATCGCGCGGAATGACGTTCACCCTTCCGCGCACCGCGACCGCGCTCCGCGCGCCGTACTCGGCGAGATCGAGTGCGATCTCCGCGCCGGAATTGCCGAAGCCAACGACCAACACGCGTCGCCCGCGAAATTGCTCGCCGTTCACGTAGTCGCGGCTGTGAAGAATCGGCCCGGGAAACGAGTCCATGCCCGGCCAGCAGGGTAGGTTGGGGTCGCGCTGCCAACCGCAGGCGATGACGAGCTGTCGGCTGCGATAGATGCCGGCGTTCGTCGTCACCTCCCACACGCCATCATTCCGGCGAACGCAACGGTCCACCTCGTTGCCGAATTCAGGGCGCAGGTCGAACGCGCGAGCGTAGTCCTCGAGATACTCCCATACCTGTTGTCGCGACGGGTAGGTCGGATACGCGGCTGGGAAGGGCCGGTGCGGCAGCGCGGAGTAGCGCTTGGGCGTGTGAAGGTGCAGTCGCTCGTAGTGGCTGTGCCAGGACGCGCCGACACGTTCGGCGCGCTCGAGCATCACGAAAGGCACATTCGCGCGCCGGAGGGTGGCGCCGACCGCGAGTCCCGCGGGCCCCGCCCCGACGATGATCGTGTCGGTCTCAGACATCGCTATGCAATCCTCCAACAGAGATGGATCGAGTGGGCTGACGGCAGGTCTGATTTAGGTACCAACTCTTCAACGGGCATGGCCGGGCTCGCAAGCGGAGCGCGCTGTCGATCTCGAGGTTAGCGTTCGTGAGCCAAGCCCCATAGGCTCGAGCGACGAGAGGCTTAAGTATGACGGATTACGATCGGACCGAGATCCCGGCTGTCTACGATCGCGCACGCGATCATGGACCTGAAGTGCTCGATCTATGGACGCGGACCGTCGAGGTGTTGCTCGACGGTCGTTCGATTGCCCGTATCCTCGATCTGGGCTGCGGAACCGGGCGCTTCTCGGAAGGGTTGGCGGCACAGTTCGACGCCGAGGTGATCGGTCTCGATCCGTCGTCGAAGATGCTGGAGATCGCGCGCCGAAAGCAGCGCGATCCACGAGTACGGTATGAGATTGGACGAGCCGAGGCCATTCCGCTCGGCGACGAGTCGGTCGATCTGATCTTCATGTCGATGTCGCTGCATCATTTCACGGATCAGGCGGCCGCGGCGCGGGAATGCCGTAGAGTGCTGTCGCCGGCGGGCAGTGTGATGATCCGAACGGGGACGCGTGAGCAGATCGCATCGTATCCATACTCGCCGTTCTTTCCGGCGAGCATGCCACTGATGGAAGACACGCTGCCGTCGCGCGAGGACGTGCGGGCGACCTTTGCGGCGGCTGGTCTGGAGGTTGCCGACTGGAAGCTCGTCCCCCAGACCATAGCGCCCGATTGGGCGACGTACGCGGAGAAGCTGGCGGCAGGCGGAGATTCGATCCTGGCTCGATTGAGCCGGCAGGACTTCGAGGCGGGACTCGCCGC
>Ga0310811_10014101_pt1 | contig 10415 bp, 8 predicted proteins | sample YCmetagenome_FD_207642 | JGI IMG/M metagenome (GOLD analysis project Ga0310811, IMG submission 207642) | Soil microbial communities from experimental microcosm in Duke University, North Carolina, United States - YC | ecosystem: Engineered > Artificial ecosystem > Soil microcosm > Unclassified ... | reverse complement strand
GCACTACGTCAGCGAGTTTTGCACGCAGCTTCTCTGAGCCGGGCTTTTTGTGTGCAGGCAGAAGAGATATACTCTGTTTGCCAGTAGCAAGGCGAGATGCGAAATAATGGAAGAAGTACAGGCAAATAAGAGGAGAAATGCTTATGCATGCCCATATCGCCCTCTTCCCGGCTTCCGAGGACGATCTTTCGGCGATTGTCGCTCTCTGGCAGGCGCAGGACAGGCGACATTATGCTCAGGACCCGTTATTGTATCCGCCGCGTAGCGCAGAGCAGATTGAGCAGATCGTGCGAGGGCAAAGGCAACATGAGCAGTCGGCGTTTGTGGCCCTGGATGATCGCCAGCGCGTGCGCGCTTATATCGCGCCTGCGTGCTGGAACCTTGCTCCAACCAGTGTTCTCCATGCCTTTCTCACGCCTTGCAATGGAATTGCCGAAGCGTTTGTGCTCCCTGATCCAGACGATGCGGATGTCGCGTTCGTGGTGAGTGCGGTGTGCCACTTTCTCTCTACGTGGTGGCGTGAACGGAAGACGACCGGAGATCTTCTGCGCTGGCCTGCCTGCGATCGCTGGTTAGAGCCATTTCTCCTGGCGCAAGGATTTCTCCTGGATAGTGTCTGTGCTATTCGTTCACCTGTGCCATTAGAGCAGCCAGTTCATAGTTTGAGGGAGGCAGTGACCATTCGTCTTGCAGTTCCTGCGGATGAAGAGCAGCTTCTGGCGCTTTTTCTGGCCGAAATGGAGGTGCATGCGAACACCGTGCCGTGCTCCCGCGTCAGCGAGGTCGCGATGCGGGGATTCGCGCACAAATTGCAGCAATACTGGCAGGAGGGTCAGGAGCAAGGCGGAGATCTTTTTATTCTGGTGGCTGAACACCCGCTTGAGGGCGTGGTAGGCATGGCAGAGAATGTCTTGATTACGGTGGAATGGGATGAGGCTCCCGGTTTTACCCCACCGGGGCGCTATGGTTGCCTGGATAATGTCAGCGTCAGACCGGGATTGCAAGGGCTGGGCATCGGTCGTCTTCTGGTCGATGCCGCATTGACGCTCTTTCGCCAGCGTGATGCACAGATGCGTGCGGTTGTTCTCTGGTATAACCCGGACAATCCGCGAGCCAGCCGCTTCTGGCCTCACCTTGGTTTTCACGATCTCTGGATGACGTATCAGCGTCTCTCTACCCCTTAATATGCTTGCAAGGATGATAGAAGAGTCCGAACCGCTTTTGGCCCTGTCTCAATAGAGCACTGCTGGCAACGATTCGCTATAATGATGGGTAGCAGAGCACGTCTTTTATGCAGTATGGAGGAAGCGAGATGGAGCAACTATGAGCCAGCAGCCCGAAACGACCACGCCTGCACAGAACGGCCACACCACGCACCGTTTCTTTGCCAGGTATTACGAGCGCACGTCGCGTAGTGAAAGGGGAGACAACATCATGAATCCCCTGCGCAGAGAAGTGACGGGGGAAGCGCGGGGGCATGTGCTGGAAGTCGGACCTGGCAACGGGCTTAACTTCGCTTTTTACGAGCCTGGTATGATCGAGCGCGTAGAAGCAATTGAGCCTGATAGCGTTATGTTGCGTTATGCACGCGAGCGAGCGGTGCAAGCGCGTGTGCCGATCAATCTTATACAGGCGGCGGCGGAAAACCTGCCCTTCGCCGATGAGAGTTTTGATAGTGTTGTTGCCACGCTGGTCTTTTGCTCTGTCAGCGATCCAGTACGTGGGCTCAGCGAAGTGTGGCGCGTGCTCAAGCCGGGTGGCGCGCTGCTGATGATCGAGCATGTGCGCGCGCAGGGGGCTGTTATGGCAAGCGTGCAGAATATCATCACACCCATGACACGGCGGCTGCTGGGCAATTGCCATTGGAATCGCGAGACCGAAAAGACCGTGCTCGAGACCGGATTCAAGATCGAGCAGCGGCGCGCGCTCAAGCGGTTTATGATGCCATTTATTGTGTTACATGCGGTGAAGTGAGAGAGCCGGTGGGGGCCGTGGACCGGCATAAAGCCCGGTCCCTACCTGTGGTGTTTTGCGGCTCGTCTCGTCTTTGGCAAGGGTGCACCGATGGTCCTAATCCTCGAAGAAAGGCAGAGGTAGGGACCGGGCTTTATGCCGGTCCACGGCCCCCACCGGCCATGTCGCCCCTTAGGTTGATGCGTATTCATTGGCGCTCGTCATCGACCCGGTCGCAGACAAGCGGCGACGCTACGGGATTGATCGGAGATGCTCGTCATCGACCCGGTCGCAGACAAGCGGCGACGCTACGGGATTGATCGGGGATTCGCCTGATTTACGTGACATTGGTGTATAACTGTCGTACCACTTCGCCAATCTGGCAGATTTTGGAGGCGAGGGTTGGCGAGAGTCGCTCCCCGATGGAGAAATCCGCGCCAGTCATGGTCACTATCGTGACTGGCGCGCATCGGCCATAGAGGTACTCTGCAAGGATGATAAGTTCTTCGGGCGTGGTCGCATGTGTGCCTCTGCTGACAGGGTGTCCGCTAAGAGCGAGCTGGTATACGCGCAATTCGCCGGGTACGCCCTCACAGCTGGCGTCGATCATGATGACCCGATCGGCGAACGCAACCCACTGCGCCAGCTCTGGCGTGAGCTGGTGCACAGTGCGGATCTCGCAGGCCATATCGCCGTCCTGCGCGAGCTGTTCCGCAACGGCCCAGCCCAGCCCATCATCGCCGCGCAACGGGTTGCCGATGCCAATAATCAGTGTGCGTCCACTACCACTAGCGAATACGCTCATCGACCACACTTCCCGCCCTATCAAGAACCTGGACATACATGGGCATCTCACCCAGCGCATGCGTCGAACAACTCAGGCAGGGATCAAAGGCGCGTATCACTGCCTCCAGGCGATTGAGCGCCCCATCGGTGACGCGGGCGTTTTTGATAAAACGTTGGGCCACCTGCAACACGCCGCGATTCATCGCGAGATTATTATGTCCGGTGGCGATAATCAGATTCGCCGAACGGATCAGACCTTGCTCGTCAATGGTATAGTGATGGATTAAGGTGCCACGCGGCGCTTCGGCAACGCCGATGCCTTCCAGCCGGTTGGGGGCAGCATGCGCGCGCACACGCGGATTGAGAATATCCGGGTCACGCAAGATCATCTCCATACGCTCGCTGGCGTACAGAATCTCGATGAGCCGTGCGTAATGATAGAAGAAAGAGCCGGTATGGACGTCTTTGTAAGTAGCCAGCAACTCTTCGCGTTCGCGGTCCGCTTCGGGTGTGCCACAGCTTTCACTAACCAGGAGGCGTGCCAGGGGGCCGACGCGATACATGCCCTCTTTCTTGCCCAGCGGCTTGTAGAAGGGCGATTTGAGATAGGTCCAGTTCTCTGTCTGCTCCTCAATATATTCCTGATAGTGTTGTGGATCAAGCTGGTCTGCGATGATGCGTCCATCCGAATCGACGATGCGCCATGTGCCGTCATAGTGCTCGAGCTCGTGGTCCGCGTTGGTCAGCGCCATGAAGAGCGAGGGGAAATTCGCAAAGCTGGCGATTTCTTCTCGATACTGCGGCAATATCTCTTTGAACCACGATAGCGCTCGCAAGGTGATCTCGCGCGCCTCCGGCAGCATCGCCAGCATCTGCTCGCGTTTCTCCTGCGTTAACGGCTCGCTGACGCCACCGGGGACGATCCAGGCTGGATGAATACGTTTTCCCCCTAACAGCTCGATGATTTGTTGCCCGATCGAGCGCAGGCGGATACCGTCCCGTGCCATCTGGGGATGCTGGGCCAGAATGCCGAAGATGTTGCGCACCGCCGGGTCTGCGTCCATGCCCAGGAGCAGATCTGGAGCCGACAGGTAGAAGAAACTGAGGGCATGGGACTGCATAATCTGGGCCAGATTCATCAGTCGGCGCAGATTGACCGCCGTGGGCGGGATGCTTACCGCCAACAGCGCGTCACACGCCTTGCTTGAGGCAATGAGATGGCTTACCGGGCAGATTCCACAGATGCGCGCCATCAGCGAGGGCATCTCCGTAAATGGACGTCCCTCGCAGAACTTTTCAAAGCCGCGCACCTGTGTCACATGAAAATGCGCATCCTCTACCTGTCCTGCCTCGTTCAATTGGACAGTGATTCTGGCATGCCCTTCAATGCGCGTCACCGGATCGATCATAATGCGTTGCGACATGGTCTTCTCACTTTCCAAAGCGGGTATACTGGCTCATCTCGGGCATGCGCCCGGCGAGCAGTTCGGTCAGGGCAAAGTAGAGCGCATCGGCGGGCGGGGGACAGCCTGGCAGAAAGGCATCGACCGCGACCACCTGATGCACCGGGAGCACACGCGCGAGCAGGGGCGGGACGATCTCGCGAGGCGCGTGCGGCAGGTAGATGTGTTGCAGAATCTTCTCACGACCGAAAGGATTGCGCATAGAGGGAACGTTCCCGGTGACCGCACAATCTCCCATCGCGATGAGGATACGCGTATGCTTGCGAATAGTCTTGATCTTTTCCAGGTCATCCTCGCTGCTGACAGAGCCTTCCACAAGCGTCAGGTCGACCTGCTCGGGAAAGATTTTCGTATCCACCAGCGGACTATAGACAATCTCGATGTGCTCAGCCAGTGCGATCAGGCGTTCATCTATATCGAGCAAGGACATGTGACAGCCCGAGCAACCGTCCAACCAGACCGTGGCGACCGAGACTTTCCTGGCAAATTGCTCATTCATGTGTGTTGCCTCGCATTCTCTTCAAGTAGGGCAAAAAGCCTGGATGTTTGACGGACTCTGCCACCGAGCGTCCTTTTTCGACCAGGGCCCCCGTGGGACAGACCTGGACGCATTTTCCGCAACTGGTGCATGAGGTGGCTTCGCCCCACGGCTCGTCCATATCGGCAATAATACGGCTGGCAACGCCGCGTCCCTTGATATCCCAGGTGTGTGCGCCCTCGATTTCGTCGCAGACGCGCACGCAGCGTGTGCAAAGGATACAGCGATTGGGATCGAAAAGGAAACGCGCGTGCGATGCATCAACCTGGCGGCGCGGAGAGAGATAGGGAACGCGCACGTGATCCATCCCCAGACGCTGGGCGAGCGTTTGCAATTCGCAATGCCCATTGGCAACGCAGACCGAACAGACGTGGTTGCCTTCGGCGAAGAAGAGTTCGAGCAGCGAGCGGCGATAGCGATCGAGCCGCTCGGAGCGAGTCGTTATATTCATGCCCTCTTCAACTCTGGTCACGCACGCAGGAAGCAGCTTGTTGATACCCTTCACTTCAACCTGACAGAGGCGGCACGCGCCAACTTCGGAGAGCCCTTCCAGATGGCACAGCGTAGGAATGAAGATGTCCTCCTCCTGCGCGACCTCCAGAATCGACTGGTTTTCGCGTGCGCTGATATCCCGGCCATCGATGACGAGGGTTTTTACGCGTTCTTGCATGATTATACCTGCGCTTCCTGTTCCGTTTCCGCAAAATGACAGAGGCCAGCTGGACACGTATGCCTGATAATGTGTGCCAGATACTCGTCATTGAAGTACTTCATGGTGCTCAAGAGTGGATTGGGCGCGGCCTGTCCGAGACCACACAGGCTGGTCTGCTTCACCGTTTCGCACAATTCCTGTAAGAGCGTTAGATCAGCGAGACTCGCGTGTCCCTTCACGATGCGCGTGAGCAGTTCGTACATCTCGGTCGTGCCCATTCTGCATGGGAGACATTTGCCGCACGACTCCGACATACTGAATTCCATGAAAAAGCGGGCCACATCCACCATACAGGAGTGTTCATCCATAACGATCATGCCGCCCGAGCCCATGATCGAGCCCATCGCATTGAGCGACTCGTAATCGACGGGGGTATCCAGGTAGTCCGCTGGAATGCAGCCGCCGCTTGGGCCACCAGTCTGCACGGCCTTGCAGCGCTGACCATCGGGAATGCCTTCGCCGATATCCTGAATGATGGTGTGCAAAGGTGTGCCCATGGGCACCTCGATCAGACCGGTATTGACGATCTTGCCCGCGAGCGCGAAGACTTTCGTGCCCTTGCTGCGTTCCGTGCCAATGCCCGCAAACCAATCGGGACCATGTGCAAGGATCGGCGCGATATTGGCGTAGGTCTCCACATTATTGATCAGGGTTGGGGAGTGCCAGAGACCACTCTCAGCTGGATAGGGTGGACGTGGGCGAGGCTGTCCGCGCTTGCCTTCAATGCTGGCAATCAGGGCGGTCTCTTCGCCGCAGACATAGGCCCCTGCGCCTAAGCGCATATGGACGTGGAAGTTGAAGGCGGTACCCAGGATATTCCTGCCCAGCAATTGCGCTCGCTCGGCCTGTCTGATGGCCGTTTGCAGGCGTTTAATCGCCAGGGGATACTCAGCGCGGATGTAAATATATCCTTCGCTGGCACCGATGCTATAGGCGGCTATCGTCATCCCTTCCAGGACGCGATGGGGATCGCTTTCAAGCACGCTGCGATCCATAAATGCGCCCGGATCGCCCTCGTCGGCGTTGCAGATGACGTATTTGCGCTCACCTCTTGCCTTTGCGACGGTACTCCATTTTAAGCCAGTTGGATAGCCAGCGCCACCTCGACCACGAAGTCCACTGTGCATAATCTGCTCAATCACCTGATTGGGGCTCAGATCAGTTAAGACGTGGGCCAGTTGTTGATAGCCTCCGACCGCGATCGAATCTTCCAGGCGTTCGGGATCGATCTCGCCCGAATTTGCCAGCACGATGCGCGTTTGCTGCGTAAAAAATGGGCGATCCGTCTCGCATTCGAGGCGAGCGACCGGAGCGTTGCCTAGATGTTCAATGATCGCGCCAGCGTCTTCCGGCTGTACTTTCTGATAGAGCGTCTTCTCGGGACGCAGCGAGACGAGTGGTCCTGCGCTACAAAGTCCCATACAGCCAACGCCTTTGACGCGGCAATGTGCTATGCCATGGGCGTGAATTTCGCGTTCCAGATTCTGTTTCACCTGATCGCTGCGTTGCGATAAACATCCTGCGGCCGTGCAGACATGGATGGTATGCTCAAAGCTGTTCGCCTCCGCTTGAGCTTCCGAGGCTACGCGAGGTAAATCGTCTGGAGTCAAAGCTTGGATTGGATGTGTCATACGGTTCTCCAGTCTTTTAGCACGTCGAGAACATGCTCAGGTGTTAAGTTCCCCACAACCTCATGGTCCAGGATCGCGGCGGGAGCCAGGCTGCACGATCCCAGACAGCGGGCGGTCAACAGCGAGATCTCGCCATCTTCGGTCGTTTCGCCAGGCTCGATATGGTAGGTTTTCGTGATCGCCTCGAGGAGGGGCTGGCTGCCCTTGATATAGCAGGCCGTTCCCTGGCACAGGATACAGCGATGGCGTCCTTCCGGTTTGAGCGTGAAGGCATGATAGAAGGTGGCAACCCCGTAGACCTGGCTGGGTGGAACATGTAATGCATTGGCAACTGCGCGCAGCGTCGTTGTATCAAGATAGCCATAGGCGTTTTGCACGGTATGCAATGTTTCGATAAGCGCATCCGGAGCATAGCCATTCTTCCGCATCGTCGCCGTGACCATGCGCCATCGCTTTTCTTCTGCTGAGAGGGGAGGGGCCGATTGCATCATTATCATCTCCTAAGAAAGCATTTCACTGCCATTTTTTGCTGGCGCACTGCCTCGCGGAGTTACTGGTTGAAGGCAATCGCGTCAAATGCACGAATAGAGAATAGTGTCCGTTTCTTCCTCTCAAAAGTATCTTATTCTGGCATAACATGTATGTCACTATATATCACTAAATAATCACGAATAGATCACAATTGTGATTGATCCCTTCATGCGCCTGTAGAGAGCGCGTGTGGAATGTATCTGTCTGCGTGGGCAACGCAATGTTCGTGATGGCAAGGATTGGACCGTTTCTGTGATGTGGCTGTGATAGAGAAACGTGGGAGAGGGATAGCTTTGTGAGGCAGCAGTGTTATGCTACTCTCAGTAATATCTCATCCTATGTTTATGGCAGAGAAAAGAGAGAGAAGCGTGTTACAAGAGCTTGTACATATGAAAGGTACCAGGGATTTATGAACATACAGCATGTAGACAAAAAATCTCCTTCTAGTGGAGCTACCCCTACTACTATTTTTCGCTACAAACGGCACCATCCCCTGAATGCGATCTTCGAGCCGAAGAGTGTTGCCGTGATCGGGGCCACAGAAAAAACCGGGAGCGTCGGGCGCACACTCCTCTGGAATCTGGTCAGCAATCCCTTTGGTGGGACGGTTTTTCCCATCAATCCCGGGCGCTCCAGCGTGCTGGGCATTAAAGCGTATCCCTCGCTTGCTGCTTTGCCGCAACAGGTTGACCTGGCGGTTATTGTGACCCCGGCTCCAACCGTGCCCGGCCTGATTACCGAGTGTGTGGAGGCAGGCGTCAAAGGGGCGATTATCATCTCCGCAGGCTTCAAGGAAACGGGCGCAGCTGGCGTCGAAATGGAGCAGCAGATTTTAGAGCAGGCGCGACGGGGCAAACTGCGTATCATCGGACCGAACTGCCTCGGCGTGATGAGTCCATTGAGCGGTCTCAATGCGACCTTTGCCGGAGCGATGGCGCGTCCGGGCCATGTTGGCTTCATCAGCCAGAGTGGTGCTCTGTGTACAGCAGTACTGGATTGGAGCCTGCAAGAAAATGTTGGCTTCAGCGCCTTTGTCTCCCTTGGCTCGATGGTGGATGTCGGCTGGGGCGACATCATCAATTATCTGGGAAGCGACGAGGAGACGACAAGTATCATCGTCTATATGGAGACGATCGGCGATGCTCGCTCGTTTCTTTCAGCCGCCAGGGAAGTAGCGCGTACGAAGCCAATTATTGTGATCAAAGCTGGCCGTACTCAGCAGGCTGCGCAGGCCGCGACCTCGCATACGGGAGCGATGGCGGGTAGCCACGAAGTCTTCGATGCAGCCTGTCGCCGTTGTGGCGTCTTGTTAGTCGATCGCATTGAAGATCTGTTCTCGATGGCCGAAGTGCTTGCCACGCAGCCTCGTCCCAAAGGGCCGCGCCTGACGATCCTGACGAACGCTGGTGGTCCAGGCGTGCTCGCGACAGATGCCCTGGTGGGTGCCGGGGGCACGCTCGCCGAATTATCGGAGCAGACCATGACCGCGCTCGACGAGATGTTGCCGCCTCACTGGAGCCATCATAATCCTGTAGACATTCTCGGAGATGCTGATCCTGAGCGCTATGCGCGGGCACTTGAAATTGCCGCGCAAGATCCCAACAGCGACGGTTTGCTGGTCATTCTGACCCCGCAGGCAATGACCGATCCCACGATGACGGCGGAACGTTTGAAGTACTACGCGACGAAGACCGGCAAACCGGTGCTCGCCAGCTGGATGGGGGGAACCACAGTAGCGGCTGGTGAGATGATTTTGAGTCAGGCCGGTATCCCCACCTTCGCGTATCCAGATGCCGCTGCCCGAGCATTTGATTATATGTGGCGCTACATCTCTAATCTGAAGAGTATCTACGAAACGCCGCTCCCCTTCCTGGAACTTGGTCAGGGCGAGCCTGATCGTGTACTGGTAGAAACGTTATTGCAGACCGCTCTCCATTCTGAGCGTACATTGCTCACGGAGTTTGAGTCCAAACAACTCCTGGCCGCTTATGGTATTCCCACGGTCGAGACATTGGTGGCGACCAGCGAAAACGAGGCCGTTCGCGCTGCTGAGAAGATTGGCTATCCGGTCGTGCTCAAGCTCTTCTCGGAGACGATCACGCACAAGACGGATGTGGGCGGCGTGCAATTGAATCTCACCGGAGCAGATGCGGTGCGGACTGCCTACCATGCCATCGAGAATGCAGTTCGTGAGAAGGTCGGGGCCGAGCACTTTCTGGGCGTGACCATTCAGCCGATGGTCTCGCTGGACGGCTATGAGCTGATTCTGGGCAGTAGCCTTGACCCACAATTTGGCCCGGTGCTCCTCTTTGGTTCGGGTGGGCAACTCGTGGAAGTCTACCAGGATCGTGCGCTGGCGTTGCCACCGCTCACCACCACGCTGGCACGGCGTATGATGGAGCGGACGCGCATCTTTACAGCTCTCCAAGGCATACGTGGACGCGCGCCGATTGATCTGGCGGCGCTTGAGCAACTTCTGGTGCGCTTTAGTTACCTGGTGGCAGAGCAGCCCAGGATTAAGGAAATCGACATTAACCCACTGCTGGCTTCTCCGCAGGGACTGCTAGCCCTGGATGCGCGGGTCGTTTTGCATGAGGCGAAGATTGTTGATGAGAAGCTGCCCGGCCTGGTGATTCGTCCGTATCCTCAGCAGTATGTGCAGCCCTGGACGCTTTCTGACGGTACGCCGATTACCATTCGTCCGATTCGCCCTGAGGATGAGACGCTCATGATCAAGTTCCATGAGACGCTTTCGGAGCAGAGCGTGTACTTCCGCTGGCTGAGCGTATTGCAGTTGAGTC
>Ga0310811_10014100_pt1 | contig 10416 bp, 8 predicted proteins | sample YCmetagenome_FD_207642 | JGI IMG/M metagenome (GOLD analysis project Ga0310811, IMG submission 207642) | Soil microbial communities from experimental microcosm in Duke University, North Carolina, United States - YC | ecosystem: Engineered > Artificial ecosystem > Soil microcosm > Unclassified ... | reverse complement strand
CACCGACTGAGGCCGGCGCCTGCCCCGCTGCCTCGACTCGCTCCACTCGCGGGTTCGCCGCGGCGCTCACCGTTTCGGCTCCATCGGACCGGCGAGCACAAACGGGCCGCCCTGGAAACGCTGCGTCGGATCGTCGAGTTCGGCGGTCGGTGCCGTGACCGGAAAGAGATGCTCGAATTCGACCGAACTGTCTTGCGGACGAAAACCAAGGAACGCGGCCTTCGTGTTGTCCACCCACTTGGTCCGGTTATCCGAGACGCCGTAGACGATCGCGTGACCCACGCGGTTGGTGAACAGCGAGCAGCGCACCAGCTCGATGAAGTCGCGATAGCTCAGAAAGGTCACGAGCATGCGCGGATTCTTCGGCTGCTCGAACGACGAACCGATCCGCAGACACACGGTCTCCAGACCGAAGCGATCGAAGTAGTAACGCGACAACGATTCACCAAAGCATTTCGTCACGCCGTACAGGCTGTCGGGACGCAGCGGCGCATCGATATCGACCACCTCCGTCACCGGATGAAAACCCACCGCATGATTCGAGCTCGCATACACGATGCGCTTCACGCCCTGCTTCTGCGCAGCCGAATAGAGGTTGTACAGGCCACGGATATTCGCTTCGATCAGATCTTCGAACGGCGCCTCGACGGAAATGCCGCCGAGGTGAATCACCGCGTCCACGCCTTCGAGCAGCGCGTGGACCGCGGCTTCGTCCGCGAGGTCGACGGTCGAAGCTTCCTCATGCGCCGCCACGTCGCCAAGCGGAGCGATATCCGTGACGCGCACGATATCGGCCCACGCGGCGAGCGCGCCGCGCAACTGCTTGCCGAGGTTGCCCGCCGCGCCGGTGAGCAGCAGGCGGCGAAAGGGTTTCTGTGCCGCGCCGCGGTCAAGGTTCGAGTCAGTCATGTTTCTATAGTGGTGTGAGTGCGATCAGATCAGGCAAGGCAGCCAGCCGGCCCATCAGGTCACGGGCGCCGGATTGAACAGCGTCAACGCATTGTGGAGCTTGAGCTTTTCAGCGCAGGTCTCCTTGCGCCCGCTGGCGACGTCGAGCATCAGACGGAACAGTTCCCAGCCCACCTCTTCGATGGTCGCCGCGCCGGTCGCGATGGTGCCGGCGTTGATGTCCATCAGGTCGTGCCAGCGGCGCGCCAGATCCGAGCGCGTCGCGACCTTGATGACGGGCACTTCGGCGAGGCTATACGGCGTGCCGCGGCCGGTGGTGAAAACGTGCAGGTTGATACCCGCCGCGACTTGCAGCGTACCGCAGATGAAGTCGCTAGCCGGCGTGGCCGCGTAAATCAGGCCTTTCTGGCGAACCTTCTCGCCCGGCGACAACACGCCGGAAATCGCCGAATTGCCCGACTTGATGATCGACCCCATCGCCTTTTCGACGATGTTCGACAAGCCGCCCTTCTTGTTGCCCGGCGTGGTGTTGGCGCTGCGGTCCGCGCCGCCGCGCTTCAGATAATCGTCGTACCACTGCATCTCGCGGATGATCGCCGCGGCGACCTCCGGGTTGGCCGCGCGCGCCGTCAATTGATCGACGCCGTCGCGCACTTCGGTGACTTCGGAGAACATGACCGTGGCGCCGGCACGCACCAGCAAGTCGGTCGCGTAGCCCACCGCGGGATTCGCGGTGAGGCCGGAGAACGCGTCGCTGCCGCCGCATTGCACGCCGATCACGAGGTCGGACGCGGGGCAAGTCTCGCGGCGGCGATTGTTCAAACGCTTCAGATGACCATCGGCCATTCGCATGATCGACTCGATCATCGACTGGAAGCCGACGTGCGATTCGTCTTGCAGTACGACGACGTCGCCGTTCAGATCGGCCTCGATATCGCCGATGTCCGCGACTTCGGCCACATTCGCGGCCGCGGCGATCGGAATCGTGCCGGGCGGCATCAGGCGCTCAGGCTGCAGCTTCTCGCAACCGAGGCTGACCATCATCACCTCGCCGCCGAAATTCGGATTCAGGCTGATGTTGCGCACGGTGCGGATCGGCACCATCGCGTCGGGCGCGTCGATCGCGACGCCGCAACCGTAGGTGTGGCCGAGGCTCACCACGTCGTCGACGTTCGGATAGTTAGGCAGCAGTTCGGCCTTGATGCGGGTGACCGCGTGCTGGACCACATCGGCGACGCATTGCACCGTGGTCGTGATGGCGAGAATGTTGCGCGAGCCAACCGAGCCGTCCGCGTTGCGGTAGCCCTCGAACGTGTAGCCCTCGAGCGGCGGCATCTCCGGCGCCTTGATCGTGGCGATCGGCAGATCCTCGAGTCCCGGCGGGCTCGGCATGCGGATCACATGTTCGTTGATCCAGCTGCCCTTGGGCAGCGCCTTGAGCGCATAGCCGATCACCACGTTGTAGCGGATGACCTCGTCGCCCTCGGCCAGATCCGCCAGCGCGACCTTGTGCCCTTGCGGCACGCGCTCGCGCAGCGCCAGGCCATCGGGAAATACCGCGCCCTCACCCAGGCCGCCGTCGTTGACGACGATCGCGACATTGTCATTGGGGTGAACGCGAATGTAGAGCGGAGATTGTTCCATTGCATCGATCCTTATGGCGATGTACGCCTGCTGCGCCAGCTATTCATACGTCATCCTACAACACAGAAGATTGCACAGACGTTCCGTATTTACCCTAGGAGAAGCATTATGCCGTGAAATGCCCGTTGAGTTAGCCGTTTTGTTGTTGTACGATGACGTATAAGAAATCTCAATTTCTATCTGAACGAACCACCCGCGAACCATTCCGACGCTCTGGATACTCATCATGACGACACCGCAGGAACTGAAGCAGATCGTTTCCGAAGGCCTCCTGTCCTTCCCCGTTACCGACTTTGACGAACAAGGCGATTTCCGCGCCGACACCTATGCTGAGCGCCTCGAATGGCTCGCTCCTTACGGCGCGTCGGCGCTGTTCGTCGCCGGCGGCACGGGCGAATTCTTCTCGCTCACGCACAACGACTATTCGAACGTCGTGAAGACGGCCGCCGAAGTCTGCAAAGGCAAGGTGCCGATTCTTGCCGGCGCGGGCGGCCCGACGCGCGTCGCGATCGCTTACGCACAGGAAGCCGAGCGCCACGGCGCGAACGGCATTCTGCTGATGCCGCACTACCTGACGGAAGCCTGCCAGGAAGGTATCGCCGCGCACGCTGAAGAAGTCTGCAAGTCCGTGCCGAACATGGGCGTGATCATCTACAACCGTGCGAACTCCAAGCTTAACGCCGATATGCTCGAAGGGCTGGCCGAGCGCTGCCCGAACCTGATCGGCTTCAAGGACGGCGTGGGCGAGATCGAGAACATGGTGTCGATCCGCCGCCGCCTCGGCGACCGCTTCTCCTATCTCGGCGGCTTGCCGACCGCGGAAGTCTATGCCGCGGCGTACAAGGCGCTGGGCGTGCCGGTGTATTCGTCGGCAGTGTTCAACTTCATTCCGAAGACCGCGATGGACTTCTATCGCGCCATCGCCGCGGACGACCACGCGACCGTCGGCAAGCTGATCGACGAATTCTTCCTGCCGTATCTGGCGATCCGCAACCGCCGCGCCGGCTACGCGGTCAGCATCGTCAAGGCGGGCGCGAAGCTGGTCGGCCACAGCGCCGGTCCGGTCCGCGCGCCGCTGACCGATCTGACGGAAGAAGAAATGAGCAAGCTGGACGCGCTCATCAAGACGCTCGGTCCGCAGTAATCCGGCTGGCCTATTAGTAGCAATTGACACCCGCCGGCCGTGCGAACGATGGCTGCGTAGACGGCACCGCAAAGAGCGCCCGGGACGGCAACGTCGCCGGGCGTTTTTGTGCCGCACGAATGTATCGACGAGGCGTCGTAGCCGCTTTTTGCGCCACGACGCCTCGGGAGCCCACTCCTCCCGCGCAAAAGAAATTCAGGAGATGACCATGGAAATGAGTCGCACCGTCAGTGCCGCCCACGTAGCAAAGCGCACCCGAGTCCGCTACGGAATCCTGCTGCTGATCTTTCTGATCACGACCTTCAACTATGCGGACCGCGCCACGCTGTCGGTGACCGGCTCGGCCATGCGCGCCGAGTTCGGCTTCGACGCGATCCGCATGGGCTACATCTTCTCCGCGTTCAGTTGGGCCTACGTGCTGTCGCAATTGCCGGCCGGCTGGCTGCTGGACCGCTTCGGCGCACGGCGCGTCTACGCGGCGAGCATTTTCTTCTGGTCGCTCTTCACGCTGCTGCAAAGCTCGATCGGCTTGCTGGGCAGCGCGGCGGCCGCCGTCACCGCGCTGTTCGTGCTGCGCTTTGCGATGGGCGCGGCCGAATCGCCGGCATTTCCGGCCAATGCGAAGGTCGTGGCGAGCTGGTTCCCGACCAACGAACGCGGCACGGCGTCGGCCATTTTCAATTCGGCGCAATACTTCGCGGCGGTCGTGTTCACGCCGTTGATGGCGTGGCTTACCCACGCGTTCGGCTGGCACATGGTCTATGTCGTGATGGGCGTGATGGGGCTCCTGCTCGCGCTCACCTGGCTGAAGGTGATGAAGAACCCCGCGGATCATCCGCGTGTTTCGCGCGCCGAGTTGGAGTACATCGAACAGGGCGGCGGCGTGATCAGCGGGCAGAAGCAAGCCAGATCCGCCGACAAGATCGAAAGTACCGGCGGCTGGTCCCTGGTTCGCCAACTGCTCAGCAACCGCATGCTGGTCGGTGTCTATCTCGCGCAGTACTGCATCAACGTGCTGACCTACTTCTTCCTGACGTGGTTTCCGATCTACCTCGTGCAGGCGCGTGGCATGACGATTCTGCAAGCGGGTCTGGTCGCTTCGCTGCCGGCGATTTGCGGATTCTCGGGCGGCGTGCTCGGCGGCATCTTGTCCGACGGACTGATCCGTCGCGGCCATTCGCTCACGATCGCGCGCAAGGTGCCGATCGTCGGCGGCATGCTGCTGTCGGTGTGCATCATCGGCTGCAACTATGTGTCGACCGACTGGGTCGTCGTCGCGCTCATGTCGCTCGCGTTCTTCGGCAAAGGCATCGGCGCGCTCGGCTGGGCTGTCGTCGCCGATACGTCGCCGAAGGAAGCGCTCGGCCTCTCGGGCGCGATCTTCAATATGTTCGGCAACGTGGCCGGCATCGTGACGCCGATCGTGATCGGCTATCTCGTGGCGAAGACCGGCTCGTTCAACGGCGCGCTGGTGTTCGTGGGCATCAATGCCCTGCTCACGGTGTTCAGCTATCTCGTGATCGTGAAAGACATCAAGCGGGTCGAGTTGCGCCCGCGCTGATCGCGCGGCGGTTATCGTACTTCTCTGCGGACGGCGAAATGAGCGCCGTCGCAGCGCAAAACGCAGGCTAGAAAGGGACCCCGGCGTCGCATCGGGCGCCGGCCCGCAAAATGATATGGCGTGGTTATAATCAGTCGTCAGACGACGGTATAATGAAACGCATGAAGTGTCTGCAACTATCTGATTCAAGGGGCGTTTTCGATGGCTACACCACTGGCATCCGCGGCACCGCCACGACGCGCTCGTAATCTTGCCGAGTTCGTCGTCAGCTACGTCACCGAGCAAATCGCGTCCGGCGCGTTGAAGCCCGGCGACAAGCTGCCGACCGAATCGCAACTCATGGTCACGCTGAGCGTGAGCCGCACCGTCATTCGCGAGGCGATTTCGCGTTTGCAGGCGGGCAAGATCATCGAGACGCGGCACGGCATCGGCAGCTTCGTGCTCGAGCCGCAGCGCGAAAAGCTGGGCATCGACATGGTGCCCGCCACCACTCTGCGCGACGTGCTGTCGATCCTGGAACTGCGCATCAGTCTCGAAACGGAATGCGCGGGTCTCGCGGCCCAGCGCGCCAAGCCGGACGACCTCGCGCGCATGCGCGGCGCGCTCGACGCAATCGAAGCCACGCGCCATAACGGGCTGGACAGCGTCGACGCCGATCTGCAGTTTCATATCTCGGTGGCGCGCGCCACGGGCAACCGCTATTTCGTCGACATCCTCACGCAAATGGGCAGCGCGCTGATTCCGCGGAACCGGCTCGATTCGGCGGGCATTGCGCGCGCGGAACCGGACGCGTATCTGTCGCTCGTCAACCTCGAGCACGAAAGCATTCTCGAAGCAATCACGCGGCACGACGCGGAAGGCGCGCGCGCGGCCATGCGCATGCATCTGTCCAACAGCCGCGAGCGTCTGCGGCGCGCTAACGAAGCCGCCGAGGCGAATAGCTGATTCGGCTCGCTTCTGATTCGGGTTCGCTAAGGCGGACGCAATAGAAAAATGGCCGGGATATCCCGGCCATTCTTTTATCTCACTCGATTACCCGCCCCTTAACTGCGCGTGATCTCGCCATCGCGACGACGCCACAGGTCCAGCGGGTTGCCGTCGGTCAGCGCTTGCGGCAGCAGATCGGCCGGGAAATCCTGGTAGCACACCGGACGCAGAAAACGCTCGATCGACGTCGTGCCGACCGACGTCGCGCGGCTATCGGACGTCGCCGGAAACGGGCCGCCGTGCACCATCGCGTGCGACACCTCGACGCCCGTCGGGAAACCGTTCACCAGAATCCGGCCGGCCTTGCGTTCGAGAATCGGCACCAGCTTCTTCGCCGCTGCCAGGTCGGCGCTGTCCATCTGCACCGTGGCGGTCAACTGGCCGGCAAAATGCTCGGCGACCGCGAGCAGTTCCCGCTCGTCCTTGCAACGGACGATGGTCGACGCCGGGCCGAACACCTCGTCTTCCAGTGCCGGCGTGGCGAGGAACGTCTGTGCGTCGGTCACGAACAACGCCGCGCGCGCCTGCGTCGGGCCGGTTGTATCGACACCGCGCGCTACTGCCTCGACGCCCTTGATCGCCGCCAGCTTGCCCTCGCCTTCTTCATAAGCAGCGCAGATGCCGGACGTCAGCATGGTCTGCGCGGGCTTGCCGCTCAGCGCGTCCGACGCCGTGGCGACGAAAGTCTTGAGCGCGTCGCTGTCGACGGCAATCGCGAGACCCGGATTGGTACAGAACTGGCCGGCGCCAAGCACCAGCGAATCGACGAAACCGCGCGCAATGCTCTCGCCGCGCGCAGCCAGCGCATTCGACAGGAGGAACACGGGATTGATGCTGCTCATTTCCGCGTAGACCGGAATCGGCTCGGCACGCGCCGCCGCGACGCGCATCAGCGACGTGCCGCCCGCGCGCGAACCGGTGAAGCCAACCGCCTTGATCGCCGGATGCGCAACCAGCGCCTCGCCGACGGAATTCCCCGCGCCGACGATCATCGAGAACACGCCTTCCGGCAAGTCCATCTCTTGCGCGACGCGCTGGATCACGCGGCCGACCATCTCGGACGTGCCGAGGTGCGCGCGGTGCGCCTTCACCACGACCGGGCAGCCGGCCGCGAGCGCTGCCGCCGTGTCGCCGCCCGCCACCGAAAACGCGAGCGGGAAATTGCTGGCGCCGAACACCGCGACCGGGCCGAGCGGAATCTTTTGCATGCGCAGGTCAGAGCGCGGCAGCGGCTTGCGCTCCGGCAGCGGCGAATCGAGCGTGGCGGCGAGCCACTGGCCGGCGCGCACGACTTGCGCGAACAGCTTGAGCTGGCCGGTGGTGCGGCCGCGTTCGCCTTCGAGACGCGCCTTCGGCAGACCCGATTCCTGGTGCGCCCGTTCGATCAGCGCGTCGCCCAACGCCGTGATGCCGTCGGCGATACGCTCGAGAAACTCGGCGCGCACCGTGAGCGGCAGTTGCCGGTACGGATCGAACGCTTGCTGCGCCAGCTCACACGCCTGCCCCACGACGGCCACCGAGCCGCTGCCGAAAACCGGCTCCGCGATATCGGATCCCGTGGCAGGATTGAACGCATGCAATGGTTTTTCCTCGCCGCGCACCGCTTGGCGGCCGATCAGCATTTCGCCGGTAATAGACATTTGCTTTCCTTGAGTGAAGGCCTAAGATATAGGTCATCCTACAACATTACGAGGTATGCGCGCAACCTGAAACGCTTGCCTGGCGAGGAATTCGGGTTAACGTGACCGTTACAACCGGCGAGGCCGGTGCTAATCTGCGACTAAGACATACGACGACCTATAACTCGTGTTGAGCCGTCGTCGGAACTTGCCCGATCCATTACCGTTCGAGGAAAACAGCCGATGCCAGCCGTCACGCCTTACCAGCCCTTACCCAACAGTTTCCGCCGAGCAGTGTGCGGCGGTGAAACCCTGATCGGCTGCTGGGCGTCGCTCGCCAGCCCGATCGTCACCGAACTGCTCGGCATTATCGGCTTCGACTGGATGCTGCTGGACGCCGAGCACGCGCCGAACGACGTCCTCACGCTGATCCCGCAGTTGATGGCGCTCAAGGACAGCGGCAGCGCGCCGGTCGTACGGCCGCCCGCTAACGACAGCGTGTTCATCAAGCGGCTCCTCGACACCGGCTTCTCGAATTTCCTGGTGCCGTTCGTGGAAAGCGCCGACGACGCGGCGCGCGCCGTTGCCGCCACGCGTTACCCGCCGCAGGGCATTCGCGGCGTTTCGGTGAGCCATCGCGGCAATCGTTACGCGACGGTGCCCGACTACTTCGACGTCGCCAACGACAACGTCTGCGTCATCGTGCAGATTGAAAGCCGCAAGGCCGTCGACGCGATCGACGAAATTCTCGCCGTTGACGGCATCGACGCCGTGTTCGTCGGGCCGTCCGACCTCGCGGCCGCGTACGGCCATCTCGGCAATCCGAATCATCCCGACGTGCAGGCGGCGATCGCGCGCGTGTTCGAACGCGCGCAAGCCGCGGGCAAGCCGAGCGGCATTCTCGCGCCGGTGCAGGCCGACGCGGAGCGCTACATCTCCATGGGCTGCCGCGTCGTCGCGGTCTGCGCGGATATGGGGCTGCTGAAAGCGGCCGCGCAGACGGTTCAAAAACACTTCATGCAGAAACAGGCGGGCCAGCAATAACCCGGCCGCCATGACATCTTCGGAGCATTCCATGCAAAAAGCAGGCTTTATCGGACTCGGCATCATGGGCAAGCCCATGGCCGCCAACCTTCTCAAGAACGGCGTCGCGCTGGCAGCGTTCACACGCAGCGGCGTGCCCGACGATCTCATCCAGGCGGGCGCTCTCGCGTGCGACAGCCCCGCCGCCGTGGCCGCGCAGGCCGACGTGATTTTCATCATGGTGCCGGATACGCCCGACGTCGAGCGCGTGCTGTTCGGCGAACAAGGTCTCGCCGGATCGTTGCGCGCGGGACAAACCGTCGTCGACATGAGTTCGATTTCGCCGATGGCCACCCGCGAGTTCGCGGCCCGCGTGCGCGAGAGCGGCGCGGACTATCTGGATGCACCGGTTTCCGGCGGCGAAGTCGGCGCCAAGGCCGGCTCGCTGACCATCATGGTGGGCGGCGAAACCGCGACCTTCGATGCCGTCAAGCCGCTGTTCGACATGATGGGCAAGAACGTCACGCTGATCGGTGGCGTCGGCGCCGGCCAGGTGTGCAAGGTGGCCAACCAGGTGATCGTCGCCGCGACGATCGAGGCAGTCGGCGAGGCGCTGCTGCTCGCCTCCAAGGCCGGCGTCGATCCGGCGCGCGTGCGGGAAGCGCTGATGGGCGGGTTCGCGTCCTCGCGCATTCTCGAAGTGCACGGCGAACGCATGACCAAACGCACCTTCGATCCGGGCTTCCGCATCGAGTTGCACCAGAAGGATCTGAACCTCGCGCTCTCCACCGCGCAATCGCTCGGCGTCTCCCTGCCGAATACGGCCACCTGCCAGGCGCTGTTCAACGCCTGCGTCGCGCACGGCGGCAAGGCGTGGGACCACTCGGCGATGGTGCGCGCGCTCGAATTCCTCGCCGATCACGAGATTGGCCAGAAAACCGCTTAAGCCGCACGCCGCTTTTAAATGCGCCGCTCCGCTTGCCTTATGCAGATAGGCAGGACGGAGCGGCGCATACGTGCGTTCGCCGGCTTCGCAGCGAGTTGACGGAAGTCGTGTCACTTCCACCGCTAAAGTTTTTTTACAAACATTAAGGATACCTTACGTTAAGTAAACAGGTTCGACGAGCTGCATTCCCCAAAGTAGCAACGATTATTGACAACGCCCGCAAAGGGCAAGGAGACATCCGTGGCAACCATAGATAAAACCAACGGCAAGCGGGCAACATCGAAAACGTCCGGCCAGGCTGAACCGAATTCGCCCGCTCGCCGCGCCTTTATCGTGCTGGCGGGTACGTCAGCCGGCGCGACGCTGCTAGGCGGCTTGTCCGCCTGCGGCGGCTCCGTCAACGGCGGCCCATCCACGCCGCCCGTGGTACAGGATCCGATCTGGGGCACCTCGGGCGCCGCGACGCAGATCATCGCTTCCTTGCAAGGCATCACCCAGTCGATGTTTCCCACACGCGACTTCCTGGTCACGCAATACGGCGCCACACCGTGCGCCGTCGTTGCCGCAGCTAATCCGTACACGG
>Ga0310811_10014099_pt1 | contig 10416 bp, 7 predicted proteins | sample YCmetagenome_FD_207642 | JGI IMG/M metagenome (GOLD analysis project Ga0310811, IMG submission 207642) | Soil microbial communities from experimental microcosm in Duke University, North Carolina, United States - YC | ecosystem: Engineered > Artificial ecosystem > Soil microcosm > Unclassified ... | reverse complement strand
CGGAGGACTACGGACAGGGGACGCATTACGATCTCCGTCATCCCGAATAGGTAGCCGCGACCACGATCGGGCCGAGCACGGTCAGCACGACGTTTCCGACCGCATAAGGCACGGCGACGCCGAGCACCGGCGTCTGGCTCTCGGCAATGTCGCAGGCGCCGGTCACGGCGGCGTCGACTGTCATGGCGCCCGCCAGCGCGCCACAAGTGACCACCGGATTCATCCGTAGAATGTAATAGGCGACTAGCGTCCCGACTGTGAGCGGGACCAGTGTGACGACGATGCCCATGCCGACGAGGAGCAGGCCATGGGCCTGGATCGCGGACCATGCTGCAAGGCCATTGCCGAGCCCGATCGCGGCGATGAAGCCGCCGAGGCCGAGATCGCTCAGGGTCTGCTGCGCTGCCGGCGGCATTGCGCCGAAGGTGGGATTGCGCGAGCGAATCCAGCCGCAGACGAGGCCGGCAACGAGCGCGCCGCCTCCGCCGCCGAGCGTCAGCGCAACGCCGCCGACCTTGAAGCTGGCGAGACCGGCCAGAAGGCCGACGGCAATGCCAGCGGCGACGAACGCGATATCGGTGCGGTCGCTGGCGTTCAACGCGTGGCCGACTTGCGCTGTCGCGCGCGCGATATTGCTGCTGCTGCCGACCAGCGTCATGACGTCGCCGACATAGACGCGCGTGTCGGGGCTGAGCGGCACTTCGCGGCCCATCCGGGTCAGCGCGCGCAGGAAGACGCCACGCGCATCGGCGCCGACGATGTCGGCAACCTCGCGGATCGACCGGCCATGCAGCTTGCGATTTTCCACGAGCACGTCGATGACGTTGCCAGGGAGGCCGCGCAGCAGCTGGTCGGCGTCGATTTCGGCACCGATGATCGGCTTTGCCGCGACGATCGACGCGGTTGGGCCGGTGAGGACGATGTCGTCACCATCTTCAAGAATGGCGTCGGGATGGGGAGTGATGTCGGCGCCACCACGGACGATCCGCTCGACGACCGTGCGGCTGCCAACCTCGGCCTCGATGGCCAGGACGGTGCGACCGGCGGCAGTCGAGACCCGATAGGCCCGCGCCTGGAATTTGCGATAGGACAGGTTCTCCGTCTTCGCGGGCGAGCCGCCGGCAAGCTCCGCTTCCAGCTTCGCTGCCTCTGACTTGAGGTTAATTCCCATCAGCCGCGGCGCGACGAAGGGCACGAACAGCAGCGTGAGGATGTAGCCAAGCACGTAAGTCACGGCATAGCCGGCAGCGATATTGGCTTCCTGTTGCTTCAGAACGTCGGCGGCGAGGCCGAGCTGCGCCAGCGCGCCCGATGCGGTGCCGATGACGGAGGATTGGGTCAGCGCACCGGCAGTGAGGCCTGCGGCGGTGCCGGTATCAAGCTTGAACAGATGGGCGAAGATCAGCACGAGCACGAGGCCGGTGCCGCCGATCACCAGCGCCAGCACAACTTGCGCCAGTGTTCGGATGCTCAGGGAGGCGAAGAACTCTGGCCCCGACCGGTAGCCGATCGTGAAGACGAACAGGCTGAACAGGATCGCCCGGAGGATCGGTGGGAAGGAGAAGCTGCCGAGCTGTCCGATCAATACGGCGACGATCAGGATGCACGCGGTGGTCCCGATCGAAAAGCCGCCGATCTTGATACGGCCAAGGATGGTGCCGATCGCAATCGCAAGCAGCAGGAAGATTTCCGGTGCGGTGGCGATGACCCACCTGACGGTTTCCATGGTCGCATTTCCCCGGGCGCTTTGGCAGCGATTTGATTGCTGGCGAGGAGAGATTGCTTGATCCAGATCAAGCCCCGGCGCGGACGGGGCGACGCCTATGAGCTGATGAAAAATTCGCGACAGCCAACATTGCCGAAATGAGTACCCTCGACGTCGCAGCCGGCGCGATCCGCCGCGATGAAACGGTCGAGATCGTTCTGCTGCTGGCCTTCGCCGGCGGCTTCATCGACGCCTATACCTGGATTATTCACGGCGTGCTGGCGAATGCCCAGACCGCCAATGTGATCTTTCTCTGGGTCTATGCGGCAGCCGGAGACTGGGCGAAAGCACTTCACTTCGTCCCGTCGATCCTGGCTTTCACCGTTGGCATCGTGATCGCCGCCTGGCTGCGCCGGGTCGCCGGCGAGCGAGCCAGCGCGCTCAGCATTCTGGTCGAGATCATTTTTCTCTTCGTGATCGGCATTCTGCACAATCGGTTGCCGGATCTTGCTGGAACGCTCGGAATATCCATGGTCGCCGCAATACAGGCGGCGATCTTCATCAAGGTCGAGGGTACCGTTTGCAGCACGGTGATGATCACTGGCAACATGCGTCAGATGGTCGAGAACCTGTTCGCGGTCGTCTATGGAGGTGCGCCGCCCGGGACGTTGCGCAAGTCGGCCATCTTCTATGGGCTGTGTGCAGTGTTCGGCTGTGGCGCAGCCGTCGGTGCGCTTGCCACCCAGACCATTCCCAATCTCGCGCTCGGTATTCCCGTGATTGCGCTGCTGATCGTCCTGTTGCGCTGCGAAACGGCACCACGCGAGGCGCTCAAATGAATTCACCTTCCGAACCGAACTGGACGCGTTTCTTTCCACCGGCCGGCTGGCTCGCGACCTATCGGCGCGAATGGTTGCCATCCGACGCCGTCGCCGGCGTCACGCTTGCGGCCTATGCCATTCCAGTCTCGCTGGCCTATGCGGCGCTTGCCGGCTTGCAGCCGCAGATCGGTGTCTACGGCTACATGCTCGGCGGCATTGGCTATGCCCTGCTTGGTGCGTCACGGCAGCTGGCGATCGGTCCGACCTCGGCGATCTCGCTGATGATCGCCGCGACCGTCGGCGCGCTGGCCGGCGGCGATGCCGTGAAGTATGCACAGATCGCCAGTCTCGCGGCCTTCAGCGTTGCCGTGCTGTGCTTCATCGCCTGGCTGTTCAGGCTCAGCGTGCTCGTCCGCCTCGTCAGCGACAGCATTCTGGTTGGCTTCAAGGCCGGCGCGGGACTCACCATCATCATGAGCCAGTTGCCGAGCCTGTTCGGTGTCGCCGGCGGCGGTCACAATTTTTTTGACCGCGCCTTCAGGCTGATCGGACAACTCGGCCATCTCGACCCGCTCGTTCTGGCGATCGGCGCGGTCGCGCTGTTGCTGCTCCTGCTCGGCGAACGGCGGCTGCCCGGCAAGCCAGTCGGCATCAGCATCGTGGCGCTGGCGATCGTGGTGGCGACGGTCTTCGGCTTCCCCGGTCTCGGTGTGCCCGTTACCGGGAAGATACCAGAGGGGTTGCCGGCGCTTGGGGTGCCGACCTTCGGGCTGCTGGAGTTCGACGACCTGTTTCCGCTCGCCGCCGGCTGCGTGCTGCTGGCTTATATCGAAGGCGTCTCGGCGGCCCGGAGCTTTGCCGCAAAGCACGGCTATCCTCTCGACGTCCGGCAGGAGTTTTTGGGGTTGGGTGCCGCGAATCTCGCCGCAGCCTTCGGCCACGGCTATCCCGTCGCCGGCGGCCTGTCGCAATCCGCCGTCAATGACAGCGCTGGTGCGCGAACACCTCTGGCGCTGGTGATCTGTTCGGTGACGCTCGGGCTTTGTCTTCTGTTCTTCACGGGGCTACTCACCAATCTGCCCAAGGCCGTGCTGGCGGCGATCGTCTTTGCCGCCGTCTACAAGCTGGTCGATATCCGCGCGCTTGTGCGGATGTGGCAGGTCAGCCGGATCGATTTCTACGCAGCCTCGATCGCCCTGATCTCCGTGTTGCTGCTCGGCATCCTGCAGGGCGTCCTGCTGGCATCGATCGCATCGATCTTCCTGCTGCTGGCGCGGGCGTCGCGGCCGAACGTCGCGTTCCTCGGCCGCTTGCCCGGCAGCGGCCGCTATTCCGACAGCGCGCGGCACGCGGACGTCGAGCCGCTGGTCGGAATCATCGCGTTCCGCCCCGAAGCCTCGCTGCTCTACATCAATGCCGAGACGATTCTGGATGCGGTCCTGACCGTGCTCAGGAACTCGCCGGGTATCCATCTGGTCGCCTGCGACCTCTCGGCGTCGCCTTATATCGATCTCGCGGGCGCGCGCATGCTGCACGACCTCCATGACGAGCTGGCGTCGCGCCGGGTCACCCTCTGTATCGTTGGCGCACATGCACAACTCCGTGACCTCCTGCGCGCCGAGGGGCTCGGGGAGAAGACCGACAGCGGCCAATGGCTGCGCTCGCTCGACAGCGTTCTCGGTGACGACAAGGCCGATCCGGCTCAGCGAACGGCCTGACCTGATGTATTGCGATGCGAATAGCGACGCTCGGCGCTCCAGAATGCGCGCGACCGTTGACTTGGATCAATGGAGCGATCGGCGCTGAAAGCACCATCCCGCATCACTTTTCGCCCCAAGGATCGGGAGAGACGCATGGCCAAGGATACCAAGACCGCACAGAAGCGCATCGACCAGTTCTTTTCCGGGCCAGGCGCGCGCGCCGACGACTGGCGTGATCTGGTCGAGGCCGGAAAGGTGTGGGCCCGCGGCGGCAATCGTGCGGCCTATGACGCGGCGCTGGCCAGCCTATCGGTCACTGAAGAATTCCACGGTTATCCCGGTCTGCAGTTGATGGCGGCGCTGCGTGAAGCAGCCTCAAGCGGCGATGCGGCCGCCTCGCTGTCGCTTGCGACTCGCATCACCCAGGCGCTGGCGACGCGATCCTTCCGTCAGCATGCCGGCGATTGGAGTGCAAAGGACGATGGCAATGGCGACACGCCCGAACTGGTGTCGCCCACCTTTACCGGGCAAAAGGGACGTCGGCCCTATTTCGAGACCCTGATCGTCACTGGCGTGTCATCCAGCCAGTGGCCGGCGCTGGCGGCCGAATGGCGCAAGCTGCGACGCCCCGAAGATGGCTTCATCTATGAGCCCGTCATCGTCGGCAGTCTCGAGGACGCGTTCTGCGCGACCATGCTCAATCCCAACCTCGGGGCCGTCGTCATCAACGAGGGCTTTGGCCTCCGTTCGCGGCACGATGCGCCGGTTCTTCGTTCGATGACGGCAGCAGCCGGCCTGAAGGACGAATCCGACGCTTCCGCGCTGAGGCTTGCCCAGATCATCAAGCGCGTCAGGCCTGAGCTCGATCTCTACATGATCTCGAACCGCGACGTCGAGGAGCTGGCAGGCAATCCCGAGGCCAACGTCGTTCGCCGCATCTTCTACTCGGTGGAAGAACTGCTGGAGCTGCATCTGTCGATCCTCGAAGGCATCCAGGATCGCTATGACACGCCGTTCTTCGACAATCTGAAGAAATACGCGCAGCGCCCGATCGGGACGTTCCACGCCCTGCCGATCGCCCGCGGCAAGTCGATCTTCAAGTCCGACTGGATCCGCGACATGGGCGAGTTCTACGGCCCGAACCTGTTCCTGGCCGAGAGCAGCGCCACCACCGGCGGTCTCGACAGCATGCTGGAGCCGACCGGAAACATCAAGAAGGCGCAGGAGAAGGCGGCGAGGGCGCTCGGTGCGGATCGCGTCTTCTTCGTCACCAATGGCACCTCGACCTCGAACAAGATGGCGGTGCAGGCGCTGCTTGCGCCTGGCGATATCGCGATCGTCGATCGCAACTGCCACAAGTCGCACCATTACGGCATGGTGCTCGCCGGCGCGCAGCCGCTCTACGTCGAAGCGTTCCCGATGACGGAATATTCGATGTACGGCGCGGTGCCGCTGAAGACGATCAAGCAGGCGCTGCTCAATGCCAAGGCCGAGGGTCGGCTGGACCGCGTCAAGATGCTGGACCTGACCAACTGCACCTTCGACGGCCACATCTACAACACCCGCCGGGTGATGGAGGAATGCCTGGCCATCAAGCCGGACCTGATCTTCCTGTGGGATGAGGCCTGGTTCGGCTTCGCGCGCTTCTCGCCGTTTCTGCGCCGCCGTACGGGCCTCGGTGCTGCCAACGAGATCGAAGCGTGGATGCATGACCCGAAGTCGGTCGAGGCCTATGAGAAGCAACAGGCTCAGCTCGGCAAGGAGCCATCGAACGAGACATTGCTCAACACGAGGCTGATCCCCGATCCCCGCAAGATTCGTCTGCGCGTCTACCAGACGAACTCGACCCACAAGTCGATGTCGGCGATCCGGCAGGGCTCGATGCTGTCGGTCAAGGATGTCGAATTCCACACGGTTGAGCAGCAGTTCAAGGAGGCCGTGTTCACCCACGCCTCCACCAGCCCGAACCAGCAGCTCATCGCCAGCCTCGATATTTCGCGGCGGCAGATGGAGCTGGAGGGCTATGGCCTCGTCGCCAACGCGATCGAGATCGCCTTCGCGATACGTCAGGCGATCAACAATAATCCGCTGCTGTCGAAATATTTCCGTGTCCTGGGTGCCGACGTGATGGTGCCCGCCCAATATCGCCAGAGCGGATTCACCGACTATCTGGCCGATGGGGTGAACTGGGCGACTACGCTGAAGAGCCTCGACGATGACGAGTTCTGCCTCGATCCGACCCGCATGACGCTGGTGTGCGGCATGGCCGGCTTCGACGGTACGCAGTTCAAGGGCATTCTGGCCAACGAGTACAATATCCAGGTCAACAAGACTTCGCGTAACTCGGTCCTGGTCCAGTCCAACATCAACAACACCCGCAGCGACGTCGCGCACCTTCTCCGCGTCCTGGCCGAGATCGCGGGCGAAATCGATCGCGGGCTGACCCAGGGCGGCGAAAATGCGCGCAAGACGTTCGCGGCACGGGTCAAGAGCCTGATGACGGACGTGCCTGATCTGCCGAACTTCTCGCATTTCCATCCGGCGTTCCGCAGCGATTCCGGTGACAAGACCAACGAGGGCGACATCCGCACCGGCTTCTATGCCGCCTATGACGTGGCGGGCTGCGAGCACCTCCGGCTCAACGATCCCGAGATCGACCGACGGCTGAAGGCTGGGCCCGAGCTGGTCTCGGCGAACTTCGTGATCCCGTATCCGCCTGGCTTCCCGATCATGGTGCCGGGCCAGGTCATTACCCAGGAAACCATCGACTTCATGCGCAAGCTCGATGTGAAGGAGATCCATGGCTACGACGCGAAGGAAGGGCTGAAGCTCGTGCGCACCGAAGCCCTGGCGAAGCTCGGCCGGCCGAAGCCCGGTGCGTCGCCGAAGCTCAAGGCCGCGTCATAGGTTGAAGGGGGACCAACATGCAGGCGTTTTTCACATTTCTGCAGCAAAATCCGTATCTGCTGCTGTTCTTCGTCGTCGGTCTCGCCGTCTATATCGGCCGGGCCAGCATCAAGGGTTATGGCCTCGGCATGGTTGCCGGCGCCATCGTGGTCGGCGCAGGCCTGTCGGTCTGGTCATCGACCTACGGCGTGAAGCTTGAGCTGAACAATTTTGCCAAGAGCCTGTTCTACTATCTCTTCATGTACGGTGTCGGACTGCGCGTCGGTCCGTCCTTCATCAACAGCCTGAAGGGGGACGGCCTCAAGTTCTGCGTGCTTGCGTTGGTGTCGAGCATCATCGGCCTTGCTCTCGTTGTCCTTGGCGCCAAGATCTTCGATCTGCCCGTCGGCGCTGCCGGCGGCATGCTCGCGGGTTCGCAGACCATGTCGGCGGCGATCGGTTCTGCCGAGCAGGCGATCACCTCCGGTGTCGTCAAGCTCCCGGAGGGGATGAAGCCCGAGCAGGCTTCCGGCATGATCGCGCTGTCCTACGGCATCACCTACATCTGGGGTACCGTCGGCATCATCCTGATCTGCAAATATCTGCCGCGCTGGTGGGGTGTCGACGCCAAGGCGGCCGCGAAGCAGTATGAGCAGGAGTTCGGCGTCAAGGATCTCGAGGGCGGTGGCCTGACCGGCTATCGTCAGTTTGGACTTCGCGCCTATCGGCTGGAAAACCCGGCAATGGCGGGTGTCAGCATTGCGAAATTCCGCGCAATGAATCCGGAATACCGGATCGTCAATGTTGGGCGCAATGGTGAGCCGCAAGGGGCCGATCCGGATTTCGTGCTGCAAAAGGGCGATGTCGTCGCGCTGGGCGGCTCGACGGAGAGCCTGACCGACAAGATGGGCCTGATCGGCCCGGAGGTCGCGGATGCCAAGACGCTGGGCATTCCCATGGACCAGGCCGACATCCTCATCACCAACAAGGAAATGGTGGGGAGGACGTTCGAGTCCTTCCGCGACACCGCGATCGCCGGCCAGTTGCAGGTCACCAAGGTCGAGCGCGGCGGCGTGCAGATTCCGGCCGGCCTCAAGACCAAGCTGGAACGGATGGACATCGTGTCCGTGGTCGGCCTCAAGGGCGCGGTCAACGAGCTCGGCGAGATGTGGGGCCGCATTGCGCGGACCAATACCTCGACCGATCTTCTGACGCTCGCGGTCGGCATGATCCTCGGCTTCCTGATCGGCATGATCGACTTCCCGGCCTTCGGCGCCAGGGTTGGCCTCGGCAATGCCGGCGGTCTGCTGTTGTCGGGCGTGATCGTCTCGTCGATCGTGTCGCGGCTCCGCTTTTTCGGCAATACGCCGAACGCGGCCCGCAACGTGCTCGAGGATCTCGGTCTTGTCGTGTTCGTTGCCATCGTCGGCGTCAATGCGGGTGCGGGCCTGCTGTCGCAGCTCACGGGTGCGATTGCCCTGAAGATCTTCATCGTCGGCTTCATCGCCTGCACGATCCCGCCGTTCATCGTCTGGGCGATCGGCTTCCACGTCTTCAAGATCAACCCGGCCGTGCTGATGGGTGGCGTTGCCGGTGCACGCTCGCACTCCGGCCCGTGCCGTGAGGCCGCGGTCGAGATCCAGAGCTCGGTGCCCTGGATCGGATTCCCGGTCGGCTACGCCGTCTCGGGCATCCTGTTGACGATCTTCGGCTACTTCGCAATGCTGCTGGCGCAGTAAACAAAGGGGAAGAACGCTATGAGGAAATTGACTATCGCCGCCGCAACTGTCGCCTTGCTTGCTACTGTCGCCGGTTTCAGTGCGCCGTCGCGTGCTGACACCGGCCAGGTCGCCATCGTCTTCACCAAGGGCGGCTTCATCGTCGGCGTCGGCGGTGGGGAGGGCGTTCTGCTCTACCGGGGCCACAAATATCCCTTCACCGTTTCCGGGATGAGCGTCGGCTTCACGATCGGTGCCTCGACCACCAAGCTGACAGGCCGCGCACTCAATCTCAACGGACCGCAATCGCTTGAAGGGTCTTACGCTGCAGGTGGCGCAGGTGCGGCGGTTGCCGCGGGCGCCGGCGCCGTTCAATTGCAGAACGGCAATGGCGTGATCCTTCAGCTCAGCGGAGCGAAGGTCGGAGCGGAAGTGTCTGCTGCTGTTGGTGGCGTCACGATCCGGCTGAAATAGAACAGGGAACGAGACTCACAAAAACGGGCTGCGTCACCGCAGCCCGTTTTTCATTTGAGAATTCCGAGATTCAGTATCGCTCTTCAACAAACTTCAGTCCGCGCAGGCTTGCCTGGTCGTTGTAGCGTCCCTTGTGGGTCCGCTTCGGCAGCATGACCTTCTCCCGCTTGACCTTCTTGTAGGGGATTCTCTGCAGGATGTGCGAGATGATGTTCAGCCGTGCACGCCGCTTGTCGTCGGAACGGATCAGCCGCCACGGCGCATGCTTTGTGTCCGTCGCTTCGAACATCATGTCGCGCGCACGGGAGTAATCGTACCAGCGTCCAAAGGACTCGGTATCCATCGGGCTCAGCTTCCACTGTCGCAGCGGATCCTCGATGCGTGCCTTGAAGCGGAGCTCCTGCTCTTCCATCCCGACCTCGAGCCACAGCTTGATCAGGATGATACCGGCGTCGACGGCGAATTTCTCGACCAACGGACAGAGCTCGAGGAAGCGCTTGTGTTCGTTCGGCGAGCAGAAGCCCATGACATATTCCACGCCGGCACGGTTGTACCAGCTGCGATCGAAGATCACGATCTCACCGCCGGCCGGGTATTGCTCGATATAGCGCTGCAGGAATAGCTGGGACTTTTGCCGGTCGGAGGGGGCGGGCAGGGCGCAGACACGGAAGACGCGCGGGCTGACCTTCTCGGTCAATGCCTTGATCGTCCCACCCTTGCCGGCGGCGTCGCGCCCCTCGAAGATGATGATCACCTTCAATTTCTGCGCCTTGACCCACTCCTGGAGGTGGCACAGCTCGACCTGGAGCTTTCTAAGCTCCTTCTCGTAGTCCTTGCGCTTCATCTTCTCCGCGGGCTCGTCCTTGGCCATGCCGGTCCTTTCACCGTTGCGCTCGTCACTCGTGTTAAATTCACTCGTCCCAGGAAATGGTCACACCGATGTCGCCGGGCATGCCACCGGGGAAATCGATGATCTGGTAGGCGATGCGATATCCTCGCGGCTGGAGGTAGTCCGCCCAGAGCTGGAAGATCTCCTTGGGGATTCCGGTCAGTGTGGTCTCCCAGCCCTTTTCCATCTGGTTGATGGCGCGCCCCTTGTCGGTGCAGAGCGA
>Ga0310811_10014098_pt1 | contig 10416 bp, 10 predicted proteins | sample YCmetagenome_FD_207642 | JGI IMG/M metagenome (GOLD analysis project Ga0310811, IMG submission 207642) | Soil microbial communities from experimental microcosm in Duke University, North Carolina, United States - YC | ecosystem: Engineered > Artificial ecosystem > Soil microcosm > Unclassified ... | reverse complement strand
ATTGCAATGTTAAAGTATTTAGCATTGCTTGATAAGTGTGACAGTGATCGATTTTCCATTGTATTTATTTATATGTAGTATTAAACTTTTGTTAAATTAACGTTGTTTAATTATTTAACAGCGTTAAGTATCATTCAAAAAATTACGCTGATAATGAGCGCGTAATGCCACTGATGGCTGTTTTTAATATCTCGCGATTGATATCGTCCGATGTTGTGCGTCGCGTAAGGTTGATAGAGATCAAACCATGTATCACCGACCAATAAGTGTAATATTTAACACAAATATCATCTTCGCTCGGCTTTTGTGATGCCATAATCTCCTGGATGACCCCGGTAACTATATTAAATGGCTCTTCTGCTTCAGGCATTATTTGCGCCATTTCGCAACAGTTTACATCCACTCCGAACATTAACTGGTAGAATTCTTTTTGTGCGAATGCAAAGTTCCAATAGGCCAGCCACATGGCTTCAATCTGCTTGGCAGGCAGGCGGTGTTTTTCTTTGGCCTCTTTCATTTCCTTCGCCAGCAGTAAAAACCCCTTGCGGGTTAGTTCCATCAATATCGCCTCCTTGTTGGCAAAGTATTCGTAAATGATCGGTGCGGTATATTCAATCTTGTCGGCAATCTTGCGCATGCTTAATGCCTGCCATCCCTCCTCTTTCACGATATCCAGCGAAGCATCCAGGATATTTACCCTGGTTTCTTCTTTTAATCGCAATATTCTATCCTTGCTTCCCATTTTTTGTTACGACTGTAAATTTATTTAACAGTGTTAGGCAAAGGTAAATACGTTTTAGAAAGACAGTACCATCTGATTGTCATTAAATTTAACAGTGTTAAATTATTTTTTAATGTTAGCAGAATTTACAATCTTTAGTTACCAATTCAACAATAATTATGTCATTTCAAGCTTATTTAGATAACATTCAAGCCAAGACAGGCAAAAGTCCTGATGATTTTAGAGCGATGGCTGAGCAAAAAGGCTTTACCCAAAAAGGCGAGTTGAAATCAAGCACTAAAGCCGGCGATGTGGTAAAATGGCTTAAAGACGATTATGAACTTGGGCATGGACATGCGATGGCTATCTACGCATTACTTAAAGGTATAAAGAAAGAAGGCGATTAAACTCTTGACGGAGCAACCCCATATGCTTTCTTAAATGCAAAGGAAAAATGCGACAGGTCCTCAAAGCCCAGCTCCAGGTAAACATCAGAAGCAGCTTTTCCTTTTTCCTTGATCATATAATGAGCTTCCTGTAATCTTCGATGTAAAAGCCAGCGACTGGGTGACGAGTGAAATATCTTTTCAAAATCGCGCTTAAAAGTCGCTAAACTCCGACCGGTCAAGTAAGCAAAACGATTGAGCTCCACATTGAAATGAAAGTTCTTATTCATAAAAGCTTCCAGGTCGATTTTGCCGGGTTCGCTAAAATCAAACAGTACATCTTTCAGTTCAGGATTTACTTTGAGCAACAAAAGGATCGCTTCGTTCAATTTATTAGTCAATAGCTTTTCATTGCCTAAGCCGTTAAGTTCTAAATAGGGTAACAGAGAATCCATGTAGTTTTTATAGAGAGAATCTGATTTCAGTCTCAAAACGGTATCACCATTTACATGATTTTCCGACGCATAGCCAAACTCCATGCTAAAGTTGCGAAGCGTTTGCTGATCCAAACGAACGGAAAGTGACTTAAACTCTCCTCCTTCAGGCGGAACTTTCAAAAACTTCATCAGGTGGTTTCTTTTGCCAAATCTGAAGCTGCCTTCATTAAAAATATATTCCTTATTACCGTCATTCATGATCATAGTGCCGGCAACCTGGTAGGTAAAGCCATGCTCTGGGACAAATTGCTCTCCTTCCCTGCTGCGGTTTACGTAGCAGGAATAAGCGATAGAAGGTAATTTTTTATCCGTTGATAAAAGCATTGTCAAATCTATAAATCTCTGTTCCCTTTATGACAAAGAGAACGGAGAAATTTCAAATCAGAATATATAACTCCTCCCCTGAATTCAGAGGAGGCCGGGAGGGGTAAAAATCTGCGTCAGGTTTAACCGTCCTAAAATTTTACCCACTCTGTCAACGCTGCCCCGGACATCTCTCCCTAAATTTAGGGAGAGAGTCTTATTTCAATTTATCTTTTCGCAGCAAATAAAGCCTTCCCAGCTTCAGTTTCCAAAGGATTTACAGCATCGTCATGATTTGTTGAATGACTTACCGAAATCCACTTCTCCATTTCCGCGCTTCTATTGGCATCGGCTTGCTTTATCAAGGCTATAGCTTCGCTTCCTAAAACTAAATGTACTGGAGGTTCAGGATGATCGGCCAGCTCGATCATTACCTGTGCGGCTTTAGCAGGGTCGCCCATTGGCACAAATTTATCGCTGAAAAATAATGTTTTTCTGGCACCGACAGTTTGTTCGTATCCCTCTACCTCAGGGACATCAACTGTGGAGGCAGTAGACACCCAATCGGTCCGGAAACCACCAGGTTCTACACTGGTTACTTTAATGCCTAGCGGAGCTACTTCTTTAGCAAGTGCTTCGGTAAAACCACCTACACCAAACTTTGCAGCCTGGTAAATGGTTAACCCTGCATTGCCAACCCTGCCACCTACTGAACTGATCTGTAAAATACGGCCTGAGCGTTGTTGACGCATGATAGGCAACACAGCCCTTGTGATAGCGATTGGTGCATACAAATTTGTTTCCAGTTGGCTGCGTACCTGTTCTTCGGTATAAGCTTCAGTCGAACCAATAGTACCAAAACCTGCGTTGTTTACCAGTACATCTATTCTTCCGAAATGATCAACCGTTTGTTGTACTGCCTGTTGTATCTGCTCATTATTAGTCACATCCAGTTGTAAAGCAAGTATCTGACCGGGGTATTGTTCAACCAGGTCATTCAATTGTTCGGGGGTACGGGCTGTTGCGGCCACTTTATCACCCTTAGCCAATATGGCTGCTGTTAAGCTGCGTCCCAATCCGCGGGAGCTGCCTGTTATAAACCAAATTTTTGTCATTGTCTTAAATTTTTGATAAGACAAAATTCTATCAAATTCAGCCTGCTGGCTTTGTTGAAACGCTCAAATTACTTTGTTAAAACGCTCATCAATTTCGCTCACATATATGCTAACTTTACCTTAACACCTTTGTGACATTTTGATGATATTTTAAACCAGTTTGGCTACAATAAAAACCATTCTGGCTAATGGTGTTTTACTTTTATTACCCAATATTTGTATCCACAAAAAAACAGGAAACTTATGATACAGACCAAAGGCTATGCAGCCCAAACCAACAAATCTGACTTAGCTCCGTGGAACTTCGAGCGCCGCGAGGTAGGTCCTCATGATGTACAATTTGATATTCAATATTGCGGGGTTTGCCACTCCGATCTGCACCAGATCAAAGACGATTGGTTCCCGGGTATATTCCCGATGGTACCGGGTCACGAGATCGTTGGCCGTGTGGTAAAAGTGGGCGCACACGTTACTAAATTTAAAGTAGGCGATTTGGCAGCAACCGGTTGTATGGTAGACTCATGCGGTCACTGCGAAAATTGCCAGCACGACCTGGAGCAATACTGCCTTGAAGGTTGTACCTATACCTATAATGGTATGGAACGCGATAACTCAATGCCGACTTATGGCGGTTACTCGAACACAATCGTTGTAAAAGAAGAGTTCGTTCTTCACTTATCAGACAAACTTGACCTGGCTGCTACCGCTCCGCTTTTATGTGCAGGTATCACTACTTATTCTCCATTGCGTCACTGGAAAGTGGGCAAAGGTCATAAACTGGCCGTGTTAGGTCTTGGTGGACTGGGCCACATGGGTGTTAAATTCGGTGTTGCTTTTGGTGCTGAGGTTACCGTGTTGAGTACTTCGCCTAAAAAAGAAGCAGACGCTAAAAAACTAGGCGCTCATCACTTCGTGGTTACTTCAGACCCGGAACAAATCAAAGCCGCTCAAGGCACTTTCGATTTTATCCTGGATACCGTTTCTGCTAAGCACGATTTCAATATGTACCTGTCATTATTAAAAACTGACGGTACTATGATGTGTGTAGGCGCTCCTTCCGATCCTGCTGAGATATCAGCATTCAGTCTGCTGGCAGGCCGTAAAAGTGTTGCTGGTTCAGGTATCGGCGGGATAAAAGAAACCCAGGAAATGCTGGATTTCTGTGCTGAGCATAATATCGTGTCAGATATCGAACTGATCGACATTAAAGACATCAGTACTGCTTACGAGCGTATGGAAAAAGGTGATGTTCGTTACCGCTTCGTGATCGATATGGCGACTTTGAAATAAGCATTTCGGGGAGCCATTTTTAATCCCCAAGTCGTTGATTTTCGGCTAAAGCCTTTTCTGCGGTTTAAAATAACCGTTGGCTAAAGCCAACGGCAATGAATAAGAAAAAGATTCTTATTTCATTGCCGTTCCTTTTAAGGAACGGATCATAAACACAAAGGTAGGGGCTTTAGCCAAAACTAACCGATAGATTTTAAAAGCGATTTCATTAATAAGCATCGCTACAATTCATCATTAATGAAAAAAGAAACCAAACAGCCGCGTGTGTTCAATTCCGTTTCGGAGTTGAACCATGCGCTTGGTTTGCCTAAGCCTCTGCACCCGCTCATTAGTCTGAATTATTATAAGGATATGAGACCTGAATGGAACAGCATTGAGGGCGGTATGATCATGAACCTGTATAAGATCTCTTATAAAACCAACTTTACGGGGAGGTTTAAGTATGGTCAGCATTTTTATGATTTTAATGAGGGTGGCATGTGCTTTATTTCTCCCAACCAGGTTATTTTGGTTGATGAAGAGGAGCAGGATTATGGTGGGTTTTCATTGATGATCCATCCTGATTTTTTGAGAAATTATCCATTGGGTAAACAGATCAAGAATTACGGTTTTTTCTCTTATACCTCTGCTGAAGCTTTACATCTTTCAGAAAAAGAGAAAGAAAGTATTTTCAGCGTGATCAAAATGATAGAGGATGAGTTGGCATTGCCTATCGATCAGTTCAGCCAGGATGTAATAGTTTCACAGATAGAATTGCTGCTTCATTACAGCAACCGTTATTACAACAGGCAGTTCATCACCCGAAAAGCTGCTAATCATGATCTGTTAACACGGCTTGACGAATTGCTTTCAGAGCATTTCGACACACAGAAAGCAATGGAAAACGGGTTGCCCACTGTTCAGGATGTTGCTGCGCAGTTGCAAGTATCACAGCGTTACCTGAGCGATATGCTACGCTCGCTCACGGGTCAGAACGCACAACAGCATATTCACAACAAACTCATAGAGAAAGCCAAAGAAATACTGCTCAGCTCCAGTAACCTTTCAGTAGCTGAGATCGCTTACCAATTAGGATTTGAGCACCCGCAGTCCTTCAATAAATTGTTTAAACAGAAAACCAATCAGTCGCCGGTTGCATTCCGGTCATCATTTCTGCAGAACTGATCTATTTGGTCATTTTTACTGGCAGGATGTGGCTCTCCTTATCAAAAAACAATTCATCTACACATACTACCCGGTGGTTGCCATCTGTTTCGCCAAGCGGGCGACGATGATAAACAATGTAATACTTATCATCTTTCACAGAGTGAATTACAGAGTGATGCCCGGCTCCTGTAGCCACGTTAGGGTCCTGCTGCAAGACAGTAGCCAGGCGTTTGAATGGGCCAAGCGGTGATTTTGACATCGCATAGGCTACCTTATAATCCGGCCCGGTCCAGCCGCCTTCCGACCACATAAAATAGTAATAGCCGTTTCGGTACATCATATAAGGGCCTTCTACATAGCCTTCGGGCGTGATCTCTTTATATAAAGTACCATCAGGGAAAGGAGTAATACCGCTGAAGTCGTCCTTCAACTTTACGATATTACAATGCCCCCAACCGCCGTAATACATATAGTATGAGCCATCTTTATCTTTAAATACATATTGGTCGATAGGCTGAGCGCCATTTACGATATCATTGATGAGCGGTTTGCCCAGCAGGTCTTTATAAGGTCCTTCCGGTTTGTCGGCTACTGCTACGCCTATTCCGCCTACTTCGCCTTTGTGCACGTCGTTAGCACCGAAGAAGAAATAATACTTACCGCCTTTTTCCAACACAGCGGGTGCCCACATAGCACGCTTTGCCCATTTAACAGCAGCAGTGTCCAATATATCATGATGTTTTTCCCAATGAACCAGATCTTTTGACGAAAAGCCGTCAAAGAAAATCTGCTCATCATATTTCGCTGAATAAGTCGGGAAGATCCAGTAGGTATCGCCATATTTTATTCCTTCCGGATCGGCATACCAGCCATCGATCACAGGGTTTTTCTGCGCGAAAACATTCAAAGAAGTCAAAAGGGACAAGCCTATTGTGATGAAAAAGTATTTCATGGATAACATCAGATTTTAATTGCGAAAAATAGGAAAAAACGCGTTAGGTTTACCGCTAATCAGTTTGATTGTTAAAAAGAATGATCGTTAGCATTTTAGGTTGCGGTTGGTATGGCAAAGCATTGGCAATAGAGTTGCTTAAAAAAGGCATTATCGTCAAAGGTTCGGCGACGTCAGCAGAAAAGCTGGATGTATTGAGGGACCTCGGTATTTCACCTTTCATTATTCAAGTAAATGACGATCGGGTATATTACGATGCAGATTTCTTTAAATGCGACGTTCTTGTTATAAGCATACCGCCTGGGTTGAAGAAAGGTGAGGGTTCCTCCTATCTGCCTAAACTCAATCACATCATTCAGGCTATTCGGGGACATAATATCCAAAAGGTAATTTACATCAGTTCCACAGGTGTTTATGGCGATCATAACAGAAAAGTAACAGAGAACGATGATCCCAATCCCGATAGTGAGTCAGGCAAAATATTATTGGAAGCAGAAAGCCTTTTTACGAGTCAAAGCAATTTCAGAACCACTATTATTCGTTTTGCGGGTTTAGTTGGCCCTGGTCGGCATCCGGGTCGCTTCTTTGCAGGTAAAAAGGATATTCCGAACGGTTTGGCTCATGTCAATATGATCCACCTGGATGATTGTGTCGGTATCGGTTCGGCAATTATTGAACAGGATACTTTTGGATATTTATTTAATGCTTGTTCGCTAGACCATCCTGCCAAAGAAGATTTTTATAAAGATGCTGCCGTAAAAGGTGGTTATGAAGCTCCACAGTTTATTCATGAACTGAAAACCTGGAAAATTATTGAGAGCGTCAACCTAAAACCCGTACTGAATTATACCTTTAAAATACAAAACTGGAAAGATTGCGCATTCGAACCTCTTCCGCAATAGTCAAATTAATATTACCTTGTAATAACCAATTTGACCATGAAAAGAAAGACCTTTATCCAACTAAGCACTACCTTAATGGCTACTCCCCTTTTATCAAAGTTCGACAGCCTGGCCGCACAGCCACGCCTAAAAAACTGGGCCGGAAATTTGACTTATAGTACTGATCATGTTCAATACCCAAAATCAGTTGCCGAAGTACAACAACTGGTAAAAAAGCTGCCCAAACTGCGGGCGTTAGGCACCCGACATTGTTTCAATACCATTGCCGATAGTAAGGACGACCTGGTGTCAACCCGCGACCTGAATAAAGTAATTTCTATCAATGCCAAAAACCACACGGTTACCGTAGAAGGCGGTATCAAATACGGTGAATTGGCTCCGTACCTGCATCAGCATGGTTATGCTTTGCACAATCTGGCTTCACTGCCACATATTTCAGTTGCAGGATCAATCACGACGGCTACGCATGGTTCGGGCATTAAAAATGGGAATCTCGCATCGGCAGTTACGGGGTTAGAAATTGTGATTGCTGATGGCAGTGTTGTCCATCTATCAAAAGCTACTGATCCTGAAAAATTGAATGCTACTGTGGTTGGTCTGGGTGCTTTGGGCATTATCACCAAAGTGACCTTACAAATTCAACCTACTTACAATATGCGTCAGCGGGTGTTTCTAAAATTGCCCATGTCGCAACTAAAGACACATTTTGAGGAGATCATGTCCGCCGGGTATAGTGTGAGCTTGTTTACCGACTGGCAGAGCGACAGCATCAACGAGGTTTGGATAAAGAGCCGAATGGATGAAAAGGATCACAATCAGCCTGAATTCTACGGAGCTAAAGCAGCAACTAAAAATCTGCATCCCATCATAGACCATTCTGCCGAAAGCTGTACCGACCAGATGGGCGTTCCCGGACCATGGTATGAACGTCTGCCCCACTTTAAAATGGGCTTTACCCCAAGCAGCGGTAAAGAATTGCAGTCTGAATACTTCGTATCACTAAAACATGCCGTTGAGGCAATTGAGGCGGTATCAAAATTAGGTAAACAGATCGGTCCGCATTTATTTATTACAGAAATCCGCACAATTGCCGCGGATAATTTATGGATGAGCCCATGTCATAACCAAACTTCAGTCACCATCCATTTTACATGGAAACAGGAAACGGAAGCTGTAATGAAACTGCTGCCTCTTATCGAAAAGGAACTTGCACCTTTTAACCCGCGTCCGCATTGGGGTAAAATATTTACAATCGATCCGAAAGTGCTGGAATCGCGTTATGAAAAACTGGCCGATTTCAAAAAACTGGTGGCCGAATATGATCCGAAAGCCAAATTCAGGAATGGCTTTCTGGATCATAATATTTATGGCTAATAGTTAATTTATTCAGTTCTTAAGCTCTTTACAGGGTTAGCCAATGCTGCCTTGATTGAGCGGAAGCTCAATGTTACAAGTGCAATTAATAACGCACACATAGTTGCCAGGCCAAATATCCACCACTGAATGCTTACATGGTAAGCGAAGCTTTGCAACCATTTGCTCACGCTCCAGTAAGATAATGGGAAAGCGATCAAACAGGCGATCAATACAAGACGCAGGAAATCAGTTGAAAGCATGCGTATGATCTGACCAACACTGGCGCCAAGCACTTTTCTGATACCAATTTCTTTTACCCGTTGCTCGGCAGAATAGGTCACCAGGCCAAATAAGCCCAGGCAGGCCACAATTACGGTCAACAAAGAGAAGATATCCAGCAACACTGCTGTCTTTTGCTCAGCGGCATAGGTTCTGTTGTAAAGGTCGTCCAGGAAAGCGTAAGTAAACGGTTCGCCGGTATTAAAAGAATCCCATTGCTTTTTCATCGCAGCCAGCACACCCGCAACATCTTTTGTATTGATCTTAAACATCACTCCGCCTTCAGGCTGAAGGGTCAGCAGCATTGGCGAAATCGCCTCATGCAGTGACTTAAAATTAAAATCCTTTACCACGCCTATTACATGATACCTGGTATCTTTTCCTTTATTACTGTTATTCTGCACAACGTATTGCCCGATAACGTTACTATTGGTAAAGCCGAGCGCCTTTACAGCTGCCTGGTTCAGGATCATCGCAAATGAGTCTGTTTTTATAGCAGGCGAAAAATTACGGCCAATGGCCATCTGGATGCCCAGCGTTGGGATATATTGCTCGTCTACGTAAAAATTCACACTCTTCATGGCAACATTACTATGACCGGCCGGATAGATCATCGCATTATTATTGTTGGTTGGACCGGCCGGTTTATACCACGACAGGCTGCCGCTTAACACGCGCGGGTCATTTAGCATCAAATCCTTAAACAACTTTTCATTTCTGCCAAGGAAATAAGAGTTAGGAATAGTTACTACCTGCTCCTTAGTGTAGCCAAGATCTTTATTTTGGATATACCGCATTTGCTGGTAAACTACTATCGTGCCCACTATAAGCGATACAGAAATAAAAAACTGAAACACTACCAACCCGCTGCGCAGGCTGAAGCTTTTGTTTACGGTAGACATTTTTCCTTTTAAAACCGAGATCGGGTTAAATGATGACAAGTAGAAAGCGGGGTAAATACCTGCAGCAACTACTACGATGACGCCCAAAGCCAACAAGGCAGCTATCAGTTTGAAATTAAAATCAAACGCTAGTGTTTTGCCCGAAATCTGGTTAAATATGGGTAGAAATATGATGATCAGTGCAAAAGCTATTGCCAGTGCGGCGAACACCAGCAATGCTGATTCCATTAAAAATTGGGCGATCAATTGCGAACGATCGGAACCGATAACTTTACGCACACCGATTTCTTTAGCCCGTTTAGATGCACTGGCCGTTGCCATGTTCACAAAATTTATACAGGCTATCAGCAACATAAAAATGCCGATTACACCAAAAATGTATACATAACTGGCGTTGCCTGCCGGTTCAAGTTCATTAGTAGCTTGGGGATGCAGGTGGATAGCGGTTAGCGGTTGCAATACAAAGCCAAGCTGATTGCCTTTAGTGCGAAACTGATCAAGCGTTAACCCCATTTCCTGCTTTATCTGCGGGCCCATGTATTTTTCTACCATCAGCGGAAATTTAGC
>Ga0310811_10014096_pt1 | contig 10416 bp, 5 predicted proteins | sample YCmetagenome_FD_207642 | JGI IMG/M metagenome (GOLD analysis project Ga0310811, IMG submission 207642) | Soil microbial communities from experimental microcosm in Duke University, North Carolina, United States - YC | ecosystem: Engineered > Artificial ecosystem > Soil microcosm > Unclassified ... | reverse complement strand
CACTGAATCGACCCTCAGATGTGTATTCAAGATCTCTGAATTGATCAGTAGTTGAAGAGGAACGCAAGCACACTCGTTGAACAAGACAGGGTAGGCAGATCTTCTCTTAAAGAACAAGAAGGGTTTGATGTAGTTCTCCAAACAAAAGTTCTGTAGGTTGGTTGTCAGTGGAGATCGTGTGAGATCAGCACTTTGAGCAAACCTGAATTCATGTGGTGTGTTCAAGACATCGGATGCCATCAAGAAGACTGATTTAGAAGAAGGGATGGGGTTGAGACCATTCTCCAATGAAGCTGTGGGAAAAGTGAATTGCATCAGCGTTCGAGTAGGTGTATTGGCAGGAACCCAATCCAGACGATAGACTTGCTTCAAGAGCTCAATCTCTCGAAAGTCTGTTTGATACAATTCATTGACTTCACCACGTGAGATCTTCTTCTCATGAGGCGCATTTGAGAAAGGAAGACGGTTGTTGAACAAGTGTCTGTCTCGAATGATGTCGTTCATGGCGTTCAATTGCTCGTTTTCAGCACCATAATAGACTTGTTCACCATCAACAAGTTTCCCTTCAAAGGTTCGATACCCAAGTTGATACTCCCTAGGAAGGAAGTGCAGAGTAAGGAGGTGCTCCAAAAGAAGTTCAGGCAAACCATCAGCACGATCAGAATTCTTGGGCTTTGGACGAAATGCCGATGTTGATGCATGGGTATTGATTTCATCGAGTGTACTCCTCATCTCTTCATAATGTCTCTTCATGAGCACTGGATGGAAGGCGATTGCTTCTCGATGAGGCAATCGATTCATAGCAGTATTGAGTCGTATGGTCAATTGAAGATTGTAGGTATAATACCAATATCGAGGGATCGGTTCAGGGTAAAAGAACTCAATTTGATCACGGAAGTCATGTTGTTCATCAAGGAATGAAGGCTTCAGAAGTGCGTTGAGGAGACGAAGCATGGTTTCAAGAAGTGCTCTCAGATGTGTGACAAAGACTTGAGGCATCTGCTTGTGGAGACGAACGAGACGGCGTTTGGTCATCTCCAATTCAATCACACCATAAGCAAGGGCTCTCCAGAGAGTGATGTGTTCAGATGTGCGTTGAACATAATTGAAGAGATAGATGCTTGTGCCATTGAGTGTTTGAATGGAATCCCAAAAGGGACCATAATAAATCCTTCGTCCAGAAACAAACTCTGAGTTGACGAGATCGAATGTTGTTCTGCTCGGGTTAATCAGCCACAAGTAATGTGCATAGAAATGGAGATACATATCATGTAAGGGAGGTGAACTGAACGATTCATCTCTTGATGTTTCTTGAGCAAGATCGAAGGCAGTCAACAATCTGAAATAGAGATTGTTGAAATGAAGAGGAGAGACCGTTGATTCCATCTCATTGTCAGATAAGAATGGAAAATCACAGATGTTTAGGATCAACTTTGTTCTGAGCACTCTTTTCAACACATCAAGCCTCTTTGTAGGGAACATCTGACGTGCAACCAACAGCCAATTTCCCATACGACGGTAGATGGATTGGAGAGACCCACTATCGGACAAGATGCTCCAATAGAGTTGATGAAGGAAAAAGGAAGCCTCGTTATCATCCTTCAAGAGTTGATATGCTTGAAGGAGAAAAAAGAAGACACGAGAGAAATCACTCGTTTTGCCAGTAGAATCTTGAATTAAAGTAAAACGGTGTCTTTCAGGATCAAATTGCTCTTCTGCTGAGATGTTGATTCTCATGAAATCAGACAATGCCAAAGGGATGGCAAACGATTGATTGTTAGCATCATCGTCAATATCATCTAGCAATGTGGATGATGATGGAAGCCTGTCATCTGTTTGATAAACATGTTGTCTTAATGACAATCCATCCTCAAAGAACACACCTCTCATCCTACGAACCAAACCAACATGTTCTGAGAAGTCATTGTTCGGTTCATATTGCTCTGATGATTCAAAAAGATTCAACCTGAAAATACCTGAAGGAATTCTTCTTTGATCTTGATCCAAAACTCTTGGATATCGAGTATCATCATAACTTGATGATGATGACGATGATGATGAATCAGAAGGAGAAGCTGGAGGTGATGGAGATTTCAAGAATAAAGTCAAATCTTGATATTCCAAAGCTCGGTTCTGAGAATGTCCAGGGAATTTGGTTCTAAAGAACCCTCCAATCTTATCTAAGATGGCTTGATGAAGCTTATTCTTTTCATCCCCTTCAAGTTGAGCAAGTTTTTGAATCTGAGATAAGATTGGGAAAGTCAAAGTAGAGAAATACTCATCAGAATAGATCGTTTTCAATTGTAAGAAAACAGAAAGCTTTTCCTTTAGTTGATCATCTAATGTCAACCATTGTTGATCAGATATAAAGGTTTCCAATAAATTTACATTTTCAAGTGGAAATTTATCAGATTCTTCCATTTTTTTTTCAAGACATTTCTTGTTAAATTTTTGAGTTTTTTTTAAAAAGAGAATGGGAAATATTACTTCAGATGAAGATGAAGTGTTTCGACCAAGAAGGATTATTGAACATCAACAAAATGTTCGAGATATGAGGGTTGTTAGACGTGTCAATGAGAAGAGATTTGACCCAGTGGATGCATCAGAGATATCAAATCATGTCAAATGGACTGTGATGTACAATCCTCCATTACCAGGAAGGGTGTTTCATCATCACATGGGGAATTGCAGGATTTGGGCTTCAAGGGTTGCAAATCCTTTGAATCCTCGAGATACCACGTATTTCTTGGTCACTTTGGTCGATGCTGTTGAAGACAAAGGAGTCTTGATCAGCAAGAAACGTGGTGTGTATTATGAACTCCCTGCATTGCTCTTGTTGGGTGATGGGAATTCAACCGATTTGGTTCGAGCTGTAGAGAAGATGATCACCCTTGTAAGATACAATGATAAAAATCCTGGAGAAAGTGAGGTTCATATTGCTACTTTCAATGATGGGAACAATGAGAACAAAGGATATACGATCACATTGCGTGAATTTTTGGCTTCCAAAGAACAAGCTGATCAAGATGCTTTGTTGAATTTCATGTCTGATTATCCAGAATGGTGTGATAGTGTTGAATTCAATCGAATCTATGAATCACCTTCAATGATTGAAGGAAAACATTGTCATTCCCATCATCATTATTCCTATGGCATGAAATAAAATTTCTTTTTTTTTTTGAGTTTGAAAAATAAAAATTTAAAAACATTGAGAAAGAAAGAAAGAAAGAAGAATGGAATTGAATTTTGTTGATTTTGATTTTGAATTTGAAGAGATTCAATCAGAAGATGATGAAATTAAGTTATCATCACCTTTTCTTGGTTATTCTTCTTCATCTTCTTCAAATCAAACAATAGAATCATGTCAATCAAAACTTCAAGAAATGATTCATCTTTCTTCTAGATCAAAACAATTTGAATTGTTTGGGATGTTGACAAGAACATCTGATCATCTTGAAAAACAAGATGTTTATCAAGCTTTAAATCAGCTCTTAGACATCGTAAATCAATCTATTCAGATTGATCTTCCTCTTTCAAAATTGAAAGATTGTCCCTTTTTCTTAATGCCTTATGCATTACCTAGAGGAAAAAGAAAGATGAGTCGTCATCAACAAGATAGTTGGAGCTCATTCATCTCTACGTTAAGTTGGGCTTCAGAAGGAGCACCAGCTTTATATACACTGTTTCGTGATTCTCAAAGGGTTTGTTATATGTTCATTTCAGACGAAACAGATAGGTCATCTTCTTTGAGAGTCATTCGAAAAAAGATTGCTTTTGAAGCCGAGTATGGAGAAGTGTTTCGTTGGAAAACACAACACCCAAAGACTTCTTCACAACTCTCTTGGCTTCCTGAAGGAACTGAGAAATCAAAAACAAAATCTGATGAACTTCGGTTGTGTCGGACGTTGATCCACAAGTTGGACGTGCCTAACTTATGGTTTATGGATTACATGTATACACGAAAATAAATCATTCTTTGAATGGTTCTTTATTTTGATTGGTCAAAAATAAGGGTTAGGGTTCAAGTGGAAAGCGGCGGAGGAGGACGAGTGGTGATGTAAACCTTGGTTCCTGCTTTAAGTTCTGTTAGCTTGGAGTGTTCTTGACACAAAATGGCTGTCAGACCAACTTCATCGCTGCCGCCTTTGATCAAAAAGCTTTCTTTGTCAGCTGGTTGTTTTCCGCAGATCGCGCAAACTTTTGGTGAGACGTGCATGCAATAATGGACTGTGCTAGTCTTAACAACATCGATTTTTTGGTTCAAGTTGAACGCTTTAGAACCAGCTTTTGAGCCATAAGCCCTAAAATGTGCATTCACATCTTCATTTGTGTAGTCAGTTGCAAAACCAGCCATATTTTTTTCTAAATTCAAATTTTTTGTTCGATCGATCTGGAAATCTCAATGTTAATAAAAAATGTTTCCAAATCAAAAAAAAAACGAAAAAAAAAGAGAAAAAAAGTGATAACTTATAAAGCTTGTATTCATTGGCTAGACATAGTCTAACCAATCAAATTTGTTTAAAAATAAAAAAAATGATGAACGAAAACCTTCTTCCAGTGACGTTGAAGGTCTCTTGTTGTTCAGTTTATGAAGATCAAGATGTGAGAGATCCTTCTTGGGTGCTTTGTATCAATCAAGAGATGACCTTTGATGAGTTTTGTGCGACTTTTAATTATGATTGGAAGCGCATCTTGAATGAAGGTCATTTGAACGCCAACTTTATAACTCGAGATCGTTGGTTTGATCTTAACGTCATTCAAAACAAACTCTCTCTTTCGTTGGATCAATTAAAAAATGATCTCAAGATTTCTGAAAAACAAGTTCAAGATTGGAATCTCACACCTGAAGAGTTGCTTCAATGGCAACCAATCCAGCTTCAACCTGGAATGATGCCTATGGTATCAGTGGTCCCTCTATCTCCCCAACCTCCACCGATCCGATTCAAGACATTCTCGAAGATGTCCAGTCCATCAACAAGACTTTCACAGTAGAGCAGAATGAAGATGATGCCAAGAGGAAGCAGTTTGTAGATACACGGACGATGGTGGTGAATGCTGTCCTCTTCGTCTTGACTGCAATCCCTATGTTCTTTATCACTACAGATGTTCAGTTCTTCTTTACATGCTTTGTGTTTATTGCGATCATCATCTTTTTGAACAATATTTCGATGTATTGGACAAGCAAACAAATGAGATTAAATCAAACTTTAAACCCCATCAACAGTCAGATCATCTTGGATGATTTTCATTGGGTTATTCTCTTTGTCACTTTAATCTTTTTGAATATTATTCGTGATCGGTTTTCAAAGTTTGGTCATGTAAATCCCTTATACTTGATTTTATTACCTATTCTTTTTTTAGGGATTTCTACCATCATCAATCATCTCTCTGAAACTGCAGAATTAAAGATTAGATAAACAAAAAAAACAATGTCTTTTGGATCTTCTTCTTCAACCTTTCAACACTCTCAACCTTCCACTCCACCTTCTTCCTTTTCTTCTCTGCCTTCTTTCAATTTTTCACAATTAACTAGTTTATTTGAAGGATTAAGATGGTTGTTTGAAAACGGTTTCTATTATGCCCAGTTGATCGGCACCACTGGTTGGTTGATTCTCCTTTGTTTTCTTTGTGTGGTTGGTCTGACTCTCAAATGTCGATCGATAGGAAGATCTTTGTTCTTGAATCACTTAAAAAAAGATACCAAAAAACTTCTCCTTGAAAATAAAATCAAATGAAACAAGGTGATTTTGTTATTGTTTTTTTTGATCAGGAGAAGGTGAGTTTTAAAGGGATCATCAAACAATACATCGCTTCAAAACAATCGTTTGTGATCAGAGATACTGAAGACAAGTTGGGTGTCGATCGTTTGGTTCATAAGGATTTTGTTTATCCTCAAGAACTCGTCAATCAAGTGTTGAATGAATGGAGAGGAAGAAGTGAACACTCTAAAGTCAGATGGTTCAGGAAGAAAGAAGGAGATATTCACTTGAATCGTTATTTTCATGTGTTGACTGTGTTGAGACGTTGGTCTCAAGGCCGTATTCAAGCTCTACCTGGTTTGAAGAATGAGTATCTGGGAGCCCTCATGGTAAATGAAGTCATTGTCTTGTGGGTGTTTGCTGTTCTTTCTCAACATGCTGTCCCATCCAATGACGGTCTCATCGTTGATCTAAAGGGCAATCGATTCTCTTTTACTCTTTTTCAACAAGATCCTGCAACAAAAGAAGAAGATCTTGCTGAACAAGTTCAGATCCAACAAAAGAGACCATCTTCTGCTGCTCAAGGCCCCCTTGTTCTTCCTTTCAAACCCACCAAACGACTCTTCTATGTCTATAGTTTGTTGATGGCAAAGTATTTTATCCCTGGATTCACACATCAACTTCCTGAAAAAGGTCTTTGGTCTCGTTTTTTTGGATCTTCTCCACCTCAGTTTCCAACTGGAGGAACAGATGATCCTTGGAAGAGAACAACCTTCAAGTTTAGATTCGATCAGTTGATGCTCAAGATAGCTGCTGATCCCAAGTCTAAATCAACAACAAAACAATTATTCATTAGGATGATTAAAGAAGATATTCGAACATGCTTTGGAATCACTTCTAAATCAAGTAATCTTGATGAACGTATTCAGCTTCAAAAGGAGATTATCAAAATCCTTCGATTACAATTACAAAGAGTCGATACGTTTTACGCGATCAAAGAATATCTTGACTCTTTGAATGGAAATTATGATCAATGGCTCAATACGGGTGAAACCTGGTGGGAATCATTTCCTTTGTTTCCAGAAACCCAAGATATCTCTCGAAATGCACCTGAATGGAATAGTTTGATCATGGAAATCTTCTTTCGTATCTTTGAAAGGTTGTATTTTGTTGAGTCTAACACTTCTGGATCACATCCAATGATCAAAGCAATCTTTGAGCTGCAAAATATTACCTCTCTTGACATTAGACGAGATCTTGAAATTTTATTGCTTGAAAGATCTGATATTTCAGGTTATGATCTCGATTTAGAAATTACATCAAGAGCTGCAACAGATCGAGAATTATCATTCCTTGATCCATATTTGAGGGTCGAGAATCCCAATTCTCCAGATTTTCAAGGATATCTTTTTGAAGATAACTCAATTCCAGTATGGAGCACGCTTCAACCTCTCGATGCAATCAAACTCGATAAGATTTATCCTTATCTCGCAGTTCCACGCCCGAAAGATGATGCTGTTGACGAGATGTATCATTTTTACATTCATGCTCTCATCCAAGTCGGTAGAACATCGATCAATGCTCAAATGATCATGATGGATATTGAAGGACAGCCCCTCAATTTCTCACCTCAACAGATCTTGCCGTTCTTGCCCTTTGAACAAAACAAGCTCTTTAGAGAGCGAGATTATGTCAATCCTTATCTTACTTGGGAACAAAAGCTTCAGAACTTTGTTTTGCAGCATGAACTTGTTGCAGGGTTGATGGCTCATGAATGGACCAAAGAGGTGGTGCTCAAACATCTCGATGAAGTGTGCTTTGTGATTGAAAAACCTACACAGTTCATCTTGCATCTCAAGCAATGGTTCACAGAGTTTTATTCTCAGAGCTTTAGTACTACAACATCAAAGTTTGATGAGTCAAAATCAGGTCGTATGGTGCTTGCCTGGAAAGATCAATCTCTTTTGGGCATCTTTGATACCCACAATCAAGAAGATTTCACCAACCTCAATGACGAACTTGCATATCCATACACTCACCTCTGGTCCTTCACACGGTATGAGGATCAATCCTTTGATTTTCAACACTTACCTGCGTTTATGAATGACACGTCCTTCTTGGACGTGGATTTGATGGGATTCATTGCGATGGATGAAAATGATAACGATCCTTCAATGGTAATATTGAGTCCAACATTTGATTTCAGCAAAACTTTCATCAGTCCTCCTGTGATGCAACAATTCATCCCTCTCGACCCTCAGAGAATGCAAGAAAACATCACTTCTCAAAAATCATCCGGTCGTTACCTCTTGACGGAGATGTTCGAAATGAATCAACAATCACGCCTGACTCACGTCTTCTTGTTGAACATTCAAGACATGAGTGTCTACTTTGTAAGAAGCCCCTTTTTCAAGTTTAACAACTTGGATGAAACCTTGGGGTTTTACATGATGTCCGTTCACACACAAGCCATCTATCCTATCAATGCCATCTTTACACTCGAAGAGATTGCCGCTTTACCCGAAGGAACATGGGTCGGTTCGTCAGAGTTTGAAGATGGGTTCTTGGAGTGTTTGAACTTTTCTCTCCTCAAGGGAGAGTCTGTCAGCCAATCGAGCGATCTGCTTTATAGCTTTGATCATTGTATGAGCCGTCTCACCGAACAAGGAGCTGCATGGATGAATGTTTTGGCGACCAAGACCGAATCGACTCTCCCACAACACCAGACTCCAGAGAATCAAACCATTATTCTCTTGTTCAACAACAATCAGATTGTGTTTGATGTTCGAAACACACAATGGATCTACAATGTGTATGATGGTCGTGTTCAACGTCTCTATGAGATCGATTCAACTGCCTCAAAAACGATCTTTTATGATAACAGTCGATCATCTCCCGTCAACATCAAATTTGTTGATGAGTTGTATTCTCAACTCTCACAATACTTGATGTACAAATTGATTGAACAGGATGATGATACCTACATCCCGATGATCATTGAATCTGTGCTTGAAACTTGGTTTGCTTTCAATGAACCTGCAGTGCAATTATTGAGAGAAGAGAACTTGATGGTTGCCAAATGGTTGGTTCTTTTGAAATTGACCTTGTTCCATCATGAAGATAATATTCTTCAGCAAGCATTTATGCCTTATATCGCTTGGCTAGCTCCCTTTTCAACCACGCTTCAAACAATCTTTTCAAAGTTGTATCGACATCCAAGCAAAAATTTGATTCCTGATGTGATTGGACCTCCTTACTTTACCGCCATTCAAATCGGACTTTGGTCTTTACATCAAACTTCTTTTATTCAAACTTCTATTCAATCATTCAAGCTTGATGAAACAACATTACCACAACTCTTTCAACAATCATTATCATCATCATCATCATCTCGTTCTGAAGAACAATATGTTCAGATGCCAATCTTGAGTGATCGAACTTGGGGAACTATTTCTGAATATGCTCAACATCCAACAGCCAATCTTTCCGATCAAGATATCCCTGAGGGTCAACCGTTTGTTTGCTTTGGTTCAATCAAATTGAACATCAATGAACTCGGTTCTGCTTGTCGAAAGGCATTCTTGCTTGCCAATCCCAATTTGACAACAATGTATGAAGAAACAAAAGATTCATTGTTCAATAGACCTGAACTCTTTTGTGAACCTTCTAACTTGACCCAATTTGGAAACATTGATGCCCTTTTAACTCAAATAATCTCGATTTTTTCATCAGGATCATTCAATATAGAGATGGAAGAAGGACGAGTGATGAATGGTGTGATCGATCCTATCGATTGGACTGATAAAGAACACCATGATTCTCATCCACTCAAGTTCAACGGGTACGATATCTTGTTGCTCACTTGGTATCTCCAATCTGAAGTCTGTCATGCCGATTTCAAAGGTCAACACCCTTCCATCTTGCAATCTTCTCGTGAAGGAAACAAGAATATTCAGCTCATTGGCAAGTATGGTGTTTTCACCGACTTTGTGAAAGGGAGTGCCACCTTTGAAGGTATCCCTTTGATGCAGTACCGAGATCGAAGACCCAATGAATCGAACGCCAACTTTAGTTGGGCCCCTTATGGGTTGAGGATGTACGCTCATTCTCGTTCGGTTCGAAGGATCCCTGTCCCAATCTCTTCAATGCAATATCATCTCTCGAACACCTCTGGGGTCATGAAGATCCCTCGTGCATCGACTTATAACAGCACTGGGTTTGAACGACCCTTTGAACGGTTTCCTATCACCTATACTGAGCTCTCTGATGAGTTGAAGCAAGCACCTCACTTGCCCTTCACTTGGCAGTTGCAAATGGCAACAGTTGATAATTCAATGGCATCAACTGACGTCTTGGGAACGAATATGTACTTTGGACAAGGTTCCATCTTCAATCCTTCTTGCATTGCGCCCAATCGAGGCGTGTCAGACTACAAAACCCTCTACGATCAAACGATTCAGAGTTTCCCTCAGCTCAAGCAAGACCTCGAAACCTTTTATGGAACGCGCGTTCGCTCAGAAAACCTGCACAAATCGATCAGACCAGACAACTTAATGATGCGACACTATCACGTGCTTTGGAGCGACCTCTTTAAGATCTTACAAAAGTTTAAACTCACGCCCGATGTTGGGTACGAGCTTGCCTTGCGCTTTTTTATTGCTCATCCAGTCGTTTTTGCTTCTGCTGCCATCCGTCCTTACAGCGTGACTGCTGATTT
>Ga0310811_10014095_pt1 | contig 10416 bp, 11 predicted proteins | sample YCmetagenome_FD_207642 | JGI IMG/M metagenome (GOLD analysis project Ga0310811, IMG submission 207642) | Soil microbial communities from experimental microcosm in Duke University, North Carolina, United States - YC | ecosystem: Engineered > Artificial ecosystem > Soil microcosm > Unclassified ... | reverse complement strand
TCATCCTCGACGGACGGATCCCGCACGTCTTGCTGCTCGAGCTTTTCACCGAACACGGCGCCGGCACGCTGATCACCGCCGAGTGATGCCATTGTTCGTCCGAAGCCTGGCGTTCCTTGCCGTTGCCTGTGCGCTGCTTCTGCCGGCCGCGCCGGCGAAGGCGGCGATGACGGTGTGCAATCGCACCTCTTACGTTCTTTACACCGCGGCCGGCGCCGGTACGCAGGGCGGTGGCGCGGTGGTGAAGGGCTGGGACCGGATCGTGCCGGGCGGCTGCAAGGTCGTGCTCGGCGGCGACCTCACTGCCAGTGCCTATTATCTCTATGCCAAGAGCTCACAGGCCCATTCCGGCGCGCCGCGGGCCTGGGGCGGCGCCACGCAGCTTTGCGTCAAGGACACGAATTTCTCCGCGCCGAGCCCGCCGCCGGACAAGCGCTGCGCGAGCGACGATTTCTTCCCTCTGCCCTTCGCCGCCATCGATACCCACCGGCTGAAGAACTGGACCGCGACGCTCAGCGAGTCTGCGGCGATCAACACGTTGCCGGGCGCGGCGAATGCCGGGTTCAAGCGTCTGTTGCGCGATGCGGGCTATGCGGTTGGCGGCGGAACGGACGGCAAGCCGGACAAGACACTCGACAAGGCGCTCGCGGATTTCCGCAAGAAGATGAAGCTCGCGCCGACAGCGACTCCGGGCGATCTGTTCGACGCGCTGGAGACCGTGAATATGAAGACCGCGACCCCGCAAGGATTTGCGATCTGCAACGACACGGCGAAGGCGGTCGCCGCTGCGATCGGCCAGAAGTTGCGCAATGACTGGATCAGCCATGGCTGGTGGAAGATCGCGGCAGGAAGCTGTGCCACCGTCATCGACGATCTCGGCGGGCTCGATTCGGTGTTCGTCTATGTCCAGAAGATCAACGGCCCGGCGCTGGTCGCCGGCACGAACAAATTCTGCGTCGCCGATATCGAGTTCGACGTCCAGGGCCGTGGCAGGTGCGGCACGCGCGGACTGACCGAGACCGGATTCGCCGAGACGCGCGTGAAAGGCATCTCCGGCTATGCGCTCCATGTCGGCGAGAACGGCATCGTCAAGCCGAGCGCGCGTCAGCCACGGATCTCGAAATAGGAGAGGTGCCAACGCATCTCGTCCTCGGTCATCGGGAAATGCACGCCGGCGCGCGCCGGAAGCAGCTCGCCGGCGGCAAGACGCAGCACGAAGCTCTGGATCTTGAAAGCGACGCGCATGCTGAGACGCGCATGCCAGACGAGCGCCGTGACCGCCTTGGCCGAGCGCGCGGCGAACAGCTTGCGCACTTTCGCCTCCGGCACATTGCCGAGCGCGGCGAGGGCATGGATCACGACATCGCGCTGACCGGCATTGGCGGCGGCTTCGACGAAGGCCTCGTCGAGCTTCCCGGCGGCGCGCGCGGCGGCGACGTCGCGCAGCGCCATGTCGACGGGCGCGGCCTTGTTCTCATCCTGCAGGCGTGTGCGCAGCTCCTTGTTGAGCTGACCGCGGACGTCGTCGTCGAGGCCGTAACGCGCGGAGAGCTGCTCGATGAGGCTCGAACCGACAAAGCCGGCGATGCGCAGCACGGCGCGCTGGGACAAGTCGGCACGCAGCACGAGCGGCATGTGCCAGGACTGGATCTTCTCGGCCTGCGCGGCGATCTCGTCCAGCGTCTTCTCGCGGATCTTCGCGTCGCGATTGGCGATCAGCGCGGCGATGGCCGGAATGTCGAGCGAGGAGACGATGGCCTCCGATACCTCGGCATTCAGCGGCTTGCGCCTGGCGATGGCGGCAAGAACTTCCTCGGCCTGGCCGGCAGCGATCACTTCCATCAGGTCGGCATCGGAGAGCAGCGGGGAGTATTCGAGGATCGGCGCGGCAACCAGCGCCTCGACATCCTTGGCGAGCGTCTTGACGATGAATTTCGGCACGCAATTCATCGTCTTGATCTCGTCGGCCAGGATGGCGCGGACGCGCGGCGCCTGATCGTGGGCAAGGCGCTCCAGCGTGGCGAGGGTGAGCTGCTGAATGTGTTCGCTCTCCGCTGCAGAGAGGTTGGGCATGAGGCGGGCAATCTTGCGCGCCAGCTCGGCGCGGACGTCTTCGTCCCCGTCATCGGCCAGGTAACGGTTGGTGTGCGCGGCGGCGGCCGGGTTGGCGGCGACGGCGCGGCGCGTGGCGACGGCGCCGTTATGGGCGAGATAGTCGAGCACCTCCGTCCCCGCATCGGTCCGGCCGGCGAGATCTTCGTGCTGGGCGCGCGTATGGGCTTCGAGCCGCGCGAGCGCCTCGTCGCGCGAAAGACCATTCTTCTGAACGGGCTTCAGCATCATCGTTTCTCCCATGCCCATTCTGGGCATTGCGGGTTTCGCGGCGCTTAAGGAACTTGGTTGAGGAAATCCTACCGGCTTGCCCGGCGCGGCGGCTTCGCCCATATGTCCCGCGATGAAAGCTCCCGATTTCCGCGGTATCGAGACTTGGGTCTTCGACCTCGACCACACGCTCTACACCATGAACGCGGTGCAGCAGGCGGAGATGGAGGAGCGTATCTGCCGCTACGTCCAGAGCCATTTCGGACTGCCGCGCGATGAGGCCTGGGAGATCCAGAAGAATTACCTGCGCGATTACGGCAGCACATTGGCCGGGCTGATCCAGAACGAGCGGATCGATCCGGACGTCTATCACGAGGCGGTCAACGACATCGACGTGCTCGACCTGAAGCCGGATGCCGGATTGCGCAGCGGCCTGTTGCGGCTGCCGGAGCGGCGCTTCGTGTTCACCAACAATGACGGGCGCTTCGCGGCCGAGGTGCTAAAGCGGATCGGGGTCGAGGATCTGTTCGCCGGGATCGTCGATGCGCGGGCGATGGATTTCGTGCCGAAGCCGAAGCCAGGATCCTATGAAGCGCTGTTCCGGCTGACGGGGCTCGACCCCAAGCGCTCTGTGCTGTTCGACGACAGCCCGCGCAACCTGGTTCCGGCGCATGCGCTGGGGATGCGGACCGTGTGGTTCAACGACGGGCTCGGCCAGAGCCATTGGCGCATCGATGCGCCGCAGTTGCATATCGACCATGAAACCGACGATCTTGCGGCGTTCCTCAATACCATCGAGATTTGAGACCATGACAGCCGAATTGGCCCGCATCATCGACGACGCCTGGGAGAATGCCGCTTCGCTCGGCCCGGACACGAAAGGTCCCGTGCGCGAGGCGGTGGAGACGGCGCTGGCCGATCTCGATGCCGGACGCGTGCGGGTCGCCGAGAAGCACAACGGCGAATGGGTCGTGCATCAGTGGCTGAAGAAAGCCGTGCTGCTCTCCTTCCGCCTCAACACCATGAAGCTGATCGAAGGCGCGCCGGGCGACGCGATGTGGTGGGACAAGGTCGACAGCAAATTCGCCGGCTGGGATGCGGCGCGCTTCCAGGAGGCCGGTTTCCGCGCCGTGCCGGGCGCGATCGTGCGGCGCTCGGCCTATATCGCGAAAGGCGTCGTGCTGATGCCGAGCTTCGTCAATGTCGGCGCCCATGTCGGCGAAGGCACGATGATCGACACCTGGGCGACGGTTGGAAGCTGTGCGCAGGTCGGCAAGCACTGCCATATCTCGGGGGGTGCGGGGCTTGGCGGCGTGCTCGAACCGCTGCAGGCCGCGCCGACGATCATCGAGGACAATTGCTTCATCGGCGCGCGCAGTGAGGTCGCCGAGGGCGTGATCGTGGGCGAAGGCTCGGTGCTGGCGATGGGCACCTTCCTGACCGCGACGACCAAGATCGTCGACCGCCATTCGGGCGAGATCGTCACCGGCCGCGTGCCGCCCTATTCCGTCGTCGTCCCAGGCTCGCTCGGCGGCGGGCCCGGCAAACCGGCGCTCAATTGCGGCGTCATCATCAAGACGGTGGACGAGCGCACCCGCTCCAAGACCTCGATCAACGAGCTTCTGCGCGATTGATCAGGCGCCCGGCAAACCGTGATAGCCTTCCGGCAGGCATCGGGGGGCTGTCATGGGTCTGTTCCACTATCTCTTCAGCTTCGAAGGCCGAATCAACCGCGCCAAGCAATGGGCCATCCTGCTCGTGGGGCTCGCAATCGGCCTTGTGATCGGCTTCGCGTTTTCGTTCACCATCGGCTTCGTGACGCTCGGCGCGGTGGTCAACGGCGAGAAGACCGTGCCGCAGCTCCTCGCCACGCTCATCAGCCTGTGGGCCTTTGTCGAGCTCTACATCTTCCGCGGCACGGTCGGCGACAATCGCTACGGTCCCGATCCGCTCGCGGGACGCGGCTAACCCGGCTGGCGGCTAGCGGCGAGCTCGGCCAGCTGTTCCTCGCTCATGCCGAGCGCTTGGACGATGGGCATGAAGACACCCATCTGCGTGCCATGCGGGCCGAGGGTGAGGCCGCCATCCATGACGAGCGCCTGCCCCGTCATCCAGTCCGATCCGTCCGAAGCCAGGAACAGTGCGGTCTCGGCGATATCGCGCGGGCGTCCGCCGCGCTGCATCGGCTGGGAGTTCTTCGCGGCATCGGCGATCGCGTCGAGGCGGGTCTCGGCGAGCTGGCTCGGCATCCCGAAGGCGTTGGCGAAGATGTTGGTCGCGATCAGGCCGGGGCAGATCGCGTTGACACGGATGTTGTAGGACGCCAGCTGGGTCGCGGCGATCTTCGACATGTGGATGATGCCGGCCTTGGCGATGGAATAGAGGATCGGCCCGAAGCCTGCCTGCAATCCGGCCACCGAAGCCGTCGAGATGATCGAACCGCCACCGGCCTTCTTCATCTCCGGCACGGCGTATTTCATCCCGAAGAGCGCGGCGCGGATGTGCAGGTGCATGACGGCATCGAAGCCTTCGGCAGTGACGGTCTCGGCCGTGTCGGAGGCGCCGCCGGTGCCGGCATTGTTAAAAAGCGTGGTCAGCTTGCCGAAATGCTTCACCGCCGCGGCGATAGCGCCGGCGATATCCTCTTCCTGCGAGACATCGCAGCGGACGTAACGCGCCCTGCCCTTGTGCTGCTCCTCGATCCGGGCGCCCTTGTCGTCCTGGATGTCGGCGGCGATGACCTTCGCGCCCTCGGCGACGAAGAGATCGACCGTACCGCGGCCGATGCCGCTGGCCGCGCCCGTGATGACCGCGACTTTGCCCTCCAGACGACCCGCCATGACGCACTCCCGTTTGCCGTTTTCGGTTTTGTTGACCATAGCGAGGCCGGCGCGTACATCGCAATCGATGAGCGATCCCGTTTCCCTTGCGCAAGCCTTGATCCGCTGCCCTTCTGTGACGCCCGCCGATGCCGGCGCGATCGGCGTTCTCGAGGGTTTCCTCACGCCGCTGGGCTTCGCCTGCCGCCGGTTGCAATTCGACGAGGTCACGAACCTCTATGCCCGGATCGGCACGCAGGGGCCGAATTTCTGCTTCGCGGGACACACCGACGTCGTCCCGCCGGGCGATGCCAAGCTGTGGAAGCACGATCCCTTCGCGGCGGAGATCGTGGCCGGTACCCTCTATGGGCGCGGCGCGGTTGACATGAAATCAGCGGTGGCGTGTTTCGCTGTGGCGGCCTCGCGCTTTGTCGCCGGCGGCAAGCCCTTCGGCTCGATCAGCCTGCTCATCACAGGCGATGAGGAAGGCCCGACCAACGTCAACGGCACCAGACGGATGCTGCCCTGGCTGACCGAGAACGGCGAGCGCCTCAGCCATTGCATCGTCGGCGAACCGACATCGACCGCCGTTACCGGCGACGTGCTGAAGATCGGGCGGCGCGGGACGATGAACGCCAAGCTCGTCGTCACCGGCACGCAGGGCCACACCGCCTATCCGCAGAAGGCAAACAATCCGATCCCGGCGATGGCGGCGCTGGTCTCGCGACTCGCAGGATGGAAGCTGGACGAGGGGACAGACCACTTCGATCCTTCGAACATCGCCTTCACGACGGTGGATGTCGGCAATCCTGCGACCAATGTGATCCCGGCGGACGTGCGCGCCGCGTTCAACATCCGCTTCAACGACCGCCACAAAAGCGCCGGCTTGATCGCGCATATTGAAGCCGAGATCGCGAAGATCGAACAGGAATTCGGCGTGCAGGTCTCGTTCACGCACAATGTCAGCGGCGAGCCTTTCCTGACCGCGCCGGGGCCGTTCACGAAACTCCTCGCCGAGGTGACGACGGATGTGATTGGACGGGCGCCGGAGTTGTCGACGACGGGCGGCACCTCGGATGCGCGCTTCATCAAGGATTATTGCCCCGTTGTGGAGCTGGGATTGCCCGGCGGGACGATGCACAAGGCCGATGAATGCGTGCCCGTGGCCGAGATCGAGAAGCTGACGGCGCTCTATGAGCGCATCCTCGCCGCTTACTTCGCCAATCCGCCGGCATGAGCGATCCGCGCCCCATCGGCGTGTTCGATTCCGGCATGGGCGGGCTCACCGTGCTGCGCGCGCTGATCGCGGCGCTGCCGGGCGAGAGCTTCATATATCTCGGCGATACCGCCCGGCTGCCTTACGGAACGAAAAGCGCCGAGACGGTGCGGCGCTATGCGCTGCAAGCCTCTGCGGCACTCGTCGAGCGCGGCGTGAAGATGATCGTCATCGCCTGCAACACCGCGAGCGTCTCGTCCGGGGATGTGGCGGAAGCCCTGGCACCGATCCCCGTGCTGGGTGTGATCGGGCCCGGCGCGAAGGCCGCCCTCGCCGCCGCACCCGAAGGACCCGTCGCCGTGATCGCAACCGAAACGACGGTCAAAGGCGGCGCTTACCGCGCGGCGATCCGCGCCGCGGGCTCGGACATTCCCATCGTCCAGCAGGCCTGCCCGCTCTTCGTGCCGCTGGCGGAAGAGGGATTGGTTGAGGGACCGATCGTCGAGGCCATCGTTGCGCGCTATCTGGAGCCGGTGCTGGACTCGATGCCACGGCCCAAAGCCATTTTGCTCGGCTGTACGCATTATCCGACACTGAAAGGCGCGATTGCGAAGGTGGCAGGGCCGGAGATCGCGCTCGTCGATAGCGCGGTGACGGCGGCGGAAGCGGTAGCGTTCCTCTTGTCGGAGAAAGGGCTCGTCAATACCGGCGGTCCAGCCACGCTCAGCTTCCTCGCCACGGACGCGCCGGACCGCTTCGCGCGCGCCGGCGAAATCTTCCTCGGCCAGCCCATCGATCCGGGCACGGTCGAGTTGGTCGACCTTCAGTAATCCACGCGCACCAGATAGAGCCCATCCGACGGCGCGACGGGGCCACAGCGGGTGCGATCTTTCGCGGCCAGCGCGTCGGCGAGATCGCGCGGGCGCCATTTGCCTTCACCCACCAGCTTCAGCGAGCCGACCATCGAACGCACCTGGTGATGCAGGAAGGAGCGCGCCGAGGCTGCGATATGGATCTCGCCGGCGGCGCGGCGAACGTCGAGGCGGTCGAGTGTCTTGACCGGCGATTTCGCCTGGCACTCGGCGGCGCGGAAGGTGGTGAAATCGTGCTGGCCGATCATGGCCTGCGCGGCTTCGTGCATCGCATCGGCATTGAGCGCGTGGACGACATGCCAGACCTTGCCCGCCTCCAGCACCGGCGGGGCGCGGCGGGTTAGGATGCGGTAGAGATAATGCCGGGCGGTCGCCGAGAAGCGGGCATGAAAATCCGGCGCGGCGGCGGCGGCTTCCAGCACCGCGACATGCGGCCGGGCGAAATGGTTGAGCGCGTCGCGCACCTTGTCGCCGGTGAATTCTTTCGTCAGATCGAAATGCGCGACCTGGCCGAGCGCATGGACGCCGGCATCGGTACGGCCCGCGCCGGTGACGGTGACGCGCTCACCGGAGAAATTCGCGATGGCGTCTTCGAGGATGCCCTGGACCGACGCGCCATTGTCCTGCCGCTGCCAGCCGACGAGCGCGGTGCCGTCATATTCGAGAGTGAGGCGATAGCGCGGCACGGCTCAGCCCAGCACATCGCCGCGCTTGAGCGCGAAGCCGCGCAAAAGATCGCCGGCGCTCATCGCGGATTTGCCGGGGCGCTGGAGACGCGTGAGACGCAGAGCGCCTTCGCCGCTCGCGACGGTAAGAGCATCGTCGAGAAGCGTGCCGGGGACACCCTGCCCGTTCGCGGGTTCGCAGTTGAGGATTTTGAGGCGCTCGCCCCTGGCCTCGCACCACGCGCCCGGGAAGGGCGAAAGGCCGCGGATCAGACAATCGATCTCGCGCGCCGGCTTCGACCAGTCGATGCGGGCTTCGTCGTTCAGGATTTTCTTCGCGTATGTGACGCCCTCTTCCGGCTGCGGCGTCTCGACGGCGCTGCCGCGTTCGAGCGCGCCCATCGCGCGCGCCATCAGGTCGGCGCCGAGGCGGGCGAGCTCGTCATGCAACTCGCCATAGGTTTTGCGGCCGATGGCGGTGCGCTCGGCCATCAGCACTGGGCCGGTATCGAGGCCTTCCTCCATCCGCATCGCCATCACGCCGGTTTCGGCATCGCCGGCCATGATCGACCGCTGGATCGGAGCGGCGCCGCGCCAGCGTGGCAGAAGCGAGCCATGCAGGTTGAAGCAGCCGAGCGTCGGCGCTTCGAGAATCGGTTTGGGCAGGATGAGGCCGTAGGCAACCACCACGGCAGCATCGAGATCGAGCGCGGCGAACAGTTCCTGCTGCGCAGGGTCCTTCAACGAGACCGGTGTGCGGACGGCGATCTTGTGCGCGAGCGCGAGCTTGTGGACCGGCGAGGGATCGGTCTCGAGCCCGCGGCCCTTGGGGCGCGGCGGCTGGGAATAGACGCAGGCGATGTCGTGACCCTGCGCGATCAGCTCGGCGAGTGTCGGAACCGCGAAGTCGGGCGTGCCCAGGAATGCGAGCCGCAAAGTCATGCCACGTGTCCGATGCTCGACAAGGCCGTAGCGACAGCGTGCGGCCGGGGGCGGCGAAGCATGATGCGGAGCGTCACGGCCCTAGCCGGCGTCTTTCAAACGCTTCGCCTTCTGGAGTTTGCGCAGGAGCATGGAGCGCTTCAGCTTCGACAGGTGGTCGATGAAGAGCACGCCTTCGAGGTGATCCATCTCGTGCTGCAGGCAGGTGGCGAGCAGGCCGTCGGCTTCCATCTCGTGCTTCTTGCCGTCGGAGTCGAGATATTCCGCCTTGATGCGCGCGGCGCGCTCGACGTCTTCCCAGATTTCGGGGACCGAGAGGCAGCCTTCTTCGAAGCTCGCCATCTCGTCGGAGCGCCAGGTGATCACCGGGTTGATGAAGTGGCGCGGATTCTTGTTGCCGTCGCGCTGATCGAGATCCATCACGATGATGCGCTTGGGCTCGCCGATCTGGATCGCTGCGAGACCGATGCCGTCGGCGGCGTACATCGAATCGGTCATGTCCGCGATCAGCTTGCGGATGGAATCGTCCACCGTCTCGACCGGCGTCGAGACGACTTTGAGGCGCGGATCGGGCGCGGTAAGGATGGGACGTACGGCCATGGCCCGGGAAATAGGGCGGGAACCCGTGGCGGTCAAGGGAAGCGCGGATTGCCATGGATATCGCATTGATCGTGCTCGGAATTGCCATCGTCGCAGCGGCGGGAATCCTCGCCTTCGCGCTGCGCGGGCGCGCCCAGCCGGCCCCGCTCGAGCCGCCCCGTCCCGACCCGCGCATCGACACGCTGATCGCCGAACAGGGCCGGATCGGCGGACAGTTCGCACAGACCTTGGCCGCACAGGCCGCATTGCAGGCGTCGCTGGGCGACCGCATCGACGCGCTGAACCAGCGGCTCGGCCAGACCTTGAGCGAGAATGCGGAGAAAACGGCGGCGACGATTTCGGGCATCGGCGAGCGGCTGACCATCATCGACAAGGCACAGGAGAATATCTCGGCGCTGTCGGGACAGGTCGTGTCGCTGCAGCAGGTGCTCTCCAACAAGCAGGCGCGCGGTGCGTTTGCGCAGTCGCAGATGGAAGAAATCGTGCGCGACGGACTGCCGCCGACGCTCTACGAGTTCCAGGCGACGCTGTCGAACCGCAACCGGCCGGACTGCGTGATCCGCATTCCCGGCAACAAGGCGCTTCTGGTCATCGATTCCAAGTTTCCGCTCGAATGCTTCACGCTGCTGCGCGCCGCTGCAACGGACGAGGAGCGCAAAGCCGCCCTGGCGCGGGTGCGGACCGACGTTTCCAAGCATGTCAGCGATATCGCCGAGAAATACCTGATCCCGGGCGAAGTGCAGACGCCGGCGATCATGTTCGTGCCCTCGGAGTCGATCTATGCCGAACTGCATGACGGTTTTTCGGATGTCATCCAGAAGGCGCACCGGTCGCAGGTGATCGTGGTCTCGCCCAACATCCTGATGCTCGCCATCAGCACCATACAGACCGTGATGAAAGATGCGCGCATGCGCGAACAGGCGAATTTGATCCAGAAGGAGGTGGGCGCGCTGATGAACGATGTGCGGCTGCTCGGAGAC
>Ga0310811_10014092_pt1 | contig 10417 bp, 5 predicted proteins | sample YCmetagenome_FD_207642 | JGI IMG/M metagenome (GOLD analysis project Ga0310811, IMG submission 207642) | Soil microbial communities from experimental microcosm in Duke University, North Carolina, United States - YC | ecosystem: Engineered > Artificial ecosystem > Soil microcosm > Unclassified ... | reverse complement strand
GAGGACGATGTCGGCGTCGTACGAAAGACGCTGTAAGGCAAGACGCAGCGATTCCAGTTCCGTGCGCGGCATCTCTTCGTCGAGCGCTTCGCGCATCGCTGCACGGACGGCTTGGAGATTGTCCGCTGCGTCGTTCGTAAGCCGTGCTTCAACGCGCGGGATCACGAGTGAAGTGAGATCGTAGAAGTTACGGTTGAAGTTGTGCGCCGTATTCGCTTCGAAGCGGCCGATCAATTGGCCTAGCAAGTGCTGATTGAGACCGATCGGGTTGGCGACGGGTACAACGACGATCTCGCCGCGTAGCTTGCCGGCCGCCTCCAGCCCGGCGAGCTTGCGGCGCAGCGCCCAGGAAACGAGCATGCCTGGCAATTCATCCGCATGAAGCGATGACTGAACGTAGACCTTCTGCGCGCCGCTGCCGTAATGGAAGCTCTGCAAGCGTCGCTCAGTGCCTAACGCGGGGGAAGTCAACGGATGGGTCTTGATTTGCATAGGGCTTGTGCCGCGTATCTGAAGGGGCGGGAATGCAGTAAAAAAACAAAGCGGGGCATTCGATTGTACGTTGCGTGAACGTATGCAAAAAGGGCTTCGCTCAGTGCGAAGCCCTTCATCAAACGAAATGCCGCCGTGAGCGGCTCATTGTCGAGGATGCTCAGGTGGGGGATTTCGGCGAAATGTCGAAATCAAAGTACTTTTTCTCGATGGCCTTGTAGGTGCCGTCTTTCATCATGCCTTGGATTGCCTTATCGATGTCTGCCTTAAGCTCTTTGTCGTCTTTGCGCAGACCGATGGCGGCGGCACCGCTCGGGATTGCCTCGCCAATTTGCTGGAAGCCTGCACCGCGCGGCGTCTTCAAGAAGCCGAGGTCGGCTTGCACTTTATCCTGCAGCGCGGCGTCGAGCCGGCCCGACATGAGGTCCTGATAGACCTGATCCTGGTTCTGATACGAAACGACATTGACACCGTTCGGCGCCCACTTCGTTTTCGCGTATGTTTCCTGGGTCGTTCCCTGTTCGACGCCGACTGACTTGCCCTTCAGTGAGTCCGCCGTCGGGCTCAAGGCTGAGCCCTTCTTTGCGACGAGCGCCGTCGGCGTATCGAAAAGCGGGTCCGAGAAGGCGATTTGCTCCATACGTTGCGGCGTAACTGTCATCGACGAGAGGACGCCGTCAAATTTTTTCGCCTTCAACCCTGGAATCAGCCCGTCAAAGTCATTTTCAACCCAAACGCACTTTGCGTTTAACCGCTTGCAGATCTCATTGCCGAGGTCGATATCGAAACCGACTAGTTTGCCGTCCGGGGCCTTCGATTCGAACGGAGCGTAGCTTGCATCGACGCCGAAACGGATCTGCTTCCATTCTTTTGCTTGCGCAACACCTGCGGAAACGGCGAGCGCTGCAATGGATAAGGCCGCGATTATTTTCTTCACGTTGACTCCTCGAAGCGGTTAGTGGCAGCCCGAACGCAGCTGTGCCGCATGGGCCAGTGGCTTTGTCGGCTATCGGCGTCAGCCGGCAGCGCGGCGGACAGCATACCAAGCCAAAATCATCGCAGCGCTAGTGAAATACCCGATGGCGTAAAAATGCAACGTTTCTTTGAAAACGGTTTTTCAAAAAATCTTATCGACGGATGTAGTAGTACTGTTCTCAATGAGGACCTTGAGGCATAACGACGAACGCGTTAAGGGCTCTACCCGTTGCACAAAAGGATTCGCGTTGCCGCCAGTACTGTGCGACTGTGTCGCCGGTGTCAGATGGAGGCAGTGAAGTCTTGGCCGCAACCGTAGTCACGCATGCGCGTTTTCGGGAGTCGCCGTCAACTTGACGCCCAGCGCATGCAGTAGCTTGAAAACTGTATCGAGCTTTGGCTTTGAACCGGGGGCAAGTGTCTTGTATCGACTCTCCCGCCCTACACCCGCATCGGCGGCCACCTTGGCCATTCCGCGGGCCTTAGCAACGTCAGAGATTGCAGCCATGAGCAGATCCGCGTCGCCGTGTTCGAGAGCCGCGTTAATGTATTCGGCGGTCGAAGTAAACCTCTGCGGCCGGCTTCCGCGCCTGTGTGGGGTCGATGCCGGCGCAGATCGTCGCGCGAGACACTCCGAGCGTTTGCATCCCCGGCGCGAAAGCAAGATAAGGCTCGGCGTAGGTTTCAGCGTAGGTTTCTCGACGGAGCCTTGCCAGTAATGACTCAAATCCCCCCGACACAAAGGTATTTGATGACGAGATACTCATCAATGCCGTAATGCGATCCTTCTCGGCCGAGGCCGGATTGCTTCACGCCACCGAACGGTGCGACTTCGTTCGAGATGATGCCCGTATTGATGCCGACCATCCCGTATTCGAGTGCTTCAGCGACGCGCCAGACTCGGCCGATATCGCGGCTATAAAAATACGCCGCGAGACCGAACTCCGTGTCATTGGCGAGGCGGATCACTTCGTCGTCCGAAGAAAACTTGAATAGGGGGGCGACGGGGCCGAACGTTTCCTCACTTGCAAGACGCATCGCTGGGGTAACGCCAGTCAGCACCGTCGGTTCGAAAAAGCTGTGCCCGAGTGCGTGACGCCTGCCTCCTATTACAACGCGTGCGCCTTTCGCGACCGCGTCCTCAATATGCGCCTCGACCTTGCGCACGGCTGCCTCGTTAATGAGTGGCCCCTGTTCGATGCCGGCTTCCGTTCCGCGCCCCACCTTTAGTCGCTCCACCGCTGTCCGCAGCTTGTCTGCGAATGCATCGTAGATTCGCTCATGTACGAAGAGGCGATTTGCGCAGACGCAGGTTTGGCCGCTATTGCGGTATTTGGACGCGATCGCCCCGAGAACGGCTGCATCGAGATCGGCGTCGTCGAACACGATGAAAGGCGCATTGCCGCCAAGCTCCAGCGAGACTTTCTTGATGGTGTCGGCACATTGCGCCATGAGCTGCCGGCCAACGGCCGTCGAGCCCGTAAAGGACAGCTTGCGCACGAGCGCATTGCTCGTCATTTCCAAGCTGATTTCTTTAGGCTCGCCGGTGACCATGCTGAGCACGCCGGCCGGCAATCCTGCACGTTCGGCAAGCGCTGCCAGTGCCAGTGCCGTAAGCGGCGTGGCTTTGGCTGGCTTCACGACAATGGGGCATCCTGCCGCGAGCGCCGGCCCGACCTTGCGGGTAATCATGGCAGCAGGAAAATTCCAGGGCGTGATCGCAGCACACACGCCGACGGGTTCCTTGATCACCACGATACGCGCGTCGCTCATGGGGCTCGGGATCGTATCGCCGTAGACACGCTTCGCTTCTTCGCCAAACCATTCGATGAAGGACGCCGCGTATTGGATTTCCCCTTTCGCCTCGGCGAGCGGCTTGCCTTGTTCGGCCGTCATGATCTGCGCAAGATCATCGGCGTTATCGCGCATCAGTTCGTACCATTTGCGCAGGATAGCGGCCCGCGTTTTCGCAGGTGCGGCACGCCATGCAGGCCATGCGGCGTTGGCAGCTGCAATGGCACGACGCGTTTCGGCGTCGCCCATCTTCGGCACCGTTGCGAGCAACTGACCCGTGGCTGGGTTGATCACCTCGAAGGTGGCACCGCTTTCGGCGCTTTCCCAAGCGCCTCCAACGAACGCCGTCAACTTCAATAGTGAGGGGTCCTTAAGATCGATCGATTCACGGCTTTGCATGTGACCTCCAAAGGAGAGAGTCGGCTTGAGGCCGCGAGCTTTTACCCGCATCGACCGTGCCAAACGCTATGCCGTTTTATCGTCCGATTAAACGTCTCTGCTAAAACGCCATTCGACCCGTTCGTGCGGTAGAACACGCAAAAAAAGAAGGCAATTGACCGTAATTCACTACGAATAGCACGTAACATTGATCGTACTGCGGGGTGCGGTCGCACCTTGTTTCTTGTTTGTCGTTTGCTGTGCGTCGGCTGCTATGACCGCTATCGTCACCTTTGCGTCTGAACCTACTTTCGCCGAATACGAAGACCTCAAGGCGATCCTCGACGCGGGCAGCGCGCGTATGACGATCAGCGTTGTCGGCGAAGTGCCTGCCCAAAGTCATGCGTTCCCCGTCTACGTGGCCACGCTCGGCTCGACCGACCCCTGCGCGCCAGCGATCGGCTTTTTTGCCGGTATACACGGGCTCGAGCGCATTGGCACGCAGTTGCTGCTCGACTATATGCGCGTGTTGCTATGCCGCCTCGAATGGGACGAATTGCTCAACGAGCAACTCAAGGCCATACGGCTGGTGTTCATGCCGATCGTCAATCCCGGCGGTATGTGGGCCATGACGCGTTCGAACCCCAACGGCGTCGATTTGATGCGTAATGCGCCGCACAGCGCGGAAGGGCATGTTCCGTTTCTGGCGGGCGGCCAGCGCATCGGCCCATGGTTGCCATGGTATCGCGGCAGGTACGGTGCGGCCATGGAGATGGAGGCGTCAATGCTGCTGCGCGTCGTCGAAAAAGAGCTCGCTTCGCGCCCGCTCAGCTTCGCGCTCGATTGTCACTCGGGCTACGGCTTTCGCGACAGTATCTGGTTTCCCTATGCGAAATCTACCCGACACATCCTGCATCTGCCCGAGATGTATGCGCTTAAAGCCATGCTAGAAGGCGCCCACCCGCATCACGATTATCTGTTCGAACCGCAAAGCAGGCAGTATCTGGCGCACGGCGATCTTTGGGACTGCGCCTACGATCGTGTCAAGCCACCTTCGATTTTTCTGCCGCTCACGCTTGAACTCGGCTCATGGCTCTGGATCCGGAAAAATCCATGGCAAATCCTCAAACGAGAAGGCATTTTCAACCCGATCAAAGCGCACCGCACGCAGCGAGTTTTGCGCCGTCACGCAAATCTGCTCGATTTCCTCGCTCATGCAGCGTACGGCGCCAACCGTTGGTTGCCTCAAGGCACAAGCCGGCAGCAACTGATGACGCGTGCGATCGAATACTGGTACAGGAGGCGTGTTCAGTGAGCACATGGGTGCTGCTGCGTGGGCTGACGCGCGAGGCACGGCATTGGTCCGATCTGCCGGAGCGTTTGCGCGCGTTCGGTGTCGAGGAAAAGATCGTCCTTGCGGACCTGCCTGGCAGCGGTACTCACGCGCACATGCGGGTGCCGGCCCGTGTTCCGGAAATCGTCGATTTCGTTCGCGCGGATTTGTTTTCACGCGGCTATCGTCCACCGTTTAGCGTCATGGCGCTTTCGCTCGGTGCCATGGTCGCCGCTGCGTGGGCACAGCGTGCGCCGCGCGAGATCGACCGTCTCGTATTGATCAATACGAGCATGAGGCCTTTCAGCGGGCCGGCAATGCGTCTGAGACCCCGCGCGTTGCCGGAGCTGGCCTGCGCGGCACTGCGCTGGCGCTCGCGGCCCGATGCTGAAGCGGCCATTCACACTTTGACTTGCAACCGGCAAGACCAGCGCCGCTCGGATCTGGAAAACTGGGTTGCGATCTACCGTAGCGCACCGGTGACCCGTGCGAACGCATTGCGCCAATTTTTGTCGGCGGCGCGATTCAAGGCTGATGACGCAACGCCGCGATGCCCGATACTCATTTTGTCCTCGCGTGGTGACGCGCTGGTGCAGCCTGCTTGCTCCCTTTCAATCGCGAAGGCTTGGGGTGCGATGCATCGCGAGCACCCGTGGGCAGGGCATGACCTGCCGCACGACGATCCGGATTGGCTCGCGGAAACGGTGGCACGATGGGCTGACGCGTTGACGAACACCGCGTCAAATTGCGGCTGACTTGGCACGAGTGGCCCTATACGGTTGCCATTCCGCCCGTGCCCGGTGCAGCGCATAATCACAATCAAGCGCAAAACCAGACTCAGCAGCAATGGATCGTCGCCCGCAGCGGAGGACACCATGGAAGCAAAGAGCGAAGCAGTGATCTCGCATTTGGTGGACGATTTGGTCGAATATGCGAGATGTCGATGGCCGCAAGCGACGTTCCGGGTGATCGAGCCGTTCTTACGTTTCTACTACGAGCTCGTCGACGCGCAAGACCTGCAAAGCCGCTCGCTTGCCGACCTTTACGGGGCGGCGATGGCGCACTGGCAAACGGCCCAGAAATTCGTGTGGGGCACGCAGGTGCTGCGTGTCTATAACCCGGTGGTCGATGAGCACGGTTGGCATTCCGACCATACCGTGATCGAGATCGTCAATGACGATATGCCGTTTCTCGTCGACTCGGTGACGATGGAGGTCAACCGCTGCGGCTTTACGCTGCATTCGGCCATTCACCCAGTGTTTCGGGTGTGGCGCGCAAAGGACGGTTCAATCGAGCGGATCGAGCCGGGCGGGGCGCCCCAGGCGAGCGAACAATCCGTCGAGCCCTCGCATCTGGAATCTTTCATTCACTTTGAGATTGATCGGTGCGGTGACGCGGTGCGTCTTGCCGAGCTGCGCGCCGATATTGCACGCGTGCTCGGTGACGTTCGCGCGGCCGTCGAAGACTGGGCGCCCATGCTAGAGGTCGCGCGGCAGACGATCGACGGTCTGACAGCGCAAAGCGCAAGCGCGTTAAGTGGGGACACCGCGCACAGCGCGGAAAGTGCCGAGGCCCGCGCTTTTCTTGAATGGATGGTCGCAGATCACTTTACCTTTCTCGGCCAACGCGATTACGAACTGCTCCCGCATGGCGACGGCTTTGCGTTGCGCGGCATCGCAGGCACAGGGCTCGGGGTTTTGCGCGAGACGTTGCGCGCGCAGGGTGCGTCCGACATCACGCCGCTGCCGCTCGCGGCGTTGTCGCTCATCGACGATACGTCTCCCATCTTTCTGACCAAAGCCAACTCCCGTACCACAGTTCATCGGCCAGGCTATCTCGACTACGTCGGCGTAAAGCGCTATGACGACAACGGCAAGCTCGTCGGCGAGCGGCGTTTTCTGGGTCTTTACACCTCGACGGCTTATACGGTGCCAATCGCCGAGATTCCGATCGTTCGTCGAAAGACGGCGAACATCGTAGAGCGGGCGGGTTTTATTGCTAAAGGGCATCTCTACAAGTCGCTTGTGACGGTGCTCGATCAATACCCCCGCGATGAGCTCTTTCAGGCAAACGAAGACGAGCTTTACGACACTGCGCTCGGCATTTTGCGATTGCAAGAGCATCAGCGGACGCGGCTCTTCGTGAGGCGAGATCGCTTCGAGCGTTTTGTCTCATGCCTCGTATTCGTCGCGCGAGAGAAGTACAACACCGACATGCGACGCCGGATCGCAAAGCTCTTGGCCGAAGCCTTTAACGCCACCGGCGTCGAGTTCACGCCGTTACTGTCGGAATCGCCCCTTGCCCGCATTCACATCGTTGTTCGCACGGCGCGCGGCGCGCTGCCGAGAGTGGATGCCCATGATCTCGAGGCACGCCTGATTCAAGTCACGCGCCGCTGGCAGGACGATCTGGCCGATGCGCTGATCGATCGGTTCGGCGAAGAAGAGGGTAATGCGCTGCTGCAGCGCTATGGCGATTCGTTTCCGGCCGGCTATCGCGAAGACTATGCGGCACGTACCGCCGTGCGCGACATCGAGTTGATCGAGACAGCGCGCGAGCGCGATGCGCTTTCGATGAACCTGTACCGCCCGATCGAAGCCTCCGCGAGGGCGTTTCGCTTCAAGGTGTATCGCGTCGGTGACGCGATCGCGCTTTCGCGCAGCTTGCCGATGCTCGAGCATCTCGGCGTGCGTGTCGGCGAGGAACGACCGTACCTGATCGAGCCACAGGGCTTGGCGAGCGCGTGGGTGCATGACTTCAGTCTCGAGCTGGCGGATGACGTGGAGTTCGACATCGAGCGCGTTAAGGCCCTCTTCGAAGAAGCGTTTGACCGCGTATGGAACGGCGAGATCGAGAACGACGATTTCAACCGGCTGGTGCTGCTTGCGCAGATGGATGCGCGCGAGGTCGCGATTCTGCGTGCCTATGCGAAGTACCTGAGACAGGTCGGCTCAATGTTCAGCAACACATATATAGAGCGCGCCGTCACGGGCAATCCGGCTTTGTCACGCCATCTTGCGGAACTCTTCATTGCGCGCTTCGACCCTGCGGCCGATTCGCGGCGTGCGGCGTGCAGCGAGGCACTGCAACGCGGCATTGAGGAAGCGCTCGATCAAGTGCCGAATCTCGATGAGGATCGCATTCTGAGGCAGTTTCTCGGCGTCATCATGGCGACGGTGCGCACGAATTATTTTCAGCGTGATGCGTTCGGGCAGCCACTGCCTTATTTGTCGTTCAAGCTCGATCCGCAGCGCGTGCCGGGTCTACCTGATCCAAAGCCGATGTTCGAAATCTGGGTCTATTCGCCGCGCGTCGAGGGCGTTCATCTTCGCGGTGGACGGGTTGCGCGCGGGGGACTGCGATGGTCGGATCGGCGAGAGGATTTTCGCACCGAAGTGCTGGGCCTCATGAAGGCGCAGATGGTGAAAAACGTTGTGATTGTGCCGGTCGGTTCGAAAGGAGGATTTGTCGTCAAGAACCCGCCGGCCACCGGGGACCGCGATGCGTTCATGCGCGAAGGCGTCGCTTGCTACCAAACGTTTTTGCGGGGGCTCTTGGATATCACCGACAATCGCGTCGGTGGTGCCGTCGTGCATCCACGCGAAGTCGTGCGGCACGATGGCGACGATCCTTATCTCGTAGTCGCTGCGGATAAAGGCACTGCGACGTTTTCGGACTACGCGAATGCCATTGCACGTGAGTATGGCTTCTGGCTCGACGATGCTTTCGCATCGGGCGGCTCCGTCGGCTACGACCACAAGAAGATGGCCATCACGGCGCGGGGTGCATGGGAATCGGTCAAGCGCCATTTCCGTGAGATGAGCGTCGATACGCAGACGACGGATTTCACCGTCGTCGGCATCGGCGACATGTCTGGCGATGTGTTCGGCAACGGTATGCTGCTATCTCGCCACATCCGTCTCATTGCCGCCTTCGACCATCGGCACATCTTCCTGGATCCGACTCCAGATGCCGAAACGAGCTTCGCTGAGCGGGCAAGGCTTTTTGCACTCGAGCGTTCGAGCTGGGCAGACTATGACGTTGCATGTATTTCGTCGGGAGGTGGCGTTTATCCGCGCACCGCCAAGTCGATCGCACTCTCAACCGCGGTACAGGATGCGCTGGGAGTTCGGGCCGACGCACTGACACCCAACGAACTCATACGCGCGATCCTGCTCGCGCCCGTCGATCTGCTCTACAACGGCGGCATCGGCACCTATGTCAAGGCAGCGCGCGAGACGCACGCGCAAGTCGGCGATCGCACGAACGATGGTGTACGCGTGAGTGCGATCGATTTGCGCGCAAAGGTTGTGGCAGAAGGCGGCAATCTCGGTGTGACACAGCTCGGACGTATCGAATATGCGCAGAATGGCGGACGGATCAATACCGATGCGGTCGACAATTCTGGTGGCGTCGATTGTTCGGATCACGAGGTCAATATCAAGATTTTGCTCGGCCTCGTTGTTGCCGACGGCGAAATGACGGAAAAGCAACGCAACGCGCTCTTGGCGGAAATGACCGACGAAGTCGCACAGTTGGTGTTGCGCGACAACTACCAGCAAACGCAGGCCCTTTCGATAGCAGAGCGTTACTCGGCGGAGTTGCTGCAGCCGGAAGCGCGGCTCATGCATGCACTCGAACGCTCGGGGCGGTTGAATCGTGCGATCGAATTTTTGCCGACCGACGAGGAGATTGCCGAGCGGCAGGCCGCACAAACCGGTCTCACCTCGCCTGAGCGCGCAGTGCTCGTCGCCTACAGCAAGATGTGGCTCTACGACGAAGTGCTCGAATCCGATTTGCCCGAAGATCGGCTCGTCGCGGACAGGCTGCACTTTTATTTTCCCAAGCCACTGCAAGCGAGATTCGCTTCGACCAGTGAGCGCCATCCATTGAGACGGGAGATCCTCGCGACGCATCTGGCCAATGCCCTCGTGAATCGAGTCGGGTGCGCGTTTGTGCATCGTATGCAGGAGGAGACCGATGCCAAGGCGAGCGAGGTCGTCCGAGCTTGCATCATGGCGCATGATGTGTTTGACGTCGAAGGCATCTGGCGCAGGATAGAGGCGCTCGACAATCGCGTCACCAATGACGTGCAGGCGCGCATGTTCGTCGATGTCGCCAGGCTCGTCGAGCACACCGCCCTCTGGTTTTTGCGGCACTTTCAGTTGCAGACTCGGGGGCGTGCGCAAGAGAGCGTGGCGGCACTGATCGGCCGTTGCCGCAATGCCGCGCAACGTCTGATCTCCGAGCTTGAAAAGCTGCTGCCTGACAGCGATCTTCAAGCGCTGCACGCGCGGCATCGCACCCTTGAGGAGGCGGGTGTCGACCGTGAGCTTGCCATGCGCATTGCGAGCGGCAATTTTGCCGCGGCGGTCCTCGATATCGCCGACATCGCGTCGACGGCGGGCCAGCCGCTCGAGCAGGTCGCAAGCGTTTATTTCGCGC
>Ga0310811_10014091_pt1 | contig 10417 bp, 14 predicted proteins | sample YCmetagenome_FD_207642 | JGI IMG/M metagenome (GOLD analysis project Ga0310811, IMG submission 207642) | Soil microbial communities from experimental microcosm in Duke University, North Carolina, United States - YC | ecosystem: Engineered > Artificial ecosystem > Soil microcosm > Unclassified ... | reverse complement strand
TAGAACTCACTTTTCTCGATTTACTTGCCCCCACTCACGCCGTTTAGTTTAATTTCGTTCCAAAATATCATGCATAGCTGATCGTCCTTTACCATCCGTCATACGAATGGCTCACCCTCTTTCTCTAATAGTTCCTCGATAGCTTTCGGGTTCTCTATTGAACTTGACTTCTATCTGCCAGCTCGGACATTGCCTGGTTGCAACTGCAGAAATCCGCTGCTAAAGAGAAAACGAGATATATACAGATCAGGTAGTTACTAACAGAAGAGAACGGTGCCCGTATGACTTCGATGAATTTACGACGGATTCATGGGAAAATGCGTGAGAGTGTTTGGTTGAACGTTTCTGAGTCCTTCAGTCACTCATTGACTTAGACTTGACTTTTACTAACTGTCCAGTGTTATCATCAATGCATCAGGCCCTACTTGTTTCAGAAGTCCTCCGGGAGATCTTCATGCATGTGAATCGAATAAGGTTCTCTGACACAAAATCATTGCCTCGGAAATCCCTCGTAGCACTTGCAGTGACATGCAAGGCCTTCAGCGAGCTCGCAATGGATTTACTCTGGGCTGAAATTAATCAGTTAGAACCACTGCTAGGCTGTGTAACGAGGCTACATCCACTGATATATTCAAGTTTTATCCGTACAAGGGTCAGTATTGAAAGTTATTAGTCACTCATTGGCTTACTGAGCATCTAATTCTAAATAGTGGGAGTCCCAGAACCGCAACTATTCTTGGGCAGACTTTCAATTTCAAGACCTCGAACCACTATCTGTTCATGAAGCCCGTCAATTTTTGCGTCACTCTGCCCGTGTTCGCTCATTGAATGTACAATCTCATCACCTTGTCCGTCTTCTCTCGAGCTTTCCCTCCGATGCATGCATCTTCCCGAGGTTGCAGTCGTTAACCTGGATGACCCACAACATCAAATATATGGACCTATTCCAGTCTCACAAACTTCGGTATTGTTCTATATTGTTCGCTCAGGAAGATATGCAATCTCTCGTGTCCCGTTGCGCTGCATTGGAACGCTTGAACATCCAATTTGATGTGAGCGTACCGGATGGGCAGTCCCCGCTGTCTAACAGTGTCCGTTTGTGCAAGCGGCTTGTAAGTCTGTCTTGTCCACCGCTCGACTGGGCAGCGTGGACGCACCTGTCCAACCTCCCTACCCTTCTCAGTGTGCAAATTGATGCAAAGTACAGTGACTCTCCTTGGCCGTTGAAACGGAATACTGTCAATTTATCACCATTCCTTAACGTCACGACTCTTTTTATCCGGATTCCCAGCGTTGCATACATTATCGCGGTCATGGAACACTCTCAATTCCCATCGCTGACGAAACTCAATATTCGTCACGAAGTTCCTTCTTTGGCAGAGGTTGAGCAACTCTTTCGTGCGCTGTCTCACTGCAAAGCATGCCAGACCCTGAAAGAAATCACTATTACCTTTGACGACCATCAAGACAACGACGATCGGGACCCAGACAACTTTTTGACATTAATTCCACATTTCCTTTGCTTCACACAGCTCGAAATCTTGCAGCTCTATTTCCATGGTTCCCACATCTACCTTGACAATGACGTCCTCTTGCAAGCTATGTCAACTTGGCCACACATCCGCATTCTGGAAATACAAGACTCGGGTCTTATTCCTTCTCACGTCACATTCTGCGGATTGTTCACAGCACTCCGTCAATGTCCACACCTGCGTGTGTTGCGAGTTCCAATTAATACTGTGACTATCGATGTTGATCCTGATACTGAGCCATTACCACATACCTCCCTACACAGATTAGAACTGGAGACAACCGAGTCTCCAATAGAAAGCGCCGAAGCTGTCGCTCGCATCATTTTCACCTTGCTCCCTCGTGTCGCCGAAGTTAACCCATCCACAATCGGGGGGGATTGGGATGCAGTCAACTTTCATCTCATATCTTGGAGAGCTGCTGCGCGTGCTGCAGGAGCCGCCTCGAATGATTGAGTTTGGGATATATTCATTTTTTGGGAAGATCCTGGGGTTATTACATTCCTTCGCGTTCATTCGTCGTCGCCGTTGACGGTAGTTATAACTGTTTCTCGTGCCTGACCGTTAAACTGCTGTATTACCGATACGCTTTTTTGTTGAATATCTCCAATTGAAACAGCCTACCTTATTTGCCAAACATCAATAGAGGGATATCTAGCCTACCATAGCCGAGTCATTTTAACACACATGTGCTCTTCCCCATTCTTCCTAGCGAGTCCTTCAGAACCTGAGATGTTCAACATCTCGGTCAGCGCTCTCAGTTTGTGTTCGAGATGGTATGATATTATTGATTTCACAGGGCGCTAACTCTGTAGACGGCACACAGTATTCAGCGAGCACACAACAACTAGTACAGATCACAATATCGACCCAACTTGAGCCACTGCAGAGGAACAGACCACATATTACCTCATTACCTCGAGATTCACCCACCAGTGATTATTTTGGAGCATATGTAGGATGTCAGCTCATACTTTATCACAAGCTGCTACATACACCTGCCAGCACGAAGTTCCAGGTGGAGTTGAACGTCCAGTTAATGCAAAACTTGATATGATTGAATTTCTCACTCAACCTCACCCCCGGTGTTGAGCATAGTGCATCGGCTTCGTTCGGGGTGAACCTGAGGCATAATGAACGACTAGCCTATTTGCAATGATGACGGGTACATTGCTCCACATATATTGATCATAATGCATTGCTCCCCTTCAGATGAACCAAAATAAATATGTCAATTATTTTCCATGATCGAGAAACCAACATCCATGCTCGCTCGCTCTCATGAGATCGCCACAACGAATTTTCAAGAAAATAATCCTATGTAGGAAAATTTGAAGTGGTGCTATGTCAGTATCACCAGTCTTGCAGTCAAAAGACCCTCACCCTTGTCCAATGTCCGTCCACATAATATCTATGCGCTCGATCAATGGAATGATAAGAGTAGTGGCAGCACACATAATGAGCGACCAGCTTGCCCTGACGGGTAAATGAACGGGTTCAGGTGATATTCATGCAATATCATGGAGACTGACATGCAAGTAGCTGTAGCCTCTGTACTTCTAGAATGCACTACATCCACATAATAAGAACTAATGGGACTCAACACCGAGTCAACCTATAAAATCAGTGAATTGCTTTATGCACGGGTGAGAGGATCTAGCTGGCAGGACTTCTGCAGTATCCCAGCGCCATGCTCTCCCATCCGAGTCGGTGTTGATATCACAACAAATTACTGGATTGAAAAATTATTTCTGAAGTCATGAAATCCCTGCTATGAGACGTACCACCTCTCCCTAACAGCAATTTTGTAACTTGCGGATCACGAGCCGAAAGTCAGTGATTTCATCGTAGGTTGCCTGCGATTGGAAGAATATCGGGCGTCAATGAGTGGGGAAAGGTCTTGGTGTAGCGGGAGGTGGCGATGGCAGCGCCGCACCATAGATGTGGCACTTGAATGTGAGAGCCGATAAAGGTTTTCGTTTATTGTAGTCTTCGAGGTCCTTTGTGAAGCACAGAATGGTTCGGTGCAAATTCGGTGTTTATTGAAGTTCGGACTTTTTGGTCGAGGCAAGTCTCGAGCTAGCTCGGAGTCATGACGGGATACTCAACGCTCGTTTTTGCGTTTTGGCCTGCTAAGCGTTATGCAAGTGGCTGTAAATCTGCCAATCACCGGCTGACAAATCCCGCAGCCCAATTACGCTTGATTCAGCAGCACTGCCCGCAACAACAGTTGCTTCCTTGTTGCTTGAATCATCTTCTCTGGGCGTTCCATAATAAATGAACCGACTCGTCTGGTTTGTATCATTAATGTAGCTTGAACGTAACATTTCAATTCCCCTTCAAGTTGGTAGTGCGTTACGAGTCTTATGACCGTGGAATTCCACTAGCTCCTTGCCGCTTGAATCAACTTCTCTGGGCATTCCACCCTGTCGTGCACAATAAATGAATCGACTCGTCTGTTTTGTAACATTGTGGCTTGAACGTAACGTTTCAACTCCCCTTGGTTGTGCGGTACGAGTCTTATGACCGTGGAATTCCACTAGATCTCCGTTGACCGCCGCCATGACACAACGGTGACTAGTACAACATTGGCGTTCGAGTGGTGCTTTGTTCTGTGCTGTATAGCTCGTCGCCTGCACCGGTCAGTGGACTAGTACAGCGAAGTTTCTATGTTCAAACTTGAAGTCCATTGGTGTGTTCGCTTCGGTGGCTTTCGGCAGCCCAAATGGAGTCTCACCGGCACCGTCGGCTATGTTGTTTGGCTTAAGGCACGACGGGACTTGACACACCTTGAATTGACGTAAGACGAACCTCCGCAATAGACCCTAATCGGCCGTTTCCGTACCAATCGGGAACCTGGCGCCTCCATGCAGCAACCTACCCTACCTAGTTGTGCAATCGGTCATACGATAGTATCATTCCCGGTAATATGCACATGATTGCTAATATGCAAAACTTTATAACACTTCAATGTACATCGTGCTCAACTGGCATCGAAAAAAATTCAGGTGTGTTCAGAGTACCTAGAAATGATGTTTTGTACAAGTAGAATAAAAATTTCTTGGATGTTGCAGCTGCAAGAGATGAAATAGAGGTAATTTGCAACCTTAGTTCGACACAAATCACCCAGATCCCAAAGATCCTGCTCAGGTATTCACAAAATTTGACCTGGAGCACAATGACACCTTATAGGGATGTAAGAACATGCGTTGAGGTGCTACAGTGGTAGAATCAACGAGTACAAAAATGTGACACCAGGGGAGATGCATAAGTAATTCAATCTCCTCCTCGGCACACTCGGCATCCATCCTCCACAGTCCAGTCTTACAGAGTCGCATCATTCTCTCCAATGGTACCACACCACAGGTAAGCAGTCCAAAAAAAGCTGAAAATGAAAGTCGCCTGTGCCGCTACTGTGTCGAGGCGTGACAAGACGTGACCATACTTTTGCAGATTAGAGATGAACGTTTGAACCCTGAGTTTTATCGGGTTTGCTCCGACACCACACCACATTATCCTAAAAATAAGTAAAAATCATATCCATGTAGAGGAGATATGAATACATAACGGGGCAAATGTTCAAAAGAAAATGTGATGTGGTTGAGGAGCTACAAAAGATTTGAGAAAGTTTTACATATAACCGGGAATGATAGTAGTCACCGTTGTGTTATGGCGGCGGTCAACGGAGAGCTAGTGGAATTCCACGGTCATAAGACTCGTACCGCACAACCAAGGGGAATTGAAGCGTTACATTCAAGCCAGAATGTTACAAACCAGGCGAGTCGATTCATTTATTGTGCACGACAAGGTGGAATGCCCAGAGAAGTTGATTCAAGCGGCAAGGAGCTAGTGGAATTCCACGGTCATAAGACTCGTAACGCACCACCAAGGGGAATTGAAATGTCGTGTTCAAGCTACAATATTACTGCGCATGACAGGGTGGAACGCCCAGAGAAGATGATCCAAGCGGCAAGGAAGCAACTATTGTTACGGGCAGTGCTGCAGCATGTTTGCACAAGGGTTTTGACTCCTGAATCAAGCGTGGGCTGCGGGATTTATCAACTGGTGATTAGCTCTTAGATTTAATGTAAGAGAACGATACAGCTAACACGACTCTTGATTCACTAGATCCACTGAATTCCGAACACTGGTTTGGAATGGGCGATACACCAATTAATCATTCATATCTCCAGAAGCAACTCGGGTGATGACTTGTGTGTAAGCTCGCTTCAGCCTGCCTGGTTAAAAAGCCTCAGACCACAACACATGAGTCTACCGTATAACCTAAATGTTTCTACCTTTCTTATCCTACTACAGTTCTTGGTTAGAGAAGGTCAGGAGGAAGTTGTTGTTGTGGACAAGCCCCCCGTCTGTCACGATAGCTACCACGGGTGGTAGTGAGACAGACCCTGATAACCAGCAAGTCCATGATTATAGTACCCTGCGACAATGCAGCTCATGCAAATTCTAATACAGCCTATCCGACCTTACGGGATGTATATCCAAGGAGCTGCCTCATCCAATAGCGCACGGTAGTTTTGGGGATGTGTGGAAATGTACCTACATCCCATCCAACCATCAAGGCATAGAGGCAAGCGTGCTACATGTATAACTATCCAACAATCTGAATCCGTAACTTCAGGTAGCAGTCAAATCCATAAGGATCGATGTCGCAGGCGACGATTCCAAGTCCAGACTTACTCAAGTATGTTCTCAGCTTCCCCTTTGCATGCGATACACTTGCTCAAACCATGGCTTCGCAGGGACTCTTGGACGATTTCCATGCACGGAAACAACTGCATCACGAAAATCTTTTACCTCTGCTCGGTTTCACTCACAAATTTGGGCCACTTCCAGCGATGGTTTCCCCCTGGTTACACAACGGCTCGCTCACAACATATCTTGAACACCATTTTACAGAATTGACAATCGAACAAAAGCTTCGAATCGTGAGTTGTTTCTCAGAAGCGCTCCAACATCATGGTATTCATTGGAACCTTAGTTGCGGCAAGTCGCTGCAGCCATTACCTACCGTATGTGGAATTTTCAATCGTTTCTGAAAACAATGAGTAACGGCATAGCAGTCCACTCGAAGGGCGTTGCTCACGGTAACCTTACTGCCGTACGTACTAGCTGTTTGATGCTTCCCTTCTAGCTTTGACCTGGGACGGCAGAACAACATTCTGATAGATTCGGATCACAACGCCCACGTAGCAGACTACGGAGTCTTTACAATGTGTTCTGAGCTTTCAGGAACTTCGCGCATGGGGAGCAACGTGCGCTGGGCTGCACCAGAGCTCTTCGAGGCGCCTGAGAACGAAGAGTCATCGACTCCTCCACAACCGGCTGGCGATATTTATTCCTTCGGATGCATCATGCTTCAGGTTCGAGGTGTTTTCTAATAGTTGCATTGATTTGCGACTAAGATTCCGTAGGTTATGACAGGCCGACTACCCTATGCAGATGTGCGAAGGGATCATCGAGTTGCCGCCCAGATACTCGAGGGTAAGAAGCCTACAAGACCATCGAGTCCGCACGATGTAGATTATCTCTGGGATTTCATCGAGAAATGCTGGAGTGACGCAGGACGTCGTCCTTCTGCGATTGATGTTCTGAGCTTTCTAGGATCAGATCATGTTACTGTGCTAGTTGAATAATCAGAGAGTTTATCAACGTAATTTTGTTTACGTCAGTTTATATTATTTAGTGCATAATCATACCTATTATGTACGCGTATAGTACTCGAATTTCTTTTGCCATGAAGTTTCAAGTCGCCTCCAACTTTCGATTTGTCCACTCATTTGCGCTCGACGCGTGAGCATTGGTGAGCATGGGTAAGTTTATGTTTATTTGCTGATGGGCTGATATTTTTCTTCACTGGTTGCCTGAGGGAAGACTAGGTGCCTCCCGGGACTACGGGGAAGCAGGCAAACGTCTCTTCAGCTACCTCTTGCCAGTGGATATTGTGCGCCGGCCAATCACCTTCTCTATTCGCTGCGTGGTACCAGTGTTTGACAATGATTCCGAAACTTCCCCAAGTTGGAGCAGCAATCATGATGAAGGTTTGCGTGCGAAGCCTTCGAGGTTTGTCCAGCTGTGCAGATGACGGATGCTATCATTTATGTTCGGGCAATATGTTCGAGTTGTTACATTTTTTTTCATATTTTGTTCGTGCCTGTCGTATGTAAGATGGGAGAAAAAAGTAGCAATCATAGTCCAGAATTGACAGTAAGTATGACTGCAGAGTGTCTCCAGCCACTCTAAAGAACCTCCTCGAGCTGGTCAGTTCGTATATGTCCCCAGTGACGTCCACTTGGAGCCAGCCACTCAAATAAATAAATTAGTGGCACCCGAGAACCCCTGAGCTCGGCTTGGTCTGGCTTAGGCGGTGCTCCAAACTGGGTTTGCGCAGTCTACATCATGGTGCTCACGATTTTGTAGTGAACACGAGGATAAAGCATGGGTAGCGCAAGGTTGAACCTGTAAAACTTCAGACTTGAACAGCAACATCCTTTCTCACTCGAACCTGCATTGAACATAATGCCACTCCGTTGCGACATTTGTACCCACACAAGAGAAGTGCTACTTATCTTCTGTGAATAGCTGATAGAACTGTTCCCCGCCGAATTAGAACAATGCAGAAAGGTTGAAAAGACTGAGCAATGCTTCACACAGTGGACGGTGGGTCATCGCCTGTTCCGTGAATGGCTCACTTCGAGTCTGGGACTCCGAGAGCGGAATACAGACTACTGTCAACAAGTCAGTGTTAGATGTATGTTATATTTTTCTCGAACTTTTTGAGTACCTATACCCTAGGCCAATGCATCTGATGATAAGCCCTGCAGATTCATCGAGTGTCCTGGGATTTTTTATGACGAGAGTACGTTCTCTTCATCGATAATTTAACGGTTCACGTGTCCGAGATATCTCACCAATCCTGAACTCTCACACAGCATCCCATGTGCGCTTCGACTATCGCAATCAAGCACCGTTCAAATCCATGCGGAGCAACCGAACGCGACACCAAATCTCCACACTGTCCTCTTGGTAAAACCATGGTCTCTGACATTCGATGCGTGTAAGATGTCTCCACCATCCAGTTGCACGTACCACCATCAGCCGAGGTCCTGTCAATAACAGGCGAGCCTGTGCGCTTTTTTGCTTATCATTTACTCTTTTTCGCGCAAATGAATCATAACGCAAGAAAGAAACCAGCTATCGGCTGATCTCGACCTTCCGATACTCGTACTACTGCGCAGTAACGCAAGGCAGCAGCACAGAGCACATCATCATTACAGCAACTATAACTTTTTGGAGTGCATCGTGAGTCTTTACGGGCGCAGCCATCTCACTATTCACTCATCATACTAGTGCTCACCTCCTCTGTAACATTCAGCCGCCATTTGGTGCTCCCTCGTACTTGCCTAAACCTTCTACCACCCAAATTTTGATTCACCTCGTTTCCCATCTTGAACCTACTGCATTTGGCAAATGTCAGGTGACGGCACTGTGGTAAAATGTTCTGATCGAGTTTATGGCCATTATGGGTGGAGAATTGACTGTCGCTGCGAATTACGCTTCAAAGTTGATGTTCTTGTTCCAAGCATTGTCGAGGTGGGCAAGAATACCTTGTTCAAAAGTGAGTTGGTGAATGAGATACTGACTGCAGTCACGTCTTGACTGCCTTGAACTGGGAGGTAGTAACGGTCCTCGAGCTATATATATTGGCCAGTACGAATTCTCGCTACCGGCCGACTACTGCCCAAGATGGTGCCTGCATAGAACAAACTGATAAGATGCACGAGCGTTGCGAATGAAGAAGCACTCCTCGATATGGCAAGAGAGGAAAGAGTTCAAACCACATCTGACCGTCTAAATCCAACACCGTCTCCTCCGCACCCTGCCTCTCCCTCTTATACACTCTCCCACCTTCAGCTGCGCATAATCATCTCCCAGTGTCGATCAGCTTTTGGTTTCTCCACTCGGAAGGAGCTGATTTCGAACCACCACTGGGGTTTCTAAGCACTTACTGCGCAGGAAAGGAGTCTTTGTTTCTTGGGAGTCGCCTTCGGTCAGTCGTCAGGACGTCACTATTTGAGAGTGAATTCTGCCTTGGTAGCCTTCACAGGCGAGAGTGAGAGTTAGAGTATCGATCAAAGTCAACGCAGATTACAACCACAAAAGGCACCCGCCTTCAACCTCTCAATATCTACCCCCTTTGCAGTAAAATTCCCTCTCCACGTAGCCTTTGTCTCCCCATACTCCTCCACGTTCGACTCAAACTTGTCGATCTGTTTCCACCACACTACAGGCTGTCTCTGCATCTCAGCGAGCCTCTCAGTGAATTTTGCCTCCGCTTATTTGACGCACTTGTCAAAATCGAGTTGGATCTGGGAGAGCTCTGAGTTGCGTGGTGAGGGTGTCATGGAAAATGGTGAAATCAGTCAATTGTGTCGTTTCTGCTTGATTTCCTTTCTTCTATGAGAGGTAATAAATGACTCGAGTTCTGTGATGTTGAGGTGAAGTTCACTTGCTTCATTTTCGCACCTGCACGATGGTGAGTGAGAGACAAAAGAGAAATGGGATGATAAAACGGACATCATCCTCAAGGCGAATACGATGAAATCCATCGGAATCTGGGGCTCTTCTATAGCTTTCATGATTCATCCCTTGGACTTGTAGAAGAACCGAGATACTGCACAAGAGAAGAATGTGAGGGTGTGGAGGACGGTCTCCACGCAACCTGGGGATTGGGCTACAGTACACGGCCAATCGGAAAATTCATAGCATTTATGTCCAAAAATAGGGTTATCGGTCCTATGTTGACCTGATCTCCACGCATCAACTTTCGTCGCATGTATTATATATAATTAAATAATACAATTTTG
>Ga0310811_10014090_pt1 | contig 10417 bp, 12 predicted proteins | sample YCmetagenome_FD_207642 | JGI IMG/M metagenome (GOLD analysis project Ga0310811, IMG submission 207642) | Soil microbial communities from experimental microcosm in Duke University, North Carolina, United States - YC | ecosystem: Engineered > Artificial ecosystem > Soil microcosm > Unclassified ... | reverse complement strand
ATTTTTTATTTCGAATAAATTGCTAAAAATTTGAGCAATTATAACTTTTTTGTAACTTCATGACCTGATACCTGAACTTTAAAATATGTCCTTACTTCACCGTGTTGCTTTAACTTTTATAAAAAATATTGGTCCTGCCATTGCTAAATCCATGCTTTTTCACTTTGGTGATGAGGAGCAGGTGTTTAAAGCACCCAAAGCAAAATTAACCCAGGTACCGGGTATAGGCGAGAAAAGATACGTCGATATCAATTTCAAAGCAGCGCTCGAACGTGCAGAAGAAGAGCTCAATTATATTGAGAAGAATAACATCAAGCCCATCTTTTATACCGATCCGGACTACCCGAAAAGATTAAAGAATTGTATTGATAGCCCGATACTGTTATATGGTAAAGGCAATTTTAATCTAAACCCACGTCATGTAGTAAGTATTGTTGGTACGCGTAGAGCTACCGAATACGGCAAACAACTTTGTAAGCAATTGGTAGAAGAATTGCAGCAATACAATGTATTAGTTGTGAGTGGATTAGCTTTTGGAATTGACACCTACGCACACAAAGAATGTTTGAAGCAAGACATACAGACTGTGGGCGTACTGGGGCACGGGTTCGACCGTATGTACCCGGTACAAAACCGTTCCCTGGCGGAAAAGATGCAGGAGAATGGCGGCGTATTAACTGAATATCCATCGGGAACAATACCTGACCGCGAAAACTTTCCGCAACGAAATAGGATAGTAGCAGGTATGGCTGATGCGACTATCGTAGTCGAAGCCGGCATAAAAGGCGGCGCGTTGATTACTGCTGAAATTGCAAATTCCTACAATCGTGATGTTTACGCTTTTCCGGGCAGGATAGACGATGAATTTTCAGAAGGCTGTAACTTCCTGATCCGGCATAACAAAGCCGGGTTGCTAACCTGCGCTGCGGACCTGGCTTATTGTTTAGGCTGGGAAAAAATGGATGACGGTAGACCTGCTGTGGAGCAATTATCCCTGCCTATGGATCTATCAAATGATGAGCGGATTATTTTGGATATCATTCATCAGCATAAGTCACCTTTAGCCATTGATGAATTGACGCTGAAAGCGATCATGCCTATGAGCCAGCTTGCTATGAACCTTTTGAACATGGAAATGCAGGGATTTATCAGGTCGTTGCCGGGAAAAACGTACTGTATTAACTGATTTGAAAATTTGAAGATGTGCTAAGTTGAAAATGGTTGAGGGAAGGCTATTTTCAAATCTTCAAATTAACGAATCTTCAAATTAATGACCTTCTTTTGGTGAGCTAAACCATTCTAAATGTCCCGAATCATAGGTTAGCTCCTTCCATGAGTCAATCTCAAACTTGATTAACGCAGCCGCTCCGGGTGATACTTCACGTATCTGACCTGTAAAGTAATGCACTAATTGCGCTATGCCGGGGTTGTGGCCAACAAGTCCTATAAAATTATGGTTATCAGGAAATTCACTGATCACATAAAGCAGGGATTGCTGACTTGCATCATAGATTCGTTGATCTTCCGTTGGTTTGTGCAGACTTAAATGTTCTGAAAGTATATTGGCCGTTGCTAAAGTACGCAGCGAAGGACTGGTTATCAATAATTGAGGAGAGGCTCCGGCGCTTTCTATTCGTTCGGCCATAATCGTAGTGTCCCGCATCCCGGAGTGTTTAAGCGGTCTTTCAAAATCGCTGTAACTATCGTCGTGAACAGCTTTAGCATGGCGAACCAATAATAGCTTTTTCATATTGCTTTGGTTTAAGCTTTGTTAGCGAAATCTATAACAGTTTGTTCGGGTATATTGTTCATGCATTTGAAATGTCCAAGCGGACATTTTTCAAGGCCGAACTTCGAACACGGCCGGCAAGGCAGATTTATCCCGATCACTTCCGCATCCTTAACCATATAGGGTTGTACACCAAGTAATTCCGGAACAGTACCACCCCAGATAGAAGCGATCGGCACGTCAAATGCTTCGGCAATATGCGTTAGCCCTGTATCAAACCCTAAAACACGTTTCGCTTTCGAAACTAAATATACGGATTCGTCCAGTGAAGTAATGCCGCAGGCATTGCAAATATTTGATCCAATGGCGTTTGCAATAATATTTCCGTTTTCTTTTACGTCATTTCCACCGAGCAATACAATAGGAGACTTGATCTGCTGGCATATACTAATGATCTTCTCATTCGGCATGCGCTTGGTAAAGTGAGTGGCCCCGATGACAAAAGCTACAAAGCCTGCCTGATGTGATGCGGGCAATAATTTTGCGAGATCGTGTTCTGTTTTTATATAATAATCGATAGGTTTGCCATCGTTTTTAACACCTAAAAATTTAACCGTCTTCATATATCGCTCCACCAGGTGTACAGGCGGAACAAGCTTCAGATTGAATTTGAGACTCAGCCATTTACGAATACGTTGTTTTTCATATGAGGATGATTTGATTCCCGTACGCAGTTTGATCAGTGACGTGCGGAGATTACTATGCAGATCGATCAGGTAATCGTATTTCTCTGCTTTTATTTCTTCTATAGTCTCGGCTAAAGTTGGCTTTAACAAGAGCAGTTTATCCAGGTGCGGGTTATTATCATAGATATATTTGAAGGCAGGCTTGGTCAGGAAATGTACTTCTGCATCAGGGAGTTGCGTTTTGAGGCATCGCACCACGGGGGTTGTGTAGATAATATCACCCATCGAACTAAAGCGGATAACCAGTATCTTCATATTATTTGGTGATCTGTTCCCTGATCTTTTTGATGATGGATGTAGAAGAATATCCCTCCACAAAATCGATGGTTTTTACTTCGCCGCCGTTCGCCATTACCTCTTTTGCACCCACAATATTTTCAATCGAATAATCAGCGCCTTTTACCAAAATGTCAGGCATCAGAGAAGTGATCACATTAATTGGGGTGTCTTCTTCAAAGACAACTATTGCGTCTACAAAAAATAGGGCAGCCAACAAAGCAGCGCGACTATTCTGATCATTCACAGGCCGGTCTTCGCCTTTTATTCTTTTTACTGAGCTATCTGAATTTAAGCCGATCACCAATTTATCACCCAATTCAGCTGCTTTGGCCATATAAGTGATGTGACCTATGTGCAACAGATCAAAAACCCCATTAGTAAAAACAACTCTTTTACCCTCGCTTTGCCATTGTTTTATAGCGGCCTTAAGTGACAGCAGGTCATTTATTTTACTCAATAATGTTTGTTCTAAATTGTTTCTCATCCGTACTGTAAGACGTGGTGGCTAAAATACTGAAAAATTAGTTTGTTCCTTGCGAAGTCACTTTGAATATCCGGATGACTTGGAAAAATAACTTGAATCTAATTTCTTTTAAATGAAAAAATTAATTTATATATTAGTTAAATGGCTGATCCCCTGCCATAAAGGGGATTTATTTACTTAAACCAAAAAAATTATGAAAAAGTTAACCAGAGATGAGATGAAGTCAGTAAAGGGCGGTTCAGGGCAATTGTATAATTGGAATTGCCAGGATGTACCAGGAGGACCTTTTATTAGCAATGCATGCTCAGCTACAAACCCAATCGGGCCAAATTGCCCTGAGTATTATTGTTACAATACAGGGGTGCCTTGTACAACCAAGACGATTACTTGTTCGTAGCCCTATGCGTTATTGCAGACTTCTGCGATCTCCTGGATTGTGGAAGTCTGTTCATATTCAAAAAGCATTATCAACAGCTTTGCATAGAATATGACCGATCAGGATATGCATTTCCTGTATACGGGCTGTAACGTCAGACGGTACGATGATATTCATATCGCACATCGCGTTCATTTTGCCGCCATTTCTGCCGGATAAACCTAAGGTTTTGCACTGTAATTTTTGCGCTGATTCAAAGGCTTTTAATATACCTTCGCTATTTCCGCTGGTAGATATACCAATAAACAAGTCACCCGGTTGAGCCAAAGCTTCTAACTGGCGCGAAAACACAAACTGGTAGCCATAGTCATTGGCGATAGAGGTTAAAGCTGAAGTATCGGTAGTGAGCGCAATGCCCGGTAAGCCCCTGCGCTCTTTTACAAATCTTCCGGTCAGTTCAGCTGCAATGTGCTGAGCATCAGCAGCACTCCCGCCGTTTCCGGCTATCAAAACTTTCTTGCCTTCTTTTAGTGTACTGACAATCACCTCACACGCTTTCTCAATATCTGCAGTAAGCGAATCAATCACTTTTTGTATTAATTGCTGATGATCGTTCAGTTCCTCAATAACCAGTTTATTCATTTTATATTTCTTTGGTCAGTTGGCCTGACCGTTTGTTATATCTTCTAAAATTTCGTCAATGGTGGTGGTGGCGCTACCCACGCGGCGTATCACAATAGCCGCAGCATGGTTGGCCAGCTCGCAGGAGTCTTCAATTGTCATTCCCGAAGCAATAAAATAGGCCATTGTGGCTAATACAGTATCCCCAGCGCCAGTTACATCAAATACAGCAGTTGCCTTAACTGGTAACAGCTTATAAGCGAGCTCATCCAGGATCACCATGCCTTCTTCAGACAACGTAACGATTAGGTAATCAACACCCGTTTGCTTGAAGATCACCTTTGATGCTTTTTGCAGATCGTCGATATTCCTGATCCGCTCGGTTTTGGCAGCTTCGGCCAGTTCTTTCCGATTGGGTTTGATAATGAAGGCACCCTTATATTTCTCGTAATTCAATCCTTTCGGATCGACGATCACTTTCTTCTCCTTGCTTTTTGCGAGTTTGATCAGCCGCTGATTCAGGTCCTCGGAGAATAGACCTTTACCATAGTCAGAGAAAAGCACGATATCAGCCTCATTAATATAATGATCTAACTGATTTACCAGTTCATCTTCCAGTTCGCTTAAAACCGGATCGGTAACTTCCCGGTCAACCCTTACCAACTGGTGACTACCTGCTACAACACGCGTTTTTACTGTTGTTGGCCGATTCGCATCTTTCAGTATTGCGTCCGTAGCAATGCCTTCGCTTTCCAATATTTCGATTAACCTTAAGCCATAAGCATCATCACCGATCAATCCACCTAGTGTTACTTTAGCACCTAATGCAACTAAGTTTTGAGCCACATTTGCAGCACCGCCCAGCGTAGTCGATTCGTTTTTAACGTTGACGATCGGAACCGGAGCTTCAGGCGAAAGCCTTGTGGCATCGCCCCAGATATAATGGTCGATCATCAGGTCGCCGATGACGAGGATGGCAGGTGGATTTTGCTTTTGTTGTATGTGACGTACCTTATCTATTAGCATTTACCTGCTTTTTTGATTCGAACTCTTTTTTAATTTCTTCCAGGGAAAATGTATTTAAACACATTTCCTTATATAAGCCGCCCTTTCGCGCGGCTAAAACACCGTAATGCATATCAGAAAAACCCTCCACACGGTGCGCATCCGGATTGACAGATAGTTTAACTCCCTTGTTTAATGCATATTGGTGCCAACGCCAATCCAAATCGAGGCGCAGAGGATTCGCATTGATCTCGATGATGACATTGTTCGCCGCACAGGCATCAATTACCTTTTGATAATCAAACTCATAGCCTTTACGGCTCAACAATAATCTGCCCGTAGGGTGGCCCAAAATGGTTGTATATGGATTTTCAACAGCTTTGATCAAACGTATAGTTGCCTTTTCCTTATCCATTTTTAGATTGGAGTGAACCGAGGCCACTATAAAATCAAAGCGCTGCAATATTTCGTCGGGGTAATCCAGTGAACCATCGTTCAGAATATCTGATTCAATTCCCTTGAAAATATGAAAACTAGTGATCTTTTTATTCAGATGGTCGATCTCTTCGTGCTGTTGCAATACCCGCTCAATGCTTAAACCTTTTGCGTAAAAAGCACTTTTGCTGTGATCGCAGATACCAAGATATTCAAGTTTAAGCTGATCGCGGCAATACAGGGCCATATCTTCCAATGTATTCACGCCATCGCTCCATGTACTGTGATTATGCAATGTGCCTTTCAAATCCTGGTAAATAACCAATTGAGGTAGGGCGTTGTTGGCTGCTTTTTCAATAAAAGTATCGCCTTCACGAAGTTCAGGCAGTATGTAAGCAAGGCTTGCTTTTTTGTAAATCGCTTCCTCGCTTTCTGCCTGTTTAATATCATCAGATATTCGTCCCAAAACAGCCTGAACATGATCTTCAGCACCCGTTTGTACAAATAATTCATAATGAAATGACAGGTTACTTACAACCGAAATGCTGACCAATAAACCATTTGCAGTTTCACCGCTTATGGTATGTTCATTAACGGTTAAATTTTGCAGAATATCTGACTGAGTCAGTATTTCTACATCCGCTCTTGCCTCAGATGAGCCAATAATGAAACTTAATTCATTAATGATCTCACAACAGCGGCGGAATTCTCCGGTATAACTTACACTTGAACTCGGAAGGACGCCCTGTAACTTTTGAAATAATTCCCCGGCAATAGCATCAACCTGAGCATAAAGGAATTTGCCATTGCTCGCCATCCTGAATTCGATGACTTTAACAATTTCTTCCTGTGTTTTTAATCCAAAACCTTTAGCTTCGGTCAGACGGTTCTCGTTGCAGGCGTAGTATAATTCACCTACAGTTTCAATACCCAATTCGTGCCAGATAATGCCGATCTTCTTAGGGCCAATGCCTTTGATTCCCAACATTTCTACAATGCCTTCCGGCGTAGCGGCAAGCAGATCGGTTAAGTCTGTGATAGCGCCTGTCTCCAATAGTTCCACTATTTTGGATGCTGTACTTTTCCCAACACCGTCAATCTTCTCCATCTCAGCAAGGCTTTTGCCTGCAATTCGATAGGGGAGTTTATCCACCTTAAAGGCAGCATTGGCCAGCGACTTCACCTTGAACGGATTCTCGTCGTGCAATTCCATCAGTTGCGATAGCAGGCGAAGTGTACGGGCAATGGGTTTGTTTTCCATAGGTGGTTTTCGGACGGTAAAAATACAAATAGTTCATAGATAATAGTTCATGGTTCATAGCGGAAAATCGCTTGTGAAGCGTTGTCGTCTATTTTTGGCTAAAGCCTCTTTGCTTTATCATTCTATCCGTCCCATAAATGGGACGGCAATGAATTTTACTTTTTGTATTTATTTATTTATTTCTTGCCGTTTGGCTTTAGCCAACGGATAAATTGTAATAGTTTTAATGGCTTTAGCCTAAATTTATATGCCATGCATTTTTAAAAACCATTGATAAAAAAAATACGAAAGCCATTCCTATTGCAGAAATGGCTTTTAAAATGAATAGGTATGATCTGTAAACTACGATCTACTTTATCACAATATCATAAGGCATACGCATTTGCGGAGTGCGCGCCATTTGGGTGAGACTTTTTATTTGTTCGTAATAGCGGTAATTATCGCCCAGTTCTGATTTTACAAAATGCGCTTTCATTTGGGCACTGATATCTGTACCGAATTTATTGAAAACACCTTTCTTTTGCTCCGGATATTCAACCAGTTTGAACTTTTTGATGTTTGCTTTTTTTGATGCTGACCAAATCGCATCATTAATATTGCCTAAACGGTCAACCAGTCCAATTTTTACAGCCTGCTCGCCTGTCCACACGCGACCCTGGCCAATACTATTAATATACGCCTGTGTTTTATGGCGACCTTCGGCAACAGCTTTGGTAAAATCGTCATAACCATGGTTTACATTGTTTTGCAGGATGGCCCTTTCTTCGGCCGACAGCGGCCTGCTCAAATCGCCCAGGTCAGCATATTTACCGGTCTTTGCACCGTCGAAGGTGATCCCAAGCTTTTCATTAAATAGTTTTTGCAGGTTAGGAATGATCGCAAAAATGCCTATTGAACCGGTTAATGTGTTAGGTTCCGCAATGATCGAATCTGCAGCGCATGAAATATAATAACCACCTGACGCAGCCAAATCCCCCATTGATACTATGATTGGTTTAACCTTTTTGGTCAGCATCACCTCGCGCCAGATCACATCAGATGCCAGCGAACTACCGCCCGGAGAGTTTACACGGAAAACCACGGCTTTTACATTATCATCGAGCCTTACTTTGCGTAAAGCAGCCGAGATTTTTTCTGAACCGATAGTATTGTCATCACCATCGCCACCATTGATCTCGCCTGATGCATAAACAACAGCTATCTGGTTTTTAATGGCTTTCTTTGAATCGTCATCATCTTTTGACGTGGTGGTGTTGCCGGCAGCATAGTCACCCATTTCAACTTTATGCAAATCGCCTTTTGAACCTACTCCGGTACGTTCCCGTAACTCATCCAACACCTCGTCTTTATATTTCAGGCCGTCAACCAGTTTGTATTTCAGCGCATCTTCAGGGAGTTGTACTTTCAGGTTATTGGCTATATAAAATAACGAGTCTTTACTGATCTTGCGGCTTTTGCCAATGTTGGTCAGGAAATAGTTATATAACGAGCCTAAATAGGAGTTAACCTGTTCACGGTTTGCATCGCTCATTTTAGTTAGCACGTAAGGTTCAACAGCGCTTTTGTAAGTGCCTACTTTAATTACCTGTGCTTCAATACCCAATTTATCTAAAGCGCCTTTAAAGAATGTGATTTCCGAATTAAAGCCACTAAACTCAAACATGCCTTTTGGATTAATATAAACCTTGTCGGCCACGGATGCCAGGTAATAAAAGCCCTGGGTATAAACCTCAGAATAAGCTATCACAAACTTGCCCGATTTCTTAAAGTCGATCAGCGCGTCGCGTACTTCTTCAGTAGTAGCCTGGCCAGAAAGCATATAGCTCTCGTCCAGGAAAATGCCTTTAATATTTTTGTCGGTTTTTGCTCTTTTTATATTGGCCAGAATATCATTCAGGCCTAGGTTCTTGTCACCGTCGATGCCTAAAAAATCGAGTCCTGAAAGCGGGTTATAGGGGGTGCGCTCGGGTATTTCTTTTGTAAATGCGATATGCAGGAAAGAGTCTGAATCGATTTCGACATGCTTATCTCCACTTGTTGCCGCCATTATTATTCCAACGATAATAACCAGAAATATCACACTACACAAAATAATCCCCACCACCGTGGCGAAAACAAATTTGAAGAATTGTTTCATTAAATATTATAAATCTTTTTATCTATGCAAACTTAGCAATTCGATATGTATAATATTAAGAGCTTTATCTATAATATTTGTTACAACAATGATTAATGTTTTTTTGTTATTGGGGAGCAACCTTGGCGATAGGCAGGGTTATTTGCAGAAAGCCATCGACTTGATTGAGACTGAGTTAGGATCTGTAGCAAAAAAATCATCAATTTACGAAACCGAAGCCTGGGGTAAAACCGATGAGCCCAATTACCTGAACCAGGTGGTGCAGGTTAATACAACTTTGTCAGCCCGACAGGTACTCGAAAATATATTGCAGATCGAAACTAAAATGGGGAGGGTAAGAGAAGAGAAGTGGGGATCGCGGATTATTGATATCGATATTTTGTTTTATGGGCCGGATATTATTAATGAACCGGGACTTATAGTTCCGCATCCTGAGTTGCACAACAGGCGTTTTACACTGGAACCATTAAGTGAAATTGTCCCTGATTTGGAGCACCCTATACTTAAAAAAAGTATTTTTCAACTTAAAATCGAACTTAAAGATAACTTGATCGTAAAAAAGTTATAATTTTGATTTAACACGCTCAATATTTTCAACTGAACTTATAATAATATACCGCCTAAACATGCAGGATAACTCAGCACAGGATCTTGATTTAACTTTTTTATACGAAATTGCTGATGGCAGCGACGAGTTTGTCGTTGAATCTATTGACATGTTATTGCAGCAGGCCCCTGAAATGCTGAACAGCATTGATCAGGCATTACAATCAACAGATTGGCCTGCAGCTGCCGCATCTGCCCACAAATTGAAACCATCTATGGGCTTCTTCGGGATGCTTATTTCGCAGAACTTACTGCAGGAAGTAGAGTTGCTTTGCAAAGCAGGCGGACAGGAGCCAGACCAGATAAAGGAAAAATATTTTCAGGCGAAAGACCTGATCGAAACCAACCTTACTGCGCTTGCACGCATAAAAACCGAGAAAGAAGCCGGAATTTAAATTTTGTGGACAGTAAAACTGTAGCTTTCCATGATCAGGTTAGCTAACAGGCTTTTGCAGGCTTGTTCTACTTTTGAGTTGGCAATTTCTTCGTTTTCAGCTTCAATTTCGAGGGAAACATGTTTTCCGATGCGTACGTTGTGTATCTCGGTCAATCCAAGATTTTTCATACTACCGGTTACAGCTTTACCTTGAGGGTCAAGAATTTCCTTTTTGGGCATTACGTCGATTTCAGCCTGAAACTTTGTCATTAGAGAACTTATATTGAATGATAGATAAGGTGATATATATGATTATGATCACCGGAACCGCCGCAAATTTAAAAAATAGTATCAATATTGCC
>Ga0310811_10014089_pt1 | contig 10417 bp, 9 predicted proteins | sample YCmetagenome_FD_207642 | JGI IMG/M metagenome (GOLD analysis project Ga0310811, IMG submission 207642) | Soil microbial communities from experimental microcosm in Duke University, North Carolina, United States - YC | ecosystem: Engineered > Artificial ecosystem > Soil microcosm > Unclassified ... | reverse complement strand
ACTCCGTCTCTCTGATTCGCAAACAGATCGTATGCCGCGACGATGTCGTCCAGCTTGTAGTGGTGCGTGACCAGCGCGCCAAGGTCGACGCGCCCCGACTCCACCACGTTCATCAGGCGTCTCATGCGCTCCTTCCCGCCAGGACACAGCGCAGTGCTGATCTTGTGATCGCCGAGGCCCGCGGCGAACGCCGCAAGCGGGATCGTCAGATCGGACGAGTACACGCCGAGACTCGACAGCGTGCCGCCTGGTTTGAGGATGCGCAGCGCCGACTCGAACGTGCCCTGGGTGCCGAGCGCTTCGATCGACGAATCCACGCCGCGCCCGCCGGTGAGCTTCAGGATCTCGTCGACCACATCGCAATTCTTGAAATTGAGCGTGACGTCGGCACCCATCTTGCGCGCCATGCCGAGGCGATGGTCGTTGCCATCCACTGCAATGATCGTGGTGGCGCCGAGCAGCCGCGCGCCCGCCGTGGCGCACAGGCCGATGGGTCCTTGCGCGAACACGGCCACCGTGTCGCCGATACGGATGTTGGCGTTTTCCGCTCCCTTGAAGCCCGTCGACATGATGTCGGGGCACATCAGCACCTGCTCGTCGGTCAAGCCGTCGGGGATGGGCGCGAGGTTCGCCTGCGCGTCGGGCACGAGCACGTATTCGGCCTGCGTACCGTCGATCATATTGCCGAAGCGCCAGCCCGCCGTGGCCTTATAGCCGTGGCAACCGCACAGTCCGTTGGCGATCAGATAGCTGCCGTCCTGCGACGCGACCCCGTCTTGCGCAGCATAGGAATTGAAGTTGGGACAAATGGCGCCGGCGATCACCCGCTGTCCCTCCTGATAGCCGACCACCGCGTTGCCGAGCTTTTCGATCACGCCGACGGGCTCGTGGCCTACCGTCAAGCCTTTGGCGACGGGATATTCGCCTTTCAGGATGTGCACGTCGGTGCCGCAGATCGTGGTGGTGGTGATGCGCACGAGCGCGTCGTTGGCGCCCACGTCGGGCAGGGGCTTGTCGGCGAGTTCGATACGGCCTGGTTCGATGAATACGGCGGCTTTCATCATGGCGGTCATGAATGTCTCCTTCCGGTTTGGGTCAACGGCATCTCACAAGGGTGCTCGCACTTCCTTCGACAGACCGGTGCCGACAGCGAACACGGCGCGGCTGATTCGCGACTGCTGACGGACGTAGCCGCGTTTGCATCTTACTCCGCTGGGAATGGTGCTTGCCTTGACGCCGATCATCAAACTGCAAGCTTTGTGATCCACAGAAGTCCTGATGGAAATCAGCGCGCATCTGCAAAAACAGAAGAACGACGCGACGAGAGGCTCGGTGTCCTTCCCGTCGCATCGGCTAATCGAATCCGCATCCTCGCCCGGCTATCCGCAGCCGATGCAAGCGGCGCGCGCAATTGCGCCGAGCCGTCCGCGGCAGATGCCGTTGCCCGCATTGCGCGGTTCGCCGTCCTCCGCGGGCCAGCCGTCTTCGCCGACGAGCGGCACGAATCTCACGTCGCCGAGCCAGCTCCTGTCGAAGTCAGCTTCAGTGCGTCGGACAACCTTGATGAGCCGCTGATAGTGCTGATCGCGACCCACCGGCATGACGATCCGCCCGCCGAGCGCGAGTTGCTTGCACCACGCGTCGGGAACGCGCGGTCCGCCCGCCGCCGCAATGATCGCATCGTACGGTGCGTGTTCCGCGAGGCCGAGCGTGCCGTCGCCGAGATGAACCGTCACATTGGCGATATCCAGCCGTGCCAGGATTTCACGAGCCGTATCGACGAGCCCCGCGTGGCGCTCGATCGAGTGCACGTGAGCCGCGATCGCCGCGGCGACGGCGGCGGCATAGCCCGAGCCGGTGCCGACGTCGAGCACCCGGTCGCCCGGGCTCAGTTCCGCTGCGTCGATCATCGACGCGACCATCGCGGGCTGCGAAATGGTCTGTTCGTTGCCGATGGGTAGCGGCGTGTCCTCGTACGCGAATTGCCGAAGATCGGCGGCGACGAATTCCTCGCGCGGCACACTGCGCATCGCGGCCAGCACACGGGGATTGCCAATGCCGCGCCGAACGATCTGCCACTCGACCATCCACTCGCGGGCCTCCTTGAAGTCAGTCATAGCCACCTCCGTGTTGCGGCCGGCGCGCGCCTGCCCGCGCGCCGCATTCCAGTGCTTCGCCAGATGCGGGCAAATAGCGCGTGGCGGGCGAATGGATTGCCTAGAATCAGTTTACGCGCGGGACGGCCCTGTCAATACGGAAAATGAAATGGCGTCTTGCGGTGCCGGCGGCGCGCGGGTCCCAACACGTTTCAATCGTAAGGGGAATTACTATGGTGACTTATGTGGTTCTGGCGCAGTTTACGGACCAGGGCATCCGCGCGGTCAAGAACAGTCCTCAGCGGGCCGTTCAGGCGGCGGAGATGGCGAAAGGCTTTGGCTGTGAAATGAAAGAGATCTACTGGACGTTAGGCGAATACGACATCGTCACGGTCGTCGAGGCGGCCGACGACCAGAGCTTTACCGCCTTTGGTCTGGCGCTGGGCTCAGCGGGCAATATCCGCACGCAGACGCTACGGGCTTTCAGCAAGGACGAAATCGGCTCGATTATTGCTCGGCTCCCCTAACTCGCGCGACTTTCCTCAGGAGATGACGATGAATGCGGACAACAGGAGCGACACGCAAGCTTTCGTACAGACGGCCGAGCAAACCGGGGGCTTCGTCTGGGTTATCACGCTAGTCGACTTCGGCAGCCGGGAGGTGAAGCGTTCGCTCGTTTCGGACGGCACCTACGAAACGCGTGCCGCCGCGAAAGATGCTGGCGACGCGCATCTGAAAGCGCTGGCAGCAGATCATTAGGCCCGCGCCGGCCAGGTGTCGGCGCTCGCTGTCGCTCGATAAATCACACGCATGGCTACTCCTCGAATGCGCAGCGGCGCTGATTGCGCACCGCGCCACTCGCGGTGAAGCCCTACAGGTTTTGCCAGGCGTGATGCTTCGCACAGGGCCGGGGTACATTCGCGCCGTCCCGCATCCGCCCCCGGACGAACGGCGAACCCGGCGCCCGGGGGCGGGTCGTGTCGTCGTCGCGTGGACCCGCGTGGATTCCGATCTTCCAATGCGGCTTACTCGCATTCCATGAAGCGAACATGAGCCCCAACGGTAACGACAAGGCGTCGAACACCGACGGACAAAACCGCGCGCCCAGCAGCCGTATTCAGAATGAACCGGGCGGCGCCGGCAAACCCGCCGCCATGCGGTCCGCGATCACCTGGCTGGAGCGGGTCGATCCCGGCACGCATCGCCGGATCAAGGGGCTGCGTCTGGTCACCGCTTACGGTCTCGCAGCCGCGCTCGGGACCTTGCAGGACATCATGCACAACCTGCCCGGCGCGATGTCGGTCGGTTCGCTGGCCGCCGGCTTCGCGCTTTGGGCAAGTGTTTCGGAAGCACGCCTCACGCGCCCCGAATCCAGCCGCGACCTGACGCTGCTGTGCGCGGCGGCCGCGCTCGGCGCGGCGATGTTCATCGTCTTGTCACCGCTGTTGCAGCCGCTTGCGAGGGCGGCTGCGGAACTGACGCTCGTGAGCGGCGCGTTTCTGGTCGGCTATCTGAAGCGCTTTGGCATGCTTGGCGCGGGGATGGGCTCGCAGATCTACATCGGACAGCTGCTCGCCTATGGCGCGCATTTGACGCCCGTCGATCTGCCGGCGGTGGCGGTCGCGGGATTGATCGCGATGCTGGCGTCGATCGTTCCGCGCATGCTCAGCGGCCCGGCCGAACATCCCACGGCGGCCGTGCTTTCACCTGCCGACGTGCCGGCGCGTTGGAGACTCTCGCCCGAACTGATCATGGGCTTGCAGGCGGCGAGCGGCGCGCTGGTCGTTGTTGCGTTGAACGAAGCGGTCGGACTCAGGGAGTCGGCATGGGCGATCACCGCAAGCACCTACGTGGTCGCCGGTTCGGCTAGCGGCACGGCGCAGCGGGTGCGTCGGCGGATCGTAGGCACGCTGGTGGGCGTTCCGCTGGGGCTCGTGTGCCTGCCGCTCGTCGAGCACGCGCCGCTGCTCGCGTGGACCGCGGCCGCCGTCGCGATGATTGTCTACGCGATGGCCTTGCCCGAACGCTACGACATCGCGTGCGGAGCGTTTGCCTTTACGCTGATCGTGACATTGGCGATTGGCGGCGTGCACTCGATACCGCTCCTCGCCGCGCGCGCGTGGGAGACGCTCCTCGGTGGCGTGCTCGGGCTGGTGGCCGCGAAGCTGATCTTTCCGTTGCGCTCGTGAAGGAGGGACGCGGAGCCTGCGATCGATCGTCGCGTCGGGCAGCGATGTCGTCAGGCACGCAGCAACATGCCTCGACTCCCGATCGCCTCGCGATGAAGCCGCGAACGCTATCCCGTGGCGAACCATTCCGATCCAGACATCCTATACTGCGTCCGTCTGCGTGCTGCGTGCTGCGTGCTGCGTGCTGCGTGCTGCGCCATCGATGTATGCGTTCACATAACTATCCAGCAGCATCGATACGGGGAGCCTCACGGCGTTGTGCTTACCTCGGGTCCATTGCCAGGACCGGCCTTCACTTCATTTGCCTGCTGGACGAAAACCATGCTGACAATCGATGACATCCGGGCAGTCCCGCTGTTCGCCGCACTCGCCGACGACGAACTGGACCATCTCGCGCACACCTCGGCCGACCTCCATCTGTGCGCCGGCGAGTTCGCGGTTCACGAAGGCGGCGAGCGTGCGCTGTACGCGGTGCTCGCCGGCAAGATGGAGGTCATCAAGACCTTCGACGGCGTCGAGCGCACGCTCGGCTGGCGTCTGCCCGGGACCATCTTCGGCGAAGTGCCGCTTGCGCTGAGTTCGCCCTTTCCGGGCGCGTATCGCGCCGCGGAACCGTCGCGTGTGATGCGTGTGGACGCTCAGCGTTACTACGAGCTGGCTGCCGCGGCGCCGGACGTGGCCGTCAAGATGGGGGCACTGGCGCGTGAGCGCATCGGCGGCCTGCAAGGTTTGTCGGCCGAGCCGCCCAAGCCGCGCGTCACGATGGTCGGCAATCGCTGGGACAACGCGTGTACCGCGCTGCGCCAGTTTCTGGCCCGCAACCAGATCAGCTATGACTGGATTACGCCGGATGCGCCCGAACTGCCCGCGCGCTGGCCGGGAACCTGTCCGGTCGACGAGCAATGTCCCGCGGTGCGGCTATTCGATGGCACCGTGCTGAACCGGCCGGCGACGCGCGAGCTGGCCGAATTGCTCGGCTTGCAGACGCAGCCCCGCCTCGCCGAATACGACACGATGATCATCGGCGGCGGGCCGGCCGGTCTCGCGGCAGCCGTATACGGAGCGTCCGAAGGATTGCGTACGATCGTGCTCGAGCGCGAAGCGCCGGGAGGCCAGGCCGGCACGTCGTCGCGCATCGAAAACTACCTGGGCTTTCCCAACGGCGTGTCCGGAGACGAACTCGCGAGCCGTGCATTGCAGCAGGCAACGCGGCTCGGCGCCGAGATTCTGGTGACGCGCTCGGTCGCGCGGATCGCGGTCGAAGATCGTCAGGTTCACCTCGACGGCGGCGACGTGATCCGCGCGAAAACGATCATTCTCGCGACGGGAGTGACGTGGCGGCGTTTGCTGATAGAGGGCTTCGACCGGTTTATCGGCAAGGGCATCTACTACGGCGCGTCACGCAGCGAAGCGAGCGCGACGCATGGGCTCGATGTCTATCTGATCGGCGGCGGCAATTCGGCCGGCCAGGCCGCTTTGTACTTTGCCAATCACGCGCGCATGGTCACCCTGATTCTGCGCGGCGATTCGCTCGAGAAGAGCATGTCGCGCTATCTGGTCGAGCAGCTTCGCGGCAAGTCGAACGTGGCGGTGCAACTGCGAGCGGAAGTCGTCGGCGCATACGGCGAAACGCATCTGACCGCGATCGATGTACGCGATGCGTCGAGCGGGGAAGTGCGCCGGCATGACTGCGGCGGATTGTTCGTATTCATCGGCGCCGATGCCGAGACCGGCTGGCTACCCGCGGAAATCGCACGCGATGCGCGCGGCTACGTGCTCACTGGCGACGACGTCGTGAAGGCGGGGCGCTGGTCGTACAGCCGTGATCCGTACCTGCTCGAATCAAGCGTGCCCGGCGTGTTTGCCTGTGGCGATGTGCGATTGAGCCCGGTGAAACGTGTCGCGTCGGCGGTAGGCGAGGGGAGCATGGCGATTGCGTTCGCTCATAAGTATCTACAGCAGGATGCGCGGTAAGGCTGAACGGAAGGTGGCGGAACGAAGAAAGCCGACGTGTTGCCACGCCGGCTTTTTTCCGCGTCGGTCCAACTGTGGATGCCGGTTTCCTTATCGGGCGTGATGTCGCTCGCGACGATCGTTCCGAACGGCGTCTCCAGCTTTGTCCAATGAGGCGGTATTCGGGCGCTTTGCCCGAGTGACGACGAGAATTTGCTCACGTCGCGTGGGACCGTCAATCTTCGTTGCTGCCGCCAGGCGCGAAGCCGAACAGCGTGCGCGGGGTCGTCCACAACACGCGCCGGCGTGCATCGGCGTCGGGAATGAGGCGCTGAACCAGCGTCAACAGCGGCGCGTAATCCATCCGCTGCGGCGCGCGCAGGAACGGCCAGTCCGAGCCCCAGACGCATCGGTCCGGCCCGAACACGCGAAGAAGCTCTCGTGCGAACACTTGCGCATCTTCGTACGGATAGGCGCGCCGCGAAAATTTTTGCAGCCCGGAAATCTTGACCACGGTGCGGCCGTTGTCGGCAAGACGCAGCAGCGCCTGGAAGCCTGGCTGATCGACGCCCGCCGTGAGTTCGGGGCGGCCGCAGTGGTCGATGAGAAGCCGCGTGCGGGTCCGTTCGATCAGCGGCTGCAACGCGACCAGCTGGTCGCCTGTGGTCTGGATCTGCGCGAACATATCGAGGTCGGCCAGCGTGTCAAAGAGGGCGCCAACGCTCTTCATCGAGTCGACACCTTCCATCGCCGGATTGAACGCGGCGCCTATCACGCCCGCGCTTTTCATCTCGACGAGTTCCACACGGCTCACGTCGTTTTCGACCACCGCGATACCTTTGAAGCGATCGCCGCCTCGCGCGATTGCATCGAGCATGCAGCGATTGTCGGTGCGGTAGCCGCTGGTCGGTCCGACCAGCAGCGCATGCTGAACGCCGCACGCGTCCATCAGGTGAGAGAACTGCGCAGCCGTGCCGATCTCCTGCAGCGCGGGCCGGTAAGCGGTGTCGTCCCGATACGCAAAGCGCGCGGGGTCGAACACATGGTTGTGACAGTCGATCTTCTGTTCGTCGAAGATGTTCATTGACGGGACGCTCCGAGTGATTCATCACGACGCCGCGCAACGTCGATAAGTGCGCGCGTGCTCTGGTACGCGAGTTCGAGCCGATCCTTGGCGGGCAACGAAGGCAGCGGCATTTCCACGCCCAGCGTCGTACCGGCAGGCAGTGCGGCCAGCAATCCGGTGAGGGGCAACACGCCGCTGCCTGGCGGCAAGCGGCCCGTGCGCGCTTCGAGGATTGTCGCATCATCGCCGACCGGTTCGTCTTGCGACGCGTCGCAAAGCTGCACGGCGCGTAGCATCCCGTCAGGCAACGCGCGAAGGTCGTCGGGGCTGCCGCCCGAGCGGGCGAGATGCAACGCGTCGACGAGAATCGCGAGATTGGCGCTGCCGGCTCGCTCGACCGTTGCGCGTGCCTGCTTCAGCGTGCCGACATGGCGCCAGCGCATGAATTCCAGATCGACACGCAAGCCATATTGGGCCGCCAGCTCGCACAACGCAGCGAGGTTCGCGGCGAGACGCGCGGCATCGGGATCGTCACCCGAGACCGTGACGCATTGGGCGCCGAGATCGGCCGCGGCATCGAACATCGGCGCGTACGACGCGACATCGATATCGGGCCGCACCGGAATGAACTCCACATCGTGCACCGTCATCCCCTCGTCAGCGAGCAGCCGCCGCAGCGCGAGATGCGCGTCGCTACCTGTACGGGACGGATACGCGATCGCACCCGCGGCGGTCGGGTTGAGCCGCAGTCCCACCGCGCCGAATCCCGCGCGCGCCGCGTGCCGTACCCAGTCCTGCGGCGCCAGTTCCAGCGCGGTCAGATGCGCGACCGCGAGTTTCGGCGCGATTGTTTGCGTGACCGTTGGCGCGTTCAATATGTAGCTCTCCCGCCGGTCAGATCGAACGTGAAGCCGGTCGTGAAACTGCATTCAGGACTGGCGATCCAGCTGACCATCGCGCCGACCTCGTCGATCTGAAGGAAGCGGCCCATTGGAATTTTTGCCTTGCTCGCCTCGATGTGCGTGTCCGACATCTCGCTGAACAGTTCGGTTTCGACCATCGCCGGCGCGACGCAATTGATCAGCACGTTGTCTTTCGCGAGTTCCTTCGCGGCGGACTTGGTGAACGCGATCACGCCCGCTTTCGCCGCCGAATAGCCCGAGATGAACTGCACGCCTTCCTTGCCCGCGATCGACGCCACGTTGACGATCCGGCCGCCGCCGCGCGCGCGCATGTGCGGAATCGCAACGCGGCAGCAGTAGAACACGCTGTTCAGATCCACCGCGATCACGCGTTGCCACGCATCCAGCGGATACTCCCAGCACGGTGCCACCGGTCCGTTGATCCCCGCGTTGTTGACGAGAATATCCACCTGGCGCAATGCGTCGAGCGTGGCCGCGAAGGCTTGTTCGACGGACTCGGCGGACGCCACGTCAACCTGCTGGATGTGGTCCGGCGTGAAGCCGAGCCGTTGCGGCTTGCAGTCGCCGACATTGAGGTCCCACACGGCCACGCGTGCGCCATCGGCTTTCAGCTTTTGCGCGATGCCCAGACCGATGCCGCGCGCCGCGCCGGTGACGATGGCGACTTTACCGTCGAGAGAGCGAGTCATTGTTCGATGTTTCCTTGCGTTAAGAAATGGTGTTGCGCAGTTCGATGCGTTTGATGTCGCCGACTACGAAGAGGTATGAGAGCGCGCCAGCCAGCGTGACGGCCGAAATGAAGGCCAGCGCGTACACGAACGAACCCGTGGCGTTGACGATCAGGCCGATCACCAGCGGGGTAACGATCCCCGCTGCATTGGCGAACAGATTGAACACGCCGCCGCTGAGTCCCAGCAAACCCTTCGGCGCGATGTCCGAGACGATCATCCACGCGAGCGCCGACATGCCCTGCGCGAAATAGGCGACACAGAGAATCGCGATCACGGCCGCGGTGGATTCGACATAGTTCGCGAGCACGATGCTCGACGCCGCGAGCAATCCGACGATGACGGGCAACTTGCGCGACCAGTTCAGCGAGATGCCACGGCGCAGCATCGCGTCGGAGATCCAGCCGCCGGCGAGCGTGCCGACCGACGCGGCAATGAACGGCAGCACCGCCACCAGCCCGACTTTCAGCCAGGGCATATGGCGCTCCGCCACGAGGTAGGTGGGGAACCACGTCAGGAAGAACACATTGGTGGAGTTGCATGCGAACTGGCCGAGACAGATGCCCAGCATGCTGCGCCGCTTGAGCAGCGCGCCGAGGTCCGACCAGCGAAAGCGCGTCGCCTGCTGGCTGCCGTCCACGACGCCGCCGCCAACGGCGATGTAATCGAGTTCGGCCGCGTTCGCGCGCTTCGACAGATGCGGCTCGTGAAAGCGCGCGAGCCACACCCACGCGAACACGACCCCGACGGTCCCGACGATGCCGAACAGCGCGCGCCATCCATATTCCTGCTGCAGCCAGAACAGCAATGGACTCAGGAAAGCCAGCCCGACATACTCCGCGAAGGTGTAGACGCCCGTCGCGCGGGCGCGCTCGCTCTGCGGAAACCACACGGCGACCACGCGGCTGTTGGTGGGAAAGCACGGTGCTTCCGCGACGCCGATCAGCAAGCGCATGATGAGCAGCGATACGAAGCCGGCCGCGAGCCCTTGCAATCCCGTAAACAACGACCAGAACGTCAGCGCGAAGAAATACGTCCAGCGGGTGCCGACGCGGTCCAGCATCACGCCGCCGGGAATCTGCGCCGCCGTGTACGTCCACGAAAACGCGGAAAAGATCACGCCCATCAACGCCGGATTGAGGCCGAGTTCGTGGCTCATGCTCGGCGCGGCAATGCCGGCGACGCTGCGGTCCAGATAGTTGATCATCGTGCCGACCGCCAGCAGCGCGAGGATGCCGAAGCGGGTGCGCGTGCGCCGCGCGCTGATGCCGGCGTCGATTGCCGCGACGCCTGACCTGGTTGCCTGATTCATCGTGTCTCCTTCATTTTGCTTGTCGGCGGACTTCACGGCTCGCCGGTTTGCCCATGTCGAGTTGCGCTTCACGCGAGGCGAAGCGGTGCCCGGCGGGCAGTTCGGGAGGGCTGTCTCCCTGTAAGCAGATACTAGATAGATGTCGTCCGG
>Ga0310811_10014088_pt1 | contig 10417 bp, 7 predicted proteins | sample YCmetagenome_FD_207642 | JGI IMG/M metagenome (GOLD analysis project Ga0310811, IMG submission 207642) | Soil microbial communities from experimental microcosm in Duke University, North Carolina, United States - YC | ecosystem: Engineered > Artificial ecosystem > Soil microcosm > Unclassified ... | reverse complement strand
ACCACAGCATCACCGTCGAGGGCAAGAAGCGCACGTATCGTCTGTACCGGCCGGCCAACCTGTCGATGTCGAAGCCGGTGCCGCTGGTCGTGATGCTGCACGGCGCCCTCGGTGACGGCCTCCAGGCGGAGATGGCGTACGGCTGGAATGCCGAGGCCGACCGCAAGGGTTTCGTGGTCGCATACCCGGACGGGCTCCTGCGATCCTGGGTCGTGAGCGCCGACTGCTGCGGGCCCTCGGCCCACGGCGGCGTCGACGACGTGGGGTTCATCAAGGCCATGGTGGCGGACGTCTCGGACGCGTTGCCGATCGATCCGGCCCGCACCTACGCCACCGGGATATCCAACGGCGGGATGCTCGCCTACCGGCTGGCCTGCGACAGCAAGACGTTCGCCGCGATCGGGGTGGTGGCGGGCAAGCTGCTCGGGCAGTGCACGTCGCCGGCACCCATCTCCGTGATCCACGTCCACGGCACCGGCGACGACATCGTCCCGTACGACGGCCAGCCGGGGAAGATGAACAACGACGGCGCGGGGCTGATTCCGGTCAAGATCGACGGCGGCTCGGTGCCCGACCAGATCGAGAACTGGCGGAAGGTCGCGCGGTGTGCCGCTGCGCAGACACATACCGCGGGCTCGGTCACCACATCGCTGGCGCACTGCCCCGACGGGCGTGACGTCGAGCTGATCACCATCGCCGGCGCCGGTCACCAGTGGCCGGGCGGCACGCCGATGCCGGCGGTGGAGAAGCTGCTCGGGCTGCCGCCGCCGTCGACGGCGCTGAACGCGACCGACGTGATCTGGCAGTTCTTCAGCGCCCACCGACGCCAGGGTTGAGTGCTTCGGAGGGCGGTCGCCCGCCCTCCGAAGCACACCGGTGAGCCCCATAGGTCCGAAATGCGGCTTTAGACTGATCCTATGATCGGGGCTGGGGCGTGGGCAATGCTCGCCGCCGCGTCGTTGCTGATCGGGGCCGTTGTCGCGCTGAGGGTCAGGGTGCCGCCACAGGTCGTGGGCGACGTCATGGGTTTCGGCGCAGGGGCGCTCGTGGCCGCGCTGGCCTATGAGCTCATCCCCACCGGCCGCGTCGCCGACTGGCTGATCTGGGTCTGGTTCGGCATCGGCGCCCTGGTCTTCTACGGCCTGGACAGCGTGTTGGAACGTCGATCGACGACCGGGGCCGGAGCGGGCCTGTCGATCGCCCTCGGAGCACTGCTCGACGGTGTCCCGGAGTCCATCGTTCTCGGTGTCGGCGTGGCCGTCGGCGGGACCGTCAGCATCGGCTTCCTCGTGGCCGTGCTCGTCTCGAACGTGCCCGAGAGTCTCTCGGCGACCGCCGACCTGCGCAGGAGCCACTCCGCTGCCTGGATCTGCCGGCTCTGGGCGGCCATCGTCGTGTGCTCCGGGCTGGCCGGCGCCCTCGGCTACGCCCTCGCGTCACACCTTTCCAACGTGGACGGACGCTACGTGCAGGCGCTCGCCGCCGGCTCTGTGCTGACGATGCTCGCCGACTCGATGATGCCTGAGGCCTTCAGCCGGGGCGGTCGCCGGATCGCGCTGCTGACGGCGCTGGGATTCGCGGTCGCCGCCTTCCTCACGACGCTGGACTGAACGCTCCCCGCGGCGACTCCGCGCACTCCGGGTGGTGACACGGCGGGTGATCGGCGAGGTGGCCGGGCGTCCGGCCGTACCCGTGGCGGCCAGGCTGGGGTACGTGCCGGTCCTGCTCGTCACGCCCCCACACCGGCCCGGCGCCCACCCGACAACGAGGAGAGTATCGATGAAGTGTGGAGTTGCCGCCGCGCTGGTCCTGCTCGGCCCGGCGCTCTTGACCGGCGGCTGCCGGGGCGAGGACGCATCGCCGTCGCATCCTGTGGCGACGGCGTCGGCGCTGCCCGGGCCGTCCAGCGTCGAGCCGGGCACGGTGACGGCGAAGGGCACGTTCCACCCGGCGGCCACGGCGCCGTCAGGAACCGCCGCATTCCTCTACGACGCCTCCGCGGCGACCGCGTCCGCCGCGGCCGAGCTGACCATGCACAGCGTCGGCGACCGCACCAAGATCACGCTCGCGGTGACCGGGTTCAACCCGAAACACACCTACGGCGCGCACCTGCACGTCAACCCGTGCGGCAAGGACCCGAAGGCCGCCGGCGGCCACTTCCAGCACCACCCGGAACCGACGGCGAGCTCCTCGCCGTCCAACGACCCGATGTACGCCAACCCGCAGAACGAAGCGTGGCTGGACTTCACCACCGACGACCACGGCAACGGCAAGGCCGACGCCGAGCAGGCGTGGGCGCTGACACCGCAGCACCGGCCGTACTCGCTGGTGATCCACGAGGAGAAGACCAAGACGGGGCCCGGCGTGGCGGGCACCGCCGGCGGCCGGGTGGCCTGCCTGACCATCAAGTACTGAGGCATGAGCGCTTTCGTTCGCGAGCGACTACTCAGCTGGGCCGTCGCCGTTCCCGTGCTTGCCATTGTGGTGCTGCTGCTGACCTGGGGCCGCAAGCTGCCCCCCGTGGTCCTGGCGGCGGTCGTCGTGCTCCTGGCCGGCGCGGTCCTGGCGGCCGTTCACCACGCAGAGGTGGTGGCGCACCGGGTCGGCGAGTTGTTCGGCTCGCTGATCCTCGCGGTCGCGGTCACGATCATCGAGGTCGGAATGATCATCGCGCTCACGATCGACGGCGGGCCGAAGACCCAGACCCTGGCGCGGGACACCGTCTTCGCGGCCGTCATGGTGACCTGCAACGGGATCGTGGGCCTCACGGTGCTCATCGGCGCCCTGCGCCAGCGCGTGACGACGTTCAACCCGGAAGGCACGGGCACCGCCCTCGCCACGGTGATCACACTGGCAACGCTCAGCCTGGTCCTGCCCACCTTCACCACGACCCGTACGGGACCGCAGTTCACCCCGGCGCAGCTGACGTTCGCCGCCATCGCCTCACTCGCCCTGTACGTGCTGTTCGTCCTGGTGCAGACCGGGCGGCACCGCGACTTCTTCCTGCCGGTCTCGACCGAGGAAGACGTCATCAACATCGATGAGGGCAGCGAGCCGCCGAAGACCGGCACGGCGCTGGTCAGCCTGGTGCTGCTGGTCGTGGCGCTGATCGCCGTCGTGGGCGACGCCAAGATCGTGTCTCCGGCCATCGAGAACGGTGTGGAGGCCGCGAACCTGCCGCAGTCGGTGGTGGGCGTCATCATCGCCCTGCTGGTCCTGCTTCCCGAGACGCTCGCCGCCGCGCGCGCCGCGCGGCGGGACCGAGTGCAGGTCAGCCTGAATCTCGCCCTCGGCTCGGCGATCGCGAGCATCGGGCTCACCATCCCGGCGATCTCCGCCGTCTCGATCTGGAGCCACCGACCGCTGGTGCTGGGCCTGGGCGGCACGCAGATGGTGCTCCTCGCGCTCACCGCCGTCGTCGGCGTGCTCACGGTGATCCCCGGACGCGCCACCCTCATGCAGGCGGGCATTCACCTGCTGGTGTTCGCCGCCTACCTCTTCCTCGCCGCGAGCCCGTGAACGCCGGCCGGACGATCGATCCGGCCCGTCGGCGCAGGGCGGGTCAGCCCAGCCTTCCTCCCAGTTCGATGGGCAGGTCGAGGGGCAGCTCGGCCTGCAGGGAGGTGCCATGGCCGGGCGGGCTGACGATGGTGATGGTTCCGCCCAGCGCATCGACGCGGTCGGTCAACCCGACGAGGCCGGAGCCGCGTGCCGGGTCGGCGCCGCCGACGCCGTCGTCGCGCACGCCCAGGCGCAGCCGACCACTGCGCACCGTCGCGTCGATGTGCACGTGCGAGGCGCGTGCGTGTTTGGCGGCGTTCGCCAACGACTCCGCGACGATGTAGTAGGCCGCGACCTCGACGGGCTCGGGGAGCCGGCCCTCGAGGCGCACGTCGAGCTCGACCGGGACGTCGGAGCGCCGGGCGAGCCCTTTGATCGCGGGCCGCAGGCCGACGTCGGACAGGATCGTCGGGTGGATGCCGCGCGAGATCTCCCGCAGGTCGTCCAGCACGCCGGTCAGGCCGTGCGTCACCGAGGACAGCCGCTGCCGCAACTCGGGCAGCTCGGACGGGACGCTCGCCTGTGTGTCGCCTGCCTCGATGGCGATCGTGATGAGGTGCTGCTGGACGCCGTCGTGCAGCGTGCGCTCGATCTGCCGCCGGGCCTGGTCGGCGGCGACCACCACCCGCGCCCGGGAGGTCGCCAGGTCGGCGCGGGCCTGGGCGGTGGCGATCGTGGTGGCGATCAGGTCGGTGTATTCCGCAAGGCGTGCCTCGGCGTCGCGGGCCAGCGGCTCCTCCCGGGTGATGGTGGCGGTCACGACGCCCCACAGGCGTCCCTCGAGGAAGATCGGGGCACCGACCGCGCCCCGGACATGGTGCTGGCGAAGATGGTCTGCGAGCGGGCCGGGAGCGTCGTCGTAGCTGTCCATCCGGGCGGCGCGGCCGGTCTCCAGCACCTTCACTGAGACGTTGCGACCGTCCAGAGACAGCCGCGTGCCGACCGGCAGGCCGATGTCGGGAGTGCCCCAAGCGGCGACCACGGTCGCGGTACCGTCGTCCTCATAGCGGACGATGTGCGCGCCGTCGGTGCCGATGAGCTGCCCGAGTTCCGTGGCAACCGCGTCCAGCACCTCGGCCGGTGCGGCGCCGTGCGCCACGTGGGTAGCGATCCGCCGCAGTGCGGTCTGGGTCTTGGCGAGCCGGGCGGTTTCCTCGACGTTGTGCTGCACCGAGCTACCCATCATGTTGAACGAGCGGGTGAGCTCGCCGACCTCACCCACGCCGGCCTCAGTGACGCGACTGTCCAGCTCGCCGCGGGCAAGGTGGCCGGCCATCGCGGCCGCTCCGCGCACCGGCCAGACAACGACGCGGGTCAGGTACCCGACGAGGAAGGCACTGACCAGCAGCCAGCCGGCCATACCCGTGACGGTCGCGGCCGTGACCGCCCGGCCGACGGTCGCGTGGGAGCGTGCCTCGCGATCGGCCGCCAGCTGCCGTTCGCTGTACGCGAGGCTGTCGAGCTCGCTTCGCAGCTCGGCGACCCGGCGCTCGCCGTCCTGGATCGTCGCGGTGCTGTGCGCGGAGGGCTCGCCGCGTTGCGCCGCGTGCAGCGCCGGCGTCGCGTGGTCCTGAACGTAGGACTGGCTGTGCTGCGTGATCCGCCGCGCCAGGGCCGCCTGATCATCGGTATGGGCCAGCCGCTGCAGCCGGGCGATTCGGTCGGCGAGGGCGGCCTGGTCCGCCGTCCACGCCTGGAGCAAGCTCGGATCCCCGGTGGCGATGAAGCCTCGCCCGGTCCTGTCGAGGTCGAGGACGAGCTGCTCGACCTGCTGATCGGTTGCGAGCATCTCCGCGGAACGGGCTTCCAGCCGCTCCGCTTCGCGCTGCTCACTGATCGCCATCAGCAGCGCGCCGAACACGACACCGACAATGACCGTGAGCACTCCGATGCTCACCATCACCCGGAGCATCAGCCCACCATGCACGGCAACCTCCGATTCAGATCCGCGGCTCCCGGCCGGCAGGACCACTCCTCCTTCTCACAGGGCGCCCGCGGGTGGCGCGCCGGCAGAGGCGCTAGTCATTCGGGCGCAATCCAAACCCACCGACCGGGGGGATCAACGACACCCCGGACTTCTCCATAGAGACTATGCCCAAAGCAGAAGCGACCCAGTTGGTTCCCCACCGAGGCGACACCAGCCACGCCGGATTCTGCAGATACTGCACGCGGTCGCACAATCACCCCGTGCGGGGCGAGTCTGCCGGGCTCTGCGGATATTAAGAAACCGGTCCCTCGGGCGCACCAAGCCTGCCGCAGAATCCACGGAGGCCACGTTGACCACCACCACCACGACCGACCTGGACACCTTGTCCGTGAACACCATCCGCGGCCTGTGCATGGACGCGGTCCAGCGGGCCGAGTCCGGGCATCCGGGCACACCGATGGGGATCGCGCCGGTCGCGTACACCCTCTGGCAGCGGTTCCTGCGATTCGACCCGGCCAATCCGATCTGGCCCAACCGGGACCGGTTCGTGCTGTCCGAGGGCCACGCATCGGCGCTGCTGTGGTCGCTGCTGCACCTGACCGGGGTACGGGCGGTCGACCCGGACTACGAGGTACTCGGCCGTGCCTCGGTCACCCTCGATGACCTCAAGACGTTCCGGCAGCTCGGCTCGCGGTGCCCGGGCCACCCCGAGTACCGGTGGACCAGCGGGGTCGAGACCACCACCGGGCCGCTGGGCCAGGGCGTGGCGACCTCGGTCGGGATGGCCATCGCGGGCCGTTGGCTGGCGGCGCGGTACAACAGGGAAGGCTTGCGCCTCTTCGACTTCGACGTGTATGCGCTCGCCGGCGACGGCGACATGATGGAAGGCATCGCCTCGGAGGCCGCCTCGCTCGCCGGCCACCAGCAGTTGTCCAACCTGTGCTGGATCTACGACTCCAACCGCACGACCATCGAAGGCCACACGGACATCGCGTTCACCGAGGACGTGGCCGAGCGTTTCCTGGCGTACGGCTGGAATGTCACGACCGTCGCCGACGCCAACGACCTCGGCGCCGTGGAACGGGCGCTGCACAGCTTCCAGGCCGAACACGAGCGCCCCACCCTGATCGTGGTGCACAGCCACATCGGGTACGGCTCCCCGGTGGAGGACACCGCGAAGGCGCACGGCGAGCCGCTCGGCGCGGACAGCGTACGGGAGACCAAACGGTTCCTCGGCATGCCCGAGGACGTCGACTTCTTCATCCCGGACGGGGTGTACGACTGGTTCGCCCGCGGCATCGGTGCGCGCGGCGGCGCGGCTCGCACCGACTGGCGGTCGACGTTCGAGGCGTACCGCGCGCAGTATCCGGAGCTGGCCGACGAGATCGAGCGGATGCAGCGGCGGGAGCTTCCGGACGGCTGGCAGCAGGCGCTGCCCACGTTCCCGGCCGATGCGAAGGGCATCGCCACCCGTGACTCCTCGGGCCGGGTGCTCAATGCGCTGGCGCAGGCGGTGCCGTGGCTGTTGGGCGGCGCGGCCGACCTCGCCCCGTCCACCAAGACCCGCCTCACGTTCCCCGGCGCCGGCGATTTCCAGCCCGACGACCGATCCGGACGCAACTTCCACTTCGGTGTCCGCGAGCACGCGGCGGCGGCGATCGCCAACGGGATGGCGCTGACCAAGCTCCGTCCGTACTGGTCGGGCTTCCTGATCTTCTCGGACTACGCCCGCGCGGCGATCCGGCTGTCGGCGTTGATGGAGATCCCGACGCTGCACATCTTCAGCCATGACTCGATCGGGGTCGGCGAGGACGGACCGACCCACCAGCCGGTCGAGCAGCTCGCCTCGCTGCGGGCCATGCCGGGCCTGCTGGTGTTCCGCCCGGCCGACGCGAACGAGGTGGTCGAGACCTGGCGGGTCGTCACCGGACTGCGGCGCGAGCCCGCGGCGCTCGTGCTTTCCCGGCAGCCGCTGCCCACCCTCGACCGCGACCGGCTCGCCGCCGCGTCCGGGGTCGCGATGGGCGGGTACGTGCTGGCCGACGCGCCGAGCGGCGAGCCGGACGTGATCCTGCTGGCCACCGGCTCGGAGGTGGCGCTCGCGCTCGCGGCACGCGACGAGCTCACCGCCGATGGCATCGCGGCGCGGGTGGTGAGCATGCCGTGCTGGGAGCTGTTCGACCGGCAGCCTCGCCAGTACCGCGACCAGGTGCTGCCGCCGGCGGTACGGGCCCGGGTCGCGATCGAGCAGGCGTCCACGCTCGGTTGGGAACGCTACGTGGGCGACGGCGGCGCCATCGTCGGCATGCACACGTTCGGCGCCTCCGCACCGCTCAAACACCTGCTGACGAAGTTCGGGTTCGTTCCCGAACGGGTAGCCCAGGTCGCCCGCGAGCAGGTGGCCGCGAACACATGACGGCCAAGGCGACGCTGCCAGACCCCGGCAAGGAGGAGGAGACGTGAAGCCAACCCAGACCCTGCACGAGCACGGCCAGAGCCTCTGGCTCGACAACATCACCCGAGGCATGCTCGACTCCGGCCAGATCCAGACCTACGTCGACAAGTACGCCGTCACCGGCCTCACGTCGAATCCGTCGATCTTCGACAAGGCCATCGAGTCCGGCCTCTACGACGACGCGATCCGGGAGAAGGCCGCGACCGGGCTCTCCGACGAGGAGCTGTTCTTCGAACTGGCCATCGAGGACCTGCGGCGCGCGGCCGACGAGTTCCTGCCGGTGCACGAACGCACCGACGGCGTGGACGGCTGGGTGTCGCTGGAGGTGTCGCCGCTGCTCGCATACGACACGGCGGCGACGATCGACGCCGCCAAGGCGCTGTCCGCGCGTGCCGCACGACCCAACCTGTTGATCAAGATCCCCGGCACGGCCGAGGGCCTGCCGGCGATCACCGAGTGCATCGCGTCCGGCGTGCCCGTGAACGTCACCCTGCTGTTCTCGGCCGAGCAGTACCGGGCCGCCGCCAATGCGTACCTGGCGGGCATCGAACGCCGGCTCGCGCGTGAGCTCGATCCCGCCGTGGGGTCGGTCGCCTCGGTCTTCATGTCCCGCTGGGACGTCGCGGTCGCCGAGCGGGTGCCGGACGAGTTGAAGGAGCAGCTCGGGCTGGCCGTCGGACTCGACACATACCGGGCGTACCGGCAGCTCATGGACTCCGACCGGGTGCAGCGCGTGCAGAACTCCGGCGGGCGGATGCAACGGCTGCTGTGGGCCAGCACCAAGACCAAGGATCCCGCCGCCTCCGACACGCTCTACGTGCACGGGCTGGCGGCGCCGTTCACGATCAACACGATGCCCGACGCGACGCTGCAGGCGTTCTACGAACACGGCGAGGTGGGTCCGCCGATGCCGGCCGACGGCGGTGACTGCGACGCGATCCTGGCCCGGTTCCGCGACGCCGGCGTCGACGTGGCCGAACTCGCCGCGAAGCTGCAGACCGATGGAGCGAAGTCGTTCGTGGCGGCGTGGAACGACCTGATGCACAGGATCTCCGAACAGCGCACGGCACTCACCTGACGACTCACGCACACCGACCGGCCGGCCAAGCCGAGCCGGGCGGGCTATGTGCCGCCGCCGGCTGCGGTGCTACAAACGCCTGATGTTCCCCGGTGGGACGATGCCCGTCACGCAGCTCATCGCCATGATCCGCAACTCGCCGCCCAGGTCGGCGGCCGGCCTCCTCATGGCCATGCCCGCCGAGCGGTTGCCGGCCGTCGCCGCCGCGCTGCGCCCCGCCGACCTGGTCCGGCTGATCCCGGCGCTCAAGCCCGAGGCTCGCCGGGGCCTGATCCAGGCCCTCGGACCGGAGCAGCTGTTCGACGTGATCAGCGGCGTGCCGGTGGACGAGGCCGCCGTGCTGGTCCCGATGGTGCCGAGCGAGCGCCTCGGCCCGATCGTCGCCGGGCTCTCCGACGGCGCGCTCGCCGCGCTCCTCGGCGGTCTGCCGCCGGACCAGCGGCAGCGGGTCGAATCGGTCGCCGACCCGCGCCGGGAGCGGCAGGTGCGCGACCTCGAATACGGCGACGCGGTCACCCGGGCGCTGGTCCGCGGCAACTTCCAGGTCACGCGGCACAACGACAGCATGCTCGTGACCAACGCCCGCTGGCGGATCGCGGTCGCCGCGCGGCACGGCGACGACGGCCGGGTCGCGGTACGCGACGCCGAAGACACCGCCTACAAGCTGCGCACACACGGCGCCCTCGCAGTGTCTTCCGTTGCGGCCGCCGACGACGTCCTGCGGTACTGCAGGCAGAGCCGCGCCGACGGCCGCCCGCTCGAGACGGTGACCTGGGTCGACGAGCGCCACGACGGGCACCTGATCCGGGCCTTGGTCAGCCTGCTGCGCTGACCCCGGCCGCGGCGGCCCCTTCAGACGCGGTGCAGGATGACGACCTCGGCATCGTGTGCGGCGGTCCATTGCACGGGCAGGCCGACCGCGGTGAGGTGGCTGCCCGAGTAGTGCTGAACGCCCGCCCGGTAACGCGCCTGCGACGCCAGGCCGCGCAGCGGCAGCCGGACCGGCCGGGACGGCAGGAGACCGGCACCGTCGAGGCGGCCGGTGTGCCAGGCGAGGACGACGACGGTGCGTTCGTCCGGCGAGACGTACTGCACCGCGCATCGGGCCTGGTCGGGCCCGCCGACGAGGTGCACGGTGCCGTGCATGACGATGTCGCGGATCTCCTTGTACAGCGCGATCCAGCGGGCCGCCTCGTCCCGCTGTTCGGCGGTCCAGTGCCGGATGTCGGCGCCGACGCCGAGGACGCCGGCCATCGCGAGCACGAACCGGAACGCGAACGAGCGGGGGCGGGGATCGAACAGCCCGGGCGCGTCGGTCACCCAGGAGCTCAGCAGGTGCGGCGCGTTGGCGTGCAGGAAGCCCCACTGGATCGCGAGGCGGTCCAACGGGCCGGTG
>Ga0310811_10014087_pt1 | contig 10418 bp, 8 predicted proteins | sample YCmetagenome_FD_207642 | JGI IMG/M metagenome (GOLD analysis project Ga0310811, IMG submission 207642) | Soil microbial communities from experimental microcosm in Duke University, North Carolina, United States - YC | ecosystem: Engineered > Artificial ecosystem > Soil microcosm > Unclassified ... | reverse complement strand
GCCGAATGTAGCGGCCAGGCTCGGTTGGTGGAATGAGATGATTTGACGGATTCCAGCGCTGGTGACGGTGAGCGCCACTATTCCGTACGCCCGGTAGGTGCCGTGTCGATCACGGGTGTAGGCCACCGCGGCGGGCTGCCCGTTGGCGCTGGTCGGCAGCATGAGCCAGTCACCGGGCGATCCCAGAACATGGGTACGGAGATAGGACACGCAGGTCTTGTTGCCGGAGAACCAGGTCTTGAACGGGGTCGCCTCCAGGGTGGCGTCCCTGCATAGCAGCCGTTCCAGAGCCGGCGCGTCAGCGTTCTGGAAGGCCGCGATGTACTGGTCGAGAAGCTTGTGAGCTTCCGGCTCGGTGGGCTGCGTGATGTCGTCAGCCGCAGGAGCCAGTTCCCGGAGCCTGGCGCGGGCGCGCTGCAGCGTGCTTTTGACCGCCGCTGTGGTGGTGCCGAGCATGACGGCGACCTCGGCGGCCGGGAGAGCCAACACCTCCCGCAGGATGAGCACGGCCCGTTGCGCGCCGGACAGGTATTGCAGGCTGGCGACCAGCGCCAAGCGCAGGTCCTCGCGCGCGAGGACGACGGAGGCGGGATCGGCCGCGTCCGGGCTGAAGAACACGTCGGGAACCGGCTGAAGCCAGTTGACCCCAGGTTCGGCCGGCAGCGGGGCGGCTTCGGGGTCGGGTTCCGGACCGCCGAGGCCGGACGGCAGCACACGCCGGCTGTGATGCGCCAGCGCGGTCAGGCAGGCGTTGGTGGCGATCTGGTAGAGCCAGGTACGCACCGACGACCGGCCCTCGAACGCGCCGTAGGAACGCCAGGCACGCAGATATGTCTCCTGGACCACATCTGTGGCATCGTCCACCGAGCCGAGCATGCGGTAGCAATGCGCCAGCAACTCCCGCCGGAACGGCTCGGTGGCCCCGACGAACGCCGCACTGTCGGGAACGACGCTTTCCTGGTCAGATCCGCCAAAGGTCAAAACTGCTCTCCGGTCATCAAAACTGCTCTCCGGTCATGCAGAGCGGCCGAGGAAGGTCATACAGAGCGGCCGAGGAAGGCGGCCAGCCTGTCGGCCGGGCACGCGCTGGCGGGGGCCTCGACGATGGGCCCGAAGATGGCGTCCCCTTCAGCTCCGCGGTAGGCGTCGAGGATCTCGACCCGGGCCTGGATGAGGAGTTCGTCCGCGAGTTCGGGATCCAGGTCGGTGTGGCAGCCGATGGCGCGGGCAAGGTCCCATCCATGGGTGAACTGGTCCCTGGCGACCATGCCCATCAGGTCCGCGCCGGAGAACGAACCGAACGCCAGCTCGATCGTCTTCTCCAGCACGCCGGCGGACCCGAAAGCCGCCAGCGCAACCTTGATGCTGTCGTCGTAACTGGCAAGGAAGTCGCCGGCAGCGTGGTCCTCGTCGGTGAGCTCATAACCCGTACCCATGGCGGCGGAGGCCCCCCACCGGGCCGAGCCGACGAAATGGTTGATCAGAGCGCGCACGTCCCACGACGCGCACGGCGTCGCGGCGTCCAGCTGGTCGGGTCCGACCTTGGCCAGCACGACCCGGGTGCTGGCGAAGGCCCGGCCCAGCTGCCGGGTAGGCGCGGAATCTTGCTTACTCTCCACCGGTTGCGATCCCCTCTTGCGGTTCCTGGCGAATCAGGCCTCGCCTTCCGCAGACTCGGAAGGTCCTCGGCCCGCAACAGGTAGACCTTCCGGTGTCGGAAAAGGAATCGCGGGCGACTGCTGTACTAGAGCGGGATGTTCCCGTGCGCGCCACGCGCCACGGGGGCGCCCGCCAGGGCCGCGGCGATCCGGCTGCGGGTGTCCGAAGGGGCGACCAGCTCGTCGACGACGCCGATCTCCAGGGCGCGGTGCACGCCGCCCGCGGTCTCGACCTGCTCGGCGACGAGCTTCGCGCGCAGCTCCTCGCGCTCCTCGGGCGCGGCCGCCGCGAGCTTGCGCCGGTGCAGCACGTTCACGGCGGCGCTGGCGCCCATGACCGCGACCTCGGCGGTGGGCCACGCGAGGACCGCCGTCGCGCCGAGCGCGCGGGAGTTCATCGCGATGTACGCGCCGCCGTAGGCCTTGCGGGTCACGAGCGTGACCCGTGGTACCACCGCCTCGGCGAAGGCGTGCAGGAGCTTCGCGCCGCGGCGGACCACGCCGTCCCACTCCTGGCCCAGGCCGGGCAGGTAGCCGGGCACGTCGACGATGACGATCAGCGGCACGCCGAGCGCGTCGCACATGCGCACGAACCGGGCCGCCTTCTCGGCGCTCGTCGCGTCGAGGCAGCCGCCGAGGCGCAGCGGGTTGTTCGCGATGACGCCGACCGTGCGCCCGCCGAAGCGGCCGAGCGTGGTGACGACGTTCGGCGCCCACTTGGCGTGCAGCTCCACGCCGGGCGCGTCGAGGACGGCCTTGACGAGGGGCCGCACGTCGTACGCCCGGTTGGCCTCGGCCGGCAGCAGCGCGCCGAGGTCGGCATCGGCGACGTCGTCGGCCGACAGCCGGCCCGGCCGGCCGAGCAGCGCGGCGAGCTGCCGGGCGGCGGCCAGCGCCGACTCGTCGTCCTTGGTGGTCACGTGCACGACGCCGGAGCGGCGCCCGTGCGGCTCGGGTCCGCCCAGGCGGGCCATGTCGACCTGCTCGCCGGTGACGCTGCGCACGACCTCGGGCCCGGTGACGAAGATGCGCCCGTTCTCGCTCATGACCACGACGTCGGTCAGCGCGGGCCCGTAGGCGGCGCCGCCGGCCGCCGGGCCGAGCACGACGGAGATCTGCGGCACCCGCCCCGATGCGCGGACCATGGCCGCGAAGACCTGCCCGACGCCGTCGAGGGCGACGACGCCCTCGGCGAGCCGCGCGCCGCCGGAGTGCCACAGGCCGAGGACCGGCCGGCGCTCGCGGATCGCGATGTCGATCGCGTCCACGATCCGCCGGCAGCCCTCGGCCCCCAAGGCGCCGCCCATCCGCGTGGCGTCCGTGGCGAACGCGATGACGGCCGTGCCGTCGATCTCGCCGCGCGCGCCGACCACCCCCGAGTCGTCGCGGGGCTCGAGCAGCCGCAGCGTGCCGCGGTCGACGAGGGCGCGCAGGCGCACCTCGGGATCGCGCAGGTCGGCGGCGGTCGGGACGGTGGGCGCGGACGTCGTCGTCACGATTGCTCCAGGGCGAACTCGCGGGATGTCAGGCGCGTGCGAACACCAGCGCCGCGTTGTGCCCGCCGAAGCCGAACGAGTTGTTCAGCGCCGCGGGGATCTCCATGTGGCGGGCCTTGTGCGCGGCCACGTCCAGGTCGAGCGCATCGTCGGGGTCGTCGAGGTTGATGGTCGGCGGGATCACGCCGTGGTAGACGGCGAGGATCGTGGCGATCGACTCGACCGCGCCGGCCGCGCCGAGCAGGTGCCCGGTCATCGACTTGGTCGAGGTGAGCACCGCGTGGTCGCCCAGCGCCCGGTGCAGCGCCTTGATCTCGGCGATGTCGCCGACCGGCGTCGAGGTCGCGTGCGCGTTGACGTGCAGGATGTCCGACTTGGCGACGCCCGCGTCGCGCAGCGCGAACTCGATCGCGCGCACGGCGCCGTCGCCCTCCGGGTGCGGCTGGACGATGTCGTAGCCGTCCGAGCTGATGCCGGCGCCGGCCAGGCGGGCGTAGATGCGCGCGCCGCGGGCACGGGCGTGCTCGGCGCGCTCGAGGACGATGATGCCGGCGCCCTCGCCGAGGACGAAGCCGTCGCGGCCCTTGTCCCACGGGCGGGAGGCGCGCTCGGCGTCGTCGTTGCGCACCGACATGGCGCGCATCGAGGCGAAGCCGGCGATCGGCAGGGGGTGGATGACGGCCTCGGTGCCGCCGGCGACGACGACGTCGGCGCGGCCGAGACGGATCAGGTCCAGGCCGTGCGCGATGGCCTCGGCGCCGGTGGCGCAGGCGCTGGCGACGCAGTGCACGCCGGCGCGGGCGCCCAGCTCCAGGCCGACCCAGGCGGCGGGTCCGTTGGGCATGAGCATCGGCACGGTGTGCGGCGAGACCTTGCGCGGGCCGCTGGCCTCCAGGATGTCGTCCTGGTTGAGCAGCGTCTGTGCGCCGCCGATGCCGGTGCCGACGCTGACGGCGAGCCGGTCCTGGTCCACCTCGGGCGAACCGGCGTCGGCCCAGGCCTCGCGGGCGGCCAGGATGGCGGTCATCTCGCTGCGGTCCAGGCGGCGGGCCTGCACCCGGTCGATCTTCTCAGTCGGCTCCACGGCCAGCTGTGCGGCGATGCGGACGGTGAGCTGCGCGGCCCAGTCCTGGGTCAGCGGCGACACCCCCGACTTGCCGGCGAGCATGGCGTCCCAGGTGGACGGGGCATCCCCGCCGAGCGGGGTGGTGGCCCCGATGCCGGTGACGACGACCTCAATACTCACTGCTCAACACTCCTCACAGCGGACCAAACGACGGGGCCCCGGGCAGTTCCCGGGGTGACCGTGCCCTGCCTCAGGACCCCGACGGCGGATTTCAGGCCTGCGACTTCTCGATGTACGAGACGGCGTCGCCGACGGTCTTGAGGTTCGGCACCTCGTCATCCGGGATCTTCACGCCGAACTTCTCCTCGGCCGCCACGACGACCTCGACCATCGACAGCGAGTCGACGTCCAGGTCGTCGGTGAACGACTTCTCCTCGGCGACGTCGTCCGGGTTGACACCGGCGACCTCTTCGAGAATCTCGGCGAGACCTTCGGCGATCTCTGCACGGGTGGTCATAGAGCATTCCTTCCTTGGGTTGACGAGCTCGTCGATGGAAGATGAACAGACCGCTACGGGCAGTGGATGACTTGGCCCGCGTACGTCAGACCGCCGCCGAAGCCGAAGAGCAGCACGGGCGCGCCGGAGGGGATCTCGCGCCGCTCGATAGCCTTGGACAGGGCCAGCGGGATGCTCGCCGCCGACGTGTTGCCCGACTCTACGAGATCCTTCAGGACGATCGCGTTGGGCAGGTCGAGACGCTTGACGATCCCGTCGATGATGCGGGTGTTCGCCTGGTGGGCGACGAAGGCCGCAATGTCCTTGCCCTGCACGCCGGCCCGGTCGAGGGCGGCCTGGGCGTAGGGGGCGATGGCCGTGGTGGCCCAGCGGAAGACCGCCTGGCCCTCCTGCACGATGTACGGCCGCCATCCCTCGATCTTGAGCACGTCGCCCTTCTCGGGCGCGGAGCCCCACACGACGGGGCCGATGCCGGGCTGCTCGCCCTCGGCGACCCCGGTCACGACGGCCGCGCCCGCGCCGTCGCCGAAGAGCACGGCGGTCTTGCGGTCGGTCCAGTCGGTGACGTCGGAGAGCTTCTCGGCGCCGATGACCAGGGCGTTGCGGGCCGCGCCGGCCCGGATCGCGTGGTCGGCGCTGGCCAGGCCGTAGCAGAAGCCGGAGCAGGCGGTGTTGAGGTCGTAGGCGGCCGGCGCGTTGATGCCGAGCTTGGCCGCGACGCGGGTGGCGACGTTCGGGCACCGGTCGATCGAGCTGCACGTGGCCACGACGACGGTGTCGATGTCGGAGGCGGTGAGCCCGGAGGCCGCGAGGGCCTTGCCGGCCGCGGCGATCGCCATGTCGGCGACCGTCTCGGCGCCGGCGACGCGGCGCTGCGCGATGCCCACCCGGTCGCGGATCCACTCGTCGTTGGTGTCGATCACCTTCGACAGGTCGTCGTTGGTGATCACCTGCGACGGCTGGTAGTGACCGAACGCGAGGATCCTCGATCCTGCAGCCGGGGTCATATCTGGCCTCCAATGCGGGCGAGCGGCTGGCCGGGGGCGACCGGGTCGTCGTGGTGCGCGAGCCATTCGGTGAGCACGCCCGCGCCGTGCGCGGCGACCTCGACCGGGCCTTGCCGGGTCTGGATGGCGCCGATGACCTGGCCGGCGCCGATGTCGGCGCCCTCGGCGAGGCCCTCGGCGGGCTTGAACGTGCCGGCGGCGCCGGCGACCACGACGCTGAACTCGGGGTGCGGCTCGTGGGTGGGCGCCCCGCCGTGCCGGGCGATCGCGTCGCGCGCCGCCGGCAGGTCGTCGGGCGTGTTGACGGTCACGATCTCGATGCCCTTGAGCGCCCGCTTGGCCAGGCCGGCGAGGGTGCCGGCGGGCGCCAGCTCGACGATCGCGGTGACGCCGAGGTCGGCCAGGGTCTGCATGCACAGGTCCCAGCGCACCGGGGCGGTGACCTGGCGCACGAGGCGCAGCAGCATGGTCGGCCCGTGGTCGACCGCGGTGCCGTCGAGGTTGGACAGCAGGATGCGCGCGGGCGCGGCGGCGCTGATGCCCGCGGCCACCTTGCCGAGGGCCTCCTCGGCCGGTGCCATGTAGGGCGTGTGGAACGCCCCGGCGACCTGCAGCGCGATGATGCGGGCCTTGGCCGGCGGCGCGGCGGCGAGCTTCTCCAGCCCCGCCAGGGAGCCGGCGGCGACGACCTGTCCGGCGCCGTTGCGGTTGGCCGGGTAGAGCCCGGCGGCCTCGATCGCGGCGAGCACCTCGTCGGGGTCGCCGCCGAGCACGGCGCTCATCCCGGTGGCCTCGAGCGCGCAGGCGGCGGCCATCTCGCGGCCGCGGACACCGGCGAGGGTGACGGCGGCCTCGGGGGTCAGCACGCCGGCGAGGGCCGAGGCGGCAAGTTCGCCGACGCTGTGGCCGGCCACCACGCCGGCGTCGTGCATGGGCAGGTGCTCGGCGGCCAGCAGCGCGGCCGCCACGAGCAGCGGCTGCGTCTTGGCGGTGTCCTTGATCTCCTCGGCGTCGGCCTCCGTGCCCAGGTGCACGAGATCCACCCCGGCCAGCACGGACCACCAGCGCAGACGCGCCTCGGCGCCGGGCAGCGCGAGCCACGGGTTGAGGAAGCCGGGCTTCTGTGAGCCTTGGCCTGGAGCGAGTACAGCGAGCACGTCTATGACTTTTCCGGATTCCCGACACTCACGCGGGTAGCGCTACACACCAAAGTGGACCACCTCGTTTGTAGGATACCTACAAAAGATCGCGTGGCGTTGTGCCAACAGATCCACGCAGTTACCCGTCGCAATCTGCCGTTCACATCCGATGCGACGTGGGTCACGTGAGGCGGCGCAAGCAGGATAACGTGCAAATAGGGTGAAAGCCCTGGAAACCGGGTGTCATCCCGGGGGGATTGGCGGGGCGGTCGGCGCGAACGGGTCTAGCCGGCCGATCGTAAGCGCGATGCGCAGCGCGAACGCGTCCCGGGGCACCAGCGGGGCGAATCCCGTCACCTCACCGATGCGCCTCAGGCGGTACCGGACCGTGTTCGGATGGACGAAGAGCCCCCGTGCGGCGCTCTCCAGCACCCCGCCACCGGCGAAGAACGCGTCGAGCGTCTCCAGCAGCTCCCCGCCGGCGCGCACCAGCGCGCCGTAGACCTCCTGGCGCAGGATCCGCCGCGCCTCCGCGTCCCCGGCCAGGGCCCGCTCGGGCAGCAGGTCGGCGGCGGCCACCGGGCGAGGTGCGGCCGGCCAGGCGGGCGCGGCCCGGTAGCCGGCCAGCGCCGCGCGCGCGGACTCCGTCGCCTCGTCCAGCGACGGCACCGCCGGGCCCACCACCACCGGCCCGTCGCCGAAGCCGACCAGCAGCCGCTCGGTCGCGGCCATCGGGTCGGCCGCGCCGCCCAGGACCACCACCAGCCGGTCGCCGTGCACGCCGCCCAGGATCTCCACGCCGATGCGCCGCGCCGCGCGGTACACCGTGTGCAGCACCGCCGCGGCCTCCCCGCCCGGCGAGCGGCCGACCGCCACCGCGACCGGCGGCGCGTCCGCCCAGCCCAGCGCCGCCGCCCGGCTCGCCAGCACGTCGGAGGAGTCGCCGCGCAGCAGCGCGTCGACGAGCAGGGCCTGCAGCCGGGCGTCCCAGGCGCCGCGGGTCTCGGCCGCCCGGGCGTAGACCCGCGCCGCGCCGAAGGCCACCTCGCGGCTGTAGTAGAGCACCGCCTCCCGGATGCCCTGCTCCTGCCCGTCGGCGGCCAGGTGCGGCAGCTGCGCCTCGACGACCTCGATGGTGACCCGGATGAGCTGGACGGTCTGGAACAGGTTGATCGAGCGGGCCAGGGCGCGCGGCGCGGCGTCGAAGAACTCGTCGGAGTTGTCCGGCGGCGCCGGACCGCCCTTGTCGCGGTTGCGCAGCCACTCCACCAGCGAACGCACGCCCGCCTGGGCGACCAGCATGACCCAGGCCCGCTGGTCGGCCGGCAGCTCCCGGAACCACGGCAGCGTCTCGTCCATCCGGGCGACGCTCGCCGTGGCCAGCGCGCCCGCGGCGCGTTCGATCGCGCGCACGCTCGCCTCCAGCGAGCCCGGCGCGGCGGCGTCCGGCGGCTCTGGCGGCGGCGGCTGATCGGTCACCCGCACAGCTTGTCATGTCGTCACCGGGCCGCGGCGAGCCAGAGGCGCCCGTAGACGCTCGCCGGGTGGGACGTGGCCCGAAGACCGTTCGGGCCGTCGACCAGCCGGCGGCCCCACTGGGTGAGCCGGCCAGGGCGGTAGTCCGACACCACGTCCAGGTAGGAGTACTGCGGGCTGTTGCCGCTCCACGACCAGCCGAGGTACCCGAGGCCGTGCTCCTGGCAGTAGGCCATGATCGCGTCCTCGTCCGGGTCGCCGTACTCGTGGATCTGCGAGAACTCGCCGACCACGATCGGCAGCTTCTGGCGCACGAACGCCCCCAGGTAGCCGGCGACCTTGTCGGCGGTGTCGAACGGCCCGTACATGTGCACGTCGAAGACCACGTTGCGCCGCGGGTCGGCCTCGAACACCCCGGCCGCGTTGTCGTACATGACCCGGAACGCGTCGTTGCCCCAGTTCGGCGCGTCGACCATGAGCGCGTGCGGCAGCCCGGCCGCGCGCAGCCGGGCGATCGCCTCCTTGGTGTTGCCGACCCAGTCGGCGTCGACGGCGTGCCCGGACGGCTCGTTGGCGATGTTCAGCACCACGTAGGCCTCCTCGTGGCGCAGCACATTGCGCAGGGTGAGCCAGTAGTCGACGGCCTGCGCGATGCTCGCGGCGCCGGGCTGGGTGCCGTACCCCATCGTGTCGTGCACGTCGAGCACGCAGATCAGCCGGGCCGCCTTGCACCGGGCGATGACGGCGGCCACCTCGGCAGGCCGGGTCGCCGGCCACTCGTGCCCGCTGGACAGCGCCACCCGCACCGCGTTGGCGCCGCTGGCCTGCATGTCGTCGAAGACCGACTGCGGACCGTGGCCGAACGCGTACCCGTGGTTGAAGCCGCGCAGCACCAGGGGCTCGCCGCCGGCTTCGACCAGCCGGCCGTCCATCACCCGGATGCCCTCACCCTCACCCGCCCTCGCGGGTGTGACGTACGCCGCCCCGAGCAGCGACAGCAGTAGCGCGGGAAACGCCATCCTGACGACCGCCCGTTTGACCACGGGTGAGCCGCTACCCGGGCCCTCGCCATTCTCCCGTTGTCCGAGGGTGATTCGGCCGCGCGGGGATCGACCACCCTCCTTGGCGCAAGGTAGCGTTGGGCGCACGCTGGGTGCGACAAGGGAGTTCCGTGGAGTCCAAGGCAGCCGAGATCGCTGCTGAGCAGCAACACTTCGACCTCGCCCGCAAGCACCGCGAACGGATCCGCGCCGAGCTGGGTGAGGCGCCCGACGCCGCAGCCAACCCCGGCGCCGGCCGGTGGCTGGCCAACTTCCGGCGCACGCGCCGCGACAACCTGGCCGCGCCCGAGCAGCAGGTCGCCGTCGGCCGCGCCGACCTCGACGACGCCGAGCGGTATTACATCGGCCGGGAGACGATCCTCGACGACCAGCGCCAGGTCCTCGTCGTCAACTGGCAGTCCGAGCTCGGCCGCCGCTACTTCGAGGCCTCGCCCGACGACCCGCAGGGCCTGTACCGCAAGCGCACCTTCACCGTCGAGGCCAACCGGATCGTCGACTTCGCCGACCTGGTCTTCGCGCAGCTGGTCGAGGCGATCGAGGCCCTCGACGGCCCCGACGGCGCCCTGCTCGCCGAGCTCAACCGCGGCCGCACCGGCGCCATGCAGGACATCGTGGCGACGATCCAGGCGGCGCAGTACCGCCTCATGCGCTTCGCGCTGGAACACCTCCTCGTCATCGAGGGCGGGCCCGGCACCGGCAAGACCGCGGTCGCCCTGCACCGGGTGTCGTGGCTGCTGTACAACCACCGCGACACCCTGCGCCCGCGCGACGTGCTCATCGTCGGCCCGCACCCGGCCTTCACCCGCTACATCCGCGGCGTGCTGCCCAGCCTCGGCGACGAGGGCGTCGAGCAGGTCGACATCGACCAGCTCGGCCCGCCCGTCCAGCGCGGCCGGCAGGAGGACGCGCCGGTGCGCCGGCTCAAGGGCGAGGCCCGGATGGCCCGCCTGCTCGCCCGCGCGCTGGAGGCCCGCATCGGCGCGCCCGAGCCCGCCGAG
>Ga0310811_10014086_pt1 | contig 10418 bp, 10 predicted proteins | sample YCmetagenome_FD_207642 | JGI IMG/M metagenome (GOLD analysis project Ga0310811, IMG submission 207642) | Soil microbial communities from experimental microcosm in Duke University, North Carolina, United States - YC | ecosystem: Engineered > Artificial ecosystem > Soil microcosm > Unclassified ... | reverse complement strand
CTGCACCAGCTCCTGGCGCTGCTCGGCGCGGGTCTCTTCCAGCACGGTGCGGCGGGAGACGACGATGTTGCCGCGGCGGCGATCCATCTTGAGGATCTGGAACTGCTGCGGGTTGTTCATCAGCGGCGAGACGTCGCGGATCGGACGGATATCCACCTGCGAGCGCGGCAGGAAGGCCACGGCGCCGTCGAGATCGACGGTGAAGCCGCCCTTGACCTGGTTGAAGATGACGCCCTGGACCTTCTGGTTGTCGTTGAAGGCCTTCTCCAGCTTGCCCCAGCTCTCTTCGCGGCGCGCCTTGTCGCGCGACAGCACAGCCTCACCGAGCGCGTTCTCGACGCGTTCCAGATACACCTCGACGGTGTCGCCGATCTTGATCTCGGACTGGCGGCCGGGCGCTGCGAACTCGCGCAGGGCCACGCGGCCTTCGGTCTTGGCGCCGACGTCGATGACGGCCATGTCCTTTTCGATGCCGACGACCTTACCCTTGACGACAGACCCTTCCTGCGGGCTGCCCTGGGTGAAGGACTCTTCGAGCATCTTGGCGAAATCTTCACGCGTCGCGGTAGCTGTAGCCATGTAATCTCCTGAAGCCAGCGCCGGCGGGTTTGAATGGAGTTCGAAAGCGCGGGCCGATGGCTTTGGCAATGCCAACGGCGGCCCCAGGAATCCCCGGTGGCCGGCGCAAAAACCGTGCTGTCGAACGATTGAGCTTGGCGGGGCGCCTAACGCAGAGACTCGAGCGGGGCTTTGTCCTCCAACGCGAGGGGCGGTCAGCCGCGCCCTCGGCCCGCTCGGGTAGCCTCGACGAGGTCGATGGCGGCCCGGATGGCAGTGGATATATCCAATGAGGTTGTATCGAGCAAGTGGGCGTCGGGCGCCTGACGCAACGGCGCCGCGGATCGGCCCATGTCGCGTTCGTCCCGCTTGCGGATGTCGGCTAGAACATCGGGTTCCGGCATCGGCCGGCCGGCGGCGGCGAATTCGAGCGCGCGGCGGTGGGCACGCACCTCCGGCGTGGCGGTGACGAATATCTTCACGTCGGCATCGGGACAGATGACGGTGCCGATGTCGCGCCCGTCGAGCACGGCTCCGGGGGGCTTCGCGGCGAATTCGCGCTGAAAAGCCAGAAGTTCCGCCCGAACCTCTGGATTGGCCGAGACAATCGAGGCCGCCTCGCCGACCGCCTGCGCCTTGAGCGCGGTTTCCTCAAAGCGGGCGGGGTCGAGCGCCTTGGCGGCGGCGACTGCCGCCGGCAGGTCGTCTGGACGCTTGCCCGCGTCGAGCAGGGCCTTGGCCACAGCCCGATAAAGCAGCCCGGTGTCGAGATGCCGCAGCCCGTAATGCGCGGCGAGCTTCTTCCCGAGCGTGCCTTTGCCCGAGGCAGCCGGGCCGTCGATGGCGATGATCATTCTGTTTGCTTTTGCATGGGGAGACCAAGCGCTTCCCTGAGAGCCTCAGGCGCATCGGGATCGATGAGGATAGTACCGTCCTGCTTCCGCCCAATCAGACGGGGAACAGCACCCGAGTTATCGAAGAGCGCCGCCTGGTCAGCCTGATCGAGAAACCAGGGTAGTTGTGCGAGCGAGCGTTTCCACCTGTCCCTGATCTTCGGCTCAGGAACATCGTGGCCGCCTTTGCTGACGCGCAAGCGCACGCGCTGCACATTGAGGTCGGGAGTTTGAAGCATGACGAATATCAAACGGAATTCGAACTGGCGTTGTTTTGCCGCCTCAACCAATCGTTTGTACTTGTCGGTCGAAAGGACAGTCTCGACGCCGACCGTCTGATGAGCATGAATAGAAGCGTCCAGCCAAGCCTCGATTCGCGTAACAGCTTCAACATTGGCTTCTGTCAGGGAGAGCTTTTCGACCTGTTGGATACGCAGTGTCAGCAGATCGGGATTGATGATCCATATCGATTGGTCGAACGCCTCGATGTCGGTGTTGCCGTAAAGGCTGCTTTTGCCCGAGCCGTTAGGACCGGCGACGATCCAGAAGGTCGGCCGTTCGCCGCCGGTCACGTCTTGGCTCGGACGCCATCCGGTGAACCAAGGAGTTGCCTGTTTTCCCGGCGTGCTTTGGCGACGTTCTTCTCGAACACGGTCGTCAGATCGTCAATGAAGGTCGCGCTGTTCGCATCCAAGGCCAGCACCTTCACGAGTTTGCCGTCCGCCGTTCGCATGCGCTTTTCACGCACGGTGCTGGCGCGCTTTGAGCCTGCCGCCTTGGGCCGTTTCAAGTTCGCAACGACAACGTCAGCCATGGACGCCTCTCGGGGATCATCTGTGTCAAATATAGGGATTTCCGTGACTTTGCGCCACGGCAATCCGGGCTCACGCCAAGTCCGCCCCGATCTCGCGCATCAACTCGACGAAGCCCGGGAAGCTTGTGGCGATGAAGGCTGAGTCATCGATGCGCACGGGGTTTTCGGAGGCAAGCCCCATCACCAGCGCCGACATCGCGATGCGGTGATCCATATGCGTCTTCACCTCACCGCCACCGGCGACACTGCCGGTGCCGTGCACGATGAGGTCGTCGCCTTCGATCTCGACGTTCACGCCGTTGACGCGCAGCATGTCGGCCGTCGCTTCCAGCCGGTCGGACTCCTTCACGCGCAGCTCTTTGAGCCCGCGCATGCGCGTCGTGCCTGCGGCGAAGGCGGCGGCGACACCGAGGATGAGATATTCGTCGATCATCGACGGCGCGCGCTCCGGCGGCACCTCGACGCCTTTCAACTGCGACGTCTTCACGCGCAGATCGGCGACCTCCTCGCCGCCGTCATCGCGCTTTTCGAGCGTCTCGATTGTCGCGCCCATCTCGAGAAGCGTCTTGAACAGGCCGGTGCGCAATGGGTTGGTCATCACCGATTGCAGGACCAGTTCGGAGTCCGGCACGATCAAGGCGGCGACCAGCGGAAACGCCGCCGAGGACGGATCGGCCGGCACGACGACCTTTGCCGGCTCCAATTCTGGTTGGCCCTGCAACGTAACGCGGCGTCCAAGCTCGCCATGCGGCTTGGTGACGACCTTGGCGCCGAAATGCTTCAACAGGCGCTCAGTGTGATCGCGCGTCGCCTCGGCCTCGATGACGGTCGTCTCGCCGGGCGCTGCGAGGCCCGCGAGCAGCACGGCCGACTTGAGCTGCGCCGACGGCACCGGCGACTCGTACGCAATCGGAATGGGATCGACGGCACCCTGGAGCGTCAGCGGCAGGCGGCCACCGTCGGCCTGCTCGATTACGCGCGCACCCATCTGACTAAGCGGATCGAGCACCCGCCGCATCGGGCGCGAGCGCAATGAGGCGTCGCCGTCGAACGTCGCGGTGACGGGGCATCCGGCCACGGCGCCGATGACCAGCCGGCAGCCGGTTCCGGAATTGCCGAAGTCGAGGGGGGCCGCGGGCTGGGCGAATCCGCCGACGCCGACGCCGTGAATGCGCCAGAGACCTTCCGGGCTGCGCTCGATTCGGGCGCTCAGCGACCGCATGGCCTGGGCGGTATTGAGAACGTCCTCGCCCTCGAGAAGTCCGGCGACCGTGCTCTCCCCCACCGTCAGGGCGGACAGGATCAGCGCGCGATGAGAGATCGACTTGTCCCCGGGCACGCGGGCGCGGCCCCGGATGGGTCCGCCACGGCGGGAGGTCAGCGGCGTGAGTGCGACTGGGTTCAAGGGCGCGTCCATGCTTTGGAAGTTGCGCCCTCCTAGCACGCGCCCGCGCGCGGCGTCACCCGGCGGATTACTGGCGGCCGGGGTCGCCTGCGCTATTGACAGGGCGCTTGCAACTAGCCAAGTGAAACACCGATTTAGCGAGCCCCTTGAGGAACCTGGACCCGTGGCGAAATCCGAGCTCGGCACTAAGCGAATCTGTCCGGATACCGGTCGTAAGTTCTACGACCTGGGCAAGACGCCCGTCATCTCTCCCTATACCGGCAAGGTGGTCCCGATTGCCGCCCCGGTGACGCGTGCGCGGCCGGAAACGGCTCGTCCGGCGGCTGACGAGGCCGAGGCCGTCGCGCCGGAGACGGCAGATGCCGAATTCGTGTCGCTCGAGGACGCCGAGGCCGAGCAGCAGGGCAAGAAGCCCGCGAAGGCCGGCGAGACCACCGCGGCCGACGACGACGTCGAAATCGATGAAAACCTCGATGACGACGATGATGCCGCCTTCATCGAGGAAGAAGAGGAAGGCGACGCCGATGTCACCGACATCATCGGCGAGACCATCGAAAAGGAAGAAGAGACTTGAGCGCGGCCTCCGGCTAGGATACGCCATCGCGCTGCTGCCGCTCATCCTTCCCACGCGCGGCAAGAATTTTTGAGATTGGGGCCATAGCTCAGCTGGGAGAGCGCCTGCATGGCATGCAGGAGGTCGGCGGTTCGATCCCGCCTGGCTCCACCAGCCTTCGCTCGCTTCGCTACGGCTCGGTGAGCCAAAGTCCGTACCGGGAAAGATAGCCGCCCACCGAGGCGGCTTTTTTGTTGCCGGCATCACGTGCGCTGACCCGACCGCGCTGGCAGATGCCGCCGCCGCATTGCATGATGACTTGAAGAACAACCACGGGAAACGCTCATGCAAGGCAAGATCGCGCTCGAAGAACATTTCGCCATCGAGAAGACGCTCGGCGACTCGCAGGTCTTCGGCCCGCACGTGTGGCCGGAGCTGCGCCACCGCCTGATCGACATCCAGGGTGCCTGCCTTGCCGACATGGACAAGCACGGGATCGAGATGATGATCCTGTCGTTGAATGCACCCGCCGTGCAGGCCATCCCCGACGTGAAGCAAGCGATCGCGATCGCGCGCGAGGCGAACGATGCGCTGGCAGACCATGTGCGCAAGCGCCCGGATCGCTTCGCCGGCTTTGCGGCGCTGCCGATGCAGGATCCTGAGGCCGCCGCTGCCGAACTGACGCGCTGCGTCAGGGAGTTCGGTTTTGTCGGCGCGCTGGTGAACGGTTTCTCGCAGGCCGGCACGGCGGAGAACGTTCTCTATTACGACCTGCCGCAGTATCGGTCGTTCTGGCAGACGGTCGAGGCGCTCGACGTGCCGTTCTATCTGCATCCGCGCAATCCGCTGCCGAACTGGACCAAGTTCTACACGGGCCATCCCTGGATGCTCGGGCCCAACTGGGCGTTCGCGGCCGAAACTGCGGTGCACGCGCTGCGGCTGATCGGCAGCGGCCTGTTCGACGAATTTCCGAAGCTCAAGATCGTCCTCGGCCATCTCGGCGAAGGCATTCCGGTGCAGCTCTGGCGCATCGACAACCGCAACGGCTGGATGAACGCGCCACATAAATATGCCGCCAAGAAAGGCGTTGGCGACTATTTCAGGACGCACTTCCACGTCACCACGTCCGGCAACTTCCACACGCCGTCGATGGTCAACGTGATGACGGAGCTCAGCGCGGACAATGTGATGTTCTCCGTCGACTGGCCGTTCGAGGATGTCGGCGAAGGCAGCGAGTGGTTTGACAAGGCCCAGATCAGCGAAAGCGATCGCGCCAAGATCGGCCGCGAGAATGCAATCAAGCTGTTCAAGCTGAAACTGAAGTAGGTTCTTTCCAGCGCTTATTTCAGAAGCTTTATCAAGTCGGCTTTCTTCTGCTGCACCTGATCCATCGTGCACTGGTTTGGCGTCTTGTCGGGACGCCAGCGCACGAGCCGCGTGCCGTGACGGAAGCGGCCGCCGCTGAAATGGTCGTAGCAGACTTCGACCACCAATTTGGGCTTGAGCGGCTGCCATTCGCTCGAGCGCTTGGTCGACCAGCGGCTTGGGCCGCCCGGTTTGTCTCCGGTGAAGCCGGGTGGCGCGATCAGCTTCTCAAGCTTGACGGTGAGCGCCTTTTTCTCGTCGCTCTTTAAGGATGACGTGAAACCGACGTGGTTGAGCAGGCCCTTGTCATCATAGAGGCCGAGCAGGAGAGAGCCGACCGTCTTCTTGCCTTCGTTGTAGCGGAAGCCGCCGACCACGCAGTCGGCCGAGCGGACATTCTTGATCTTCTGCATGCCATGCCGGTTGCCCGACTCGTACGGAAGATCGCGCCGCTTGGCGATGATGCCGTCGAGCGTCGTGCCGACTTGGCGGAGCCATTTCTTCGCGTCGACGAGCTTGGTGGTGGCCGGCGAGAGACGGATGGATGCGTGGCCGCGCAGATAGGTCCTCGCAAAAGCATCGAGTCTTTTTCGGCGTTCGCTCAGCGGCTCCTCGACGAGCAGATCACCGGCGTCATCGCGCAAGAGATCGAACACAATCAGCAGGGCGGGCGTCTCGGCCGCGAGGCGTTTCACACGGCTTGCTGCCGGATGGATTCGTTGCAAGAGGTCGTCGAACGAGAATGCGCGTCCGCGCGGCACCACGATCTCGCCATCGAGCACAAAGCGCTTGGCCTTCACCTCGGCGAGGGCGGCGACGATCTCGGGGAAATAGCGCGTCAGCGGTTGTCCCGATTTCGATTGCAGCGCGATCTTGCTTCCGTCGCGGAAGACCAGGCAGCGGAAGCCATCCCATTTCGGCTCGTATTGCCAGTCCTTGCCCTCCGGGATCGTATCCACGGACAGGGCTTCCATCGGGGCGAAAGGCTGGCGCAAAGCGAGTGTCATGGCTCACATCAACGTCAGCAGCGGGATTCAGTGCCGTGAGTCGGAATCCCTCGCCCGAAAGCGAAGGGTCCCGCGCAAACCCGCGCAGGCGGGGGAAGGATCAGAACGAGCCGTCTTATTTCCCGCGCCCAAGCCCCTATATCGATGGCCATGCGCCGTGGCTGGCTACGCCCGTTCTGGACGATTCTCGCGCTGCTTTTCTTGCTGGAAGCGTGGTTGTGGGACCATTTGCGCCCGTTGGTGGCATGGGCGATCGATCTCGTCCCCTGGGAGCACTTGAAGCGCCGCTTGGCGGAGACGATTGACCGGCTGCCACCCTACGCGGCGCTGGCCGTGTTCATCGTGCCCGTGGTCGTCCTGCTGCCGTTGAAATTCCTCGAGGTCTATTTCCTCGCGACGCGCAACTGGCTCGGGGCGGCGCTGGTGCTGATCGCCGCCAAGCTGCTTGGTCTCGGCGTCACGGCCTTCGTGTTCGATGCCACGCGCGGCAAGCTCCTTGAGATGGCGTGGTTCCGCCGCATGTTCGATTGGTTCATGTGGGCGCGCGACTGGGCGCACGCCCAGACCGAGCCGATCCGGCAGCAGTTGCAGCAACTGCTATGGCTTCTGCGCCCGCGGCGGGCCGGCAGGTTCTTCCGCCGGCTGATGCGCCTGCGCCGGCGCGCCTACAGGAGCGGGGCCGCGTAGCCTGCGCCCCGCACGCTGCGCAGCGTGCAGCGAAGCGCAGTGCTGCGCCGCCTTAAAGCAAATGCACCGCGTGCGGTGCCCAGAGACCGATCGCGGTGAAAGCCAGTCCGGCAACACCGAGCAGGCCCGACAGCCAACCCAGCACAACCATGCCGGTGATCACCTCCGCCGACGCCAGCACGATGCCGATCTGATAGGCGGCCGAGGCAATTTCGTAATGATGATAGCGCGCCATTGCCAGATCGCGATGGTGTTCGGCTTCCTTGGCACGCTCCGCGAGCTGCTTGCGGCCCTCACCGGTTGACGGCTCGTCATCGTAGCGCGCGGCGTTCTTCTTCCAGGTGTCGACGGTCTTGAGCAGGCGGTCGCGGAGTGCCGGGTCGGTGGCGCGGTCGGCCTCGATCTGCATCTGCTCGGTCGCCGTCGTCAGCACTGTGATGCGGATGGTCTTTGCCTGGAAGAAGGCCCAGATGTCGCTCGACTCGACGTTTTTGGCGATCGCTTCCGTCTGCGCGCTTTTGCCCAATGTCTCCGAGAGCGAAAGAAACAAAGCCAGCACAGCGATCAGCAGTGCGATCTTCTTATTGCCGCCGTGCGAGGCATGCTCGGCATGCTCCGCGTGTTCGAGATTTTCGTGTGCGCTCATAGGGCCCCCCTTCGCGCGCGCATGATCCCGAAAAAGCCCGTCCCCGACTTGATCGGGGATGGATGCCGGTTTTCGGAAAAAGATCTTGCGCATCTAAAATGCGCGTTCACGATGATAGCAAAGCGCCGCCGCGCGCAAGCGTTTTTGCCATGCGGAGGGCCGAAGAAATTATGACGATGTTTTTATGCGCGCGGATGCGTGCTCGCATAAACGTCAAGTAACCGCTCGGCGTCGACCGCGGTATAGATTTGCGTCGTCGAGAGCGAGGCGTGGCCGAGCAACTCCTGAATCGCGCGCAGGTCTCCGCCACGCGCGAGCAAATGTGTCGCAAAGGAGTGGCGCAGCGCGTGCGGTGTGGCGCTGTCGGGGAGGCCGAGGGCGCCGCGCAGGCGGGCCATCGCCAATTGCACAATGCGAGGCGACAGCGGTCCGCCTTTTGCGCCTACGAACAACGCACCGTCCGGCGGCAAGGCGTAAGGGCAGATCGCGAGGTAATCGGCGATCAGTCTGGTCACCTGCGGCAGCACCGGCACCATGCGCGTCTTGTTGCCTTTGCCGACGACGGTGAGGGCATCGGTCGCGGCGGCGACGTCCCTGCGTTTGAGGCTCAGCGCCTCGGAAATCCGCAGGCCCGAGCCGTAGAGCAACGCGAGCACGGCGGCATCGCGCGCCAGCACCCACGCTTCACGTGCCTCACCGGCGCGCAGGTCAGTCTCGGTCATTTGCTTGGCGGCGGAGGCGGCGAGTGGCTTGGGCAAGGTCTTCGGCAGCTTGGGCGTGCGCACGGCGGCGAGCGCGCCGACCTTGCCTTTGCCGTTGCGCTCGAGGAAGCGGGCGAAGGAGCGGGTCCCGGCCAGTACGCGCATCAGCGAGCGGTTGCCGGCGCCGCTGCTCCGGCGTGCCGCCATGAAAGCGCGGATGTCGGAGGGGCTGAGTTTGGCCAGTTGCTTGAGCGACGGCCGACCGCCGAGGTGATCGGCCATAAACGCGAGGAATTGGCCGACGTCGCGCTGGTAGGCCTCCAGCGTCTTCGGCGACATGCGTTTCTCGGCGCCGAGATAAGCGAGCCAGCCCCCGATTTCGGTGGCGACGTCGGGAGCTATGCTTATCTGCAGATCCATCTATTTGTTGCACCAGCTCGCGGCCGCTGCGCGGCCTTGGCCGGGGCGACACTAGAAGCGCTTCCTTCACCCTTCCTTAACCGCGCGGAATCGGCCTAGATCAAAACCATGAGCTCGCGCGTCGTCGATGTTCTGGTGCCGGTCGCGCTGGACCAAGCCTATTCCTACCGTGTTCCGGCGGGCCTCGAACTCGCGCCCGGCGACGTGGTGACCGTTCCGCTCGGCGCGCGCGACTGTGTCGGTGTCGTCTGGGCCGAGAACGAGTCGCCCAATCCGCGCATCCACAACCGCATGAAGGACGTCGACGGCAAGCTCGACGTCGAGCCGCTCAAGCCGGAACTGCGCCAGTTCGTCGACTGGGTGTCGACTTACACCTTGTCCGCGCGTGGCATGGTTCTGCGCATGGCGCTGCGGATGGGCGACATGAGCCCGGGCCGGGAGCGTGTCGGTGTGCGTCTTGCTGGCGCGCCACCGAAACGCATGACCGCGGCACGTGAGCGCGTGCTGGCGCTGCTCGCGGATGGTCTCACGCGGAGCAAGGGCGAGACGGCGGTGGAAGCGGGGGTCAGCGCCGGTGTCGTTGACGGGCTGATCGACGAAGGCACGCTGGAGACGATCGTACTCCCGCCGGAGCCAATCGCGCGCGTCCCCGATCCGGAATTCCGCAAGCCCGAGTTCTCGCTGGCGCAGCTTGCCGCCGCCGATGCGCTGCGCACGACCGTGCAACAAGGCGGCTATACGGTGTCGCTGCTCGACGGCGTCACCGGCTCCGGCAAGACCGAGGTCTATTTCGAGGGGGTGGCCGAAAACATCCGGCGCAAAAAGCAGACACTGATTTTGATGCCGGAGATCGCGCTCACGGCGCAGTTCCTCGATCGCTTCAGCAGCCGCTTCGGCGTGCATCCGGCGGAATGGCATTCGCAACTCTCGTCACGCAAGCGCGCGCGCACCTGGGCGGCTGTCGCTGCAAACGAAGTGCCGGTCGTCGTCGGCGCGCGGTCGGCGCTGTTTTTGCCTTATGCCGATCTTGGGCTGATCGTTGTGGATGAAGAGCACGACCCCGCCTACAAGCAGGAAGACGGCGCGCATTATCACGCGCGCGACATGGCGGTGGTGCGCGGTTCGATCGCCAAGATTCCCGTCATCCTCGCTTCGGCGACGCCCTCCGTGGAATCGGAAGTCAATGGTCGGCGCGGCCGCTATCGCCGCATCCATTTACCGGAGCGCTTCGGCGGCGCGCACCTGCCGCAGATCGAAGCCATCGACATGCGCCGCGAAGGCCCGCCACGCGGGCGCTTCATCTCGCCGCGTTTGGCTGAAGCCGTGCAGCACACGTTGGAGCGGCGCGAACAGGCGCTGCTGTTCTTGA